>Ga0255099_1000615_pt1 | contig 14106 bp, 9 predicted proteins | sample Colum_Colum_RepA_2_FD_188451 | JGI IMG/M metagenome (GOLD analysis project Ga0255099, IMG submission 188451) | Freshwater microbial communities from Columbia River, Oregon, United States - Colum_Colum_RepA_8d | ecosystem: Environmental > Aquatic > Freshwater > River | place: USA: Oregon...
ATCTTTTAGCAATCTCGAAACATTTTGCCCATCCTTTACACCATTTTGCGCATTGAAATGAAAAGCCTCTTTCAACCAAAACTTCATTTCCGGATACGTGTTGCAAATGTTAATTGCGAAACTTGGGCTAACCTTGTTAAGGTATTCCTGCGATTTATTAGGCTCACTTTTCAAAGCATAAACAATCCCCAATCCAAGATTGCCCAATCCTTCGTACTTACTGTTTAGCTTGCAGGATAGATAAAGTTTTTCTGCATCATCAAGCTTGTGACTGCCCAGATAAAGCAGACCTAGATCTGTGCAAACCCCGGACCCACCTGCACTGTTCTTGGACTTAGAATTGGAATTCAAATAGCGATCCACAGTAAGTTTCAAGGATTGTTCACTGTAACTGTTATCCAGAATATCTTCATCAATTTCATGCAGATTTGAATTCATTACCAAATGTGAAGTTTGATTACTTTTGTAGTAACGACCAGTTATAACTCCTAAAAAGACCGTGCCCAAGATAACCACGATTAAAAGCTGTGTCCTTTTTGAAATCACCCCCCACGGATTAACAGGCGCTTTATATATCCCTGTAGATCCATTTAGAAATGCCTGAGTGTCGCTGTTTTGGATTGCAGTTATACTCGGAAAGGAAGCAAGCAATTCGAGATCTATCTTTTCTTTTTTAGAAATCTGCACCAGCGAATTCAAAACCTCAGCAAATGATTGTGGCCTTTTCATCGGATCGACCGACATCATTTTTTGCACCAGCTCGCATATGTCTTTAGAAAAATCAGGGCGAATGGTTTCAAGTAATTCCACTTCTCCACGCAAGTGCTTAAATGCCACCTCCACAGCGGTATCCCCCTGGTAAGGTGGATGACCTGCAATCATGTGATAGGCGGTCACACCAAGAGAATAAATATCGGTGCGCTGGTCAATCTGTTTTCCTTCAACCTGCTCGGGCGCCATGTACAAAGGCGTTCCTAAAGTCATTCCTGTTTGTGTAAGATTCAGAGGTTGGGCCAACGCAGCAAAGCGAGCTAGTCCGAAATCTGCAACCTTAACTTCGCCTTTTCGAGTAAGAAGAATATTCTCTGGCTTAATATCGCGATGGATAATGCCCAGTTCACTTGCCCGCTGTAAAGCAGATGCTACCTGCCTTAATACACTGACTAGGGAATGAATATCAAGAGTCCCCCTTAAGGCGAGATATTCCTTGAGGTTTCTGCCTTCAACATATTCAAGTGCCATGAAATGCTGACCCTCAGCTTCACCAATGGCATAGACTTGCACGATGCAAGGGTGAACAACCTGAGCGATGGCCTCGGCTTCTTTTTTAAATCGTTGCAGGGAATCACTATCTTCTGCGAGATCGGTTCTTAAAATCTTGAGTGCAACTTTTCGTTTAAGTGAAACCTGTTCCGCAAGAAAGACTTGGCCCATACCGCCATGGCCCAATTTGTAAAGCACTTTGAAATCGCCAATCAATTTACCCCCGAGGTCGCTATATTTAGCGGGGCCTGAATTATTTTGGGAATTATGATTCTCAGGGTTATTCATAAAAAGCTTAGGTTGTTGACAACTAATTACAGTGCCTTATTTTTCTGCGGAAGAAAAACCAAGAAACTGATGCACATCGTACTGGCAGCAATAATCATTATTGCCTAGGGCAAATAAGTGGTTGGAATCGGTACCAAAAGCGATGGCTTTGACTCGAAAATCAATGGTCAAGGTACCAAGGTGCGTGAAGTTTTCGACAGACCAGAATCTAACCTGCTGATCTTCCGATGATGCTGCAAGAAATTTTCCATCTGGGCTAAAGCAAATAGAGTTGATTGAGTGCTGGAACTCGCAGAGCATTGCAACTTTTTCAAAAGTTTGAAGATTCAGCACCATGACCTGCTTACAAACAAGCGCACAAGCCACGTACTTTGCATCAACACTTATCACCAAGTGAAATGCACCCATGTTGCAACTATGAACAAGCTTATTGGTATCCAAATCCCACAGTGCAATCTGGCCATCTTTGCCACTGGTGGCCAACCAATCGACCCCTGCAACGACCAATCGATTCGCATCGGGAACAAAAACAATATCAGCGATGGAGTTGCCATCAACTGCATCCGTGAGTTGAATGGAAGGGCTGTTATTTTCAAGATTCCAAACACAAACTTCAGTGGTAAGAACGCCACCAGAAGCTAAGAATTTCCCGCAGGGTGAAAAAGCCAGACTAGTTGCAGGAGAGCAGGAACTCTCAACGATTTTAGTGAGTTTCCCTGCATGATAATCCCAAAGGGCGATAGAGCCTGAGGGGTTTCCACGCTGCTGCTTAGAGCCTTGAAAGATAAAAGAACCCGCAAGAACTTCGCCATCTTTTGAAAGAGCAAACGATAGAAAGTCTTCTGGATTATTCATCCCATAAGGAAAGGGTTTTTCTTTTATGCTATCGATATTCCAAATGTTAAGTGCATTGCCTGGGTTAAGAACCAAGAGTTCGTTTTGAACCGGATGTACGCAAATAGAATTGCGCAGCATACCTGGATGTACAGAAAGGGATAATTTAGTTTGCGGCTCAAAATCCCAAGTAGTTATGTGAACAACACCTCCGCTTGCAATGGTCTGACTATTAGGGCTGAATGCAAGAAAACGAACCTCTTCATCCATCTCGCGGGCAGCACTAACCTCCTGAAACAATTCGGTCGACCAAATTCGCACCAGCAGATCTGAATCTGCAGAAGCCAGATATTTACCATCCGGGCTTAAAGCGATTGCCTGCACTTGAATAGCATGGCTGTTTAGCAGAATAATGGGCTTACGATCTACTGTATTCCAGACCCTTACCGTTGTGTCCCAACCTGCAGAATAAAGCCTGCTACCATCGGGCGACCATACCATCGATGGAACTCGATCTTTATGACCTAGAAGTTTCCCTACGGGTTTCAGGCTTGTGGTTTCCAAAAGGGTGATACTGCAATCCTCGGTGGCAACTGCAAGTTCAAGGCCATCAGGCTTGAATGAAAGTGCGCTAACTCCCAACTTGGAAAGATGAACCTCCGCAATTGGTTTTTTATTCTTAAAGTTCCAGAGTCTTACTTTGCCATCTTCATGGCCGGTCGCAAGAAGGTTACTATCGAATGAAAAAGCTAGGGAAGTCACCCAGCTTAAAGATCGGGCGCCCCACTTGTGTTCCCCAGATTGTACATCCATAACATGGATATAATCAGATGCGCCTGCAGCCAAGCTTGCATCTTGATTAAACCGCCACAGCGGTATCATCGGCTCAAGTTCTTTTTTTATCTGCTCTTGATTGGTTTTGATATTCCAGAACCCCAGAATCCCATCTTCTTCGATGGTCAGGATCGTATGAGGATTATTGAAGATAAGAGCGGAAATTTCGCTATCGGTTCTCATCGGGCTTTTATCAAATACCCTAACTAAGATCGAGGCAGATTCCATGGGCAGGTTTAATGAGTAGTCGGTTCGCATAGTACATTTCGCATGGTACATTACTAATCAGGAATTCAAAACCATCATAAATTATTTTACACACTTTACTGCAATCTGCATTCATTATCGTAACAATAACTTAAGAATTAATTGTTAAAGGATTATTAACCATGGGCGATAAAGCTGAACTTGAATTTATTTCCTGGCTCAGAACCCAGGCAACCCCCAAAGATTGGGTTCCCGTTGGCCCGGGGGATGATACCGCTGTTGTTACCTGGCCCAATGATAAACCATGCCTCGTAACCTCCGACATGCTGCTGGAAGGCAGTTGCTTTATCTTGGCAGAAGCTGGCGCTGAAAGAATCGGCCGCAAAGCTATGAATGTCAATTTAAGCGATATTGCAGCCATGGCTGGCATACCTCGTGCTGCTTTGGTCAGCTTGGCGCTTCCTAGAAATGGCGGAAAACAGCTCGCTCAACAACTTTTTAACGGGCTAAAGCAAGCTGCAGATATCTTTAATACCGCCATCGTAGGCGGCGATACCAACTCTTGGAACGGCCCCCTTGCGATCAGCATTACTTTACTTGGTTACCCCGGACCAAAAGGGCCTATCCTTAGAAGCACTGCAAAACCGGGCGATGCCATTCTGGTTACTGGCCAACTGGGTGGCTCAATTCTCGGGAAACATCTTGATTTTATTCCTAGAATCGCTGAAGCACAGATTCTTTCGCAGCTTGCTAACCTAAACTCCATGATCGACATTAGCGATGGACTTGCACTCGACCTTCATCGCTTATGCGCTGAAAGTAAATGTGGTGCAACTCTTTTTGCTGATCAAATCCCCATTGCTGATGCGGCATTCCAGATGAAGGATGATAAAACACCCCTACAACACGCTTTGGGGGATGGTGAAGACTTTGAGCTTTTGTTTACCCTACCCGCATTTGAAGCCCAACAGTTGTTAAAAAACCAACCTTTTAAGGGCGTTCGGATCACTAAAATCGGGGAAATCACAAAAGATGGGCTTTTCATCGAAGAAAAAGAGCGAAAAATTCCTCTCGAGGCATTAGGATATACACATCAATTTGATTGATTGGCATACCTTACATTGGAGACTTCCCAGATGCGTCGGAACATTCTTTTCTTAACTGCGTTCTTCTCTTTATCCAGCTTCTTGTTCGCTGAGGAATGGCCCGCTTGGCGTGGCCCTAGAGGCGATGGGATTTCTACCGAGAAAAATCTTCCACTCAAATGGGGCAAGACTGAAAACATTCGCTGGAAAACTTCCATTCCAGGTAAAGGCCACTCTTCACCCATCGTCATCAATGACCGTATTTTTCTTTCCACCTGCCTTGAAGATAAACACGAACGCAGACTCCTTTCCATCGATCGTAATTCCGGCAAGGTGCTTTGGGACAAACCTCTTTTAGTTTCCGACCTTGAAAAGAAGCATGGCGAAAACAGTTTCAGCTCTGCTACTCCGGCCTCCGATGGCAAGCACCTCTGGATCAGCTTCATGGATTTCCCTGCTGTTCGCTTGTTTTGTTACGACCTCGAAGGCAACAAGGTATGGGAACAAAGCCCAGGCAAGCTTCTCTCCCGCCATGGGTTCTGCTCTTCCCCAGTTCTCCACAAGGATCTTGTCATCCTTAATTGCGATCAAGATGCTGAAGGCTATATCGTGGCTTACGAAAAAAACTCAGGCAAAGAAAAATGGCGTGTCGATCGTCCTAACAAAACCAGAAGCTATTGCACCCCTTTACTTATCAACACTGAAAAATTCCCAGGAGTCACCCAGCTTGTTCTAAGCGGTAGCAAGTGTGTCACCGGTTACGATGCAGATACTGGAAAACTACTTTGGATCATCGATGGCCCCACTGAGCAATATGTCGCCAGCCTCGTCTTTTTAGACCAGATCCTTTTTCTTTCCACCGGATTCCCTGAGTATCACCTCATGGGTATCAACCCAGATGGCCGTGGTAATGTCACCAAATCCCATGTCGCTTGGCATATCCCACACAAAGAAAACGGGCCAAAGGGCGCTTCCTATGTTCCTTCTCCCATCGCTCATGATGGGCATTTCTATGTCGTTTCCGATGCTGGCTATCTCGGTTGCATCGAATCAAAAACCGGCAAACGGCTCTGGATGGAAAAACTAGGCAAAAAGCACCACGCTTCCATTGTCTATGGCGATGGAAAGTTTTATATCGCTGATGATGATGGCAATACCTGGGTTGTCAAAGCCAGCCCCAAGTTCGAAATTCTTTCCAAGAATGAACTTGGCGAAATGTGCTATGCCTCTCCTGCGATTTCCAAGGGCGAAATTTTCATTCGTACCTGGAACTCGCTATACTGTATCTCTGACAAAACTACTTCCGCAAAAGCGAAATAGAAACAGGATCAATTTATGACTGAAGCTTGGATTGTTCAGGCCGTTCGATCTCCCATAGGTCGTGCCCATCCCGAACAGGGCATTTTCAGATTCGTCAGGCCCGACGATCTGAGTGCCGATATTCTTAAAAACCTTGTCGAACGCTCTGGCATCGACCCCAATCTCATTAACGATGTTTTTTGGGGCTGTGCCAGGCAAATTAACGAACAAGGTTATAATGTCGCCAGGCAGGCAGTTTTAATTGCTGGGCTTCCCCTAACAGTTTGTGGCACTACCGTTAATCGAAATTGTGGTTCTAGCCTCGAGGCCCTTCATCAGGCAACTAGGGTAATTCTTACTGGCGAAAATGATGTTGCAATTGCGGGGGGCGTTGAACATATGCATAAGGCGGGCTGGGATACCGTCCCCGAGCTTAGCCCACAGATGCTAAAACGCCATTGCACAGATGCCTTTCATATGGGCTTGGTTTGCGAACACCTCGCATCGACATTCCAAATCTCCAGAGAGTTTCAGGATGAATTTGCATTACGCAGCCACAAACGGGCCGCAAGTGCCTCCAAAGATGGCTTGTTCAAAGACGAAATATTTCCCGTCTGGGGCCATACCATCACAGGGGAATTCCAGCCTTTTTCAACTGATCAAACCATTCGGCCAGACACTTCATTAAAAGCTCTAGCCAAGCTAAAACCAGCTTTTCTAGAAAATGGAACCATCACTGCAGGCAACGCTTCACCTTTCAGCGTGGGTGCTGCAGCAGTCATGGTCATGGCGGATCAAAAAGCAAAAGAGCTAGGGCTGGTTCCTTTCGCAAAAGTCAAAGCCATGGCAATCGCGGGCAATGACCCATTATTCATGGGGATAGGCCCGGTCGCTGCAATTCAAAAAATACTTCAAAAAACAGGGCTCTCTTTAGATCAAATAGAAATCATTGAAATAAATGAAGCCTTTGCAGCGCAGGTATTATCAGTGGCAAAGGAACTGAAAATCGATTCCGAAAAAATCAACAAGCTGGGTGGGGGTTTGGCGCTGGGCCATCCGTTGGGCGCATCAGGCGCAAGGATTATAACCACCATGGTTCACGAAATGAAAAGGTCAAACGCCAAATACGCAATTGCTGCAATGTGCATAGGAGGTGGCCAAGGGATTGCAACCTTGCTGGAACGGGTTAGTTAGCACTAAAATCGGGTGGATACTTTTTAGCTGCTGTAGGGCTTGCTTTAGGCTTCGTGGTTTCAGGCGTCATTTGTTCGATCACTTCAAGCAACAACATTGCTCGATCTTCTATATTGACCAACTGCAAAAGAAGAATTTTCAAATCCACACTTAAAGGCAATGCGAAACTAAAAACATCGCAAAGATTACCCAGGCTCAAATCACTTTGCACCAACCTGTCGAGTTGCGCCTTAGCACTGGGTTGTTGCGTAAACCACTTGGTCATCTGCTTTACCAACTTAGCTCGAAGTCGATTTGCGTTTTCTTCAGAAGGAAGTGGCACATCGTGCAAAATTTCAACTTTAGCTGTACGGTAAAGCTTGTCATCATTTACTTCTTTGATGATTTTCGCCCGTGAAACCCCTTGCAATAACAAATTAAACCGGCCATCAGGTAATCGCTCTTCCTGAATTATCTTTCCTATGCAAATTTCAGAAAAGATAGGCGCAACATTGTTGGCACCATAACCAGCAGATGGCCGCAGCAAACACAATGCAATCAAACCGTTATCATCAAGGGCATCTTCCACCATCTGCTTGTAACGGGGTTCAAAAATATGCAATGGCTGGATAACACGCGGAAATAACACCACGTTGGGCAGAGGGAATAGCCTCACCTTACCATCAAAATTTTCCAATATTGTAGGATCCATGCTCATGACCAATTACAATAACTTATTTACTTGTAAACACTATGATATTTATAGTCATTAGCAAGATGGGTTTACGACCCTTGCAATACATTATCGAAAAAGAGGTTTCTTTTGTTTTCTTCCCAACTAAGTGCCACTGCTTTAGAAAACTTCTGCAGGACTTTATCCCGTAGCCTAAATGCTGGGCTAGACCCCATTCGAATTCTCCGCATGGAGGAAAAAAGAGGCGGTTCAGCTCTTTCTGTAGCCTCAGGCGATATTGCAGATTCTCTTTCAAAGGGCGATTCCCTTAAAGAAAGCTTTGATCAACATACAAACCTTTTTCCATTGCTTATGCTTTCCATGATCCAAGTTGGTGAAGAAACCGGCAGCCTACCGGAAATCCTTAATGAACTTTCCCGACATTATGGCGAACAAGCCATGCTTCAACGCAAACTCAAAAGCCAAATCACCATGCCTGTTTTTCAATTCGGCATGGCCATTGCTGTCATCGCAATTCTAATACTTGTTCTCGGGTTTCTTCCCAAGGCACAAGGTCAGCCAGATTACGACCCCTTGGGCTGGGGGCTAAAAGGCGCAACTGGTTCCATCGTCTTTCTGGGAATTATTATCAGCATAATAATCGGTGGTGTTTTAATCTGGAAAACCGTACTAAACAATGTCGCATTCAAGGCAAAAATATCCGCAATCTTTGTCAACCTTCCCATGGTTGGCGCCTACCTTAAAGAAAGCGCATTGGGGAAATTTTCCATCGGCCTTGGCCTGACTCTTAATTCCCCAATGTCCACCAAAAAAGCAATTAGGCTAAGCATGGAAATAACCTCCAACGATGCTTTTATAAAAGTCTGCCAACCTGTGCTAGCTTCGATAAAAAAAGGCCAACCCATCGTACAAGCATTATCCCAATGCAGCATTTTCCCAGAAGAATATCTGGCGCAAATTGAAGTCGCTGAAGAAGCGGGTTCCATTCCAGAAACCTGCAAACGGCTCGCACTCCAACACTCTGAAGAAGCAGGTAGGCAACTCTCGATTATTTTTTACTTGATGGGCGGCGCTGTCTGGCTATGCACCGCTGGTTTTATTATTTTTATCATTGCGAGAATGTTTGGATCTTACCTCGGTATGCTGGGCGTTTAACGCTTTCCTTCATTTTTTGGTTTGAAGCTCGTGGTTCGAATCGTGCTTCCCACACGGTGCTCGATCACTGCAATATCGCACAACCCCAACGCAGTTTCTCCCAATAATTTGGGCGCCCTCTTTGCTAGGTCTTTAGGCAGAAAGCTAGGCTCCTTTAAATTCAACCGGTATTCCTGCCTTACTTCCAACTCATCAGGCAATAATTGTTTCAACCCTTGTAACGCATGGCGATGAGTGCATAGCACCACGGTCTTTTTTCGAGACAACAGCACATCTCGAAATTCATCAAATTCCTTGCTACGATAATTTTTCAAGTCTTCTCTTCCAAGATAAAAAGCCACCGCGTTACATTCTCTCGGATAGCAAACCACGGCCTGATTTTCATCTGTGCAAAGTTCTCTGATGATATTTTTTGCAATCAAAGGCGATCTGAAATCCGCATACCATGGTAGAGCAACCCCTTCAGTAAAACCTAGCAAAACGAATAATCCCCCTGCAATCACTAGGGTAGATTTCTTTTGTAAATAATGATTACGAACTAGAAACGCACCAAACATTAACGCCAAAGGCGGAAAAGCAGGCAGAATATAAGTGGGTAATTTACAACCCGATAGGCTAAAGAAAAACAAACACCAGAAACCTGCGAGTAATAAAAACCCAGTCTCTTTCGAACGAGTGGCTCTTTGCTCTAAACTCACTGATTGCATCGATTTTATCCAAGGCCATAACACAAACAGCAAAGGCAACATTCCACCCAGCAACACAGGGATATAAAAGAATACTCCCCGTTGATGATCAAACGGTTCTAAAAACCGCATCACATGGTGTTCCCAAACAAAATGCGATAGAAACTCCGGCCTGCGAATAGCTACAAAAATAAACCAAGGCAAAAACAATGCGCTTGATAACCCAAACCATATCCCCCATGCCTTCAAGGTTGGCTTTGAAAATCTTCCATCAATTCTTGTGATCAAATAAAAACAGGGAGCGGTCAATACAATCGCAATCGGCCCTTTTGTGATCACCCCCAAAGCTGCAAATACCCCGGAAGCAATCCACCATCCCATTTGAAATTCACTTTTTCGAACAGCCAGCACTCCCGCAAAAAGCGTTCCAAGAATACACATGGCTAGCAAGCCATCCAGTACTAGCAACTTGCCCATGATGATAAATCCTGGGCATAGCAATAAAAACAATGTCCCAGCAAACGCTTCCCGCGATCCAACGATTCTTCTTCCAAGTTCGTAAGTCAAAATCAATCCAAGCAATAACGCAAGTGCTGGCACCAAACGGGCCTGCCAAACTCCAACTCCAAATGTTTGATACGAAAACATAGTAAGCCAATAAAGCAAAGGCGGCTTATCGAGATAAGGTTCGCCAGCTAATAAAGGTACGAGCCATTCATTATTGGCGAGCATTTCGCGTGGGATTTCTGCATAGCGAGTTTCATCAGGTTCGAACAATGAAAAATCAAGCCTGCTAAACAAAAGGAGAAGAGCAAGAATACATAAAATCAATCGATGTGAGAGCAATCCTTTTTCAGGCGATTGGGTATCGCAGGTGGGAAAAAGAATTTCACACCAAAGGTGCTTCGTCCAATCGTAAATGTTATTCGGCTTACTGACGCCATCCATGGCTAATCCTCGTTGAATACAAGGATGAATCATGCCAGAAAACAGGGGTAAAGGTCAATGGAAGGCTACGCCTTACCCGTAAGAATCCTGGTAAGATAAAAGCGTAATGCAAAAGTATGATAAAGGAACCAAACTAGAAAAACCTGCAGTATTCCCAGCATTTCTAATGCGATTACCGAAGAAACCCAATAAACCTTGGCCATATCATTGAGGGCATTCATCATGAAGGCATTCACAAAAGAACTCAAGGAAAACAAGAAAATAGTCCCCATCAAGGCAAAAGCGAGCAAATGGGAAGAATAGGCCAAACCAGGCCGGTTGATGATTTCAAATGCACGGTTATAGAGAAATGTGATCACCGTAAAGGCACTGTAATAGGTTATCAATCCAAGAATAAAAAGAATTACACCGACTCGAAAAGTGTCAAAAGTTTTACCCACACTGAAGGTAACTGCAGACGCAAGAAAGAACACAAGCGCAAGAACCATTAATATCAAAAAACTGATTGCAAATCCTGAAGAGCGAAGAGTCTGCGATGCCTTCATGAAAAATACTGCACCAACGATAAACAAGCCAAACATCACCAAGAGTGAAAAAACAGTAATCACCACCAAGATTACATGATCGCTATCCATTTCAATTTTAAATGGCAAAGAGGGGGCCAAACTAAATTGAAGTTGAATGTTTACAAAATGCATAATAACTGCAATTGCTGTCATCATACTTGCAAGGGCTAGGTCACCAATATGCGTAGAAGAACCACCGCTATTTCCATTATTAGGGGGAGCAGGATTGTAATTCTTATCAGGAATAACTGGGCTTACATCAACCTGATAAACCCCAATGGGAACGTCATTGGATTGAACCATGGCTTGGGGATAAAGCTCTGCATAGGTTGAAGCAGAAAACCAATCTACTTGATCGGTGGAAACTTCATGAAAAGGTTTCAACTTACCTTTTTGCTTAAGCTGAAGCATTTCGGGATGATTGAGCGGGCCGAATGTTTTCCCTTGAATCCGTAAATAATATGCCATGCTTTCCCTTTTTTATAATCACCTCGACCGTGCAACCATCCAAATCAAAAACGCTAAAAGAAGAATTATCCCACCCGCAAACAACCCTGCTAGAAGAAACATTTCATGCTTTTTTTGATAATCAACCATTCTGCTAATGGTCGAATCAAACAACCCTTGAAGATCTTTTGGAATCTTAGCCCCTGAATTTTCAACCTCGGCATACAGCCGCTCAAATTCTGCAATACGCTGTGCGCATTTTGCATCAAGAACTACTTCAAGCAATGCTTTCCTTAAAGCAAACAATTGCATTTCTGCAAATTCCTTAACCTTCGAATCGTTCTCGTATTTCTCAACCCATACGTACAAGGGCTCAATTCTTGCCCAGTAACTATCGCCTTTTTTAACCCCCACTCGGCCAGCAATTTTCGCCCAATTTTCATAACACTTCTTGGCGTTTTGGTAGTCCTTGGCACGCACAAAATGCATACCACGATTTGCAAGATCAGTTAATTCCTTAGAGCTGTACTCTTCCTGTTTTTTGCTTGTTATCGTCTCGATTTCTTCGACCACGCCTGGTGCTGGTGGATTAACCCAGTTCTGTTTGAATTCTTCCTTCGCTTCAAACATCTCCTGAATATCACCAGTCTGCGCAGATTTCCGGATCGTTTTCAACAAATCCAACTGCAATTGTTTTTCAAGAATCGCAAGATCCTCTATAAGCGTTGCATTAATCCGATCCAGCATCGCAATTTCTCGCAGAGCTTTCACCCTTTCCCCCACGGGCGCCCTTTCCAATACCAACTTCCTCAAATTACGGTATTGATGCTCTAGAGCTTGATATTCTGCGTAAGCTGATTGCAGATTTTCAATCACTTCCATTTTTAAAGACGACCCTACGGGCAGATCTTGAAACGCAGCCATCATTTCAAAATCAACCCGCCCTGGAAAATTTAACTGGGCAACCTGGTCTTCAATTCTGGGTTCGATGTTGGCATATTGCATCGCCTCTGATCGAAGATTCTTATTGAGTAAATCTTCCAACCGACCCAAATCAGTATTGATCGATTCACAAGCACGCACATAATCCTCAGCAGCTTCCCTTACTGCAGAACTAGGCGACCGCTCTTTGGATTCGGTGTAATTCTTAAGAGTCATCACCGCTTTATCAATTCTCATAAATTCGCAACCCTCACTTATTTACCAGATATCAGTTCAGCAATTTCGATGATTTGATAATTGGTAGCAATCGATTCCAGATGTTTTTTTAAATTATCTGGTCTCCTAGAACTCATATCCCCCGACTTTTCGTAAACCTTTTTAGAAAACTCTTCTCGCAATTCATTACTCTCAATGGTTTTCCCAAAAGGAATAAAAAACTTATATTTTTTCAGATCGTTCTCCAAGTCCTTATCAAACGCCTTCATTAAAACCAAATCTTTTACCATTTCGGAAAGTGCTTCAAGCTGCAGGCCGTGCAATTCATAGCGAACAGGATTCTCATCGCGGGATTTTAATGCTATATCCATAATCAAATCTTGGGCTTTTTTCTGTAATCCCTGCCCACTTTGTTTAGGCTTACTCTTAGGCTTTGATTCAGCATCACTTTTCAATAATTCAAGAACCCCGGGTGCATTAATCTGGGCCTTTTCTAAAGATGCCAAAGCCTTCCTCTTAATTTCATCAGCAACAATCGAAGAATTTATTTTACTCTTGATCATTTCACTTTTATTTGGATCTGCAAATTGCTGAAGCATAAACATTCCAACGAGATCTTTCCCAGATTCAAGGTCATCCATCACGGTTTTACAAGCTTCGGTATTTTTGTGAGTTGTGGAAAGTGCCTCAAGCCTTTGGATGCTCAAAGACCAGGAAATAATCAATTCAGCGATTGATTCATTAAAGCGATTTCGGTTGATTTTATAATCAGACTTAAGAAATTGAGCTATATCACCTTTTAATTCACCAAGCGCATTTAAGCAGTTACCAAAAGCTTGGCTTCTATCGTCTTGGGGAATCTGTTGCAATCTGGTTAATAACTCCAAAAGTTTTGGCTCATCAGGAAGAGAATTGACCAGTTCTTTAAAAGGCTGAATTGTTTCTTCGATCATCTCTAACTTTTTGGAAACTTCTTTGGTTTCATCAGACTTTTTTTTAAGCTTTTCGTGAAAGCCTAAAACAGTTCCATCATAGTTAAATTTATCATTCTTTAAATCGTTTTGAAGTTTGGTTATAAAAGCCTTAGATTCCAAAGAACTTTTGTCTACTTCTTTTTGATGATCAATTTTTGGAATATAGGTGGTTCGAATAGCTTCACTAAGAGTTTTATTTTCAACTTCAAGTTTATCTCGGTCTTCTTGAACCAATGCAAATTTTTTAGCTGCTGGAGCAAAAATTATCCAACCAAGAAAGAGACCGAAAAGAAATATCACAATGCATGCGGGTATTAGAACTTTGAGGACGGTAAAAAATTCAGGTGCATCATACTTTTTAACCGCTTTATTATTGAAATCAGCCGTTATAACACCTGCAACATCAGAATCACCGGAGAACAACCCAGGTATAAACCGAGCTTGAATCCAGTTTTTGCCATCGATGGCAAGCAGGTCAATTGCTTGCAATTGGTT
>Ga0255099_1000621_pt1 | contig 14020 bp, 10 predicted proteins | sample Colum_Colum_RepA_2_FD_188451 | JGI IMG/M metagenome (GOLD analysis project Ga0255099, IMG submission 188451) | Freshwater microbial communities from Columbia River, Oregon, United States - Colum_Colum_RepA_8d | ecosystem: Environmental > Aquatic > Freshwater > River | place: USA: Oregon...
ACTTGCACGGCAATCTCGTCCCACATCACCATGGCGTGGCGCTGCGCATTCGATTTGGTGACCACCGTGAGTTGCTTGCGAGGACGCTTCTGTGCCAACTTGAAGGCGTAGCGCATGATGCGCTCCACGCCGGCCCGGGTCATGATGGAGACGTCGGTGGCCACCTCGATGGGATGCCCCTGGTGGGCACGCCCGCCCACGCCGGCGTATTCACCCTCGGAGTTTTCGCGCACGATGACCCAGTCGAGGTCTTGCGGGCCACAGCGTTTCAAGGGCGCATCGATGCCGGGCAGGATGCGGGTGGGGCGCACATTGGCGTACTGGTCGAAGCCCTGGCAGATTTTCAGGCGCAGGCCCCACAGCGTGATGTGGTCCGGAATGTGCGGATCCCCCGCCGAGCCGAACAAAATCGCATCCATGCCGCGCAACTCGTCCAGGCCGTTGTCGGGCATCATCTGGCCGTGCTGACGATACCAGTCGCCGCCCCAGCCGAAATGGCTGAACTTGAATTGGAAAGACTGGCTCGCGCGGGCCAGCACCTGCAACACCTGCTCGCCGGCAGGCACGACTTCTTGGCCAATGCCGTCACCGGGGATGCATGCGATGTGATAAGTTTTCATATGAATGGGTGGTGTCAGTGTCAGAGCCTCGCCCCCCGACAAGAGGCCCGGCGAGAGCAAGAGAAATGATCGTACCATCGGTGATGATGCGGGCGCATCGCGGGGGGCTCTGAGCGGGCAGACCCGTTCAGACTTGACAGATGGCCCCGACTGACTGAATCCCGCCTTGTTAACTTTGCCTGCTTGCTGACCATGACCGCCACTTCCCGTACCCTGCTCATCCGTGAAGCCGCCTGCCTGGCCACCCAGGACGATGAATCCTCCGAGTGGCGAGGCGCTTCGGTGTGGTGTCGTGGTGGGTTCATTGAACGCATCCTCCCATCGGGTGAGGACCTGATACCTTGGATCGAACAAGCCGACGAGGTGATCGATGCGCGTTCGCATGTGGTGCTACCCGGTTTGGTCAACACCCACCACCACATGGTGCAAAGTCTCACCCGTGCTGTGCCGGCGGTGCAAAACGCCGAGCTGTTCAGCTGGTTGCGCGGGCTTTACCCCATCTGGAGTGGCCTGACGCCGGAGATGGTGACGGTGTCGCACCAGGTGGCCATGGCCGAGTTGTTGCTCAGTGGCTGCACCACCAGCAGCGATCATCACTACATCTACCCGAATGGCATCCGCCTGGACGACAGCATCGAAGCCGCACACCGAGTGGGACTGCGGTTTGTGGCCACGCGCGGCAGCATGAGTGTGGGACAACGCGAGGGCGGATTGCCCCCCGACCATGTGGTGGAGTCGGAGGAGGACATCCTGCGTGACACGCGCCGCTTGATTGAAACCTGGCATGACCCCTCCCGCGGCGCGCTGCTTCAAATTGCGGTGGCGCCCTGCTCGCCTTTCTCGGTCAGCCCCTCGCTCATGCGTGAGTCCGCCGCGTTGGCGCGTTCGTATGGGGTTCGCCTGCACACGCACCTGGCAGAAAACGACCACGACGTAGCCTACACCCGCGAGCGCTTCAACTGCACGCCGGCGGAGTATGCCGAGTCACTGGGATGGCTGGGTGATGATGTGTGGCATGCCCACTGTGTGAAGATCGACCCGACGGGCATGAAGCGCTTCGCCCACACCCGCACCGGGGTGGCCCACTGCCCCTGCAGCAACATGCGCCTGGCCAGTGGCATCCTGCCCTTGCGCGAGATGCTGGACCTGGGCGTGCCGGTGGGCTTGGGCGTGGACGGCAGTGCCAGCAACGATGCCGGGCACCTCTTGAACGAGGCACGCCAGGCCATGTTGCTGGCCCGCGTGCGGCGCAGCCTCGAGCCCATGGGGTGTGACACCGGGCCACAGGCCATGACGCCGCGCGACGCCCTGCGCCTGGCCACCCGAGGCGGCGCCGAGGTGCTGGGACGGTCCGATATTGGCCAGATCACGCCGGGCTGTTGTGCGGACTTTGCGCTGTACCGCCTCGACACGCTGGCGTTGGCTGGGGGTGCGGTGCACGACCCGGTGGGAGCCCTGTTGTTGTGCAGCAGTGGGCAGGCCGACATGACCCTGGTGCACGGCGAAGTCTTGGTGCGAGAAGGCCGCTTGACGCGTGTCGAGATCGAGCCCCTGATTGCTCGCCACAATGCACTGGCTCGCGAACTGGTGGCAGGCGTCAGCTAAGCATGAACCCGCAACAACTGGCGTGTAACCCGCGCCGTGATACAAACCACTGGGTCAAGGGCTACCACGCATGTGGCATCAGGTGACACGACCGGGTGTGGGGCGAGACTGCAGCAACTGAGCCGCCACCGCCACCGCAATCACCTCGGGCTCTTTGCCGGCGATGCCGGGCAGGCCAATCGGACAGGTGATCCGATCGAGTTCTGCAGCCTCGAATCCTCTTGCCTCCAGCCGATGCTTGAAGGTGGCCCATTTGGTGGCGCTGCCAATCAAGCCCACAAACGCCAGATCGTTGTGCAGACGCTGACGCCGCAGACACGCTGCAACCACCTCCAGGTCTTCGGCGTGGCTGAAACTCATGATCAGCACCTGACTGCCAGGGGCCAAATCGTCCACGGCCGATTGCACCGGGTCCGAGTGTTCGGCATGCACATGAACGGGCAAGGGGTGGGGAAAGATTTCGTCGCGGCTGTCGATCCAGGTGATGTCAAAGGGCAATGCCGACAGCACCTGGATCAGGGCCCGGCCCACGTGACCACCCCCAAAGAGCGCTACTGGTTGATGGTGCGCCTGCAGTCGCTCGACCTGCCGAGCCGCTTGTTCGGGCGTCAGCCGATCGCAGTGCTCAAACCGCAAGTGCACCACGCCGCCGCAACACTGGCCCAGGCTGGGTCCCAGGGGGTAGCGCAACACCAGGGATTCGTGGGTGGGTTGGCGCAACAAGGCGCGGGCTTCTTCAATCGCCTGGAATTCCAGGTGTCCACCGCCGATGGTGTTGATGACCTGGGTGGGGGTGACCGCCATCCAGGCCCCGGCCTCACGGGGAACAGAGCCCTGCGTGTGGTCCACCCGCACCAACACGAGGGCCGTCTGACCCAAGGACTCTTGCAACTGTGCTAACAGGCTTGGCATGAAGCGGTTGATCGGGTCGCCGTCTCAGCTCGCCAGATCAGCGCGCCAGATCAGCCTAACCCAGTTCAGGCACGAGCCTGGGCGCGCACGCGCTCGCACGCCAGCAAAATACGCTCCGGTGTGGCTGGCGCATCCAGGTGCGCGACGGTTTGGTGGTTGCCCACGGCCGCCACTGCATCTTTCAGGGCGAAGAAACTGGAGAGCGCCAACATCAGCGGCGGCTCGCCGGTTGCCTTGCTGTGGAAAGGCGTGGGCTTGAGGTTGTAGCCATCAAAGAGCGTGACATTGAAATGCTCGGGCACATCACCCGCCACCGGAATCTTGTAGGTGCTGGGTCCATGGGTGAGCAGCTTGCCCTGCTTGTCCCAAATGCACTCTTCCATGGTGAGCCAGCCCATGCCCTGCACATAGGCACCTTCGATCTGTCCCTTGTCAATCGCCGGGTTGATGCTCTTGCCCACATCGTGGACGATGTCCACGGCCTTGAGCCACCATTCACCGGTACGCGTGTCCACCTCGACCTCGGACACCGAAGCGCCATAGCAGTAGTAGTAGAAGGCTCGGCCATTGAGGGTGGTGAAGTCGTACTTGATCTCCGGGGTCATGTAGAACCCTGTGACGGACAGCCCCACGCGGTCCAGCCAGGCTTGGTGGGTCAGCTGGGCCCAGGGGACCGACTGGCCGCCACCGTGCACGGCGTTACCCGCGAAGGTGACGTCCTGCTCCGCACAGCCCAGCAAACGAGCGGCCACCGGCTTCAAACGCTCGCGCATTTGTGCCGTGGCGTTCATGATGGCAGCGCCGTTGATGTCGGCACCGCTGGAGGCCGACGTGGCCGAGGCATTGGGGACTTTCTGCGAGTCGGTGGCGGTGACACGCACCTGCTCGACGCTGATGCCCAGACCATCGGCGCACACCTGCGCCATCTTGGTGTTGAGACCCTGCCCCATCTCGGTGCCACCATGGTTGACGCTGACCGATCCGTCCATGTAGATCACGAGCAACGCCCCCCCCTGATTGAGGTGGGTGGCGGTGAAGCTGATGCCGAACTTGAGTGGCACCAGGGCCAGCCCACGTTTGCGGGTCTTGCTCTGGGCGTTGAAGGCCTGCACAGCGGCACGACGCTCGGCGTAGCGAGCTTGCGACTCGACCTGCAACATCACCTTGTCGCCCACCCAGTCCTCGATCAACTGGTTGTACTGGGTGGTCATGGTGTCGGGCGTGCCACTGAGTGCAGGGTCTTGGTAGAGGTTGAGCTTGCGCACCTCCAGCGGATCTTTCTTCAGGGTGGCGGCGATTTCATCCATCACCGTCTCGATGCCAAACATGCCCTGCGGCCCCCCGAAACCTCGGAAGGCAGTGGCGCTTTGGGTGTTGGTCTTGCAGCGGTGGCTGATGAGTTTGAGCGCAGGGATGTGATAGCAGTTGTCAATATGCAAGCAGGCGCGGTCGTTGACCGGCCCGGAGTAGTCGGTGCTGTAGCCGCAACGAGACATCAGCGTGATGTTGGCGCCTTGCACCCGACCGTTGTCGTCAAAGCCCACCTCATAGTCAATGCGGAAATCGTGGCGCTTGCCCGTGATCATCATGTCGTCGTCGCGGTTCACACGCAGCTTCACAGGCTTTTTCAGCTTGAACGCTGCCAGGGCTGCGCTCTGGCTGAAGATGCTGGCGTTGCCTTCCTTGCCCCCAAAGCCGCCCCCCATGCGACGGCAGATCACCTCCACATCGTGGGTGCTGAGGTTGAGCGCAGCGGCGGCTTCGCGCTGGTTGCCATCCGGGTGCTGGGTGGAACAGTACAACGTGAGTTGGCCGTCCTCACGCGGCACCGCGTAAGTGATCTGGCCTTCCAGGTAAAACTGCTCTTGTTGACCGGTGCGCACCGTGCCCTGAATCTTGTGCGGGGCATTGGCAATGGCCGCCGACGCGTCGCCACGGGTGATGCCCTTGGCCGGCATCACAAAATTGCCCGCCTCCATGGCCTCTTCAATCGTGAGGATGGGCTTGAGTTCCTTGACCTGCACTTTGGCTTTGCTGGCTGCCTCACGGGCGTAGAGCATCTCACGCGCCACCACCACGGCCACCGCTTGACCCAGAAACTCCACCTTGCCATCGGCCAGAAAGGGATCGTCGTGGACGATCGGACCACAATTGTTTTCCCCCGGAATGTCTCGCGCGGTGAACACCGCCACCACACCATGCTCCCGGAGGATGGCGGCACGGTCGATGCCTTCGCCGATCAACTCACCGTGTGCGACGGGTGACATCACCAAGGCAGCGTAAAGGGTTCCTGCCAACTCAGGGATGTCGTCGGTGTAAGTGGCACCACCGGTCACGTGCAGGTGTGCCGATTCGTGCACCACCTCGGTGCCTTGCTGGACATGGGAGACTGGCAGCAGATTTTTCAGATTCAGGGGCGCATTCATGGTTGTCTCCCTTACTGTTCAATGAACTCAAGCACCAGGTTGCGAGCCACCAACGAGCGGTAAGCCCAGGTAGCGCGCAATCCATCCCGTGCGGTGAAGCTGGCCGCAATGGCCGCGTCCAGGTCGGCCGCCTGCACATCAGCCGGCGTTTTCCCTTCCAGCACCGCCTCGAGCTTGGGGGCACGGCACGGCGCCGGGGCCAGGCCGTTGTAGGCCAGTTTCACGCCCGACAACTTGCCACCTTGCAGGCGGTAGGTGATGGCCGAGCAGGTGGCTGAAATATCCTGCTCGAAGCGCTTGCTGACCTTGTGCGCGCGAAACACCTGCCCCGCGGCCGGCTTGGGCAACTCGATGGCCTCGATGAACTCGCCGGGCTGCAACTGGTTGGTTTTTTGCCCGGTGTAAAACTGATCGAGCGCCAATTGGCGAGTCTTGTTGCCGCGGCGCAGCACGAGCGTGGCCCCCAGCGCCATGAGACAGGGCATCGAGTCGCCGATGGGCGAGCCGTTGGCGATGTTGCCGGCCAAGGTGGCCGTGGAGCGGATGGGCGGTGAGCCAAAGCGGCGCAACACCTCGGCAAAGTCGGGGTACACCGGCGCCACCAGGGTCAGCACACGCTCCAGTGACACTGCCGCCCCAATGCGCCACCCTTGAGCCGTTGCATCGATGCGCTGCAATTCGGGCACCAAGCCGAGGTACACGATGTGCTCAGGTCGCGAGAACTGCTTGTTGACCTGCAAACCAATCTCGGTGCTGCCCGCCAGCAAAGTCGCCCGGGGATGTTCAACCAGGTAATGCGCCACCTCGGCCAGTGTGGCGGGCGATACAAACTCATTGCCCTTGCGGGTTCGTACCACGGGCTGCACGATGATGTCGCCCTCGAGGCTCAGCGTGGGCTGGGTGTCACGACGAATTTCCTTCAAGAGCGCAATGTCGGCGCTGTCGTCAATCTTGAGTGCCGCCCCAGCCTGGCAGGCTTGCTGCGCAGCATCGACGATGGGCTTGTAGCCCGTGCAGCGGCAGAGGTTGCCACTCAGCGTGTCGTTGATGGTCTGGCGGTCCGGGCTGGTATTGCGTTGCACCAGGTTGACCAGGCTCATCACGATGCCAGGTGTACAAAAACCGCACTGCGACCCATGGCAGCTCACCATGGCCTGCTGGACCGGATGCAGAGTACCGTCTGCACGTTGCAGACTTTCTACCGTTTTCACCGACTTGCCATCCAGGGTGGGCAGCAATTGCAAACAGCTGTTGACGGCAACGTAGTCCACACCAGTCGCGGTGTCGTTGAGGCTACCGACCATGACCACACAAGCGCCGCAATCGCCTTCGGCACACCCCTCTTTGGTGCCCGTGCGGTGCATTTGTTCGCGCAGATAGTCCAACACCGTGGTCGTGCGACGCTCGCCGCGTGCCTCCACGATGTGGCCGTCAAGCACGAAGCGAACTGTGTTAGTGACCTGGGTCATGATGAACAAAATTATGGTAAAAACGGGGCTGGCAAAATTGTATACAGATTCGTCCCAACCCGACTGCTCATAATACCTCCGTTCTCGCCAGATCGCCCCCCTGACTGCCCTGTTGCGGCTCATCGATGCCCCAATCGGGTGCAGGTAACGTGGCACCAAACTTGCACGGATTTATTAGATTCTGTCCCTGTCAACACTGGAGTTATTTCATGACCAAGCGTTCTTTTTTGCAAGCTGGCGTTGCTGCTACCTTGTCCCTGGCCTGCGGCGTCGCCTCGGCCCAAATGACCCCCATCAAGTTTCAGTTGGACTGGCGCTTTGAAGGTCCCTCCGCGCTATTCTTGTTGCCTGTGGCCAAGGGCTATTTCAAGGACGCCAAGTTGGACGTGACGGTCGACGCTGGCAACGGCTCCGGGGGGGCTGTGACCCGCGTCGCCTCCGGCACCTACGACCTGGGCTTTGCCGATCTGGCCGCGTTGATGGAATTCCATGCCAATAACCCGGACGCGCCCAACAAGCCCGTCGCCATCATGGTGGTCTACAACAACACGCCTGCCTCGGTCATGGCGCTCAAAAAGTCCGGTATCAAGACCCCCGCCGACCTGGCCGGCAAGAAGATGGGCGCCCCGGTGTTTGACGCGGGCCGCCGTGCTTTCCCCATCTTCGCCAAAGCCAACGGCGTGAGCAACGTGACCTGGACCGCCATGGACCCGCCGCTGCGCGAAACCATGCTGGTGCGCGGCGATGTCGACGCGATCACCGGGTTCACCTTCACCTCGTTGCTCAACATTGAGGCCCGCGGTGTCAAGGCCGAGGACGTGGTCGTGCTGCAATACCCCGACTACGGCGTGAAGCTGTATGGCAACGTGATCATCGCCACCCCCAAGATCCTGAAGGAAAACCCGGCGGCCGTGAAAGCCTTCCTCAGCGCCTTCACCAAGGGCGTGAAGGACGTGATCACCGAGCCGGCTGCGGCCATCGAGGCGGTGAAAGCGCGTGACGGGATCATCAACACCGAACTGGAAACCCGCCGCCTGAAGCTGGCCATCGACACGGTGATCAACAGCGCTGATGCGCGTGCCGAGGGCTTTGGTCAACTCAACGGCCCCCGCCTGTCGTTGATGGCAAGCCAGGTGTCGGACGCCTTCAACACCAAAACCCGCATCAACCCGGATAACGTGTGGAACGGTTCGTTCCTGCCCACTGCCAAAGAGCTCGACATCCTGCCCAAGCCTAAGAAATAAATGTCAGACGCTTTCGTCGATTTCCAAAACGTCTGGCTGGCCTACAACGACGAACTGCTCTCACAAGGGCAGTTCGCCGTCGAGGACATTTCGCTGCAAGTGCGCCAAGGCGAGTTCATCGCCATCGTGGGGCCCTCGGGGTGCGGCAAATCCACCTTCATGAAGCTCACGACCGGACTCAAACGTCCGAGCAAAGGCAGCATTCATGTGGACGGCCAACCCGTCAATGGGCCCTTGAAAATCAGTGGCATGGCGTTTCAGGCGCCCTCGCTGCTGCCCTGGCGCACTACCCTGGACAACGTGTTGTTGCCGCTGGAAATCGTCGAGCCCTACCGCTCGCAGTTCAACTCGCGCAATGCAGAGTTCGAGGCCCGCGCCATTGACCTGCTGAAAAGCGTGGGCCTGCATGGCTACGAGCGCAAGTTTCCCTGGCAACTCTCGGGTGGCATGCAGCAGCGCGCGAGCATCTGCCGCGCCCTCATCCATGAGCCCAAGATGCTGTTGCTTGACGAGCCCTTTGGCGCGCTCGATGCATTCACCCGCGAAGAGCTGTGGTGCACCCTGCGCGACCTGTGGACCGAGAAGCGGTTCAACGTCATCCTGGTCACCCACGATCTGCGCGAGTCGGTATTCCTGGCCGACACCGTGTATGTCATGAGCAAGAGCCCGGGCCGCTTTGTGGTGCGCCGAGAGATCGATCTGCCGCGTCCGCGCGACCTGGAAATTACTTACACCGCGCAGTTCACCGACATCGTCCATGAATTGCGCGGCCACATCGGCGCCATGCGCCGCTCCGGCACCCCCTTGCAGCAGTGAACCTCATGAACTCCAAACAGATCGAACGCTGGTCCCCTTGGCTGCTCATGGTCGCCACTTTGCTCCTGTGGCAGTTGCTGTGCAGTGCGTTTCAGGTGTCCGAGTTTGTGTTCCCCAGCCCGGTGCGCATTGGCGAGCAACTGATTGAGTTCCGGGGCGTCATTGCCGCGCACGCCTGGCGCACCTACTGGGTCACCATGGCGGGCTTTGGCCTGGCCATCGTGGTGGGTGTGTTGCTGGGCTTTGTGATTGGCAGTTCACGACTGGCGTATGCAGCGGTGTATCCGCTCATGACGGCTTTCAACGCCCTGCCCAAGGCGGCCTTTGTGCCCATCCTGGTTGTGTGGTTTGGCATCGGCATCGGTCCGGCCATTCTCACCGCCTTTCTGATCAGCTTCTTCCCCATCATGGTCAACATCGCGACCGGTCTGGCTACACTCGAGCCCGAACTCGAAGACGTGTTGCGGGTGCTGGGTGCCAAACGCTGGGACGTGCTGGTCAAGGTAGGACTGCCCCGCTCCATGCCCTATTTCTACGGTTCACTCAAGGTGGCCATCACGCTGGCTTTTGTGGGCACCACCGTGTCCGAGATGACGGCGGCCAACGAGGGCATTGGCTACCTCCTCATCTCGGCCGGGTCGGCCATGCAGATGGGCTTGGCCTTTGGCGGCCTGGTGGTGGTGGGCGCCATGGCCATGGTGATGTACGAACTCTTCAGCTACATCGAAAAACACACGACCGCCTGGGCTCACCGCAGCAGCCAGAACGGCTGAGCCGGTAAATGAAAACCTAATAACACCTCTTTGGGCAGTCTCTTTCACTATCGATGTAGAGGGAAGTTGCTAGATATCTCCCGCACCTGATTTGGCTCATACTGAGGCCTCGAAATGCCGGCGAAAGTCCGGATCGACTCGTCATTTGCTCAGGTAAAGATATCCATGACTTCCAACGACTCGGCCCTTCCCAAGGCCTCTGGCGCCCCCAATGCCCAGGACGTGGTTTTTCTGATCTTCATGGTTTTTGTCGTGATCGCGGTCATCTGGCTGGGGCGGTTCAATTTCAAGGAAGGCCTGCAACTCGAGGACACCAAAGCGGGCTATGAGCCCAGCGCCTGTGCCGGCGGCGTCAAGCCTGAAAAACAGGCCGAGGGCGCCCAAGCCGAGAGCAAAGCGGCCGGCACCTGGGGGGCCTGCCTGGCGCACATTCAATCTGCCTCCGAGCTCAAGGGCCTCATCAACCCCTTCCTGGACAAACCCCTGCATATGGTTGAGAAGTGCGACAAGTCAGACCTGTCGACTCGGGGTGCCATCAGTCTCAGCAACCTGGTGTCCACCCCTCTGGGTTCGGCGGTCCCCATGGTGTTAAGCCCCTTGAAAGAAGGTGATGCCATCGACGGCAAGTTGCAAATCCGTGTAACGGTCTGCGACAAAGGCGGCTATCCCATCAAAATTGGCGAACTTGAGTTCTGAGGACTGACATGGACAATACCCATCAAACCCCAGCCTCTAGCGGAAAGACGCTGAGAACCCAGTTCATCGCCAACCTCGATGTGGCGGAGTTGCTCGATCAGAAAAAAAAGGCCGAGATTTCGCGTGACTTGCCATTGCGCAAGTGGCTCTACTCCTGGCTGCTCGACCCCAACATTCCCGGCAACAAGCAAAAGCAGTTTGACAAATGGCTGGGCATTCTGATTGTGGCCAACCTGTTCACCCTGGTGTTTGAGCAAGTCCCGGCCATTTTTGAGCCCAACAAGCAATTCTTCCATTACTTCGATGTTTTCTCGGTCATAGTCTTCTCCATCGAGTACGCCTTTCGCTTTTACCTCGCACCAGAGGACGAAGAGTTCAAAAAGAAACGCAACGCCCGGCTGGGCTTTGTCACCAGTCCGTTTGCCATCATCGATTTGCTGGCGATTGCGCCCTTTTACCTGCAAGCCCTGCTGCCCGTCGATTTGCGCGTGCTGCGTTTTTTGCGCTTGCTGCGGATCCTCAAGCTGTTTCGAATCATCATCCCAGCTTACCGGGAGTTCATGCGGCTGAACGAAGGGCGCACCTTCCGTCAACGCATGCACGCCCTGGTGTTTCCCAGCAAATACAGTGGCGGTCTGCATGAGCTGTTCGACATCTTCATTGCCGGCTGGGTGTTGCTGTCAGTGGTATCGGTCATTATGGAATCTGTGGACAGCATCGACTACGTGTTGAATCTGCAATTTGTGGTACTCGATTCGATCGCGGTGGCCATCTTCACCCTGGAATATGTGATGCGGCTTTACTGCTGTGTCGAGGATCCCAAATACCAGGGCGCATTCGCAGGTCGATACAACCAGGCCAAGCAGCCCTACACCATCATCGACTTCCTGGCCATCTTGCCCTTTTACCTGGAAGTCTTTCTTCATCACCTGTTCGATTTGCGTTTTCTGCGGATCTTCCGACTCGCGCGTCTGCTCAAACTCACCCGCAATAGCGAAGCCACCACCGTGCTATTCCGGGTAATTGCCCGTGAATGGCCCATCATGAGTGCGGCCTCTTTCATCATGGTCCTGTTGCTGATCCTGACGGCCAGCCTGGGCTATTTGCTCGAGCACGACGCGCAGCCCGAGAAATTCGAGAACATCCCCCAGTCCATTTACTGGGCGGTCATCACTTTGGCCTCGGTGGGCTACGGCGACATTTCGCCTGTGACCCCCTGGGGGCGAGTCGTCACCTCGGTACTGGCCCTGTTGGGCATCGGCATTTTTGCCATCCCCGCGGCCTTGCTGGCCTCGGCGTTCAGCGATGAATTGATCAAGCAACGCGAAGGCTTGAAGGCCGATCTATTCAAAATCCTCAAGGACGGCAAAATTGAAGAGAAAGAAATTCAATTCATCCGCGATGAGGCCAAGCGTCTGCATTTGAGTGTGGCCGAAATCAACGCCCTGATCGATCAGGTGATCAAGGACAAGGAGATTGAAGACAACCTAAAGTCGCTTCCGATCCACATGATTGCGCAGCGTCCCGCCCATGCCATTGAGTATTTCAAGACCTGCATCAGCGAAATTCGTCAAATCGAAATGCTCATGACGGCAGGCGACTTTGAAAAGACTGCCCAGGAACTGGACCGCTTGACCGAGAGCGAGTTGCAGTTATGGCGACAGATTCAAGGCCAGGCCTGATCAAGCCAGAGCAGGCTCTTCAGGGGGGAGCAGATCGGAGGGGGCGGGCTGTGCGCTCCGGGTCAAGGGCTCATGCGGTCGCGCCGCGCCAAGCTGGGGAACAGCCGGGTCCAGAGCACAGCCACCACCACCGTGCCGATGCCCCCCACCAGCGCAGCCGCCACCGGCCCCATCCAGGCTGCGGTGGCGCCCGACTCGAATTCACCCAATTGGTTGCTGGCCCCGATGAAAATCGTGCTGACCGCACTGACCCGCCCACGCATCTCGTCGGGCGTTTCCAACTGCATCAGGGTCTGACGGACCACCACGCTCACCATGTCGAAAGCCCCGCTGAACACCAGCGCCAGCATGGACAGCCAGAACACGGTTGACACCGCAAACACCGCGATAGACACCCCAAACAAGCCCACGGAGACCATCAGCCAGCGGCCCACTTGTCGCTGCAAGGGCCACCGCGTCAACACCAGGGACATGATCAGGGCGCCCGCAGCCGGCGACGCGCGCAACAAACCCAAACCCCAGGACCCTACCTCCAAAATGTCTTTGGCATAGATGGGCAGCAAGGCGGTGGCACCGCCCAGCAACACCGCGAACAAATCCAGCGAGAAGCCGCCCAGCAGCACTTTGTTGTGCCAGACAAAGCGTAGGCCGGCCAGCACGGACGTCACTGTCATGGGCTCGGGAACCGCCTGACGGTGCGGTAAAGACAAGCGCATCAAGGCCAGACAGGCCACCAGCAAGAGTGCCAGGCTCAGCGCATACACCACATCGGCCCCCAGCGCAAAGACGAACCCACCCAGCGCCGGTCCCCCCAGAATGGCCGCCTGCAAACCCGCCGAACTGAACGCCATGGCACGCGGCAACAGACTCGGCGACACCAGCGCCGGCAGCAGTGCCTGTGAGGCCGGCATTTGAAAGGCGCGAATTGCCCCCATCACCAGCGACAACCACAGCAACAGGTCGCGGCTGAGGTCGTCCGCCCAGGTGGCCTGCAACAAGACAGCCGCCACCAGCGCCTGCCCGAGCAGACAGACCACGATGATGCGCCCCCGAGGCCAGCGGTCGGCCACATGCCCTGTCAGCAACGCAAGTAGCAAGGCGGGAACAAACTGGACCAGGCCGACCAGCCCCAGATCCCAGGCACTTGAGGTGAGTTCATACATGTGCCAGGCCATCGCCACCATGAGCATTTGCGTGGCCATGGCGCCCGCGACACGGGACAGCCAGTAACGAAAAAACCGCCGCTCCCGGATCAGGTCGCCCAGGGTACTGGCGTGGTGTGGGGTCAACGCAGGGCCTTCCAGCAGCGCACCAACCCCAGGCGCTGCTGAGACCACCAACCGCGACCGTAATCGCGCCCCTCCTCGACCTGATCACGGATCCCGGTGGGGGGTACGTGGGCATCAAAACGGGCCGTCCCACAGAGCATGTCCCACCAGGGCAAGAGCACGCCAAAATTGTGACCCCCGAGCACCCCGGATGACGTCTCGTGTCCCAGGCCGATGGCGTGATGCAGGCGGTGAAAACGCGGACTGACCCACAGTCGCTCACCCCATCGGCCAAAATTGCAGCGCAGATTGGCGTGATGAAAACTTTCACTCATTTGGGTCAAGACGATGAGGGTCACGAACTGTCCGGGCCCCATGCCGATGACCTGCGCCACCACCACCCAAATCACCGCGTGAATCAGGTCGTCGAGCACGTGGTTGCGGTTGTCGCTCCACATCGTCATCTGCCGCTGCGAATGGTGCACCGCGTGCAAGGCCCACCACCACGA
>Ga0255099_1000622_pt1 | contig 14018 bp, 10 predicted proteins | sample Colum_Colum_RepA_2_FD_188451 | JGI IMG/M metagenome (GOLD analysis project Ga0255099, IMG submission 188451) | Freshwater microbial communities from Columbia River, Oregon, United States - Colum_Colum_RepA_8d | ecosystem: Environmental > Aquatic > Freshwater > River | place: USA: Oregon...
CTCCAGCCCATACGTTATTAACGGCTGGGTCAGAGTTGATGTGAGCGAAGTTCCAGCCTAGGTTTCCAGACTCTGCACGCAGGTCGTGGGAAACTTCTGGGTGGATACCGCACCAGTAGTAAGAGCCGCGGCGAGCCTTGGCCTTATTAGCACGGAGTTTAGCGACAGCCCTACGGATGTCTGCTGAATCAATTGTTGCGGCTGCAGTAATTGTTGCGGTGCTTGTAGCAGTGCTACCACCATAAATTACGTTAGTTCCGCCGACAAGAGTTGTTGAAACAACTTTGTCAATAGAATCAGCAAGGTTGTATGCAATGATATTTGCAATTGCTGGGTCTACGTCTGCTAGTGAGAATAACTCAAGAGCACGGGTAACAAGAACAGCATTACCATACTCGTTAAGAGTAATGGTTACTGATGTTGGAGTTGTTAGAGCAACTGCATCTGGGTCAGTTGTCTCTGTTAGTGTTGAAGTTTTTGCATCCAAATCAACATAGCGCTGTAGCACTACAGTTGAACCTGGGATTGCTTGACGGGCAGGACGCTTATCTGCGACAGAACGAAGTAGTGGTTCTGAACGGAGAGCGAACTCGAGAAGACGGTCATACGCCTTCTGTACGAGACCTGCGCCACCAACTGTTCCACCGAGAGATGTACTCGCGGTTGATGTAAATTGTGACATTAGTTTTAGTCTCCTTGACTATGAACGGATTATTGTTGTGACTGAAGTATAGATAGTAGCTCTTCCGCTGAAGTAGCTTGTTTCATGCGTTGCTCTACATCTAGCCCTCTGTCAGGTGTCAAAGCACCTTGTGTCAGGACATCTTGATGGCGAAGCCGTGCAAGGTCCTGCTGACTTACTGGTGCTTCTTGTTCCGCTACCTTGATTCCAAACAAGTCTGCGTTATCATCGAGCCAGTTAGAAACTGACTCCTCGTTAACATCATCCAAGTCTTTCATCACAAGGCGTGCGGCTTTCTCATTGACACCCTTTTTTGCTAGGACTTCTTTGACAATTCGCTCACGCTGCACCTTGGATAAACCCTCAAGTTGCTCAGTGAGTTCCTTGATTCTCTTTTCGTCTGCACGCTTGGCTTTGCGTAACTTTTTTAATAAGTCACTGCCGTCGCCTGTATACTCTTGAGTATCTTGGTCATCGTCTTCTTCATCATCCCAGTAGTTGTTGCTCATAGCAACCACCCTTCTATTCGTTGTTAGTCGCAAGCCTCAAGTCTATTCGGGGAAATAGGTTGGCTCTTGCTATCGGTCTAATACGCTGGCGGGGCCGATGGGTCCGCTCAGGATTCTAGTATTGTCCGCCTGTTGCTGTTCCTAGTGAACCTCTGCCTACGCCAGACTGTCCACTAAACTCAGCTATTTCTCTACCAATTAAATTTTTACGCTTACGTTGTGCTGAGGCAAGCGTGTTAAACACTTCTTGTTCTCCCTCTGCAAGTCCGTATGTTTCCATACTTTTGCCATAGAGACCAGAAAGCTTTTCAGCCGTAGGCAGGATATCAGCAATCGTGGCATAACCACGTTGCGCTTCTGCTTGAGTAATGCCTTGTGCTGCAAGTTGCTCAGCGACAGGTACTCCAACATTAATACCTTGTAGTCGGCCTGCTGAGCCAATCTCAGCCGCTGCTACTTGACGCTCAATCTTCTGCAACTGTTGATTTGGGTCAAGAACATAAGCAACTAAATCATTTTGTCCAATACCATAGAAGTCACGAAGAGTCTTGGTAATGGCTGGGTCAGCATTTTGTACTCGTTGAACAGCTGTAACAACACGCTGAGATAACTCAGCAGGGGACATATCATTGCTAATAAACTGAGACACGTAATCATCTGTGTCAAATTGTTTTAACCCATATGCACGTAATGTCTGGCGATAACTATCTTCTAAATTAAGATATTGAGCAGGTGTAAGGACTTGTAAGTTTTTCTTTATACGCTCTTCATTTGCCCTGAATCTACGTTTGTAATCTTCTGTTTCTTGTAAGGCAAAGGTAATTGTTGACTCAGTTGCGCCTTCTTGAGCAAGACGTTTAATTGTGGGCAAAAGCCCTGTAAGATTATATTTTGTAAATCTATCAGTAAGAATATCCATGATAGACTGACGTTGCATTTGCTGGTCTTTTTCGCGCTGGGCTTGAGCCTCGGCATATTGTTTAGCCAAGATATCGGAAGCACCCATACCACCAGCAGCAGGGGTTGCTGGTATAAATACATTACCAGCCACATTTAAATTGCCACTTGCTGCATTAGCAGCGTTAGCAGCAGCCAATGCTGCTGCAGCATTTCTTGCTGCTAGTTCTGCTGCTGCCTTTTCTGCTGCAGATTTGTTTGCTGCAGCTGCTGCTGCTTTATTCGCTGCATCTAATGCTGCTTGAAGTCTAGCTTGTTCTGCAGCGGCTTTAGCAGCCGCTTCTGCTGCTGCCTTTTCTGCATCAGCTTTTGCTTTAGCTGCTGCTGCTTCCGCTGCTTTTCTTGCTGCTTCAGAAGCATCTAAATCAGCTAAAATCTTTGCTCTAGCTTCACCTTCACGGGCTTCACGGGCAAGGCGTTCTGCTTCTGCAAGTGCAGCTTCTGCTTCTTTTGCTGCGGCAGCTGACTCAGTATCATAATCACGAGAAGGAGTAGGTCTATCTTTTTCTTCTCCCATACGAAAACGAGCAGGGTCAAAAGAAGGTGCTGTATTTCTTTCTTCTAAAAATTCTTCTACTGCTATCTTAGTAGGATTTCTTTTCTCAGCCACTATACAAGCCCCATATCTGTAAGTACTTTATAAGAAAGATTATCAATAGTAGTTCTCGCATTATTAGTTTTTTCCCACTCAGGAGTCATACGTAGTTCTTTCTCAAACTGCCATAATGGCTTGACGGATGGTTTGCCATTAGCATCTACATACTGTAAAGCAGAGCGCAGGCGAGGGTCATCATAAGTTATAGAGTCTGCATCTCTTTCAAGAACTGAAGCAATAGCTCCTTTGTAAGCAGAGGCTAATGAGTCAATTGAAATTCCAGCTCTTAGTTGTTCGGCATATCCAGGGAATGCACTAGCTGCAAGATTACGCACCTCGTCCTGAATATCCTCAGTAGTAGTGTTTCCTAAAAATAAATCTTGTGACTTTTGGGCCCAGTATTTGTTATCTAAATATTGCATTACGCCAAACGAGTTAGCATAAGATTTTAAGTCTGAAGTATCTCCAAGGACTTCTCCCCCATAGCCAGTTACTAGATTAGAATTAACAATTAATTGTCTAAGTTGATTCTCATCCATGCCTGAGTTATAGGCTGTCTTAGCTAAGCCATCAAATAGCTTAGCATCCATCTTAAGTCCGCCAGAAACTAAACTTTTACGTGTTGCTAGTTTATATTTATTCAGGGCATCTAGATATGCACCTTCTTGGGAACGCTCAGCCATCTGTCTAGCACGGGCTGTGGCACTATTATTGCGGTAGAAATTACTCTTTAATATGTCAGCACGCATACCATCAATGTCGCCTGCTTCCCATTTTTTCCAGGCTGACTCAAGCATGGTATCCCCTAGGCTTGCCATTGCTTGAAGCATTTCAATCTGGGCAGCAATCTCAGGGTTTGCTAAAGCTGCTGCCTTAAATGTGTCAGCAGTAGTAGGTCCAGTATATCCACCGTCATCTACAAGAGGTCCGCCTTCGCCTGGTTTTGCCACTAGATACCTCCTGACATAATCTTCTGAAATATGTCGAGGCCTTCAAATGCCTGACGACGTGCTAATAATTCTGGAGTTTCTTCTTCAAACTTCTGTGTAAGCTTAGACTCAAACTTTTCTTGACTGAATCCACCAGTAGTCTTAGATACATTCTCTAGCTTACCAGTCTTAGGATTACGAACTTTTTCAGTCTTTGTCACTACACCCTTTTGGATAATCTTATCTGCCATGTCTAGGGCTTCTTGTAATTCTACATCATTTAACTTTTTGCCCCTGGTTTTGATAGCAAATGCTTGAGCAACTTCAGCAAGAGTTCCTTTGTCTACTTCACGAATCTGACGTTGTATGTTAATATCAGTTGCTGAAGCGCCTTGCATTGACATATTAAGAAGTTCTAATGGGGTAATCTTTGGACCTTTTCCACCTCTATATATTTCAGCTGCTTGGTTTACAATATCTTTCCATATTTCATAAGCACCTGGCTTACCAGAATTACTACGGCCAATAAGCTGTAGATAACTCATAACCTGATTCTGAACACTAGGATTAGACCAGAACTCACTATACATTTCTTCTGCAGATTTTGTATTAGTTGCTACAATTTTAGCTTCTCCACCCATACCTTTTAAATCAGAAACTCCAGGGGCAGTCGGTCTTGCTGGGGCTTTCTTGCCTTTTTTAGTTACCTTCTCGCCTAAGTATACACTTTTGCCGCTGCTTACTCCTGCGCCCGCGGTGGTAAGTATGGCAATAGCCTGCTCTCTTGTTACGCCCATGGCTGCCATAAACGCTAGTATTGCTGCTTCATCAATCACTTGCCAACTCCTAAGTATCTATCGTATATAGGGTCTTGCTCTAAATATCTATCGTATAAGTCAGAGAATCCTATGTCTTCATTTTTAAGACGAAGGGCTACGGCGGACATAAGTATCTTCAAGTCAATGTTTTCTTTGGCATCTATACTTTTAGAAGAGCGCATCGCTAACCTAGAAGCTACAAACCCACGCATTTCAAGATAACCAATTACGGATTTCCAAGTATTATTCTCAGCATTATCCTTCATGAAGGTAGGATTGCTGACAATCTTCTGTAGTCCTTGAACAAACCTAATAGTCTTTGTTCCATCTGTATCTAGATAATCTACATACCAAGCGCTAGGCTCACCTGTAGGCTTACCAGTAACTGGGTCAAGCTTGCTTGCAAGAGCTGTAATAGTAGCAGTCTTTAGTATCTTTAAGTCTTCGGCTCCATTAGCATCAACGGTTGTTAAGCCACGACTACGGAGTTGTGAATCAACATAGCCCTGAATCTTACGGAATCTAACCCAACCTTCACGGGCTTGGTTACGTTGAATAGCTTCCTTTGGGTCAAGTGCTCCACGAAATTTCTCTGCTGTGCCTGGTGATACAGAAGTCTGTTCTTGCCACCAGTATGCAATAGGAGAAAAATCTGGTTTCTTAGAACCGCGAGTAATTAAACCAACCAATGAAGGATTTAAGTCTTTTACTTCTGAGATTAAGTCTGCATATCTCTTAGCATTCTTAACATCTGTCATCGTAGAAGCAGAGCCGTACTTGTTCTCAGATAATGATAAAGCAAAACTAAAGAATTCAGGGTAATCTTCTAGGAACTTTTCGTTTGCCCGAAGACCATAGTTCTCATTATACTGACGATACTTCTCAATGTACATACGATAAGGACTCTGGAACTGAGGTGCGAACGGAAGAATAAAGTTAGCCCATGAACGGGTATTATATAGGGCATCAGTCATCTTCTTTATTTCTATATCCGTTTTATACGGAGTCCCATTTTCTTTAGCTTTTTGTTGTTCAGTTAGCCAAATAGAAGTAAACATTCTAGCATATGTAGAGTTATCCATACCTTGAGCACGCTCTACTTGACGCTTTGCCCAGGTTGGAAGTATCTCTGTATATATATTATCTGGTGGACCATATGGAAATGCCCAGCTAACTACAGCTTGCAACTCAGGTTGTAGCTTCATTATCTGTGAAACAGGGATAGTAAAATAAGGACCTACGCTTAAAGCAATTGGGTTACCCATAAATACTACATCTAATGAACGCTTACTAATACCTACTTGGTCTAAACTTTTTAGGCCCTCGCCAAGAAGTGGTAGTTTTTTCAAAGATTCTGGCACCTGTAACCATATTGTTTCATCACCCTTTAGGGTGCTATATGGTGGGACTGGGTCGCCGTTTTCATCAACAATTAACCCTGAGCGCTCTGGTGCAAAGTATAGTGCTCCAGCTCGGGAAAATATATAAGGCTTATCTCTAGTAATCTTAAGCCAGGTTTTGATTGCATTCTCTTGTGCTGAAAAGAATGGAGAAATAAAGCGCAAAGCTTGAGCTAGATTTGTTCGGCGCTCAACGTTGTAAAGGATTTCCTTTACTCCCTTGAGTGCGTCAGCCCTTGCGCCTGCTTCTATATTACTTGCAATCTCGTTAAACTCATCAGCAGTAAAACGCTTCTTGTTAAGAAACTCATAGGTGGTAAATCGTGTTTGTGCGGAACGTTGATATATTTCATCAAACAATGGATTACGAGCCCAGGCATCTTCAGGCATAGAGCCAATAATCTTAAATGATTTATTAATAAAACGTTTAATCATACCAACGCCTTGACGATTTATATTTTCTTCAAGTAGAAAACCATGCACGGTAGGAAGTTTGTCTGGATTCTTAATAGCATCGCGTAAGAATTGTTGTGTTACTAAACCATTTTTCGCTAACTCTTCTGATATACCACTGCCTGACGGCATGTAGTTATCCATAAAACCTTTAACTGTTCCTACGTATTCTAAAGATTCTTCTCTAGATAAACCTAAACGGGCACGAAGTTTTCTTCCCTCAGCGCTAGTCTCTAGCCAGTTAGCTACAGAAATAATGTCTGCATCTGGCTTCAATAACTCTTTAACCACCGCGGAATTTGCGAATGGCTTGTTGATAGCATCTGCCCATTCTTGATAGTAGTTATCCATATCAGGGGTAATCTTGCCACGTGAGCCAGTCTTAGCAAATTTAGCTCCATAGATATTACGATAGTCATCTAACACTCGAGCAAAGACACGCTCAGATGAGTTAAGACTACGAAACATGTCGCCTAGTGGTCCACCAAATCCCCCATGTAGACTGAACTGTGAACCATCTGGACTTTCATACATAGATGAAAGTTTAAAATCTTCTTGTCCTAGAATTTTCTTTTGTGTCTTTAGTTTTGTTTTTTCTAAAGCTGTCAGCGCATCGCTATTGGTTTGATATACAGCAAGCTTAGAATCGTATTTAACCTTCTCAGCTATAAGTTGAGCAACTAAATCTGGGTCATCAGGAAACTTCTCTAGTTCCTTTGAGATATTTTTAATCTTTGCTTCATGTTCAGATAGCTCACTTCCAGCTTTTTGCATGCTGGTTTTAATCTCGCCATATGATGAAGGCTTTAGACCATCACGATAATTACCGATATTATCAATTAAACGGGAGCCTTGGTTGTATGTATTCTCTACAAGGTTCTGCATTCCCTGGCCCATATGACGCATAGTTGTCATGGCGCCGAACACTGACATAATACGTAGTTGTGAATCTATTGCGTTACGTATAGGATAACCACCACGTAGAAGCACAGAGGCTTTCCATAGGTCGTTAAGAAATTCTAATGATTCAATGCTACCGCCATATATTTCATACGCAGTTTTAAAAGGACCTGCATTAGACTTTAGCACTTTTTCGATTGCATTAAAATCAGCTATAGGATATAGGTTAGCTGTCTGAGATTCAAAGAAAGCTAACCTTATATTAGTGTCAGTAATGCTATCATACACATAACCAACTTCTTTCATTTCTTTTAAGAAACCATTTTTTAAAGATGTATGCTGGTCAAAAACACTCTTTACTTGGTCAGTACTCAACTGATATCTAGTACCGATAGCAGCAAATCCTGCTTCTTCTAAAGATACTAATACTTCAAGTTTTGATTCTGGGGATATTGCCTCAGCATAACGAGATAAGTAAGATGCGGCTAGCTCCTGGCTAAATAAATCTTTTTTGACTAATTGATTTAGAGTAGCTGTTACTTCCTTGATGGAATCACCCTCATTTAGATTAGTGATACCCGCAGGTACTTCTTTGCCTGGACTGGAAATTTTATAATACAAACGATGGAACGGGGTAGGTTGATAGATTTCTACTGTAGGCTGTATAATGCCTTCATCAATCAAACCAGCTGAGCGTGCAGTGGCAATCTCACGACTGACTACTTGAGATGCTCTAGTTGCTATACCCTCAGTCATAGGTGCGATTTCAGATACACCCATTAAGGCTGCTATATATTTATCGTGCTTAGCATAGATACGCAAAAACTCTGTGTCTGCTTGAATTTCCTCTGCAGTTCTTAAGTAAGACAAAGGTAGCATTTCTTCGGTTTGTGTTCTACCTAAAACTTTTTCGGTGCGTAGTAGATTCTTTAGCTCGCTACGTGTAAGTTCTCCATTTGCAATTTTAATAGGCTCAGCAATGTCAGGACGCTTTAAGGCATCTAGTTTATCTATAGCACTTGAATCACCAAGAAGGGATTTCATCGTATAAAGGGCTTCTTCTTTTGTATCAGCCATACCTAATAGGTATGAAGATGTTCCAGGGTTATTACCAGCTTGCACCCAAGGATGTTTCAGCGCCCACAAATCTGTGTTAGCTGCAAAGTCTTCACCCATACTAGAGTATTTATTGGTTTTACCAGCAAGGGCTTCATCGATTCCCCTAATTGCTTCAATTGGGTCATCAGGTTTACGTATTTTTTGTATACCTTTACCACCAACAAGACCTACATCTAAAATAATCTGCTTCCAAAAGTCAAGAGTTCCAGACATTACTCCACCATAAAGCGATTCTTTAAATGCTTTCTGGCGTTGTCCTTCATCAAAAATATCAAAGTTTTCTTGTAGCACTAATGGAAGGTTTTCTTCAGTGCCAGTTAATTTAGCAAACTGTTTCCAGCCATAACTCCATGGTAAGAAGTCAGCGTATGCCTGACCAGTAGAAACTTCTTGTCTAGACTCCCAAGCTTTTTTCCAGCCTGCGCTAATTTCTTCTTTGCTCTGAGATTCAGTGGAAATTGCCTCGGTTGCAAGCTTAAGTGCAGTTAATGGTTCCCAAATAATATTTTTATTAGTTTGATAAAGACCAGCAACAAGTCCACCAACTGGGCGTCCTAGATTCTTACCATAATCTATACCAGCCTGGCGTATTGTATTACTAAAGCCATTGAATTCTTCTCTATCATTCCATGGCGCCGTAACAATATCCCAAGCAAATTTAGGACCAGCTGCAGCCATAAGGCCGACATCTTTCCACCAGTCTTGCATGCCTTTATTGAAACGACCAAGGTTATCCCATACACTCATTCGGCAGTATTGCGCAAGAGTAGAGCAATTACCTCACGCGTCTCCTGTGATGTGTTAGGTAGGCTCGCAATATATTCTAAAGGTTGTGCGTATGATTGAATAGATGAATTAAATTTTACATCACCCTCTGGCTGAGGTGGAAGCATCAATGCTTCAGGACCAGGACCGCCAGGTAATGAAGTTCCAGACATAATAGATTCTTCACGATTCATTGTTTCAGCAGTAATTGGAATTGTTGGTGTGCCTCGGCCAAGAGTTACCGCTCTATTTTGAGGAGCGCTTACGTTAGCTACAGCTGGCGCTGTGCCTTTCACGAAGCCACCTTGGCTGATTTGGTCTGTTAGAGCCTTGGTAGCACCAGAAGCTCCACCACCTGATGGACGCAATTGCATAGCCTTTTGAGCTTTCTTGCCACTTTGTCCACTACCACCCATAGGCGAAATTATATTTGGATTATACTGAGGCGCTGTAGGGCGTCTACCGCCACGATTTTCAACGGCCATTTGTATCCTCCTCAGGACTATAAGAATATTCTTCTGCTGATAACAGCATACCCTTGGCTAACCAAGGATTCATGTTTTCACTTACATCTGTCATAAGATAGCGTGTGCCTTCATAGTCACTCCACTCACTTACTAATACCCAACCAGTACATATCTGACTTTCTGAATCTTCTAACTCTTCAGCAAGTACTCTCATAGCCTTATCAACGGCTTGGGTAAACTTACTCATTTGAGTTGCTCTTCTACTTGGTACGGTGGTGCTGTGTATACACTAATTCGTGCAGCCACTTCCATTGCAGTGATGACATCACTACCCGCGTAAAGCGCTCCAAGAGCGTAAGAGCCACCGCTTCCGATTGCGTAGAATCCTTCTTCACTTTTCATTACCGCCAAATCTTGGTCAACATCAAATAGCTCACCACCTACTGCGATGAGAAATTGGAATCTTAATCCATCTTTATTTTTATCGTGAGGCTCATCAAAGTTATAACCATTATCCGTAAGACACTTACGAAGAGAAGGCATAGCCTTGACTATCATGTAGCGATAAACATCTTTCTTGTCTTTCGCTGAGAATACTGGTGGAATCCAAATGTTCTGGGCAATGTCGCAGGGTGATACTTCTCCTGCTCCTGCTATTAGTAACGCACCACGTAATGTAATCTTACGCATAAATGGATGTGAGTAAGATTTCCCACTATCATCTGTAATGCGACTGTCAGCAACAATGACAGACTTATCTTTATATTCAACTCCAATAATCGTTGTCATTGTCCCCTCCTAGATTATCTTCGGCGAATAGTTCTTACGCTTGCGTTAGCTTCTCCACCTGATGTTAATCCTGAAAGAAGACTCATAATATCTGGAGGTCCGCCTGCTTCTGGCTCTATAGGAATAGCGCCTCCTACTGGGGCGCCAGCGGGAGCAGGGGACGGTTGCTCAACCATCGGGGCACCAGCAGGAGGAACCTGTTCGACAGGTGCGAAGATTTCTTCAATCGCATCCTCTATCGCTTGTCCTTTTTGGCGAGCTCTAATAACCTGTGCAATCTTAGAAACTATCTGACTTGCATCGCCGCCGCCTGCGGCAATCTGTGGGATTGCTTGGGTGTATGCTTGTAGTGAACCAAGAAGAGCTGCACGCATATCTTCAATTTCAATTTTCTCAACTTCTTGACTTACGTTAACAGTGAATGGTAGTTCACGCATTGCCATATCCTTGGAGATTAATTTACCACCAAGTGCTTGTAGCATGAATATCAAACCTTGAGCTGGATTCAAACCAGCAAGCATACCATAACGTACATCTGCTGAGTAGTCGTTCTTAATGTCCTTCTTAGGAGAATATGTAATCTCGTAAGGAGCACCAGCATCTACGCCACGAATTGTCTTTTCTTCTGGGAAGATAGTCTCATCTACCTGGAAGCAAAGCTGAATGACGTCACGGAGGGCGCTAGCAAAGATTGCTTGTGCAGATTTGACCTGGGTATCGAAGGCACCCATGAGAGCCTGGACGCCCTGACCCGTGACAATCGATGCATTAATGTTACCTGTGCGTCCCTCAGGATAACGAGCGCCTACACGCATTTCTTGATTAAGCAGAGTCTGCTCTGTGAATGCGCCTTGTGGCAGGGTAAGTTCTACACGACGTACACCTGCTGGGTTGGATGTGCGGATAACCGCATCACCACCAAGCTGTAGCTCTTGTACATCTTGTGGAAGTACAATAGGAGCCTGTACGGATTTCTCTGCTGCCTCCATGGCAAGGAGTGCAAAGCGGTTGCGTAGCAACTGAATACCTAATATGTCATCAAACTGTCCACGCATCTCACCATCAATAGATGGTTTGCGGGCTACTACAATCATCATCTTACCAAGAGGATTCTTAGCTTGAGATAATAGAAGATTATTTTTATCTGGTAGATAGATTACTGATTGGTCTTTATCATAGTAACGAACCATCTCGATAAGAGAGTTTAAGTCTTGCTTGTATCCAAGTCCACCAAGGAGCGCACGCTCATACTCTGGGAATTGGGCGACAAGCTCGCCAAGGGTTAATGAGTAACGCTTAGCAAATGCTACGCATCTTCCATATCTATCAAATTCTGGATAGGAGCCAATTGGATTCTCTAAACGAATACGAGGAAGCTTAGCTTCTTCATCTAACTCAATAACAAATGGCAGGAAGCCGTAGGTTAGATACCAGTCCGCTCCCGAGTACATCTGTACAGACATGTCCGAATGAGCAAAGTAATTGCTTGCAATGCGAGTACGCTTGTCAGCAAAACTGCGAGCCCTGTCAGAAGTCTGATTCGCCGCGGAACAGTTGATTGCAGGCAAAGGCGCCATAACTTCAGATAAGTCTCTCGCAACAATATCAATAAAATTTGCAACGACATTTGCATCTACTCCATTTGGAAAGAAGTCAGGATACACGCTAGCAATCTGACCTTTACGGACAGAAAGGACGTCTTGATTACGAGCATCCCTATCTGAGTTACGATAGCGTAGCGAGTCAACTCGCGCAGCAATCTGTTCAATTGTAAGTGCCATTATATCCTATCGATTCTTTATTCCGTATGGTCCGCTAATTCCGCCACCTTTAAGTGGGAATGGCGCAGTCTTAATTCTTTTTATTTCTTTTGCTTTATCTTCAGCAATCCCTTTACCCTTAGTCCAACCCATGCTCCTGCGTAATTCATCTACTATGCGTTGTGCTTCAGGAGTCATGCGGTTAACAGGGTTAACATTAGCAGCGCCATCAGAGCCCAAGCCACCACTAGTTCTAGGTTCTGACATGTTAGTTCCTATCCGTATGTCTGTTGCCATTGCTCTGCAACGGCTTCATCTAGGTTAATTGAGAATCTTCTTTCCGTCTGAGCACGAGTGGCCCAACGGTTTTGCATCCATCTTGCTGACTGTGAGTGTTGCTGCATCAATTCGCGGACGCGGATAACAGCAAACCAGAGAGCCATAACACAGTCTGTTGGGTTTCTAGTCTCAGGTTTCCAAGTAATCAATTGTTGCACAAGAGCCTTAAGCCCTTCGCTACCTTCGTTACTAGGGAGTTCTATTGAGTTGTTGTCTTGAAATCTTCCGTCTCTAAGGCTACCGAAAAGGCTTGCCATAGAAGCCACACCGAAAGAAGTATCCCACTTATTCTTACCAGTAAAGTGAGAGTTGAGTTGACAGCCATACATCGAGAGCCAGTTACGCAGTTCATCATCGAGGGCGTAGGCTTTCTGGTGGGCATTGATTTCAATTCTTAGTTCCTGCGGTTTGTATCTTTGTACCCAATCTTCTATAAGGGCACGAATTTTTGCTGGGCTAGGCTCTGTCATATTGACAGCATCTAAAACATAAATCATACTATTACTGCGATTATAAGTAATGGCTACTGCAGCAGTATTACCAGTCATAGCTGGGTCTAATCCTATAACTGTATAGGCAGACTCTAAGTTGCTGGGGTGTCCTGGGACTCCTGGTTTAAGGGGGCCACGCTTTCGCATACCATTAACGCATCCTGCAATTGCTGCGGGGGAGAAGATTGAATCTTCGGTGACATCCTCTTGCTGGTAGACCATCGCCCATATGGAAGGTGCCACTTCACTACGCCTAGTAAAAAGTGAAGGACCGTCCCACTTAGGGTAAAGTCCCTCGGGGTTAACGTCATCCTTATCGCTTTCAGCTTTATCCGTCCAGGGCCAAAGAGTTTTCCAATTCTGTGGTTTCTCATCAAACTCCAGTACGGCTGGTTGGGCGAAGTAGGTAAATGGAGATTTACCACCTGTCCATTGTTGACCGTCCCGAATCATTTTATATAAATCTACTGGAGCAACACGGGTCCCTACGATAAGTAGTTTCCCGTGCCGTCCTAAGCGTGTGATAACTTCTTTCTGAAGCCATTCAATTTGCTTCTCCCACTCGTGGGAATTTGAGTTCATCACAACATCGTCGAGGATAATCAAATCGGCTCGTGCGCCGTAAATTTGACTACCAAAGCCAAGGGCTTGTACTGTAGGGTCCTTCTCGCCAGAGTCTCTACCAGTGCCAAGGTAAATCATATCAGCACTCCAGGTTTGGCTATCAGCCTTATATCCGCCCTGCGGACCGAAGGCTGTCTGAAGCTTTATCCAATTCGGGTGTGAGAGTCTAGTCTTAATCGCCGAGAGAAACTTGCGGGCCATGCCCTGAGTCTTAGAGACTATGATGATACGGACGTTAGGGTCCACAGCTAGTCGGTAGGTAACATAGTTAATCGTCACCACGGTGGACTTAGCGTGCTCAGGGGGTACGTTAATCAGGACTCGGTTAGCGGCGCCTGGCTCGTAAGTCATGGCGGGGTGCAACCAGCGGGGCTCGCGCCCCTCTATTAAATCTATCCAGCCCTTATGATGGTCAAAGAGC
>Ga0255099_1000642_pt1 | contig 13781 bp, 10 predicted proteins | sample Colum_Colum_RepA_2_FD_188451 | JGI IMG/M metagenome (GOLD analysis project Ga0255099, IMG submission 188451) | Freshwater microbial communities from Columbia River, Oregon, United States - Colum_Colum_RepA_8d | ecosystem: Environmental > Aquatic > Freshwater > River | place: USA: Oregon...
CCAGGTGATCATGCGCGTGCCAATGCAGCCTTTTTGACGGCGCGGCAACCGCTGAAGAGTGATGGCGCACGCATTCGTGCCGGCATCTCGATCGACCAAGCGGTGGCTGCCCGCATGGGGCGTCAAACACGCTTGTCTTCCCTCGTTGTGGGCGCCGAGGGAGGTTCCGCTTCGGGGCAATGCGATTCCGGCTATTCCTGCGCCTACTCGAATCACTTGTCGTGGGCTGGCGAGTCGACACCGCTACCCAAAGAGACGGATCCGCGCCGCTTGTTTGAGCGCTTGTTTGTCGATGGGGATCCTGAAGAGAGTGCTGCGCAGCGTGCCGAGCGCTTGGCGCGCCGCCGCAGTGTGTTGGACAGCGTGTTGGCCGATGCCAGAAGTTTGGAAGCACGCGTGTCGCGTGACGACCGCGACAAGCTCGATCAGTACTTTGTGGCTGTGCGCGAAGTCGAGCGGCGCTTGGAAGCTGCGCGCACAGGTGCGGCTGTGTTGCCGGACGGGGCGCACGCACCTGGTGCATGGGCCAATCGCACCGAGCAGTTGCAGTTGCTGTCGGATGTGCTGGTGCTGGCCCTGCGCGCGGATGTTACGCGCGTCGCGACCTTTGCTCTGGCCAACGAAGGCTCGAACCGTACATTCCCCGAGCTAGGCGTGCCCGAGGGTCACCACGAGTTGTCGCATCATGGTGGCGATGCCTCCAAGATGGAGAAGATCACGCGCATTGATCGCCACTACAGTGAGATCGTGGCGCGCTTGGCGCAAAGCCTGCTCGCCGTGCGTGAGGATGGCGCGTCACTCTTGGATCGCACGACCATCGTGTATGGCTCCGGCATTCGCGATGGCAATCGTCACGATCATGATCGTGTGCCCTTGCTGCTGATTGGTGGTGCGCATCCGTATCCGCGCGGGCGTGTCGTTGCGTCTGATACGCCGCTCGCCAACTTGCACTTGGGCTTAGCAGAGGCCTATGGAGTGCCCATGGCGGCCTTTGGCGATTCAACGGGCTTTTTGCGCGCGTAGAGGCCCTACGAGCGCAAGGCTTCGATCGGTGCCACATGCAGTGCGCGCCACGAGCCCAGAAGGCCTGCGCCGGCAGCCAGCACGGCGGCGCCCACGGCCATCAACGGCAGCGCCAACCATGGCAACTGCGGTGGAATGTCCAGTGTATTGGACAAGGTGAAATGCGCCACCAAGAACGCTGCGGTACCGCCGAGCGCACCTGCTACCAGCCCCTGTAGTGCGTGTTCGACCGCCACAAGCAGCATGACTTCGCGGCGAGTGGACCCTAGTGCCTTGAGCACACCAATCTCGCGTGCGCGTTTGGATGCTTGGGTGCCCACCACACCCGCAAGAATGGCGATACCTACCAGCACGACAAACAGACCCAAGACGCGCACACCGATGGCCAAGCGTCCCAGCAACGCGAGCGCCTTCTCCAACAGCGGACGCACGCGGATGACGGTCACATTGGCGTAGTCGTCAGCAATGGCGGCTTCTACAGCTTCCTCGCGTTCGGCGGGCAAGCGTGCGGCGATCAAGACCTGGTGCGGGGCTTGTTCGAGCACCCCCGGCTCCACCTGCAGGAAGAAGTTGATGCCGAAGCTCTCCCAACGCACCGTGCGGATGGAGGACACCAGCAGCTCCACGCTGAGACCCTGTACATCCATCTGCAGCGTACTGCCGACCTGCACGTCGAGGTCCTTGGCGAAGCGCTCTTCGATGGAGACCTCGGCGCGTTGCGGATCGTTCCAAAGACTGCCTGCAATCACCTCGTTATCCGCAGGCAAATCGGGTCCAAAGGTCAGGCGTTGCTCACGTGTCAGCACCCACAACTCACGATCCACACCTGCGTCACCTTTGCGTTCCGCTGCAATGTCGGCCACGGCGCGTCCATCGATCTTGGTCAAGCGTGCCGTGACAATGGGAGCCGCGCGCACATGCTCGGCACCCAACTCCTGCAAGGTGGCCACCAAGTCCGCGCGTTGATCAGGTTGCACATCGACTAGGAACGCACTTGGCGCTTCGGGCGGTAGTGCGTTGACCAGATAGCTGGACATGCGGCCTTCGATCAGCCATGTGCCAGCAACGACCAAGACTCCGATGCCGAGCGCTACTACTGCTCCTGCGGTGCCTCGTCCGGGGCGCGCAAGAGCGGCCACACCATGCAGCAACAACGGCGGCAAGTTGGTGCGAGGGATGCGCGCCGCGATCGTGATCAGCAACCGCGCGCCCACCCACAGCACCATTGCCAGGCCAGCCAATGCCCCGGCGAAGGCCAGGGCGTTGCGCCATTCACCGCCTTCTACGCGGGCTACCAGCAGCAGACCTGCGAGCAACACACCCCACGCGCACCACTGCAACAAGCGCGGTGCCTGCAATGGCTCGGCTTCATGGCGCAAGGCGCGTACCGGCGGTACTTGCCACACGGCCACGAGCGGAGGCAAGGCAAACAACAACGCGACGGCTACACCTACGCAGGCTCCGTACAGCGGCGCGAGCCAATCGAAGCGTAAGGTGAAGGCCTCGGGCAACACTCCAGGCAGCAACGATGGCAAGGCGAACGGCAGCAGGGAGCCCGCGAATGCGCCCAGCAAACTGGCAAAGAGTGCCAGTCCGGCTACATGCACCAACTGCACCCACATGACTTCGCGCGGGCGCAGACCAATGACGCGTTGGACCGCGATGGCTCCTGCACGCGCATCGAGATGCGCATGCACGAGTTGGGCCACACCGGCACCACCCAAGCACAGAGCCAAGAGCGCCACGAGCGCCAGCCAGTTCTCTACGCGCTCGATGGAGCGTCGTAACGCGGGCTGTGCATCGCGCGCCGTCTCTACGCGCAGATAGGCCGCGTCGGGTAGCTCGGCACGCAAGCGCCGAGCCAGTGCTTCGATGGTTGCAGACGCAGGATTGCCCTCGAAGGCCCACAAGCGACGTTCAACGACGCGTCGGCCAAAGCCCTCGAGTTGCGCGGCGTCCAGACCCGCGAGGCTCAGCATCACACGCGGACCGATGGTGAACGAGAAGTCGAGTCGTCCGGGCTCTTCCACTACGACGGCAGCAATGGTGTAGCGTGCGGCACCGATGCTCAGCTCGTCGCCCAGTCGAGCGTGCAGTCCTTCCAGCACCTCGGGGGCAACGGCGCACTCCCGCGGAGTGAGTGTGCTCACATCGCGCGGTGGATCCAGCACGACGCGACCGTGGAAGGGGAAGCCCGGGCCTACAGCCTTGAGGTCCACCAAGCGTGAGCGCCCACCAGCGGAGGCCATGGTGGCCAAGCTCTTGGTGCTCGTCGTGCGCGCCGAGGCTGTCGCGGCGACCAAGAGTTCTGCCTCACCAGGTACACCACGCCGGGACTCGATCGCCAAGTCTGCGCCCAGCAACTCGCGCGACTGTTCGCGCAAGCCATTCTCGATGGCGGCTGAAAGTGCGCGCACACCGGACACAGCAGCTGTGCCGAGGGCCAAGCACAGCACTAAGAAGATCAGGCGCGCGCTGCTTCCGCGTGACTCGCGCCAAGCGGCCTTGACAAGTGTGCCGGCCATCTCAGGTTGTCAGAGAATGGATGTTTGCGCCGTTGATTTCCACGCGTTCCATGCGGCCAGCGCGCAGGTACATGCGCACCCGCGCGCGCGCGGCCACATCCTTGTCATGCGTCACGAGCACCAAGGTCGTGCCTTCGCGTGCGCGCAGCTCGTCAAGCAAATGCAACACACTCGCGCCCGTAGCTGCATCCAAGTTGCCTGTAGGCTCGTCGGCGTACAGGATTGCAGGTGAAGGCCCGAACGCGCGTGCGAGTGCCACGCGTTGCTGCTCACCTCCCGACAACTGCGAAGGGTAGTGGCTCATGCGCTCGCGCAAGCCCACAGCTGTCAACAAGTCTTGGGCGCGTTGCAGCGCGTTGGGGCGTCGGGCGAGCTCCAGCGGCAGCAGCACATTCTCCAAGGCCGTCAAGTTCGCCAGCAGTTGGAACGACTGGAACACAAAGCCGATCTTCGCGCGACGCAGCAAGGCCAAGGCATCTTCGCTGAGTGTGTCGATGCGCTGCCCATCGATCTCCACGCTTCCCGAGGTTGGCCGGTCCAAGCCCGCCAATAAGGCCAGCAGCGTAGACTTGCCGCTGCCCGAGGGCCCGACGATGGCCACCGAGTCACCCGCCGCGATCTCGAGCGACACTCCATCGAGCACGGTCAGTGGCTCGCCACCCGAAGTGAGGCGCTTCACGAGGTCGTGTGCGGCAATGCGCGGAGCGTTTGGCTGCATGGGCGCAGGATTGTACGCAGGTGCGGCGTGTTCCGAGTCGCGCCGTGCGTTAGAGTCCTGCACATGACGCGCTCGGCTTGGGTTCTTGCAGCGGTGGCACTCGCAAGCATGCTGTGGTCATGCTCCAAGGAGCCCACGGACTCCGGCGCCGCGCGCACCTCCATGCCGGGTGATGGAGCTGCTCGCGCCGCGCGTTTGGATGGAGCTCTGGAGCGCGCGTCCACTCCGGATATCCCGGTGGATGCGCCCTTGGTGGCGGTCTTGGGGGACAGCATTGCCGCCGGCTTGCATCTGGACGCTTCGGCCGCGTTTCCTGCCGTGTTGCAGCGTCAACTAGCCTTGGCAGGACAGCCGTTTCGACTGGTGAATGCTGGTGTTTCGGGCGACACCACCGCGGGCGGGTTGCGGCGTGTGGATTGGGTGCTCGCACAGAAGCCACAGGTCTTGATTGTCGAGTTGGGCGGCAATGACGGCTTGCGTGGCCAGCCGCTGTCCGAAATTCTTGACAATCTGCGCGGCATTGTGCGCAAGGCCAAAGCAGCGCAGGCACGCGTGGTGCTGTGTGGCGTGCGCCTGCCCACGAGCTATGGCCCTGAGTACACCTCAGCGTTTGAACAGCTCTACAGCACGCTGGCTAGCGAAGAGGGTCTCGTCTTGGCTCCCTACTTCATGGAAGGTGTCGGCGGCGTGCCCGAGATGAACTTGGAGGACGGCTTGCACCCGACGGTCGCGGGTCACGAGCGCATCGCGCGCAACTTGGCCCCGCATCTGGGTCGTGTCTTGGCTGATCTCTGAGTCAGACCACGGTCGTTGAGTGCCGGAAGGTCCACTCATAGCCGTGTGGATCACGCAGCTGGCCCAGCTCTGCGCCGTGCAGTGTGCGTTGCCAAGGATTCAGGTCACGCGAGCCCATGCGCAACGCGCGCTCGTACAGTTCCTTGGCGCGCGGACCTTCGACGAAGAGCATCAAGGGTCCGCTGCGAGTAGGGTCGGGCAAGCGCGAGCCATACTGCGGGAAGTCGTCAGCGAGGTAGAAGCTCCAGCCGCGCCCACGCAGTTCCGCATGCAGCACGCGCCCATCCTCAGGATGCTCGACCAGTGCAACGAGCTCCAGTTCTAGAGCTTGCTGGTACCAAGCGATGGCGGCGCGTGCGTGTGCAACCACCAAGTGAGGCACCAAGCGTTCAAGGTGTGCGTTAGTCATGGCGTTGGTGCGCCTCATCTTGCACCATGAGTGGCATGGAAGCTCGCAGCATCTGGCTCGTTGCTCTGGCCTGTGTAGCCTGTTCGGCCGTCGCTCCGGAACAGCCCAAGGGTTGGACTGTGCGTGCGGATCTGCAAGCCAAGCTCCCCAAGAGCATCGTGGTGTACGAGCGCGTCAGCAACGATCCACCGCTGCGCGCGTGGATGGTCGAAGCGCGGCCGGATGCAGCGTGGCGTCCGGAAGCGACGCAACCCAAGGCCGGCCTGCGCACGACGTCCAAACAAGCAACGGACTTGAAGGCGCTGGTTGCTGTGAACGCGGGCTACTTCTCGTTGAAGGGTTCGGTCAGCACGGTGGTGGATGAGGGGCAACTTGTCGCACAAGGGGCCCAAGTGGTCACGCGCGGCGACACGCAGCATCCGGTGACGCGTGCTGCGTTGGGCTTTGATGCCCGGGGCCGCGCCGACTGTGCATGGACTTGGTGCGTGGCTGATGCGTTGTATGCACTGGACGAACCTGTGGTGAACGCTCCTAACAAGCCCGCTGTGGCGCCCAAGCCCAACGCAGACCGCGTGTGGCAAGCTGAAGAAGTTCTGGGCGCAGGTCCCATGCTCGTGGTTGCCGGCAAGGTGCGGAACACGGAAGCGGAAGAGTGCTTCCAAGGTGTCGGTGCCGGTTCACGGCATCCACGCACAGCGGCTGGCTACACCAAGGACGGTCGACTGTTGCTGTTGGTAGTCGATGGTCGCAGTGCGGAAAGCCGAGGCGCCACGCTCGAAGAGACAGCGCAATTGCTGGTCGAGTTTGGTGCGCACGAAGGCCTCAACTTTGACGGCGGCGGCTCGACGACCTTGTGGGTCGGAGGTTCCGTCATCAATCGCCCCAGCGACAAGACGGGTGAGCGTCCGGTGGCCTCTGTGTTGGCGTTGGTGCCGAACTAACCGCCGCTCGGTTGCTTGGGTGCGCTGAGTTCGCGCGCCTTGGCATCCAACTCGGTCAACTTGCCGGCCGAGAAGCCGCGGTCGTGGAACCACACCACCTTGCCTTCCGCATCCAACAGGAAGATACGGCCATTGCGCGGCTGTTCGTTGCCTGTGATCGCCACGATCTTCTTGGCATCCCCACCGTAGACGCACACCACCGAGGCCCAATCCTCTTTGGGGATACCGCTGCGCATGCCGGAGTCGATCCATCCGGAGATCATGCTAGGCACCAGGCCGGGGATGGTCGGCACTTCCACGACATGTGCGGGCGGCTTGGCCATCGTCAAGCCCACAGCCCAACGATCCAAGTCGAACTGCGTCTCTTGCACATAACCCACAAGCAAGACGGTCGGTTTGCCCGCGTACGCGCCGGGGATGGCGACCGCTTCTTTGTTCAGAGACTGGCCCGCGACACTTGGGAAGGCTTGTCCAATTGGGTTGACATTCTTGATGGCGGAGCTGCAACCGGCAAAGAAGGGGACAAGTGCAAGCGGAACGATGGTCTTCCAGATGGTCATCATGGGCTGCTCAGGACGTGGAGTTGGTCTTGGCGTTGGGCGTGCGGCACGCGTGGGCACGCACGGTGTCGAGCGACGGATGATCGCCGACATGCTTGCCTCGCCACGCCCACGTCATGCTGCCATGTTCCAGGCGAAAGAAGCCACTCATACGCAGCACATCTCCACTAGGCACGCCGATGCCATTGCCCTTCCACATCGCACCCAGAGCGTGTGCGAACACTGCTGGTCCGAACAGCTGCCACGCGTTGCCCTTGCCTAAGCCAAAGGACTCATAGAGCTCGCCGCTAGGGTCGGCGATGCAGTGGGACTCGGGCGCGAAGTCCGTAAAGAAGCGTTGCGTGGCCTCCACATCCGCGCTGCCTACATACAGCACGTCACACCAATCGTGGCTTGGATCAGAACTGCGCGCACGGCGCAGGTCGCGAATCACTTCGCGGCAGAAGGTTCAACCAAAGTGACGCAAGAACACCAGCAGCAAGGCACCTTCCGCGCTGCGATTGCGCAGCGTTCCGTCCACGCGGTAGCCCGTCAAAGGACGGTCCAGAACCGCATCCGATAGGGGTGTGAGTGCGTACATTCAACTCATGCTGTACGCCGCACTCTCTGCCTTGGATGCATCCTCGGACACAGTGCGGTCGCTACATGCGTCTGTACTGGCAAGCGAGTTGCATCGTCTGCAAGCCGCGTGCGCGCCGACTCCGCGTACATGGTTCTACCTGCCTTACGACCAACTCACCGATGAGTTGGGCCCGTGGTCGCGTCTAGCGCCGCAGCAAGTCGGCATCGTGCTCGTGGAGACGGCCGCGAAGGCGCGGCGGCGTCCTTACCACCAGCAGAAGCTCGCCTTCCTCTTGGCGAATCAGCGTCGTTTTGCGCTTGAGCAAGCGGCGCGTGGCGTGGCGGTGGAGTACCTCATCAGTCGCGAGTCCTATGCGACCGTGCTCGCGGCTTGGGTCACCCAGCATCAACCGCTCGTGATGATGGAAGCCGCCGAACGCGAGCTGCGCGTGGAGCTAGCTGACCTAGTCAAACGAGGCCTGCTCAGCGTGGTAGCCCACGAGGGTTGGTTGACCAGCACCGCGCTCTTTGAGCAAGCCTGTGGTGTCCAGAGTCCTTGGCGCATGGACGCCTTCTACCGCGAGGCCCGTCGTGCAACCGGCATCTTGATGGAGCGCGGCAAGCCCTTAGGCGGGCGTTTCAGCTTTGATGGCGAGAACCGCGAGCCATGGTCGGGCTCACCGCCAGCTCCCGCGGTGCCGCGCTTCGAGCACGGGGCCTTGGAAGCCGAAGTAGAGGCGTTGGTGCGCACGCAGTTTGGCACACATCCAGGCCGAGTGGATTTGGGCGCGCTCCCGACAACGAAAGCCCACGCTCACGAGTGTTGGGACTTTGCTCTGCGCGAATGTCTCGAGCACTTTGGTCCGTATGAGGACGCCATGTCGCGCTCTTCGCGCACCTTGTTTCATACGCGCATTGCACACCTGCTGAATGTGTCGCGCTTGCTGCCCGTGGCGGTGCTGAAGACGGTGCTGCACAGCGGCGCACCTCTTGGGAGTGTCGAGGGCTTTGTGCGGCAGGTGCTGGGTTGGCGTGAGTTCGTGCGCCATGTGCATCGTGCGACAGACGGCTTCCGCGACTTGCCCGGGGTGCCAAGAGCCCAGCAGGCACGCGCCACCGATGCGGGCTGGTGGACCCTGTCTGGTTTGGTTGACAGGCCGCACCATGCTGAGGCCGCACCAGCAGCTCTTGCCGCTCACAATCCGTTGCCGCCTGCATGGTGGGGGCGCGTGTCGGGTCTGGCTTGCCTGGATCGCGTCGTGCGCACGGTGATGGAGGATGCTTGGTGTCACCACATCGAACGCCTGATGGTGCTGGCCAACATTGCAGCTCTCTTGGATGTGGATGCACGCGAGCTGACGGACTGGTTTTGGTGTGCCTTTGTCGATGCCTATGACTGGGTGGTGGAACCGAATGTGCTGAGCATGGGGACCTTCGCCACTGGGGATGTCATGACGACCAAGCCGTACATCGCCGGCTCGGCGTACATCGACAAGATGAGCGACGACTGTGCAGGGTGTGCGTTCACACCGGGCAAAGACTGTCCCTTGACCTCGTTGTACTGGGCCTACTTGGACCGTCACGCCCAGGCTTTGGCCGGCAATCCTCGTCTCCTGATGCCGTTGCGTTCCCTAGCCAAGCGCGATCCAGCTAAACGCAGTGCCGATGCACGTGTGTACGCCACAGTCTCGGCAGTGCTGGCCAAGGGCGCACGCTTGGATCCCAAGCAGTTGATGTAGGTCGTCACAGGGCTCACATGCGCGCGGTACCATGGTGAGACCTCGCTCCCCCGCATGAGTGCAAGTACGCAGTCCGCTGGCTTACCCTCGACGACCGCCGAGCGCTTGTTTGCCGAGCATGTGGCGCGACTGGAGCGCGGAGAGCAAGTCGACTTCGAAGCGTACTGCCAAGCGCATCCTGAACACGCGCAAGACCTGCGGCGTTGTCATGCGGACTGGACCAACTGGCTGTCCGTGGTGGAGCGTATGTCGGGTTTGGATGCTCCGCCGGAAGCCATCGGTTCACTGCTGGATCGTCTGCGTCGCCATACCGTGTCCGCCGATCGGTTTCGCGTGGAAGGCGAGGTCGGGCGCGGCGGCATGGGCTCCGTGCTGCGCGTGTGGGATGAGGATCTACGCCGGCCGCTGGCCATGAAGGTGGCGCTGTCCGGCGAGCGTGATATGCGCACGCTGGGGCGTTTCGTCGAAGAAGCCCAGATCACGGCCCAGTTGGATCACCCCGGGATCGTGCCTGTGCACGAAGCCGGCGTCGATCAACGCGGTGAGGTGTGGTTCACCATGCGTCTGGTGCACGGTGACGACTTGCGCGTCATCTACCAGCGTGTGGCCGATGGTCAAAATGGCTGGACACGCACGCGTGCATTGGGTGTTCTGCTCAAAGTCTGCGAGGCGATGAGCTACGCCCACGATCGAGGCGTGCTGCACCGCGACCTGAAACCCGCCAACATCATGGTGGGTAACTACGGCGAGGTGTATGTGATGGACTGGGGCCTCGCGCGTGTCGAGGGCCGGCCGGACTTGCATGACCTTGCCTTGCTGGAGGTACCAGCGCCGGCCACGGCACCTGTGGCCAGTGGTCGCGCGGATCTACGCCAGCAAGCCCCGCATGCCACGCTGTTGACACGCGACGGCCAAGTGTTGGGCACGCCAGCCTACATGGCTCCCGAACAAGCACGCGGCGACAAAGCGGCCACGGACCGTCGCGCTGATGTGTACGCACTGGGCGCAATGCTCTACCACCTGTTGGCTGGTCGTGCGCCTTACCAAGTGGGCCACACCACTCGACCGGATCACGAGTTGTTAGAGCTGTTGCGCCAAGGCCCACCAGCGCCTGTACAGCACCACAGCGCGGATGTCAGTCCCGAGCTGTTGGCGATCGTGGATCGGGCCATGCATCGAGATCCCGCGCAACGCTATGCCGACATGACGGAGTTGGCTGCTGACTTGCGCGCTTACCTCGAAGGGCGTGTGGTCAAAGCCCACCAAACGGGCACTTGGGCCGAAACTCGCAAGTGGGTGCAGCGCAACCGCGCGTTAGCCGCATCGTTGGCGGGAACTATGTTGGCGCTGATCACCGGCATCGTGGTGGCGTCGCGCTTTGCAGCCGAGGCTTCTGAGCAAGCCCAACGCACGGCTCTATTGAACAAGGAGCTTGTCGCACAGAGCCGCGACCTCAAGCTGCGTGGACTGCTGCAGGATGTGGCGCGCTTGCGCGTGGCAACTCGGGATGTAGATGCTGCACGCGCGTTGGGTCAATCTGCGCAAGAGTGGTGGGTCAAGGAAGCGCAACTCTTGGTGCTAGGTCGAGCGGACGATGGTGCAGGCGGATGGTCGCCTGGACTGGACGATGTACGCCGTCGCTTAGACGAGGTGCGCGCACTTGCGCTGCCGTACACAGAGGCCGATCGTGTGCAAGACTTCGAGACGCATCCGCAGCGCTATGAGTTGCTGGATCGCCCTAGCTATCCAGCGAGTGCCGTTCCTCCGCTTGAGTACCGCGCCATACTCCTGCGGGCGCAGCATCAGTGGCAGGTGCGCATGCTTGGGCTTGAGCCGTGGCCTGAGTTGGACGCAGTGGCTGCGAACCTGCGTTTCGAACACTTGCCCGAGGATTTCGAGGGCCGTTTGCGTGGGGTGCGTGCTGCCACCAGCGTGCGCCCTGACTACCGTGCTTTGGATGGTCGACTGATCCCCGTGGCAGCCGAGTTGGTGCAACAAGCGGAGCCAGACCGCCGGGCTGCGGCCTTGTCTACACAGGCTTTGGTACTGGCCCGTAGCGGGCGCTTTGCTGGTGCCGAAGCTGCGTTAATGGAAGCGCGCAGTGTGGCTGGTGTCGCGGATGCCCAGCAACTCGAGCGCGATGCGAGCTTGGTCTCGGCACAGCTTGCCGCGTGGGAACCGGAGCAGCGCACAGCACGCGAGCAGGAGCACCAAGGACTGCGTGTGCAGGTGGACGAAGCGCAGAGTGCGCTGCAAGCAGAGAACGAGCGTGTGCGTGCCTTGTGCGAGACGCGCCGCACTTGGCGTTACAGCGACAGTCAGGCACAGTGGTGGCATGATCAATTGGTGTTGCTGCATGGCGAACTCGAGCTGCTAAACAGCTTGTTGCAGTACGCGCAACTCACGACGCGCAGGCCTGAAGCCGTGCAGTTGTGGAAAGAGGTGGCCGCCGATTTGACCTCCAATCCTCGCTATGCAGGTGTGCAATGGCCCAGCGGTCGCTTGACGCCCCAGCTGGGATTGCTCCCTATTGGCAAGTGCCCCGACAGCGGATTGTGGGAGTTCGTGCACCTGCAGTCGGGCGATGCGCCGTTGCGCCAACCGGACGGCACCTTGGAGCTGCGACCTGATGTGGGGCTGGTCTTTGTGTTGATCCCAGGTGGACGGGTGCCACGCGAGGACCATGTGGGTGGTGACCTTGCACGGCAATGGGCGCCGCTCACGGAAGTCGATCTTGCTCCGTATTTCCTCTCGAAGTACGAGATGACGCAAGCTCAGTGGGACCGGCTCTCCGAATGGCAAGGCAAGCATGCGGAGCCGGATCCTGTGCACCCAGCCAATTTTCTCAGTTGGCAGCAGTGTCAAGCCACCTTTACACGCTGCCTAGGCTGGATGGACTTGCCTACCGAGGCGCAATGGGAACTAGCTTGTCGTGCAAACACTACGACGGCGTGGTGGACAGGCGCGACCGAGCAGAGCTTGGACGGTGCCGCTCAAGTCGATGGAACCCACGATGTGGCCGCCGAGTTCGTGCACATGCTGCCGGTGGGTCGCTTGCGCCCGAATCCGTTTGGCCTGCACGATGTACACGGCAATGTGTGGGAATGGTGCAAGGACACCTACAACGGCAAAACCCTGCGCAACTTGGATGGAGATCACACCAGCGACCGCGAAGGCGGCGCTGACAGAATCTTCCGCGGCGGCTCATACTTGAACTCGCCGAGCTTTGCGCGCGCCGGGTTCCGCTTTAGCTATGCGCCTGGTCGTCGACTCCCGAGCTTAGGCCTTCGCCCGGCGATGGCTGTGTTGCCCTAAGTGCGCAGCGTGATGCCGCGTGCCTGCAGTGCGCGTTCCACTAACTCGCCTTCGCCACGCTTGCGTGTTTCGATCAGCACATCGATGTCGACGAAGCCCAACGGCACACGCCATCCAGCGCGGTAGTGCTGCACATCGACGATGTTGCTGCCCTGTTCGGCCAACACCTCGACAATGCGCTTGAGCTGGCCAGGCAAGTCCGGCGTGCGCAAGCGCAACACATGCGTCCGTCCTGCACGCTCCAAGCCGTTCTCAATGATGCGCGCCATCAAGTGCAGGTCGATGTTGCCGCCGCTGACGATCGTGCCGATCTTCTTGGCGCCTTGGATCTTGCCCGCGAGGATCGCGGCGATGCCAGGCACACCCGCTGCCTCGGCCACAACCTTGCTCTTCTCGATCGTCTGTAGCACCGCATCGACGATCTCGTCTTCTTCCACGGTGATGCACTCGTCGACATGACGCCGCACGAGCTCCCATGTCCATTGACCGACGACACCCACACGGATGCCATCGGCGATGGTGCGCGGATCGGCCACGGGTGAGGGTTGACCACTCTGGAACGAATGGACCATCGGTGCTGCTCCCGCGGCTTGCACACCGATGATGCGCGTCTTGGGCGAGAGTGCCTTGTAGGCCAACGCCATACCCGCACACAATCCGCCGCCGCCAATCGGGATGACGACGGCATCCAGGTCGGGTGCATCCTCGAGGAACTCCAAGCCTGCGGTGCCTTGGCCCAAGATGATGTCGGGATCATCAAAGGCTGGCACGATGATGCTGTTCTCACGCGCAGCGAGCTCGCGCATGTGCGCTTGTGCTTGATCAAAGCTCTCACCATGCAGGATAACGCGTGCGCCAAAGCCCTCGGTACGTTGCACCTTCAGGATAGGCGTCGACAGCGGCATCACGATGGTGGCTTGACCGCCCGCAAGTTTGGCGGCCAGCGCCAGACCTTGCGCATGGTTGCCAGCGGAGGCTGCAATCAGCCCACGACGCAGCTCCGCTTCTGTCAGTTGCAGCACGCGATTGAGCGCACCGCGGATCTTAAAGGCGCCAGTGCGCTGCAAGTTCTCCAACTTGAGATGCACTTCGAGACCTGTCGTCTCGGACAGCCAGTACGAATACACCGTCGGCGTGCGCCGGATGTAGGGCGTGAGACGCGCATGGGCCGCGCGCAGCAGCGGCAACGCAGCGG
>Ga0255099_1000648_pt1 | contig 13658 bp, 13 predicted proteins | sample Colum_Colum_RepA_2_FD_188451 | JGI IMG/M metagenome (GOLD analysis project Ga0255099, IMG submission 188451) | Freshwater microbial communities from Columbia River, Oregon, United States - Colum_Colum_RepA_8d | ecosystem: Environmental > Aquatic > Freshwater > River | place: USA: Oregon...
CCTATCAGGCCTACTACAACGCTGCCGACGACCTTCAGCGCGAGCAGTCCCTCAGGCAACACATTGCTGCCATCCGTGCTCACATCAGGAACCTGGCCGGCAAGAATTACCAGAATCTGCCCGGATTGCGCACATTGGATTACGTGCTGATGTTCCTGCCGGTGGAGGCCGCCTTCACGCTGGCTGTGCAGCACGACGACAATCTGTTCACTGAAGCCTTTGAGCGCAACATCATCCTGGTAGGACCATCCACCTTGCTGGCAACCTTGCGTACGATCCAGAACATCTGGCGTTACGAATACCAGAACAAGCATGCACTGGAGATTGCGCGCCAGGCCGGCCAGCTGTATGACAAGTTCGCTGCTTTTGCCGGCGATATTGAGAAAGTCGGTGATCGTATCGCCCAGACCCAGAAGGCGTGGGACGACGCCCACAACAAACTGCGCAGTGGCAAGGGCAACCTGATCAGTCGTGCGGAGAGACTCAAAGCACTTGGTGTACGTGCAAGCAAGAGCCTGCCAGGCGAATTGCCGGAACTAACAGACAGAGTGGATGACGATGCAGAAGAATGATCTGTCTGCGGTGCATGATTTCCTGCTCTGTAAAACTCCACAAGCGTGGGTCGATGTTGCAATACGGGAAATTCCGACATTGTTGATTGATCATGCCAACTGTGAAAAGAAAGCTGCATCCACTGCAATGAATCTGATGTACCGCTATGTCGACAAGCCGGATCTGCTGGAGAAGATGTCGCAGCTCGCACGTGAAGAATTACTGCATTTCGAGCAGGTAGTTGCCTTCATGCGCAAACGAGGTATTGCTTACACACATCTTGGTCCGGCCCGTTACGCCTCTGGTTTGCGCGACCATATCCGTGCAAGTGAGCCGGCCAAGTTGGTTGATGTGATGATCATAGGTGCATTTGTCGAAGCTCGCTCGTGCGAACGCTTTGCCGCGGTGGCCCCGCATCTGGATGCGGAGCTGCAGAAGTTCTATGTATCGTTGCTGCGGTCGGAATCGCGTCATTTCGCCGACTATCTGGCACTGGCTCAGCAGTACACCGATGAAGATATCAATCCGCGCATTGAGTTCTTTGCCGAGTTGGAAGCGCAGCTTATCGCGAGTGACGACAACCTGTTCCGTTTTCACAGCGGCAATCCCGCCAGTAACTACTCAGCGCACTGAAGCGGTCCGGTCAGCGTATTGCCGAGTTTGTTGCGTAACGCAGCAACATCGTTGCAGCGCAATTGGTCGTCTCCAGTCAATGAAACGAAGCGCAGGATAGGCAACTCCAGCAAAGGCGTCACCGTTGTCAGCGGGTTGTTGCGCAGCCCCAATACCCGCAGATTGAGCAGCTTGACCAGCGGACGCAAATCACTGATCCGGTTGTCACTGAGTTCCAGTTGTTCAAGTCCGCTCAACGCATCGATACCAGCCAATGTCTCGACACCACTACCGGGGCAGGCCAGTAGTTTCACCTGCTCCAATGCGGACTGTCCGCTGGCTTCGAGGAACTGGTTAAGGCACCCCTGCAGCGCAGGATCCTGCAGAGTGTGGTCATTGGCGGTAGTAGATCTTCCCGGCGAGAAGATCACGTTGTCGTTGAAAGTGTAGGTAAAGGGGCCGTGACAACCCGTTGCGGAAACAGTTGCCGCTAAACCGGCAGCGCGCAACAAGAATTGCAGCGAAAAACGCAAATTCAGGACCGGATAATGCATGAGGGGAGGCTATCTTGTGGGGAGCTCTATGGTAGTAATTATCATCGTCACCCGGTAGTATGCGCGCCGTGTATTTACGCGTAGTCCCGGTTTTTCCGGGCTTTCATCCACTTTGGCGGCGGTTCGGGCCGGCTGCCTTCCCACAGGAATCCAGTATGAAATTTGCAGCACGCCGTGGCTTTACCGCCCTCGCACTGGTCGTTTCGTTTTCGTCAGTTGCGCTGGCGCAGGATTTGACGACTCCCCAGCAGAAAGCCGGTTATAGCGTAGGCGCCAACATGGGCGGAGCTCTTGCTGGTCAGGGTTTGCAGCAGGATCTGGATATGAATGCACTCTTACAGGGCATCCAGGATGCCATGTCAGGTGGCGACATGAAGATGACCATGGAAGACATGCAGGCTTCACTCGAGCAACTGTCGGCCCAGGTACAGGCACGTGCCCAAGCCGAGATGGAACAACAGTCGCAAGCTGCCAAGGAGTTCCTTACCAAGAACGCCACAGCCCCCGGTGTCAAAACCACCGCCAGCGGATTGCAGTATCTCGTCGTAACCGAAGGCAGTGACGCTTCCGCAGCGAAGCCAAAAGAAACCGACACCGTGCGTGTTCACTATCATGGCACACTGACCGATGGCACAGTGTTCGATAGCTCAGTTGAGCGCAACGAACCGATTTCGTTCCCGCTCAATGGTGTGATCCCGGGCTGGACCGAAGGTCTGCAGTTGATGAAAGTGGGCGACAAGTATCGTTTCTTTATTCCGTCGGAACTCGGCTATGGCGAAAATGGCGCCGGTCCCATCCCGCCGAATTCCACGCTGATTTTTGATGTCGAACTGCTTGCCATTGAAGCTCCTGCTGGCAATGCAGCGCCTTAATCAATCGCTCTGCCGCTTCCTGCAGGCAGCGCCAACACCGTTCCACGCTGTGGCGGCGATGGTGGGGCGCTTGCAGGAAGCCGGTTATCAATATCTCGATGAGCAGGCCGCGTGGGAACCAGTGCCCGGTGGTCGCTACTACGCAGTCCGCAACCAGAGTTCCATCATCGCCTTCCGACTGGCTTCTGTCGCCGGTATCAATAATTGTTGGCGTATTGTCGGTGCCCATACCGACAGTCCTTGTCTGAAAATCAAACCGCAGCCTGAACTGGTGCGCCACGGCTATCTGCAGCTTGGCGTCGAGGTTTACGGCGGCGTCTTGCTGAATCCATGGTTTGATCGTGATTTGTCGCTGGCTGGCCGAGTGCACTATCTCGACAGTGCGGGGCAACTGAAACCGGCATTGGTGGATTTCCGCAAACCAGTGGCGGTGATTCCGAGCTTGGCGATCCATCTCGATCGTGAGGTGAACCAGAAGCGCAGCATCAATGCGCAAAACGATCTGCCGCCGTTGTTGATGCAGGTAGGCGAGGGCAAGGCAGCGGACTTCCGCACATTGCTGTCCACGCAATTGCGCAATGAACAGCCGGCTCTGGATGTGAAGGAAGTGCTCGATTACGAAATCAGCCTGTACGACACGCAAGCTCCGGCTGTAACAGGGTTGCATGAGGACTTTATCGCCTCCGCGCGACTCGACAACCTGCTGAGCTGCCATGTCGGACTCGAGAGCCTGCTGGCAGCCTCAGGCGATACCAATTGCCTGTTGGTGTGCTCCGATCACGAAGAAGTCGGCAGTAGCACCGCTGCAGGTGCCGCTGGCCCCTTTTTGGAATCGGTATTGCGTCGCCTCAACGAAAAGCTGCAGGGCAGTAGCAATGAGACCTGGGTGCGCCAGCTCAGCAGTAGCATGTTGGTTTCGGTCGACAACGCTCACGGTATCCATCCCAACTTTGCCGACAAGCACGATGGAAAACACGGTCCGCAGCTTAATGCCGGCCCGGTACTGAAGTTCAACGCCAACCAGCGTTATGCCACCAACAGCGATAGCAGTGCGCGGTTCCGCCAGCTGTGTCGTGAGGTCAACGTACCACTGCAGGCTTTTGTCGTGCGCAGCGATATGGGCTGTGGTTCGACCCTTGGGCCATTGGTGGCAACAGAGCTAGGTATCACTACTGTCGACATCGGTGTGCCGACATTTGCCATGCATTCAATCCGAGAGCTGGCCGGCAGTCGCGATACTGCGTATCTCGCAACGGCGTTGACTCACTTCTTCAGTCGGCAGGACTGATTCCTGTACATCTCCGCACCACTAACGGCGGAAGCGTGCCGGTTCCAGCAGTGCCCGCAATGTGGCTGGTAATGGTGGGGGAGTGTTGCTCAATAGGCTGGCCAACAAAGCAGCTGTGATTGGTGTGCGGGCAAGTCCGTTGGAGCCGTGGGCAACATTCAAGTAAAGGCCCGGCAAGGTCGCGTCCAGCGCGCCAACCAGCGGCATGCGATCCGGAGTCTGACAGCGTTGCCCTACGCGCTGATGTACTGGGGATTTTGTGCCCAATTCATTTGCCAGCCCGCTATCCATACGCGCAAGCAGTTGCAGATGTTGCAACCGATTGTGTTCGTTGCTGGTTCCTTCAACATAGTAGCTGCCGCCCAGGCTTTGCTGCCCATCGGAAGCCGGTGTCAGATACCCTTGACCACAGAGTATGGTGCGAACACTGGAAGCAGCAGAGCTGGTATAGACATCGACTTGGCCGCGATTGCAGATCAGTGGCAGGTGGCGGCATTGTGGAAAATCGAACAGATCGCCTGCATTGCAGAGAATTACTGCATCAGCTTGCAGAGAGTTGCCGTTGGTGCAGCTAACCTCCCAGAGGGTAGCTGTCCGCTGCAACTTCTCCGCTGTGGCGCCAGAGTGCACAGTTATGCCCGGATGATCCGTGTAGAAGCGGCACAACGCAGCTGGCGACAACCAACCCGACAGCGGGAAATACAGGCAGGGATGTGTCAGCTCTACGCCGGCAAGTGCGCTGGCGGCACGGGCATCCATTGGTTGCAGGATGGCCTCGTTGAACCTGCCACTCTGGTGGATGCGCGTGAATCGACGCTGCTGCTCGCTGTCGGTACCGACGTGCAGCATGCCGCAGCGATGCCATGGCAGACCCCGCGGCTGCAGTGAGTCGTAGTGACGCGATGCATGCAGGTAGGCATGCAGGTTGAAATCGTTGTCGGCACTGTGCGCGGTGCCAGGCTTGCAATGCAGCACCGCTTGCAGATTGCCCGAGCCTGCACTGGCGAGATTGTCTGCCTTTTCCAGTAACGTTACCTGCCAGCCACTCTCTGCCAATGCGTGCGCCGTGCTGCAGCCGGCAAGGCCGCCACCGATGATGCAAACCGTCCGGGAGGCGGCAGGAGCAATCGGTGGCGCGCCAACCAGGCGGGCTGTCAGCATGTGGCGTTTGCCGATAAAGCCGCGACGCTTTTCAAAGGTGAAACCTGCTGCCTTAAGCGCTGAGCGCAGAGTGGTCGACACCGAGTAGGTGCTGAGTGTGGTGTTGCCATGGCTACAGCGTCGCAGCACTTGCAACAGTGGTAGTTGCCACAAGTCAGGGTTTACCTTGGGAGAGAAGCCATCAAGAAACCATGCATCCACCCGGAAGTCTGGTGTTTCACCCATAAGGGCAGTCAGCATCGCGTGGGCATCGCCATACAGCAGAGTCAACATGACCGTGTGATGATCGAATCGTAACGCCAGTTGATGCACGCCAGCCGTGTGATCCGGACAAGCAGCCAGCAGGGGGCCGCTGAACTCGGCCAGCTCGGTGAACTGTTGCAGCAGTCGCTGCAGCTCACCTTGTGCAAACGGATGCAATTCGCAGGCAAGATAATGCAGCATGGCACCGGCTGGCGCCGTGTCGCGCCAGAGCCGGCAGGTATTGAGGAAATTGAGACCGGCACCAAAGCCCAACTCACCTACCGTGAACCGCTGCCGCATCAAAGGTCGTGTAGACACTTCGGCAAGTCCGGCAAAGCGGGTAGGCAGCTCGTTGCCGTTGAGAAACACATGGGTGCTCTCGCCCAGCGCATCTGCCTGCGAGTAGTAGATGTCGCCATGGTCAGCCGAATGCGGCATACCTTGATCGTCCCAGTTCAGGCGGGCGTTGGTGAGCAATGGTGGAGTTCCGTAAGGCGGGAGTTGTGGCAATTCTATCCAATCCAGCCCACTGTCGGAGTGCAGACAAGAGGGCACTCGGCTAGAATGCAGTTCTTTTCTGGAGCAAGCCCATGTTGGAAGTCAACGGTCATCTGCAACGCATCAAAGACTGCACTGAGCGCCTCGCCGTGCTCAGGGGGTATCTTTGACTTCGATAACAAACAGGAACGTTTGACCGAAGTCGAAGCTGAACTCGGCGAGTCCAACGTATGGGACAAACCCGAACATGCGCAGGCGCTTGGCAAAGAGCGCTCCGAGCTGGAACGTGTGGTCGGCACTATCAAAAAACTGGAAACCCAGTTTGTTGACTGCAGCGAGCTGATCACGCTGGCGGATGAGGACAACGATCCTTCGTTGCTGGATGAAGCACTGAAAGAACTCGACAAGGCTGTAGCCAGTCTTGAGCAACTCGAATTCCGCCGTATGTTCTCCGGCGAACTTGACCAAAACAGTGCTTACCTTGATGTACAGGCAGGTTCCGGCGGCACTGAGGCGCAGGACTGGGCCGAGATGCTGCTGCGCATGTACCTGAAGTGGGGCGACAGCCATGGCTTCAAGTGCGAGCTGATGGAGGCATCCGCCGGCGAGGTGGCTGGTATCAAGAGTGCCACAGTGCATTTCCAGGGTGAATACGCCTATGGCTGGCTGCGCACCGAAACAGGCGTGCATCGTTTGGTGCGCAAGTCGCCATTCGATTCCGGTAACCGCCGGCATACGTCGTTCTCGTCAGTGTTCGTTTCGCCGGAAATCGATGACGACATCAAAGTTGAGCTCGACATGAGCAAGGTGCGGGTCGACACCTACCGTGCCAGTGGTGCCGGTGGTCAGCACGTCAACAAGACTGATTCTGCCATCCGCATGACGCATGAGCCCTCCGGCATTGTTGTGCAGTGCCAGAGCGAGCGTTCACAGCACAAGAACCGCGACATGGCGATCAAGCAATTGAAAGCCAAAATCTACGAAATGGAAGCGCAGAAGAAGCGGGAAAAGCTGCAGAAGATCGAAGACGACAAATCGGATATCGGTTGGGGCAGCCAGATCCGTTCCTACGTGCTCGACCAGTCCCGCATCAAGGATCTGCGCACCGGCATTGAAACCAGCAATACCGGCGCCGTACTTGATGGTGATCTCGACAAGTTCATGGAAGCGAGCCTGAAGCAGGGGCTGTAAGCGTCCCTCGTCAACCTCATGGCAGCAAGCTACACGGCAGATGATTTATGAATGACACCAACGAACAAGCCCCCCAGGACGAAAACAAGCTGATCGCCCAGCGCCGGGAAAAACTGCAGGCCTTGCGCGAAACCGGCGTCGCTTTCCCGAATGATTTCCGGCGTGACGCGCTGGCGGCCGCTTTGCACCAGCGTTTTGACGGTGACAGCAAGGAAGTGCTGGAAGCTGCCAATCATCCGGCCAAGGTTGCGGGTCGCCTGATCCGCATGCGGGGTCCTTTCATGGTGATCCAGGACCAGAGCGGCCAGATCCAGCTGTACCTGAACCACAAGGAATACAGCGAGGCGCAGAACGCGCTGAACAAGAGTCTCGACCTCGGCGACATCATCGCGGTAACCGGCACCGTATTCCGTACCGGCAAGGGTGAGTTGTCGGTGTGGGCGAAAGAACTGCAGTTGCTGACCAAGGCATTGCGTCCATTGCCCGACAAGTTCCACGGTCTGCACGATCTTGAGGTTCGCTATCGCCAGCGCTACGTCGACCTTATCGTCAACGAAGACACCCGCAAAACCTTCATAACCCGTTCGAAAATTGTCGACAGCATTCGCCGCTACATGAATGCCCGCGACTTCATGGAAGTGGAAACACCGATGATGCAGGTGATACCCGGCGGCGCTGTGGCGCGACCGTTCGTCACCCATCACAACGCACTCGATCAGCAAATGTACCTGCGCATTGCGCCGGAGCTGTTCCTGAAACGGCTGGTGGTCGGCGGTTTTGAGCGGGTGTACGAAATCAACCGCAACTTCCGTAATGAAGGACTGTCGACGCGCCATAACCCCGAGTTCACGATGCTGGAGTTCTACCAGGCCTACGCCGACTATCGCGAGCTGATGGATTTGACCGAAGACATGCTGCGTATGCTGGCGCAGGAAGTGCTTGGCACCACGATGCTGACCTACCAGGGTGCTCAACTGGATTTCGGCAGCCCATTCCAGCGGCTGTCGATTCCGCAGGCCATTCTGGCGCATGTGCCCGGCACCACCGATGCGGAACTCAATGACATGGACAGTCTGCGTGCATTGGCCAAACGCTGCGGCAGCGAGGCCAAAGCCGAATGGGGCAAAGGCAAACTGCAGATGGAAATCTTCGAAGCCAAAGTGGAGCACGAACTGGTTCAGCCGACCTTCGTCATCGAGTATCCGACTGAAGTCTCACCACTGGCGCGCCGCAACGACCACAACCCTGACATCACTGATCGTTTTGAGTTGTTCATCGGTGGCCGCGAAATCGCCAATGGCTTTTCGGAACTGAATGATGCTGAAGACCAAAGCGAGCGCTTTCTAGCGCAGGTACAAGCAAAGGATGCCGGCGACAACGAAGCAATGCACTATGACGCCGACTACATCACAGCACTCGAATACGGTATGCCACCGACAGCCGGCGAGGGCATCGGTATCGACCGGCTGGTGATGCTGTATACCAATCAGCCGTCGATCCGTGACGTACTATTGTTCCCGCATATGCGGCCGCAGCACAACAAGGAATAAGCGCGGTGAACACGGCAGCCGAGGCCGATCGCAAGGTCCAGCTCGAGCCGTCCTGGCAGGCGGTACTGCAACAGGAATTCACCAAACCTTACATGCAGGAACTGCGCACATTTCTGCTACAGGAAAAGCAGGCGGGCAAAGCCGTGTACCCGCCCGGGCCACAGATATTCAACGCGCTCAATTCAACGCCGTTGCCGGATGTGAAGGTGGTGCTACTCGGACAGGATCCTTACCACAATCCCGGTCAGGCCCATGGGTTGTGCTTTTCGGTCTTGCCCGGCGTCACGCCGCCACCCTCGCTCGTCAACATCTACAAGGAATTGCAGCGCGATCTCGGCATAACTCCAGCCGCGCACGGCTGTTTGCAGCATTGGGCCGCACAGGGCGTACTGTTGCTGAATGCAGTGCTGACGGTGGAAAGGTCCAAGCCAGCATCCCACCAGGGCAAGGGCTGGGAGCAGTTCACGGACGCTGTGGTGGCTGTACTGAATGCGCAAGGCAAGGATCTGGTTTTCCTGCTGTGGGGCAGTCATGCCCAGAAGAAAGGTCAGTACATCAGCCGCAGTCGCCATCTGGTACTGGAATCACCGCATCCATCGCCGTTGTCGGCTCATCGCGGCTTTCTCGGCAACGGCCACTTTTCGCGTACCAATGCGTGGCTGGCCGAACACGGCAAGCCCCCTGTGGACTGGCGCTTGCCTCAGTAGTCTTGGTTGCCGGGGGGTCTTGCAGCGCCGGTATAGACGCAGCCGCTGGTGCAGGTTTCCCTGATTACAATTCTGCTGAGCGCTGGCAACAGCGGTTTCAGCTGATTCCACAGCCACTGTGCAATCACTTCGCTGGTGGGATTGTCGAGGCCGGGGATGTCGTTGAGGTAATAGTGGTCGAGGCGGGCGATTACCGGCTTCACTGCTGTCTTGATGTCGGCATAGTCCATTACCCAGCCCAATAATGGGTCCAGTGGACCCTCCACGTGCACTTCAACGCGGAACGAGTGGCCATGCAGCCGGCCGCATTTGTGGCCCGCAGGTACATTCGGCAACAGGTGGGCGGCTTCGAACGTGAACTCTTTGTGGATTTCCATGGTGGCGGCACTCGGGATGGGGCCGGCATGTTAATCAGTGGGCTGGCGGCTTCACAAGGTTATTAAGAGGCAGTTGCGGGTGCTATGCAGGCTTGCGAAGTCCGGGCATGGAATCCAGCTACTTTTCACACTGATTGTGTTGACCACTACACTTGGACATCGTAGCTTTCGAACCTTAACGTGAACGACGCGTATCTCGACAGGTTTCAGTTGTGCATGAGTGGACATCTGCCCTTAGGTCTAGAAGGTTTTAATCACAAGTGTAGGCGTGCTGGTCTGAATCTATAGTGGTTCAAAACAAGCGAAGAAGCTAAGGAACGCTGTGCAGATTGGAGAGTGGATTACTATGAAGTTCGATCACATAACCTCCGCACTAACTGTCACCTAGGGTTCCCATAAAATACCCTGCCCCTAAGCCGGCCATACAGGTTGCTTTTGTGGTAATCGCATGAGCGGTGTGGCCTCAATTCTGCGGTAGATTAACAGTTCCAAACATCTAAATTTATGCTGTCTAATCAGATCAATTACCGCTCTATAACCTTTGATTATCCGTTCTATTTTTTCGAATTAATACGCCCAATGCTACTACATGATTTCGACACAGTAATTCACTCGAGAATCGATCCTGAATTCGATCATGAAATACTGCATTTGTTAAATAATATTTGTGATACGAAGTACTCTTTTTTAAGCAAGAACGATCTTTTTCCGCTAATTTCTGACGTCCCGATTATTTGCATATCAATCAAGGGCTCTACTTTAGAGGAAAATAGTGATGAACATCCTCCATTTCGATCACTAAATGTTGAGCACATTACTATTGTCTGCTCCATCACAAATCTTCCAATATCGGGCTTAGGTGGAGGCGGGCGAAAATTGGTTTGGAATGATAGAATCTCGGATATAGCAGCCAAGCTATCGATTGCTGGCCAAAAATTGATGCAAAGAACGCCGCAGCGATGCGTAGACATTGATCAGAATATCTACCTTAAATTTGGCATGATCGGCCGCTCGCCAGCATTTCTCAAATCTGCACGTCAAATGCTTAATGTTGCAAGGTCAGATGCCCGAGTCATGATAAGTGGTGAAACCGGGACAGGCAAAGAAGTTTCAGCCAGGGCTATTCACTATTTTGGCCGAAGATCAAAGTTCCCGTTCATACCCGTGAATTGTGGAGCATTCAGTGACGAGTTGCTTTTAAGTGAATTATTTGGGCACAAGAAGGGAGCATTTACTGGGGCCAGCGAAGGCAGAGTTGGTCTGTTGGAATTAGCACAGGGTGGCTCCCTTTTTCTGGACGAAGTTGACGCCCTTAGCGAGCGAGCGCAGGTCGCACTATTGAGATTTCTTCAGGATGGAGAAATACGACCTCTCGGAAGTAATGAATTAATCAAGGTTGATGTTAGGATAATTTCTGCTACAAACAAGAATATTTACGAATTGGTTTCGGCTGGAAAGTTCAGAGATGATTTGGTTTTCCGCCTTGATGTGTTGTCCGTTTCGCTGCCACCTCTGCGCAAGAGGGGCAATGATATCCATCAAATAATACAATATTACTTGTCAAAATTTTCCAACGAGTTTCAATGTCCAGCCAAATACTTAGGGCCTAGAGTAACAAAGGCAGTTGAAGGCTATAATTGGCCCGGCAATTTCCGGCAGTTGGAAAGTGCAATAATGCGAATTTTCTTATCAACCGAAGAAAGCATATTGAACTCGCCAGAATTTTTGTTTTCATCCAATGAATATATAAATTCGGGAGGCTTAGAAGGCGCAGAAATTTCGGAGATTCTAGAGATTTCAGAGATTGCAGCTGGCTCAGATAGCTCAGATAGCTCAGATAGCTCAGATAGCTCAGATAGCTCAGATAGCTCAGATAGCTCAGATAGCTCAGATAGCTCAGATAGCTCAGATGGCTCAGATAGCTCAGATAGCTCAGGCCAAATTCTCAGTTTCAGTCGGGAAAAATCCAAGCTAATAAGTAGGTTTGAGCACGAATATATCCAAAGAGTTTTAAAACTTAGCAAGGGAAACATTTCAAAGGCTGCACTTATTGCCAATAAAGAGCGGCGTGCCTTTACTCGGTTGATGGAAAAACACGGAGTATCAAGGAAAAGTTATCTATAGTCTTCACGAAGTCGTAATGTAGTGGTTCAATAGATCCGGACACCAACTTGGGTGGTAATCTTTCCACCAAGAGAGAGGTGTTCCATGGCAAGACAACGTCGTACATTTTCAACAGACTTCAAAAGCGAAGCGGGTCACTTGGTGGCCAACCAGGGCTATTCGATAAGGGACGCCAGCAAGTCATTGGGAGTTGGTGAATCCGCAGTCAGACGCTGGGTCGCACAACTGGGTCAGGAACGTGTCGGGATCACTCCCAAGTCCAAAGCTCTGACGCCGGATCAGCAGAAGATTCAGGAGCTTGAAGCACGGATCAATCGATTGGAGCGTGAGAAAGCCATTCTAAAAAAGGCTACGGTGAGTTCAACTGGTCGATGCAACATACTGTGTTGCCCACCAGACTGGATGAAAGAGTATGCCCAATACGACTACCAGAGGATTTGCCAGTGGCCAGAAGCGCGAACTATGGGAGCGGTGGAAGAAGGGTCAGTCTCTCAGTGAGATTGGACGGGCTCTCGGCAAGCATGCCGGGTCAATAAGCGGAGTATTGGCTGTCCGTGGGGGTATAGCTCCCGCCAACCGCTCGCGCTCGCGCCTAGCATTAAGCCAAGCGGAACGTGAAGATATCTCGCGTGGTTTATCGGCGGGTTTCTCCTTCAGCTATATCGCCAGCTCCTTGAGTCGATCACTCTCCACCGTCACGCGCGAGGTCAAACGCAATGGCGGACGGGAGAAATACCGCGCTAACGCAGCTGATATAAGAGCATGGCGCGAAGCCAGGCGCCCCAAACCATGTCGGCTGGCTATGAGCGCCGCGTTGCAGCAGCTGGTTGCGGAGAAGCTTGCACTAGACTGGTCACCAGAACAGATTGCAGGATGGCTTAAATGCCGCTCCCCAGATGATCCAGCGATGCAGGTATCCCACGAAACGATCTACCGCAGTCTGTTCATTCAGGCGCGCGGTGTATTGAAAAAGGAACTGATGAAGCACCTTAGGACCAGGCGCGTTATGCGATGTTCACAACATACCGATACCCAAGACCCTCCGCGCAGCGGCATTATTGATGCGGTATCTATTCGCGAACGTCCCGCCGAAGTGGATGACCGTGCCGTACCCGGCCACTGGGAAGGGGACCTAATTTCGGGCTCGAAAAACTCGCACATTGCGACGCTGGTCGAGCGAGCGTCACGTTTCACCGTGCTGGTGCGGGTGGAAGGAAAAGATACCGCCAGCGTTGTCTCGTCATTGACTCGGCAAGTGAAGAAGCTGCCAGTGCAATTACGAAAAACACTGACATGGGACCGAGGCGGAGAGCTGGCAAGCCACAAAGACTTCACCATATCTACTGGCGTGAAGGTCTATTTCTGCGATCCGCAAAGTCCGTGGCAACGAGGCAGCAACGAGAATACCAATGGATTGTTAAGACAGTATTTCCCAAAGGGAAGCGATCTGTCGGTACATACACAAGCCGATCTGGATCGAGTAGCGTTACTGTTGAATCAACGGCCTCGAAAAACCTTGAGTTACTGCAATCCAGCTGAGAAGCTGGAATCAATAATTGCATCGACCAGTTGAACTCACCGTGGCCTTTTTTAGTATGGCTTTCTCCCGTTCCAGCCGTGCGACCCGAGCTTCAAGCTCCTGGATCTTCTGTTGTTCTGCGGTCAGCGCTCTCGACTTCGGCGTTGTGCCGCGACGCTCCTCCCCAAGCTGCCTCACCCAGCGACGAACATCATTAGCACCAACCCCCAGTGACCTGCTCGCCTCACTGACGGAGTAACCCTGATTGACTACCAGGCTTGCGGCTTCGTGCTTAAACTCTGGTGAAAATGAACGACGTTGTCTTGGCATGGAACACCTCTCATGGTGGTAAGGTTACCACCTACGTTGGTGTCCGGATTTATTGAACCACTACATGGTGTATTACACAA
>Ga0255099_1000649_pt1 | contig 13634 bp, 10 predicted proteins | sample Colum_Colum_RepA_2_FD_188451 | JGI IMG/M metagenome (GOLD analysis project Ga0255099, IMG submission 188451) | Freshwater microbial communities from Columbia River, Oregon, United States - Colum_Colum_RepA_8d | ecosystem: Environmental > Aquatic > Freshwater > River | place: USA: Oregon...
GTTCGGTACGCAATCGTTTGCGCAGCTGGCTCGGCACTGACGACGAAGACGAATCAGCTGACCAGCTGGACCAGCTGCCTGACCCGGCCTCACGCACACCGGAAGAGCTGCTTGCAGTACGCGGTGGCATGCAGGCGCTGGAGGCGGCATTGGCGAAACTGCCACTGCGACAGCAGCAGGTGTTCCTGCTGCGTGCATGGGAAGGGCTGGACACCAGGCAGACCGCGCTAGCGATGAAATGTGCAGAAGGCAGTGTGAAAACCCATTACTCGCGCGCGCTTGCTACGCTGCGGCAAAAGCTGGGAGACCATGTGTGATGAGCAATAGAGAGAGCAGTGAAGATTTTGACAAGCCGGCAACAGGCTCGTCCGATGAGCGCGATCCGATAGTGGTATCGATTCGCCTCGAACTGGATCGCAGCTGTGCTGCGCTTGACGGCTATACGCTGTCGCGCCTGCATCGTATCCGCAGTGAAGCCGTGGCTCGCCGGCGTTCGCGCCTGCAGCAGTGGCTGCTGCCGTTCGGTACACTGGCGACTGCCAGTGCCTTGGTATTGGCGATAGGCCTTTACTCGCGCACCCCGGCAAGTGGTGTTGACAACGCTGCACTGGAAGACATCGAAATCCTTGCTGCCAACGAAGCGCTGGATTTCTATGCCGATTATGAGTTTTACCAATGGCTGGCCCAAAACTAGACTGGCCTGAATCCTGAGACTGATTACGGTGACCCGAATGAACCGCCTGCTAGTCCTTGTTGTCTTGTCGCTGCTGCCGCTGTGGGCCTTGGCACAGGACGGGCTTGCCTGGGATCAGCTGAGTGATGAGCAACGCCAGTTGCTGGCCCCGTTCGAACAGAACTGGGGCGGGCTGCCGCCCAAGCGTCAGCGCGACCTGTTGCGCGGCGCCGAACGCTGGCAGCGTATGTCGCCAGACGAGCGTACCCAGGCACAGCAGCGGGCGCAGGAATGGCGCGAGCGCAGTCCTGAACAGCAGGCGCAGATCCGTGAGCGCTTCGAACGGTTCCGCGATCTTGACCCTGACGAGCAACGTGCACTGCGTGATCGTTTCAGTGATTTCCAGCGCATGCCGGAAGAGCGACGCCGTCAACTGCGCGAACAGTTCCGCAATCGGCCACCTGGCGGCTTTCGCCAAGGGCCGCCCCCTCCGGGTGGGATGCCGCCACCAGACGGCGTGATGCCCCCCCCTCCGGGTGGTCCTGCCGGTGAATCTCCGCGCTGAGAGCGGAGTCCTGCTTTTCTCCTTTCCACCACCTGTTGTAGTGCGTGTACCCCGCCAAGGCTACCTGTTGTGGTTTCCGGCTTGATTTGGCCATGGCCGACCAGTATTCTGCCGGCCATCAACAACAGGAGAAACACGTTGCCAAATGCGTTCTTGCACAGACTAGCAAGCCATTGTCGGGCGCTGAGGCGCAGCGGGCAATGTGCCACCGTCGCCCTGATGGCCTCCCTGTCGATTTTGCCGTCGATTTTCCCAACCCTGACATTCGCCCAGGCGGGCTCTCGCCCCGCGCAGTATTTTGAATCCCCTCAAACGTTTTACCACTCGCTCAATGGCTCGGCGCCGGGCCAGTCGGGCCTGCGTGGCACTATGGAGCCGCTGGCGCCAGTCGATGTGTTGGCACTGGCGCCATCATCGCGCTATCTGTTGTGGGTCGAGCTGGAGCAGGGACGTTTGGACGTGATGGAAAACCTTGGCGATGCCGGCATCGTCATCCGCAAGCGAATCCCGGTGTCGATCGGCAAGCAGGGCATCGGCAAGCGCACCGAAGGTGATAAAAAAACGCCCATTGGCATTTACCGGGTACAGCAGTTCCTGCAGGACAACGAGCTTGATGACTTTTACGGCATCGGTGCTTGGCCGCTCGATTACCCGAATGCGTTTGACAAATTGCAGTCGCGTACCGGGCACGGCATCTGGCTGCACGGCTTGCCAAAGGCCGAAGAGCAGCGCCCATTCCTGACCAGCGAAGGCTGCGTCATTTTCGACAACATCAGCCTTGCTGCATTGACTGATGAAATCGGAACTGGCGCGACCCTGCTGCTGAGTCCAGCGGCAACAACTGCACAGCCTGCAGCAGGCGTTGGCAGCATGGGAGAGCGCGTGGGAGTCGCGCAACAATGATGGCTACCTGGCGTTCTACGCCGATGATTTTTCCGATCTTACTCGCAACAAGGCAGCCTGGGCGCTGTACAAGCGCACGGTGAATGACAGTAAACGTTTCATTGAAGTCTAGGTGACAGACGTGAATATCATCGTCGAGCCAGGGCATCAGGATGTAATGAATGTGACATTCAGGCAACAATACGTCAGCGACAATTTCCGCTGGAAAGGCAACAAACAGCAGCTTTGGCGCTGGGGCGACGGCGGCTGGAAAATCATTTACGAAGGCGATAATTGATGAGCAAGCAATGGAAGATGGCGGGAGCCTGCGTCCTGTGTGCCGCTGCGCTGCTTTTGCAGGGATGTGCAAAAGTATCTGATACCGATGAGTCGGCTGCTGCGCCCGCTGTTACTACCGTTGCAGCCCCTGTTGAATCCCCCAAGGCAACAACCGAGGCAACAGCTGCTGGAACATTTGTCGCAACCCCGGTACCGCAAACATTGGAAACTGCTACAGAGATAGCAGCTCCCTCAACCGCAACATCATTGGCCCCCGCTGTAGTTGATGGCTCCCTACCGCAGGTGGCTGCCGATACTGCATCGGTGTCGTCAGTAGCCCGGCTGACGCCGGAAGAGATTGCAGCCCATCAGGGCGAAGTCGACAAACTTTGCGCCATGATTGGCGACAAGCTCAGCAGTGTCGAAACCAAGGATTGCCTCGACCAGTTGTTCCGTTTCGGTGGTGGTTATTCCATCAACAATCGCCCGTTGATGTTCAAGGACTACATGCCGGATGAAGTCGCAGACAACGCGTTCCGGGTATTGCTGATGGGCGGGGTGCACGGCGACGAGTACTCGTCGATCTCGATCATCTTCAAATGGCTCTCCTTGTTTGCCCCGGATGCGCTCGAAGGCGAATTCCACTGGCGTTTTGCGCCGCTGGTGAATCCTGACGGCCTGCTCGACGGTAGCCAGGCCAAGCGGCAAAACGCCAATGGCGTCGATCTCAATCGTAACTTTCCTTCGGAAGACTGGAACGCCACTGCGGTGCAGTACTGGCAGGAAAGCACCGGCAGTAATCCGCGCCGTTTCCCTGGCAACAGTGCTGCCAGTGAACCCGAAGTACAGTGGATAGTCGACCAGATCATCGAGTTCCAGCCGGACGTAATCGTGTCGGTCCATGCGCCCTATCACATACTCGATTTCGATGGTCCCACTGAAGCACCACGCAACATCGGTGAACTGTACCTGCACCAGCTCGGTGTCTAGCCGGGATCGCTCGGCAACTATGCCGGGCTCAATAAAAGCATCCCGGTGGTGACACTGGAATTGCCATCGGCCGGCATCATGCCGAAACCGGACCAGATCGCACTGATGTGGAATGATCTGGTTGGTTGGCTCGATAAAGAAGGCCGCAAAAAAATGCAAGATTAAGGAGCGCCACGGCGCGCTCCTGCACCATGTCGCGGCACTCGTCGCGAATCCCGCGAATATTCATTGCCAACTGCATCACACACTGCCGCGTGTAGAGCCAATCGTTGGCGTTGAATATGGATGCAATGGGGAAAAGCCGCGGAGAAAAACATCTCTGCATGTTTATTGCTTCATTGATTCCCAGAATCATCGCCATTCAATTTGTCAGGACAACCAAGTGAATAACCCTTCGCTGGTTTTGACGCTACTGTTATCAACAGTATTGTCAGTATCAACCATTGCACAAGCGGCCCAAGAGGCCACCACACCGTTCTCGCGCAAGCGTATCGAGATAGTCCGCACCGAACTCAAGCCAACACTTGATGGCGTGCTCGACGATGAAATCTGGCAGATGGCGACCGTTATCACCGACGTTCACCAGTTCTCGCCAGTGGACCAGGGCGCACCGAGCGAGCAGACCGAAGTCTGGATCGCCTATGACCAGCGCTTTTTCTATCTGGCTGCGCGCCTGCATGACAGTGAACCTGACGGCATCATCTCGCGCCAGTTGGTTCAGGGTGGCAATTTCAACAGTGACGACGCCTTCGAGTTTGTGCTCGACACCTTCAATTCCGGCCGCACTGGCTACAGCTTCCAGGTAAATCCGAATGGTATCCGCCGTGAGGGAATGTACGAGAACCCGAGCGAGATCAACCAGGACTGGAGTGGCATCTGGCAGGTGGAATCGAAAATTGACGGCTCAGGCTGGACTGCTGAAGTAGCGATTCCGTTCAACACGCTGAACTTCGATCCCGAGTCGGATGAATGGGGCTTCACCTTTTCGCGCACCATCGCCCGCAAGCGTGAAGAAATCGCCTGGTCATCGTTCAACCGCAACATCAATCCGACCACTACCGGCATAATCTATGGCATCCACGATATCCGCCAGGGCCGTGGTCTCGACATCGTGCCTTCACTCAGCGTTGGCAGCTCGCGCAATTACGCCGCCGGCGTCGAAGAGCAGATAATCGAACCGTCGATCAACGTGTTCTACAAGTTCACACCCAACCTCACCGGCGCGCTGACGCTCAACACCGACTTCTCGGCCACTGAAGTAGACAACCGTCAGGTCAATCTGTCGCGCTTCTCGCTGTTCTTTCCGGAAAAACGCGATTTCTTTTTGCAGGATGTCGACATCTTCAGCTTCGGCGGTCTCGACCAGAACGGCATTCCGTTCTACTCGCGTCGTATCGGTCTCAGTCCCATGGGTACTCCGGTCGATATCAACGCCGGCGTCAAACTGACGGGTCGCATCGGCGACTGGAACGTTGGCAGCCTGCTGGTGCAGCAAGGCGAAACACCTACGCTGGATGCGCAACAAGTGTTTGTTGGTCGTGTTGCCGCCAATGTGTTGTCCGAATCAAGCGTCGGTGCCATCTTCACCCAGGGCGACCCGGCCAGAGGCACTGACAACAGTGTGGCCGGCATGGATTTCCGCTACCAGAACACCCGCTTCTCGGATTCCCACACACTGCGCGGCAACGCGTGGTTCCAGCAGTCCTCGACCACAGGCCTGGACGGCGATGACAAAGCCTTTGGCGTACAGGCCAATTTCGACACACAGAACAACGGTTTTGGCGGTATGTTGGGCTACAACTACCTGGGCGAAGACTTCAACCCGGCGCTGGGTTTCGCCAACAATACCGGCGTGCAGGGCATCAACTTCATGGGTAGTGGCCGCTACTTCCTGCAGGGCAACAAGTGGTTCCGCGCGGTGAACACGTTCATGCGCTACAACTACACTGAAAAACTCGATACCGGCGAACTGCAGCAGGAAGAATGGTTCTGGCGCGTGCTCAACTTCAACACCCACCGTGGTGGCCAGATCGGCATCGGTGGCTATCAGAACAAGGAAGGTCTCGAAAAGCCCTTCCAGATCCGCCCGGGCATCTTCATCCCGGCCGGTGAGTACACCTTTGGCGGAATTCAGGGCGAGATCCGCTTTGCCGAGCAGAATACGCTGCAGCCACGCATGAGCTTCAACAGTGGCAGCTATTACGATGGGAGCCGCAACACGCTCAATGGCGCTTTGGATTATCGTCCCAACAGTCATCTCGCCATGGGTTTCGAATACCAGTACACCGATGCCAGTCTGCCGCAAGGTGATTTCGTCACGCGGCTGGTGCGCTTCAATGTCAACTATGCCTACAACTCGAAGCTGTCGTGGCTGAACCTGATGCAGTATGACAATGGTTCGAAAGTGGTTGGTCTCAACAGTCGCTTCCGCTGGAACCCGCAAGCCGGCGAAGATCTGTATCTGGTCATCAACTACAACTTCAATTCCGAAGGCACCTTCACCGAGCTGAGTTCGGAACGTGCCGAGCTGGTACTGAAATACACGTGCACCTTCCGCTTCTGACAGCGATTTTTGATCTGCTACATGTTGTTGCCAGGGTGGGCTGCGGCTAAGCTGCCGCAGCCCACCCAGGATTTTTATGACAACAACTTCTGCACCAACAGCAACATCTCCGATTCCGGCAATCGCGACCACTCTTGACGAACTCCTCGAGCGCTGGCCGCTCAGTGGCCTGCAGTGGCGCGTCATTGCCCTGTGCGCACTCGTCGTGCTGCTGGATGGACTCGATACCCAGGTGATTGGTTATCTGGGACCGGCGCTCAGCGCAGAATGGAACATACCGCGCGCACAACTGGGGCCGGTGTTTTCGGCATCGCTGGTGGGATTGATGGCAGGCCTGCTGCTGGTAGGTACGCTGGCGGATTATTACGGTCGCCGCTTCTGTCTCTTGTTCAGCGTTGCTCTGTTTGCCGGCTTCACTTTACTGACTGCCTTTGCGCAGGGAGTGACAGATCTGATGTTGTGGCGCTTTCTTGCCGGCATCGGACTTGGGGGTGCCATGCCGAATGCATTGGCCTTGACCGGTGAATACTGCCCGCGTCGCTTGCGTGCCACGCTGACGATACTGATGTTCTGCGGCTTCTCTCTGGGCTCCATCGTGGGCGGTGTATTGGCAGCGGCTTTGATCGACGACTACGGTTGGCGCTCGGTGTTTCTTGCCGGCGCAATCATGCCACTGTTGCTGCTGCCACTGCTGTGGTGGTGCTTGCCGGAGTCGCTGCAATTCCTGTTGGTGCGCAAGCAGAATGCAGCGGGCGTACACGCGCAGCTCGCACGCATCAATCCCCGGCACGATACGACGATCACTCTCGCTCAACCGGCAGCAGAGACACGGCTGCCAGTGACTGCCTTGTTTGATACCGGTCGCAGCCAGGGCACCTTGCTGCTGTGGATCGTGTTCTTCTGCAATCTGATGGTGTTCTATTTCCTGCAGAACTGGCTGCCCACGCTCTTCACTGATGCAGGATTGACTCAGCGTGATGCTGTACTGATGAGCACACTGATTTCGTGGGGTGGCATTGTGGCCGGCTTGTTGTCGGGTCCACTGATGGATCGCTTCAATCCCTGTTACGTGCTGGCGGGACTGTATCTCGCCGGCACCGGCTTTGTGGCTGCGATGGGGCAGGCAACGCCGGCGCTGTTGGCAGTAGCGACGTTCTGCGCCGGCTTCTGTGTCAGCGGTGCGCAGAAAAGTGTGAACGCACTCGCTGTGCTGTTCTATCCGGTAGAAATGCGTTCAACCGGTGTGGGCTGGGCGCTTGGCATCGGCCGCTTTGGTTCCATCCTGGGTCCTGTTGTTGGCGGTTACCTGCTCAGCTGGGGCTGGAGCTACGCCAGCCTGATGCAGCTGGCGGCCTTGCCGATGCTGGCTGCGGCCATTGCCATCATCGTGATGGGCCGGCGGTACTTTCGCAGTCGCCGCGCGACAAACTGACAGCAAGTCGAGACTTTGCCATGACTGATACCTCCCACATTCCCTATCGCTACCTGCAGGACCCAACGCTCTATCGCGTCGAGCAGCAGCGCATCTTTCAAGGGCCAACCTGGCACTACCTGTGCCTCGAAGCCGAGTTGCCGCAGCAGGGCAGTTTTGTCACCACCCAGATAGGCGAAACACCGCTTGTGGTTGTGCGCGGTGACGACGGCAGTGTGCGAGTGATGATCAACCGTTGTCGTCATAAAGGGGCGCTGGTGTGTGTCGAGCCACGCGGTCAGGCGGCCACGCTGCGCTGTCTGTATCACGGCTGGAGTTATCACCTCGATGGCCGCTTGCGGCTGGTGCCGTTCGAGAAAGGCATCGAAGGCAAGGGCGGTATGCCGGCGTGTTTCAACAAAGCCGACCATGGTTTGTTGCCGGTGCGCAGCGAAGTCTTCAACGGTGTGGTGTTTGGCACGCTGGCGGATGCAACCGAGCCACTGGAAACATACCTTGGCCCCGAGATGTGCCAGCAGCTGCGGCGGGTGTTCCACAAACCTGTCGAAGTGCTCGGCTACTATCATCAGGTGCTGCACAACAACTGGAAACTCTATGCCGAAAACGCGCGCGATTCCTATCACGCCACTATCCTGCATGCGTTCTACGCCACCTTCAAACTCAACCGACTGACGATGGGTGGGGGTCTGGTCGTCAATCACGATGGCTGGAATACGATGAACTATTCGGTAGGTGCTTCGTTGCAGGAAGGCGGGTACGACGCCAAAGAAATGCGTTCAGTAATGCCGGACATCGGCCTTGCCGGCCCGCAATTGCTTGATCACCGGCTGGAGTATGCCGACGGCATAACGGTAGCGATCCAATCGATTTTCCCGGCCTGCGTGCATCAGCAGATCTACAACACCTTGGCGATGCGGCAACTGGTGCCACTCGGCCCCGACAAGAGCGAACTGCACTGGACCGTGTTCGGCTACGTCGATGACGACGCTGAACTGCGCGCGCTGCGGCTGCGGCAGGGCAACCTGATCGGCCCGGCCGGTTATGTGTCGATGGAAGATGGCGTAATCGGCGAGTACGTGCAGCGCGGCATAGCGGGTGCCGCCGCTGACGAGCAGGCAATATTGATGATGGGCGGCAGCGACATCGCCAGTGTCACCGATTCACGCGCCAACGAAACCACCGTGCGCGGCTTCTGGCAGGGTTACCGCACGCTGATGGGAGATGCACTCGATGACTGACTTCCTTGCCAATGCTCAACTGCTGCTGCGCATCCAGCAACTGCAGACGCGCTATGTGCATGTGATAGACGACGATCGCATGGAGGAGTGGCCGCAGCTCTTCACAACCAACGGCCGCTACACCATCACCACCCGCGAAAACCACCGCGCCAGGTTGCCACTGGCGCTCTACTCCTGCGAAGGCCACGGCATGCTGCAGGACAGAGTCACCGGTTATCGCCGCATCAACGTGTACGAGCCGCAGTGCTATCGTCACCAGATCAGCGCGCTGGAAATTGAAACCCACGCTGCCGGCGGCTGGCGCTGCCGCAGCAATTTCCTGGTGGTGCGCACGCTGCAGCGCGGTGACATGAGTGTGTTCGCCACTGGCTGTTATGTTGATCGTATCGTTGAAGAGGGCGATGTACTCAAATTCGCCGAGCGATTGGTGATCACTGATTCACGCCAGACGGATACCTTGTTGGTGATTCCACTTTAGCATTCTTCAGGTCGTAGTCAGTCGGCTGTGTTGGTGACAATCGCTTGCCGTCCATTTCCTTAGAGTGCAGAGATGGCCAATCGCTTGCGTTCCCCGCTGCGCTGCTCCTCACCTCGCAGCGGCTCACCGCGATTGTCTTCCACCAATGGAGCACCGACGCCAACTCTCGATGCCGATAGTCCATTTCCTTCACAGATCTTATCAGCCAATCGCGGCGAGCTGACACCGTGTGAGGAGCGGGAGCGAGCGAACGCGGTATCAGGGAGCGCAAGTGATCGGCCATCAAATAATCTGAAAGGAAATGGACCTGCAAGCGATAGGTCATCGCGTAGCCCAATGAAATGGATGCCACGAGACAAGCCGGTCAGATCTGGAAATCCTGGTACTCCGGATGCATCCGATGACTCTGCAGCTCGCGCTCCTGCAGCGTGTGCACCGCCTGCAAATGACTCAGGAATACTTCGCCGTTGAGATGCTGCAGGAAATCGGTGCGCTGCAGTGCATCCATCACCGGGCCTTTCACTTCCGACAGATGGAAGCCTATCCGCAAGGCTTTCAACCGGTTGTTCACCGTTTCCAGTACATGCAAAGCACTCAAATCAATCTCGTTGACAGCAGTACACAGCAGGATCACGTGGTGCACACCACTGCGGTTCTGCAGCGAGCGGAATATCTCGTCTTCGATGTAGGACGCATTGGCGAAGTACAGGCTTTCGTCGATGCGCAGCGACAGCAGTGCCGGGTTGATTGCCACCTTGTGGCGCTGCACGTTGCGGAAATGGCCGGTGCCAGCCACTTCGCCCACTTCGGCAATGTGCGGGCGCGAGGTCTTGTACAGATGCAGTAACAACGAGGCTGTCACGCCACAGATGACACCGGTCTCGACACCGAGCAGCAAGGTCGCGGCCATGGTGGCGGCCACTGCGATGAAGTCGGAGCGTGAGTAATCCCAGGTCAGCTTGAGTATGGAGAAGTCGATCATCGCTGCTACAGCTACGATGATGGTGGCTGCCAATGTGGCTTGTGGCAGCCATGCCAGCAGTGGTGTGAGCAGCATCGCCGCCAACAGGATGCCGAAGGCGGTGAAGAAGCCGGCGGCAGGAGTTTCAGCGCCGGCATCGTAGTTGACTACCGAGCGCGAGAAGCCGCCGGTCACGGGGAAGCCGCCGCTGACAGCCGAGGCCAGGTTGGCGGCACCAAGACCGAACAGCTCCTGATCGGGGTCAATCTTCTGTTGTCGGCGCGCGCCCAGTGTTTTGCCGACCGATACTGTTTCGACATAACCGATGATGGTCAGCAACAGCGCCGGCCCCAGCAACTGCCGCAGCAGAGCAATGTCGAGGTCTGGCACCGCCAGCGTCGGCAATGACGCTGGAATCAAACCCACCAGCGCAATGCCGTAACTATCGAGCGCCAACACGAAAGCCAGCAGTGTCGTCAGTACCACCGCGCCGACCGGTGCCGCTTTCACGATCTGGCCGCTGGCAAAGGCAGAAAGGCCGAGTCGCTGCAGCACTGGTTTCAGCCCGCGTCGCGCCCACAGCAGATACACGATTGTGGCTGTACCAAGCAGCAGCGTTGGCACATGCACATCGCCGCTGTTGGCCCACAGGGTTTCCACCAGCTCGGGTACGTTGTCGCCCGAGGCCTTGATGCCGAGCACTGTCTTCAACTGGCTCAACACGATGATGACACCAGACGATGCAATGAAGCCGGCCACTACCGGATGCGACAGGAAGTTGGCGAGGAAGCCGAGCCGCAGTACGCCACCAATAAGCAGCAAGACTCCCGACAGCAACGCCAGCATCACCGCGATTTGTTGCGGTGCCATGCCGCTTTGGTCTCCGATCCTGCCGATGGCTACTGCTGTCATCAGCGAAATCACTGCCACCGGTCCTACCGACAGTGGGTGGCTGGAACCGAACATCGCATAGGCGATCAGCGGCAGCATGCTGGCGTAGAGACCGGTCTCGGCCGGCAGACCGGCCAACAGCGCATACGCCAGCGATTGTGGAATCAGCATCATGGTAACGATGCTGGCAGCCACCAGATCGCTGGTTAATTGGCGACGATCGTACACTCGCAGCCAATGCAGGCAGGGCAACAGACGATGTAACAGGGTGCGGCTACTCATGCTGGCATCAGCTCCGTTTCGAACCAGTGAGCCATTCACGGCCTTTCAGCATCAAGTGCCAGTAAATCCACGGCATCAGATTCTTCTTCAGCACCCAGCCAAACCAGGTCGGCTTGCGGCCGTCGATCAATGCAAGGGGCAGAGTGGGTTGCAACACGCCGTCGTAACCGAACTCGGCCAACACCACGCGGCCACGTTCAACGGTCAGCGGGCAGGCGCCATAACCGGCGTAAGTGTTTTGCTGAGGCTGCCGGTGCAAGTCGTGCAGCAGGTTGTCGGCCACCACGACGACCTGCTTGCGGGCAGCCGCCATGGTCTTGGCATTGGGTGCGTTGATGCAGTCGCCAAGGCCCCACACATTGGCGAACAGTTTGTGTCGCAGTGTGTGTTTGTCGACATCGACCCAGCCGGCGCGATCGGCCAGCGGGCTGTTGCGGATAAAGTCGGGCGCGCATTGCGGTGGAACTACATGCAACAGGTCGAATGTCACTTCGACCGTTGTCGCTTTGCCGTCCTTGTCGGTGCAGGCAAAAGTGGCGAGGTGGCGCGGGCCATCGACTTTGACCAGCGTGTGGCCGAAGTGCAATTTGGCGCGGTAACGTTCGATGTAACGCTGCAGCGCCGGCACGTAGTCCTTGACGCCGAACAGCACGGCGCCAGTATTGTAGAACTCGACGCTGATGTCCTTCAGCGTGCCGTTGCGTTCCCAATGATTGGCCGACAGGTACAGCGCCTTCTGCGGTGCCCCTGCGCATTTGATCGGCATCGGCGGTTGGGTGAACACGGCGCGGCCGCTGCGCAGTTGCTGCACTAGCTGCCACGTATAGGGCGCCAGATCGTGCCGGTAGTTGGATGTCACGCCGTTGTTGCCGAGCGTGTCGACCAGGCCAGGTATCGCTGCCCAGTTGAGTTTCAGTCCCGGGCATACACACAGACGCTCGTAGCTGATGCGGGTGCCGTTGGCGAGCACCACCTGGGAATGTTCGGGCAGGAAGTGGGTGACGGCACTTTGGATCCACGTCACGCCCTGCGGGATCAGCGCGCGTGTTGGTCGCTCCAGTTCTTCTGAACTGAACTCGCCGGCCCCCACCAGCGTGAAACCTGGCTGGTAATAGTGGGTATTTGCCGGATCCACCAGCGTGATCTTGAGCGAGCTATCACGCCGCAACAAACTGGCAGCCAGCGCAATGCCGGCCGAGCCGGCACCCACAATCAACACCGGGCATTGGCGCTCCAGCGGCAGCTGCAGCAGGCTGTCATTCAATTCAGCAATCACGCCGGCAAATTTCTGTTTGAAGCCGGCGAAGTCGTAGCCAAGAGCCGTGGCCTGCGCCACCAAGGCATCAGCATCGCCGTGCTGCTGCAGCTGCGCCAATGACCACAGCGTGATCGAACGCAAGCCGCTGCGGCACCATGCGTGAACCGGCGCGGCGCTGGCCTGCAGTTCAGCGGCGAACTGGCGCACGTTGTGGCTGTTGATGGTGTCGTGCACTACCGGCAGGTAGTGCATGCCGATGCCGTGCTGCGCGGCGCGCTTACTGATATCGGCAAAGCTTGGCTGGCCGGCAACCTCACCATCAGGGCGGTTGCACACCAGTGTGCGCACGCCATTGGCCGCGAGCGTGTCGACATCGTCGGGCGTGAGTTGGTCGGATACGGAAAAGCTACTGCTGACTTGTTTGACGATCATGGCGGGCCTCACTTGGTTTTCATTCGGCTGTTATCGGGCATCCATTCACTTGGCTTTGCCGGCGAAGGCATTCACCGGCAGTTTCAGATACACCATGCCGTTGTCATCTGCCGGCGGCATATGGCCGGCACGCATGTTGATCTGCAACGACGGCAGGATCAGCCGCGGCATCGCCAGCGTGGCGTCACGCGCTTCACGACGGGTGACGAAGGCATCTTCGCTGATACCGGTTTGCACATGGATGTTGCCGGCCTTCTCTGCTGCCACAGTGGTTTCGTATTCGACTTCGCGCTTGTCCGGATAATCGTGGCACATGAAAAGCCGGGTTGTATCGGGCAGGCTCAGCACCTGCATGATCGAGTGATACAGGGTGCGTGCATTGCCGCCGGGGAAGTCGGCGCGGGCGGTGCCCTGGTCTGGCATGAAGATAGTATCGCCGACAAAAGCGGCATCGCCGATGACATGGGTCATGCAGGCCGGTGTATGGCCTGGCGTGTGGATGGCCTGCGCCTGCAGCGCGCCAACCTGATAGCGCTCGCCATCCTTGAACAGGTGGTCGAACTGCGAACCATCACGTTTGAATTCAGTGCCGGCATTGAAGACCTTGCCGAATACTTCCTGCACCACGGTGATGTGTTCGCCGATGGCCAGTTTGCCGCCGGTCTGCTGCTGGATGTACGGCGCCGCCGACAGATGATCGGCATGCACAT
>Ga0255099_1000655_pt1 | contig 13607 bp, 12 predicted proteins | sample Colum_Colum_RepA_2_FD_188451 | JGI IMG/M metagenome (GOLD analysis project Ga0255099, IMG submission 188451) | Freshwater microbial communities from Columbia River, Oregon, United States - Colum_Colum_RepA_8d | ecosystem: Environmental > Aquatic > Freshwater > River | place: USA: Oregon...
CAAGATGACACGGCGCTGTGCTTGCTTGCGCAGCGCGCGATCCTGTGCCTCAGGCGGTAGATCGCCATACAGCTCGCACAGCAAGACACCCTTGCGCTGTGCCAAGCCTTCCAGCTCGTGCTTCGTGCGTTGGATCTCGCCCACACCGGGCAAGAAAGCCAAGACATCGCCTGCGGTTTTGTCCAAAGCTTTGGACACACCTTGAGCAACCTGCGGGGGAAGCGGCCCTTCATCATCGCGTGGGGAGTACTCAATCTCCACGGGATACGAACGACCTTCACTCTCGACGACGGCAGCGTTGCCAAGCCAAGCGGCGAGCTTGTGCGGCTGCAAGGTCGCGGACATCACCACTACTTTGAGGTCGGGCCGCACCTCACCCTGAATCCGCCGCACCATGGCCAGCGCCAAGTCGGTGTCGAGGTTGCGCTCATGGAACTCGTCGAAGATGACGACGGAGATGCCCTCCAAGAACGGGTCGTCTTGCAGGCGGCGCACCAGCAGACCTTCGGTCACCACCAAAACCCGCGTGCGCGCCGAAGCCTTGCGATCGAGCCGCACGGCGTAGCCAATCTCCTCGCCCAATTCGCCACCACGCTCTTGGGCCATGCGGCGCGCCGCGGCACGCGCAGCCACACGCCTTGGTTCAAGCATCACGACTTGGCCCGCACCGGCAAGCCCCGCATCCAACACAGCCGTGGGCACGCGTGTGGTCTTGCCTGCTCCGGTAGGCGCCCTCAACACCACGCAAGCATGCGTGTGCAACGCAGCCAAGAGCTGCGGCAGCGCCTCATCGATCGGAAGCCGTTGGAGCGGAGCGGGCATCGGCGCGTTAGTCTACGCCGCCACGCGATGAGCACACCCACTGACTGGACCAATGCGACGATCGTGGCCCGACGGGTCGTCAATGCGCGCTGCCTCGTGATCCATGTACGCCCCGATAGCGGGCATGTGCAGCAGTTCCTGCCGGGGCAGTTCGTCCAACTGGGACTGCCGCGCTTGGATGTGCCGCCTACGCCCGAAGGACGCGTGCGATTGGTCAAGCGCAGCTACTCGCTCGCGAGCGCTCCGCACGAGACCCAAGCCTATGAGCTGTGCCTTGCCTTGGTCGAGACGGGCCAGCTGACGCCGCGCCTTTGGCCGCTGCAGGTAGGCGACCGCCTCTGGTGCGATGATGCACCCAAGGGGCACTTCACTTTGGAGCGCTTACCCGGTGACGCGCCGCTGGTGTGCTGTGCAACCGGCACAGGCATTGCCCCGTTTGTGGCCATGCTGCGCGCCGCGCGTCACGCAGGTGTGTCACGCCGTTTTGTCATGATCCACGGCGTGCGCGAGCCTAGCGACTTGGCCTACGATGACGAGCTGCGCGGCGCCGGCTGCACCTACATCCCGCTGTGCACGCGCGCCGATGCAGACTGGCAAGGCATGCGCGGGCGTGTGCAGGTGGCGCTGACGCGCTGGCACGAGACCACCCCCGAGCTGGCGGACCTGCCACTAGATCCGCAGCACGCGCATGTCTTGTTGTGCGGCAATCCCGCGATGATTGACGAGGTGCGCGACCTGCTGGTGCAGCGTGGCTACACGCTCGACACAGCAAAGGCCCCGGGCACGCTGCACTTTGAACGCTATTGGTAGCGCCCAGTCAGCCCCAAGCGCTCTGCGTGGGGGCGTAAAGCGGTGATGACGAACTGAATGTGTTCGGTCAGATCCACACCCAAGAGCTGCGCGCCAGCGCGCACCTCATCGCGCTCCACTTTGGCAGCGAAACGCAGGTCCTCCAACTTCTTGATCACTGACTTCACCTCCAGCGTGTGGATGCCGCCTTGGCGCACATGGCAACACGCACCGACAAATCCGGTCAGCTCATCACAGGCAAGCAGCGCCTTGTCGAGCGCAGACACATGCGCCACACCCCACTTGGTGTAGTGCGCCGAGACAGCATGCGCTAGGTCGGCTTCCCCACGCTCACGCAACCAGTGCACGATGCGCTGAGGATGCTCGGCCGGCCACGCCTCCCAATCGGCGTCATGCAGCAGACCTGCGAGCCCCCACGCCTCCACATCCGCTGGCCCCGCCCCGTAGCGCACAGCAGCGGCACGCATGACCGCCTCGACGGCAAGGCCATGCCGCACGAGGCCTTCGCCCTGCGTCCACGTTGTCAGCAATTCCCACGCTTCATCCCGGGTTAGCTTGCTCATGCGTTGTGCTCCTCAGCTCTTGCCTTTGCGTCGTTTAGTGACTGCCTCGCGCAACAGGAACTCGATGTGCGCATTCAGCGAGCGAAACTCTGCATCTGCCCAGCGCTTCAACTCCGCGTGCAATTGCGGCGACAAGCGCAGCAGCAGAGCTTTACGCTCGCCGCTGGGCTCTTCGTGCTTGTCGTCGTCGTGCTTGGCTGCCACGAGGTGCACCTGGCGCGGGGTCGATCGGAACCCGTCAGTTGTAGAGCGTACCGGTGTTGACCACTGGTGTAGCACTTGCCTGGCTGCACAACACCACCAACAGATTGCCCACCATCGCGGCGCGACGCTCGGGATCCAGTTGGACCATGCCCTTTTCGTCCAAACGGTGCAGTGCTTGCTCGACCATGCCTACTGCGCCTTCGACGATCATCTGGCGGGCAGCGATGATGGCGCCGGCCTGCTGGCGCTGCAGCATTGCGGCAGCGATTTCCGCACTGTAAGCCAAGTGCGACAAGCGCGCCTCCAGCACCTCCACGCCAGCCAACTCGAGCCGCGTGCTCAACTCTTCGGCCAATTCACGCGCCACATCATCCGCGCTGCCGCGTAAAGTAGTCTGGACATCGGTGGTTTGCCCGTCGTCGTACGGGTGACGGCTGGCCACCATGCGCACGGCGGATTCCGCTTGCGTGGCAACAAACTGCTCATAGTTTTCGACATCAAAGAGAGAGCGCGCAGAGTCGCGCACCTGCCACACCACGATCGCGGCGATCTCGATCGGGTTGCCCAATAGGTCGTTCACCTTGAGCGTCTTGCCGTCCAAGTTGTGCGCACGCAGAGAGATCTTCTTCTTGCTGGTGAACGGGTTGGTCCAATAGAAGCCCGGAGTGCGCACCGTGCCACGATAGGTACCGAACAACACCAAGGCGCGCCCGAGGTTGGGCTCCACCACAAAGAAGCCGCCCATCACGATGAAGAACACAACGGCAAGGGGCAACGCCATCACCGCCAACATGGGCGTGCCCGTGCGAGCGCCGACGACGATCAAGGCGACCACCGCCGCTCCGAGCAGCAGGTGGAGCACGAGGATGACAGCACCAGACAGGGGTTGAAAGGAGCGTTCGACCGAGGGGTTGCGGACTTCCATAGGAGCTTCCATGCGAAGGTTGATGGTGATATCACCACGATATCGCCGCCCCATACGCGGGACCAGACCCAAGATTCGCAACTCGGCTCGAATCCACCCCGCGCTCGCCCGTATGTGGGACGCTAGGATTCTCTACGAGTGGCCTCCCCGACCGACACACTGCCCCCTCTCCCGCGAGAAAGTGATGGCTTCTGCCTGGAGCGCGAGCTCGGCCGCGGAGGCATGGGCGTGGTGTACCAAGCCATCGAGCTCGCCTCCGGACGCAAGGTTGCGCTCAAGATCCTCTCCGAAGACCTGGCCTTCTCGGATGAGGCCTTCCGTCGCTTCCGGCGCGAGGCGCGCTTGGCGGCCGGCATCAGCGACCCACGCTGTGTGTTCGTGTTGGGTGCGCATCGTGTCGAAGGCGCGCCCGCGATCTCGATGGAGCTGGTCGATGGCGGCACCTTGCAGCACAAAATTGCGGCAGGGGAACCCATCAGCGTCGACCAAGCGGTGCGCTGGACCATCGATGTGATCGATGGACTCACCGCTGCGCATGCACAAGGTGTCTTGCACCGCGACATCAAGCCCAGCAACTGCTTCCTCGACACCGATGGGCGCGTGAAGCTTGGTGACTTTGGCCTGTCGCGCGCCATCGAGCGTGATGTGAATTTGACACAGTCGGGCCAGTTCATCGGCTCGCCGCTGTACGCCTCGCCCGAGCAAGTCAAGGGCCGCGGTATCGACGAACGCAGCGACCAGTACTCGGTAGGTGCATTGCTGTATGCCCTGCTCACAGGACGCGCGCCCCACACCGGCAACAATGTGGGTGAGGTGCTGGCGCGGATCTTCTCGGAGACGCCACAAGCTCCGAGCGAAGTACGCAGCAGCGTGCCGCGTGCCCTGGACAAAGTGATCCTGCGCACCTTGTCCAGAGAACCGGACAAACGCTTCCGCGACTTGACGGGCCTGCGCCAAGCACTGGAACCTTTTATCGAGCGCGACACGCCGCCCGAGCACCTTGCAGGTCGCGTGAGTGCGTTCGTCGTAGACCAAGCAGCCCTGGCCCTAATTGGAGTCCTAGTGGGCCTGTCCGCCGAACGCTTCTTGCCCGGCTTATTCCAAGCACTGTACGGCGAAAGCAGCCGCTGGGCTCTAGCCTTCCAAACGGTGTTGGGCCTGGGCCCTACATTGGTGTACTACGGCACGCTCGAAGGCGCCGGCGGACTCACCGTAGGTCGCTGGATCGTGGGCTCGCGCGTGGTGGACTTCCAGACACGCCAACCGTCCTATCGCGGAGCCTACACGCGCGCCCTACTGTTCTTCACACCCAGCGCGCTCGTGGGTTTGATCAGCGGCCTCAGCGGCCTGGAATCCGCGGGCATCTGGATCATGAGCACACTCACACAGCTCGCGTGGTGGATTGTGCTCTTCCAACCGGCCCGTGCCCACAATGGCTGGCGCGGCCGCCATGAACGCTGGTCCCACACGCGTACCGATCAGATTCGTCCGCCGCTGTTGCGCACCGTGTCCAACTCGGTGCCGCGCCAAGAGGTGATGGACTGTGCCGCACCGAGCATCTTAGGCGCGTATGTGGTGCAAGGATGTGTGCACGGCCAGCCCCACATCCTAGAGGCGCGCGATGACGAGCTCGGGCGTGATGTCTGGATGGTGCGCAACTCACCTCCGGACTTGAGCACGCAGCGACGCAGCCAAGCACGCCCAGCGCGTCTGCGTTGGTTGGACACGCTCAGCGCAGGCGACGACCGCTACGATGTCTACGAAGCACCTGGCGGCAGCGCTGCGCTGCACGCATTGCCGTGGCTCGCACAACGCAACTGGACCCAGCGATCACGGTTGGCGCTGCAGTTGATTGACGAAACGCTGGCTGGAGCCGTAGAGCCCGAACCGACCGGGCTTAGCCCCAAGCGGCTCTGGCTGGACCGTCAAGGAAACTTGCGTGTGCTCGATACCTCCGTTGTGCCGGCAACATCAGATGCACCACCGACGCAAGCGGATTCGCTTAGCGCATCCCTGCGCTTGATCTACCTCGGAGACCAAGCTCACCAGCATCTGCCTGTAGATCTGCCGATGCATGCCGAACCTGCAGTGCGGGCGCTCTTGGAGCCACAGCCCTCGCAACACACGCTGCATACTGCACGCGCGAACCTCGTGCGCGCGCTCGAGGGTGCGCAACGCCCGAGTGTGCGCGCGCGCGTGCTCCAGCTGTTGCTGGGGACGGTAATCCCTGTGCTTGGCTTGGCGCTGCTGGCCATCGCCAGCATCTTTGCCGTGATGTTCACTGCGGGCAGCTCACTCGGACTGAGGGCTCAAATCGCGGTGCGCGAACTGCGCGACCAAGCATCCACATTGACGCCCGCCGAGATCGAAGATCGCCAGATCTTGGTCGCTGAAGCACTGCAATCGCCTTGGAATCGAGCGCTCTTTTGGGATGACGTGTTGCGTACACATGCCCACGAAGTCACCGACGCGTGGCAGACCAGAGATCCAGAGGCAGCCAACCCCAGTCCAGCACGCATTCGCAGCGCACACCAACGCTTCCAAACGACACACCCGACTCTAGACCCCGTCGAAGACGACGGACTTGCGCGTCTCAACCAACCGGCTGTGCTGCCAGCCTTGCTCGCCGTGTGCTTGTTGCTGTGGACACTGGCCGCAGCGCTCAGTGCTCTGATCACGCGCGGTGGCCTGAGCTATTGGATCTTCGGGCTGCGCTTGCGTGATCGTCGTGGCCGGCCGGCGGCGCGCTGGTTGTGCGCCGTACGGTGCGTGCTGGGCGGAAGCCTACCTGTGTTGGGCTTGGTGGCCGCAACATGGCTCGTGCAGGGCAGCCATGCGTGGACCGGCTGGGCACTCGCAGCCTGCACCGGCGTCGCCTGCTTGACCGCGCTGGTGTTTGCAGGCGCGCGCACCTCATCCACCTTAGTGGACAAGGTGCTGGGCACGCGCATCGTCCCCGCCTGAGTGGCCTACAAGGTGCTGGCAAAGAGCGGAGCAACCCACTCCGGCATGACTGTATAGTTTGCTTGACGCGACACATCCGTGAAGGCCAAGGCACCCGGCCGCGTCAGCAGAAAGCCCAAGCCCTGCAACGCCGCAGCGCGCACCGAGCGATCGCCCTTGGTGTCCAGCGACGCGGCCAAGAGCGCATCGAGTGACACGGTCGTGCCGTGCAGACCCAACGCCGCCGCAGCTTGTGCTTGCACCTCGCTGGCACCCGTACGCGCCAACATGCTGGCCAGTGTCTGCGCATCGCCGGGCCGGCCATGCACCGCCAAGCCTGTCGCGCCAATCACACAGGCCAGTGGATCCAACTCGACGCTGATGCGCTCAGCCAAACGATCCAAAGCCTGCGCATCCCCGTACAGCGACAGGGCCGTCATCGCATAGGCACGTCGTTGCGGCGACTGGCCCTTCGCCGCCGCTTCCATCACGACGGCGCGCTGTGCATCGTCGCGCACCAAGCCCGCGGCCAAGTCGAGTGCCGCCAAGGTGTAGTCATCCTTCTCTGTGGCGCGCAATGCGCGCAAGGCAGCGCGCACGCGCTCGCCTTGCTCGGGATCGACTTCGTGGCTGCGGGCATGAATGCCCAAAGCCAAAGCAGCCCAGGCGCGTTGGTTGGTCTGCGTCGCAGCCAAGTACTCGCTCAACAACTGCGACACGCCCGGCTCCGAACGGCGCGCCATCGACGCCAAGATGAGACCACGCGTCAGCGGCTCTTTTTCGGCCTCCAACGCACGGCTCAGAGCACTGAACGCCTTGATGCCATCGCAGGTCGCCAAAGCCATCGCCGCCGAACGGCGCACATCCAAACGACCTTCGCCCGAGAGCTTCTCAAGCGCTTCGATGATCAACGGCTCATCCGTACCACGCAACGCCTCGATCGCACGGCAGCGCACAGCCGGGGCTTCGCGCTCATCCTTGGCGACCGCTAGAGCGAGTGTTTGGATGCGCGCATCGGGTGCCAAGGCGTGGTGCAGGAACAATGCTGATGCCAAATGATCACGATCGGCACCCTCGCGCTTCTTGCAAACCTCCAGAGCTACATCCGTAGCCTCCTCGCCAAAGCCGGCGCGACGACCAAGCCCAAGCGCCACAAGCGCTAAAGGACGCGCGTAAGGCGACACACGCTCGCCCTTCTCGCCGTACATGCCGGTGCGTGCCAAGGCCACAAGCACCGCCTGCGCGGCCTCTCCGCCGTTCGCGCCCAGCGCCAAGATCGTCGCGTGGCGCACATCTTGGTGCGGGTCCTGCAGCGCCTTGGTCAGATCATCCATGGCCGCTTCTTGCCCCACACGGCCCAGACTGATGACCGCCGCGGCACGCACCACCGCGCTGTCATCGCGGCTCGCCGTCTCGCCCAAGCCAGTCAGCATCAAGCGCGCTCGCTCCAGTCGCTGGCGCAACGCCTCGTCGCCCTCAAGCGACAGGACCAAGTCCGACAAGGGCCGGCGCTTGGGCTTCAGGAACTCGGTCTTGTTGTACTCCCACCACAACCACCAGCCGTCATCGCTCGTCATCGCCAACGTCGCGGTGCGCGGCGCCGCCGGCGAAGGCGCACCGGTGGCTGGCCCGGGTTGCCCGCTCGAAGCCGTCGGCCGACCCGTTGAGGGCGCGCCCGAGCTCGGCCCAGGGCCGGGCCGCGAGCCGGGCGTTGCCGGCCCTGGCGCCGTATCGCCGGGACCGTTGTAGTTAGGCGCCGGGCGCTGGCTCGTCGACTGGCCGGGGACTACACCGCTTCCACAGTAAGGTGCTTGCAGTAAAAGAGTTAGAGCGTAGGCGAGCAGCATGATAGGCCTTTCTGTGGCTGGATCCGGTCGGCCGACCGACCCGTGGGCTAGACGCAGAGGCTCTCAATTCGCGTGCCACCCGTCTAGAGACCGCTGACGGGCCCCTTCTGCCGCTTGCCGCTACGGAGCCGTAACTCCGCCGATGCCCGGCTGCCGCCGAGTGATCCGCGCAGGGTACACTCGCGCCATGACCTCGCTCCACCTAGCCCCGCACGGGATCAATCTCGTGATTGAGACTCGCAGCGGTCGCGTGATCGCCGGACGCTTTGACGCCGTCCATGGCTTGGAGGCTTTGCTGCACGACGCGGATGTCTACGACCCTCCCTCTGGGGCGGATCCTGAAGCGTGGGTGCGCGAAACCGCCACCTACGGCGTGGATGTAAAACATCGCGATTACAAAGTCGACCTCGCCTCCGTTGTGCGCTGGCGCAAGCTGGGCGACATCGAGAAGCTCCCCCTCTGACCGTGAGTGCACATCCGAAGACTGCTGAACCGCTGTTCGCGGCGGCTTGGTCTACCAAGGCGTCGTGGGATACGGCTTGGCGCGAAGCCTCGTCAGCCTTGCGCGAAGGGCTGGGCGGACGCTCGCCCGACCTCGTCGTGGCCTTCGTCTCGCACGCCGTGGCCGGACCACGCGAAGAGATTGGCCAGCGGTTGTCCGCCGAGTTGCATGCCAAGACGGTCCTCGCTTGCGGCGCGCGCGGGGTGTTGGGCGGCGAGCGCGAGGTAGAAGCCGGCCCGGCATTGTCTTTGTGGGCGGCGTGCCTACCGGACACGGAGGTACGTCCTTTCGAGGTCCGCCTTGGCGGCGAAGAAGGCACGGCTGGCACAGCTTTCGAAGGCTTGCCCGAGGTGCGCGATGCGTCGCGCGCGGGGGTCCTTGTGCTGGCGGACCCCTATTCGTTCCCAGTGGTCGACTGGATAGAGGCCCTGCACGACAAGTTGCCCGAAACACCTGTGTTGGGCGGCCTCGCGGTGCCGGAAGAGGGCAGCGAACACGCATTGTTGTGCACAGCGAACGGTGTCAGCAATGCAGGCGCCATCGGTGTGGTCGTCGAAGGCGCGGTGGCGTTGAGCGCCGCTGTCAGCCAAGGCTGCAAGCCGGTGGGCAAGCCTTGGGTGGTGACGGGGTGCGAGGACAACCTCGTGCTCAAGCTGTCGGGACGGCCGGCGATGGAAGTGCTGATGGAGACGCTGGCGCAACTGCCGCCCGAGGAGCGCGAAGCGCTGCAGCGTGGCCCGTTCCTCGGCCTTGCGGTGGATGCGCGCAAGAGCGTCTTCGGCCGCGGTGACTTCTTGGCGCGTGGCCTGATTGGCATCGACAAGAAGCGCAGCGCCTTGGCTGTGGCGGATCCGTCGTTGCGCAACGGCATGAGCGTGCAGTTCCTGGTGCGCGACGCAGCCAGTGCAGGCGAGGACATTCTGCACAGCGTGGCGTGTGTGCGTGGCGCGCGGCGCTTCGACCGCACCAGCGCGGGTGCGTTGGTGTTCACCTGCAATGGCCGCGGCCAGCGCATGTTTGGCGAAGAGCACCATGATGCTCGCCATCTGCGCCAGGCTTTGGGTGCTGATGTGCCCGTAGCGGGCTTCTTTGCACTGGGCGAGATTGGCCCCATCGGCGGGCGCAACTTTGTGCACGGGTTCACCGCCTCGACGGCCATCTTCCACACACGCAGTTGATCAACATGGAAACCGCCAGCTTGTACTTTGTGGTCATCGCGGGCGGCTTGTTGGTAGCCGTGGCCTTGGCTGTGTGGGCCTTGGGCAAGGCGGCCAATGCCTTGCGGGAAGCGCGTAGCTTGCGCGACGAACTGGCGCGACGCGCCAACAACAGCGCGCAAGAGCAACAAGCGCAGCTGGATGTGTTGCGCCGACAGGTGGCCGACTTGGCCTCGGGGCGCGCGCTGCAGCGCGACATGGTGTTGGAAGGACGCTTGTGGGGCGACATGTCCACGGCGCAAGCGGTCAGTGTGCATGCTGCGGGCACAGCGCGCTTTGTGGATGTGCGCAGCCCCGGCGAGACCAGCTTGGGCGTGATCCCCGGTGCGCTGCTGATTCCTGTCGAGCAACTGGAAGAGCGTTGGCGCGAAGTTCCGCGCGATGGCAAGGCGCTCATCGTGTACTGCGCTTCCGGCGGGCGCTCGGCTGCGGCCTGCGAGTTCCTCGCGTCCAAAGGATTTGACAGCCTGACGAACTTGGATGCGGGCTACTCGGGCTGGAACGGGCCGCGCGCCAAGCCGTGAAGCGTCTCCTCTTCGTGCTGCTGGCGGGCTGCGTGCCGGACCCGGCGCCGGCGGTGGATGCGCAAAGTGCTCTGGAGCTACGCCGCGCAGGCCGCGTGAGTGAAGCAGCAGGAGCGTACGAAGAGCTGCTGCGCGCTGAACCGCGCAACGCGACCGTGTGGTGGGCCTACGCGGAGTTGCTGCGCCACGATCTGCGGCGCATGGCTGAGGCGGAGAACGCCTACGCGCGTGCGGTGGAGTCCGACTCGGGGCTTGCGGGCGCACATCACGACTACGCGACCCTGTTGGCTCAAACGGGACGGCTTGAGGAAGCGCTGGCTGAAGTGGATGCGGCGTGGAGTGCTGCACCCGAGGGCTCGGCGCTGCGCGCACAAGCCGAGCGCTTGCGCACCGAGCTGCGTGTGCGCAAGCTCGATGCAACGCGCGGGGTCACTTCGCCGCGCGAATGAGCTTGGTATCGAGAATGTGCTCGCCCACCAAGCGTCCCTCATAGACCAGACCTTCTTCGGTCAAGTGCACTTCGTCCGTGAAGTACGCCGGGCTGATGATGTACTTCTCCAAGTCGAGCAGCGGCAGACGGTACTCGCTCGCCAACGCACGCACAGCGTCGTTGTAGGCCTTCATGCCGAACGCGAAACCGGCATCGTCCAAGTGATGCTGGCCATCGTTGGTGAAGAAGTTGCCCGGCGGCAAGAACGTGCGCTGCGACTTGAGAGTCCACGGCATCGTCACCAACAGCACCGGCCAGCCCTTGGCTTGGCAAGTCTGCGCGATGTTGCGCAAGTTGCGACGGAACTCGGGCAGCGAGCGCAAGATCTCGGCCTCGGACATGTGCACTTGCACCATGGAGGACGCATCGACCTCGGGTGGCTGGGCCGTGCCGCGCAAGGCCGCAACCAACGCACTGCCGCGCCACACATCGCGCGCGAGTCCTGTCACTCCGGCTTCAGGAGCTTCAAAGCGCGCATAGCGATCCGACGGGCGCGCGTAGAAGACAGGGCGTCCATCAGCGCGGGCTGTGCCGCGCGACCAAAACGGATAGAGGCCACCGGCGTAGTGCGAGTAGTCGGTGCGATAGACAGGCAGAGACACATCGGGCGTGGTGAAGCCTCGATAGAAGTCATTGATGCCTTCCAACACGACCACGAGATCGGGACGGACCTCATCGCCGTAGGTCCACAGCTTGTGCAAGGTGTGGAGCGAGCAATGCCAATCGAAGCCCATCACCACCGCGGTGGTGTTGATCTCATTGCCCAGCAAGAAGCGACGCACATAGGTCGGATAGAGCGAAGCTGTCGTCGAACCGCCTAGGAACCAAATGCGGCGCGCGTCTGATTCGAGCGCCTTGACCGAAGGCTCGATGCGCCAACCTGCGAGAGTGCTTCCATCGGCGATGCCTTCGGCCGCGGGGTACACGGTTTGGAACGATGGATGCAGTTGGTACGGAACATCCTTAGCCGATGCGGGACGCTCACCCGATGCGGGGGTCTCTGCCGTATGGATGCAGGCACGCGCAACCAACTCGGCCAGGCTCACGACCAGCAGCGTGTTGGCGAGAATCAGGTACAGCGCAGACCACCATGGTCGGCGCGACTTGGGTGACGGAGAGTGGGACGCCGAGACTTGCATCGTTCAGGCCGGCAGTTTGCGCTTCGCTGTGGACGGACGCCACGACTGAAACCACGCAACCAGAGGACGCTCAAGGTACTGATGCAACAACAGCGAGCTGGCAAAGGCACCAAGCAAAGTGGCTGCCAGCCAGACGAGGGCCAGAGGTGCTGAGCGCAGCTCATCCGGGAGACGCGTCCACAACCAACACATGCCGCCCACGACGAACCCGTGCCACAAGTACAGCGAGTACGAGGCATCACCCAAGCGCTTGATGAGTTGCGGCACGGCGACACCGGCAGCTTGCTCGCGACGCACCAGGGCGATGATCAACAAGGCCGTCACCACACCCAATGGCAGGCGTGACAAGGTCGACCAGGAAGTGGGCTCCAGACGGGCGTGCAAGGCCACACACAGCATGAGCAAGCCCACCAAGCCGACGATGGACCAACCTGAGGGGCCTTGCGCAGGAGCCTGCTCCGGCCGGCGTTTGAGCCACCACGCAGCGGCACAACCAAAGAGGAAGTGCAGGTGCAGTGCATTGCCTGCAAACTCGAATAGGTACGGTCCTTGAGACACGCTCAGCGCTGCGACGATGAGCGCCACCCAGCACGCCACCAAAGGCCACACGGCGCGCTTGCCGAGCACGATGACCACTGCGAACAGCGCATAGAACAGCGCTTCATGACGCAGAGTCCATGCCACGCTGATCACCGGCCAATCCGGATGCGGCAAGCACAGGTAGGAGGTCACGATCGTGCTGGCGCTCAAGCGTTCCGTCGGTACTACGCCGGGCGCCAGATACATCGAGAGCAGCTTGCCTGTGGTCAACACAGCCAGCAACGGCCACACGCGCGCCACGCGTCGCCACAGATAGTCCTTCGCGCGCGCGGGATGCCCTAGGTCGTCGGCATGCACATGCACGATGATCCAGCCCGACAACACGAAGAAGAGATCGACGCCCAAGTAGCCGTAGTCGAACCACTGCGGCGGAACGACCGGCAGCGCGCGCAGCTTGGCGTGAAAGTACAGATGCGACAACACCACCGCGCCAGCAGCGATGGCACGCAGAGCTTGGAGGCTATCGAGGCGCTGAGTGGCGCTCACGGCGCCCAGACAGTACGCCACCCGTTCGTCAGGTTGAAGGTAGAAGCCGAGCAGAAGTTGGCCGCGTTGCGATACCAGGCTTGGTAAGTACGCACCCCAGCGCTCGTGACTTGGCCTTGCTGTGCAATGCGCAAGTCGCCGCTAACCGGGTACTGAGCCGTGCCGTTGCTCGCAGAACGCGTCTTCAAGCGCACGATGGTGCCGCCGGCGCAGCGCAAGCCATCGCCAAAGGCTGCACCTTGCCCGCCAGACTGGAGCGCCGTGCCTTGGAAGAACAGGACCGATGAGTTGGGCACGCCCGTCACCGACAGCAACAAGGTGTCGGCACTGATGTGTGCAGTGCCGGTGGCTTGGATGCGGCCCGCGGTGCCCAAGGAGTTGAGACAACCACCTGTGCCTTCAGGGCTCTGATTGCCGCAAGGACACGGAGCTGCCGTGCCATCGCCAAAGCAGTACGCCTCGCCCGCAAGGCCTGGATGGTCTGCGGCATTGGTTGGGTCGGTGCCCAAATTGGCCTCATCCGCGTCGTACCAAC
>Ga0255099_1000659_pt1 | contig 13578 bp, 12 predicted proteins | sample Colum_Colum_RepA_2_FD_188451 | JGI IMG/M metagenome (GOLD analysis project Ga0255099, IMG submission 188451) | Freshwater microbial communities from Columbia River, Oregon, United States - Colum_Colum_RepA_8d | ecosystem: Environmental > Aquatic > Freshwater > River | place: USA: Oregon...
CTTATATTGTTTCTATTAGAAATATTTCAAATTTGGATACTCATGAACTAACGGTTTTGGATCATAAAATCCCCATATCCAAATCGTATAAAAACGACATTTTAAAACTGTATAAAAGCTTATCTGTTAATTGATTTTATTTTGAATCAAGCCATTGCAAAATAAACTTGCATTTTGGAGAACGCCAGGGACGTATTATTTTTACAAGTTCACCGTTTTCAGAAATTAAATATTTTTGAAAATTCCACAGTACTCTGGAATTTTTAAATTGATTAAGTGTTTTTTGAGTTAGCCAACGATATACCGGGTGCTGTAGGTCATTTTTTTTAACATTTATTTTTTCTGATAAAATAAAGTCAACACCATAATTTTTTTTACAAAATCCTTCAATTTCTGTATTGCTTCCGGGATCTTGAGCTGCAAATTCATTACTTGGAAAACCTATGATAACTAATTGGTTAGCGTATTTTCGGTGCATTTCCTGAAGATCTTCAAGCTGTGGGGTAAAGCCACACTTGCTGGCTGTATTTACAAGTAGTATTTTCTTTCCTTTAAATGCTGATAAATGAATAGGAGTGCCATCAATGCGATTAAACGATAAATTATAAAAAGACGATTGTGCCTGCATGGAAAAAAAAATTAATACATTAAATAACAACACATACATATCCTTTAAACATCTGGATTTAAATAAAGTTTATTTTTTAGATTTCTTTGGAAACAAAACAAAATCTATACGTTCGAGCAATTGTGTGGCTATAGATTTAAAACAAGTTTGTATTAAAAGTTTAGCATTAGTTTGTGTTGGCAGTTCGCATGTTAAAATTCCCGAATGTAACTCCAATCCTGTATCATTAAAAACGGTATAGTGTACTGTTACGCGTTGTTGTGAATTCGAAAATTGGTATGCGTTTACAGCAGCATTTGAAATAATATCCAATTGATTAAAATATACAAATAACCCGGTTTTAAACTTGGATTTTAATTCCTGAAGCATTGGTACTGAAAGTAAGCGGGCATTCATAAAGCGTTGATTGGTTTGACTTTCAACAACCAGTTGTCCTTTAACGAGTGTTTGGGATTTTGCCTCTGTTTTAGGAGCTTTAAAATGTAATGGATCTGGTACATTAACGAAATCAAAGGCTGTATTACTGTATATTTTAAAAAGGGTTGGTTTTGACAAAGCGGTATCTTCCATTAAATCTACAACCTTGTATCCCGATTTTTGTAATACCCCATAACATTGTTCATTTAAACCGTTTCGGAATTGATGTTTTATGGTTTTGGGTAATTGTTTGCTTTCTTCACAAAAATTACGGTCGTAATCGCTACGGTACATGCGGTTTTCAAAGGGTATAAGTAAAACGGAAATACCTTTACGTAGTTCGCGGCTGGCATCTGTTGTAAGCAAAAGCGTTTCTTGTGCTTGCGTTTTAAAAGCTAAAACTAAAATTAAAAAGGCAAGCGCGTTATTGACGCGTCCAGTCCAAGTTTGCATAAATCATTAATGCTAAAACAATAAATAAGCCAACATTATTTGCATAATATAAAACCTTATCGCTTACTTTTTTTCCAGTAATCATTTCAATTAAAATAAAAACAATATAACCACCGTCTAACATAGGTATGGGTAAAAAATTCATAAATGCAAGTGCTAAGGATAAAAACGCTGTAAAGCTCCAAAAATGAAGCCAGTCCCATGTGGGATTCATTTGCTGTACCATTGAATAAAATCCAGACATTTGCTGATGCGCATCTTGTACGGTAAAAATTACTATAATTTGTTTAAACTGCATCAGCATAAGCTCCATCCCATCTTTAAATCCCTGAACCAATGCGGCTATAAAGGAAAATGTTTGGGTGTTAACTTTTATGTCTGTAAGCGGTTTAGGAAAAATGCCAATAACACCATTATCACTTACTTGGCAGAATGTTTTTATGGTGTCACCTTGACGTAAAACATCTAATTGTATTTTTTGACCCTTATACTGTTGTAGGGTTGATTTAAAAACATTAAAGTAGGGTACAGGTGAACTGTTAATGCTTAAAATTACATCTCCTTTTTTTAAATTGGCGTTAGAGGCAAAGCTATTTTGATCAACGGAATCAATACAAAATGAAATACGCGGAGATACAAACTCTGATTTTTTTAGTCGTTTAAGTATTAATGCGCGATCTTCATCTTTAACTTTTAAATGAAATGCACTACCATTTTCATGAGTGCCATCGATGTACTGTATTCGATCCATAATAATCGTTACCGGTATTCGTGTAATCGACTGAACCAACTGATCATCTAATTTTGTTATGCGGTCTCCGTCTCGCAATCCAATGGCATAAGCCGTACTGTCAACGGCCAAGCCATGCGGTAGCGCTGCATTTGTAATACTGTGTTTGCCCGTAAAAAACAAAATCATCCAAAAAATAAAAATTCCTAAAATAAAATTTACCAATATACCACCCATCATAACGAGTAGTCGCTGCCATGCGGGTTTGCTACGAAATTCCCAGGGCTGCGGTTCGGTATTTAACAAGGTTTTATCCATTTGCTCATCCACCATTCCAGCAATTTGAACATAGCCTCCAAATGGAAACCAACCAATACCGTATTCTGTATCTCCTATTTTTTTCTTAAATAACGAAATGTTTAAAACACCTGCAAAAGGAAATAAAAAATCAAAAAACAAGTAAAACTTATCTACGCGGCATTTAAATTTTTTAGCAAACCAATAGTGTCCAAATTCGTGAAGGGTTACAAGTATCGTTAAACTTAAAACCAGCTGTGCAATTTTAATTAGCATAATAAATAATGGCGAAGGTAATCAATTAAAAGGGGCAAGATTTAAATTTATATTAATTAACAGATTTCAATAATTCACGAGTAAGTATGCGGGTTTCAGTATCGGCTGCCTTAATGTCATCAATATTTAATGCATTTCCATTGATATTAAAATGAAACGATTGTTCAATATACGTGGCCATATCGTAAAATGAAATTTGGTCGTTTAAAAATGCATCAACAAGCACTTCATTAGCGGCGTTTATTATGCAGGGTTTTAAGCCTCCCGCATGTAGGGCATCAAATGCTAATTGCAAATGCGGAAATGTATTCAGGTCGGGCGCTTCAAACGAAAAATCCAATGCCCGGCTAAAATCAAAACGCGTAAATGTGTTAGGCAATCGTTGGGGATAGGTTAGGGCATACTGAATAGGAAGTTTCATATCGGGTAGTCCGAGTTGCGCTTTAATACTACCATCTTTAAATTGTACCATACTATGTATTATGCTTTGCCGATGAATAACAACTTTAACCTGTTCGGGCTTAACATTAAATAACCATCGTGCTTCAATAACCTCAAGTCCTTTATTCATTAAGCTGGCAGAATCTATGGTAATTTTATGTCCCATACTCCAGTTGGGATGTTTTAATGCCTGCGCTTTTGTAACGTTTCGTAATTGCAATTTATTATAGCCTCTAAAAGGACCGCCACTAGCTGTTAAAATCAAAGATTCTATAGGATTTTCCCATTCCCCTGCCAAGCATTGAAAAATGGCGGAATGTTCACTATCAATTGGAAAAAGCGAAACGCCATGTTCATAGGCCATTTGGGTTATTAATGCACCGGCCACCACAAGCGTTTCCTTATTTGCCAGGGCTATATGTTTTTTACTGGCTATAGCATGCAGCGTACTGGATAATCCCGCATAACCTACCATGGCTGCTACTACTAAATCTATACTGGACATTTCTACAATATCGCGTATAGCCGCTTCACCACAAAATACTTTAATAGGGTAGGGTTTCAAAGCATGTTTTAAATTGCTGTAACAAGTTTCATCTGCAATAACTACAGCATTAACTTCAAATTGTATGGCCTGTGCAGCCAATAATTGCCAGTTTTTTCCGGCGGTTAACACCTCCACTTTAAATGCGTGGCGTAATTCACTTACAACTTCTAACGTTTGTGTACCAATACTGCCTGTACTTCCTAAAATAGCTAACCCTTTCATGAACTACAAAGCTAAAATTAAATTGGTATATTTGTTTCACTGGGGTGCCCGTAAGGGCTGAGATTATACCCTGCAGTTTTGCTGCACACCTGATCAGGATAATGCCTGCGTAGGGAAAACGGAAACACATCCCAGTATAGAGCGTATGCATAAACAGTATGTGGTGATGTTTTTACTATTGGCATTTCGTCTAGTAACGGCTCAAAAAATTAACCTATATGTTATGGATTCACAATCAAATCCAATAGGTAAAGTTCTTTGTAAAACAAGTGATTCATTATATATATCAAACGCCTTGGGGTTAATTGAATTAAAACCTACAACATCAAAAATATCTTGTACCCTAACGGCATGGGGCTACCAAACGGTACTACTGGATACCATCCTATCAAATAGTTTTAAAATTAATTTGATTTTAACATCCAATGCCCAACAATTAAATGATGTTATAATTGCAGCCACCCATTTGCCTCAGGGTTCGGCCATGGCACTTAGTACCGTTACCAAAAATGAACTGCAATTAAAAAATTCAGGAATAGACATCCCATTATTGCTACATAATGTGCCTGGTGTAATAAGTACCTCAGATGCCGGTAATGGTATAGGATATACTGGTTTTAGAATTCGGGGAACGGATCCTACACGTATTAATATAACGGTTAATGGCGTGCCGCTTAACGATGCCGAATCGCAATTAACGTATTTTGTAAACATGCCCGATTTTGTTTCCAGTGTAAAGCAAATTCAGATTCAACGTGGAGCGGGAGGTTCTACCAATGGCGCAGGTTCATTTGGCGCTTCGGTTCATTTTCAAACACAAGATATTGAGCCCTTACCTTATGCTCGCTTGCAATCTGGTATAGGGTCTTATAACACATTTCGTAATACGTTTTCAGCAGGTACAGGATTATTAAAATCAAAATTTGCATTTGACCTTAGGCTTTCTTCCATCCAAAGTAAAGGCTATATAGATCGGGCCTTTTCAAAATTATACGCTGGATTTTTTCAAATGGCTTATATTACTACAAACAATTTATTTAAATGTATTTATTTTCCCGGTTTTGAAAAAACATACCAGGCCTGGTATTATGTTCCAGACAGCCTGTTAAAAACCCATCGAACCTTTAATCCTGCGGGGATGTACACAGTAAATGGCCAACTAAAATATTATGATAACGAAACAGATAATTATCAGCAGCATAATGTACAATGGCATTGGGTACACCAATTTAAATCGCATTGGAATTTAAAATATACTTTGTATTATACAAAAGGTAAAGGCTATTACGAGCAATTTAAAGCGCAAGAATCCTTATCTGCCTATTTTGAAAAGCCTTTATTATTACAAGGTGATACTATTAATACAAGTAATCTTGTGCGCCAGTTATGGATAGATAACAATGCAATAGGTCAAATTTTTAATGTAAACTATAAACACACCTTTTTGGATATTCAATTAGGAATTGCGCATCATTATTATAAAGGTCAGCATTTTGGTATTGTTCAGCGCCTGGATGCTTTGCCAAATTTTAATCCATTTAAATACTATAATAACAACGCACAAAAGCATGATGCCAATGCGTTTATAAGAATTCAATATACAGCATTAAAACGTACATCGTTGTTTGTAGATGTTCAAAACCGTCTTGTAAATTATGCATATGCAGGCATAACAGCACCTTTAAATCCTCCACAACTGCTAGATACCTTATTTTTATTTTTTAATCCAAAGGCAGGCATTGCGTATACTTTGATGCCTGAAATTACAGTGAACATGTCTTATGCAAGAGCTCAAAAAGAACCCAATCGAGATGATTTTACAAACAGCACGCCGTTAAGCCGCCCAAAACCTGAAGTATTGGATGACTATGAAATAGGGTTGTATTGGCGTAAGCCCTCAATAGAAGTTCAACTTCAAGGTTATTACATGAATTATAAAAATCAATTGGTTTTAGATGGTTCTATTAATAATGTTGGCGCCTACAATCGTGTTAATGTACCCAATAGTTTCAGGCGGGGTTTAGAGTTTTTAATACGTTACCAGCACTCTAATCTTTCATGTAGTTTTAATGCCTGTGCATCGCAAAATATAATTTTGGAATATAGTCAATACGCTGATATATACGATTTAAATTACAATTGGATGTTTCAACGTAAAACAACATACAATACCAGCGCCATTGCATTTTCTCCAAATTTTACTTCAAGTTTTGAATTAAATTATAAATTAAACGCATTTATGGGGCTTCAATCGTATTGGCGCTATGTAGGAGCGCAATTTCTTGATAATTCGCAGTCTGAATTAAAAAAAATAAACCCCTATCAGGTATTAGACCTGGGTTTACAATTAAATTCCTTTAGGCGCATTAAATCATTATCCATGCAGTTAATGGTTTACAATGTTTTAAATGCACTATACGAAACCACAGGATATACATATGGTTATGGAATTCAAAATTCCACAGGGCAAATTGAAAATTATAATTTCAATCATTATGCAACAGCAGCCCCATTAAATTTGATGTTGAGCTTAAAATGGAATTGGTAATTAATACACAGAACCCAAAACCTGCATTAGTTTTTCAATTTGACTTTGCCAAAGTTTTTTAGAAGAAGCAAGATCGGATGGAGTATCTGCAAAGTCTGTAATGATTAGAGAAATATCGTTGGTTAAATCATCTTTTTGAATTCTAAACTCAAAATAGCTGCCGTCGGTTTTTTCAACCCATTGAAATCGGGCTAACGTTCCGTCAATAGTTTTAAGTAAACGCGCTTGTTGAATTTGATCATCCCATATAAATGTAAAAACACCATTTCTGATATTTAAATCATCACAAAACCATTCTGATAGTCCACTCGGCGTTGAAAAAAATTCATAAATCAAATCACCGGATGCCCTAATTACAAATTCCATTTCAAACTTTCCTGGAGGTTCTTTTTCTGTTTTAACCGCATAACCGGGAATAGATTTCGGCACATTTGTTAAAGATTGCGCTATGGAAGCAATTTTGGTAAGTGAAATTTCGTCTTTTTTACTTTTAGGTAATGAATTTGTAATGGCTAAAACGGTATCCACTTTGGGTTTTGCTTTGGAAGCATTTAAATCTTCATGAATCAAACTGGCATAGGTGTCTTTAACGTTTTGAGTTGACTTTAAAGTTTTAGTTTTACTTTTAGAGGAAACTGCGTTTTTAGGTTCTTTTGATGGCGAAACTTTAGGCGCTATTTTTTTAACAAGCGGCGTTGATTTCGATTGGACGGATTTAGACGATTGGGCTTTTAATAAAACCGGTTTAGACGTTACTTTTGTTTTAGCGGCACTTGGTTTTTGTTTAGCTTTTGGTGCGGCTTTTACAACTTTTTTAATTTTTATAGGTTTAGACTTGACGTTTATTGATTTGGTACTCGGTTTTATTTTTTTAGCTGTTTTTGAGACGGCCTTTGCCTTAGACGTATTTTTAGCAGATTTTTTAACGTTGGCAGAGCGTTTTATATTTGATTTTGCAGCCATAGCCGATTGGTTTAAAGTGCCAATATAATAAATTTATTGTTCATTCAAAACCTTTTTTTAAACTTTGACAATTCCAAGTCTTCAATTATATTTGCATCCCATTATGGCGGGATAGCTCAGATGGTTAGAGCGCAGGATTCATAACCCTGAGGTCACGGGTTCAACTCCCGTCTTCGCTACGAAAACCCGAAATTTTACTTTATTGTAAATTTCGGGTTTTGTTTTTAAAACCTAATTCATTGATAATGAAATTAAAGCATTTTTTTACTGCACTTTTGATGCTTATTAGTTCTATTGGATTTTCTCAATTGAAAACAATTACAAATAAAACTTCTTATCCCTTTTGGATTCATGTTCCTGAAAAAGAAAGCAAAGAAAAACAGCCTGTTTTAATTTTTCTTCATGGAAAAAGTCTTTCAGGTACTAATTTAAATCGAGTACGACGTTATGGCGTTTTATGTGCCATGGACAAAGGAAGAAAAATTCCAGCCATCGTTGTCGCACCACAATTAGCAAAAGGCAGCTGGAATCCTGATAAAGTTTTAGAAATTTTAGAATATGTAAAGAAAAATTATAATGTAGACGAATCAAGAATTTACGTTTGCGGAATGAGTTTAGGTGGTTACGGAACATTGCACTTTGCTGGCAAACACGCTGATAAAATTACCGCTGCAGTAGCTATTTGTGGTGGTGGTAATGTTAAAGATGGATGCAAATTATCCACGATTCCACTATGGATTCAACATGGAGATGTAGATTATATCGTTCCAATGTCGGAATCAAAAAAAATAGTAGATGCCATAAAAAAGTGTAATGAAAATGCAAACGTTATTTTAACCATTATCAAAGGCGGAAATCACGGCAATGTAGAGCGCCTTTTTCATGAGGACGCACTATATAATTGGTTATTTGAACAGAAAAGAGAATAATCCTTAAGGATTTTATCACTAAATTCAAAGTTAAACACTTCTAAACTCAAGGTTAAAATTTTATACTATTCAATTCTTTTGAATACTTTTAATAAAAAAAGATATGAAACTTTTAACCATTCTTCTATTAATTCCATTTCTAATGAATGAAAATTTGCTTTTCGATTTTAATAAAGATACAAATCCAAATGAATGGAGAATTATTGACGATGTTGTAATGGGAGGTAGATCTAATGGTGCATTTCAACTTGACAAAGATGGCAATGGATTGTTTTTTGGTAATGTGTCAACTGAAAACAATGGCGGATTTTCGTCGGTACGCTATCAATTTAACAAACGCAATGTTAGTAATTTTTCAAAAATCAATATTCGTTTGAAAGGCGACGGAAAAACGTACCAATTTAGAATAAAAGACGAAGCCAACTTATCCTATTCGTATATTACTAGTTTCAAAACTTCGGGAAATTGGGAAACAATCACTGTCAATTTAAAAGATTTATATCCTTCTTTTAGAGGGCAAACCTTAAACTTACCTAATTTTAAAGGTGATTCTATAGAAGAAATTGTTTTCCTTATTGGTAATAAAAAGAATGAATCATTTGAATTGAGATTAGATAAAATAGAGTTGGTAAAATAGCATTATAAAATATTTGCTTCAAAAATATCTACTATCTTTGCCTAATGATGCCAATATTACTTTCGTCTCCATTACAAGGATTTACTGATTTTAGATTTAGAAATGCATTTCACAAATACTTTGGTGGAATTGACACCTTCTATTCTCCTTATATTAAACTAAACGGAAAATTAGTCATAAAAGGTTCCTACGAAAGAGACATTCTCCCAGAAAACAATAACACTTTACAAGTAATCCCTCAGATTATTACAAATGATGCTGAAGAGTTTCTATTTGTTACCAAATACGTTCAACAACTAGGTTATAAAGAGTTAAATTGGAATTTAGGATGTCCGTACCCAATGGTAGCAAAATGCGGTATGGGCTCAGGATTAATTAGCAACACTTCACAAATTGAACATATTTTAAAACGCGTCCATAACGAAACTGATATTATTGTTTCGATGAAAATGCGTATGGGTTATGAAAATCCAACTGAAATTTTAGACGTTTTCCCTATTTTAGAACAATATCCAATAAAAAATATTGCAATTCATGCCCGAATTGGAAAACAATTATACAAAGGTGGTGTTGATTTAGATTCGTTTCAAAAATGTTTAGACACTTCCAAACAAAAAATTTATTACAATGGAGATATTACGTCTGTAGAAAAATTCAGAACGATGCAAGAACGTTTCCCTTCTATTGACCATTGGATGATTGGAAGAGGACTAATTGCCGACCCATTTTTACCTTCAATGATCAAAAATGACACCACAGAATATCCTAAGAATAAATTGGAAATTTTTGAAGCCTTTCACGATACCATTTTTCAAGAATATGATTCGTATTTACAAGGACCAACACCCATTCGCATGAAAATGTTAGGTTTTTGGGAATATTTTTCAGAATCGTTTTCCAATCCCCAAAAAACCTATAAAAAAATTAAAAAAGCTGGAAATAGTAAGAATTACGAAAGTGCTGTGAAAGAAATTTTTAAAAATGGGTGATCAAGAATAAATCCAAGGGAAAAAATCCAATTCAAACTCAAAACAAGTTCAAGTGCAAACTAAAATAAGTGAAACACTCTGTGAAGCTCTCTGTAAACTAAATTTTGAATAGAACACCTATCTTTTTTCCAATCAAATAAGCGACTCCAATTCCTAAAATTAAAATCCAAAGATTCATGAAAATATAAAACGTATACGCTACTGGATTTTCAGTTGAATTGAAACAGTAACTTTCAATCAAAAAACAAAAATGAGTAGTTTCTTTAGAAAATTGCGACAACGCAAAACTCATTAAAAAAGTAATTCCAATAGCCGATAAAATATAAACAAGGTTTTTATTCATTGGTTTTTTGCCTGTAGGCTGAAATACATTTCGTTCTGCTTCAGTACGTTTATTACGCTGAAGGGACCAAATTACTTTTTTGGCTTCGTCGTCTACATTCATTTCAAAAATCAATTACAAATTCAAAAATCAAAAATCAATTACAAGTTCAAGGGCAAAATCAAGCTCACATAAGTGAAACGCTCTGTGTATCTCTATTCAACACAATCAAAATAAAAAAACTCAGCGAATCTCTGTGTAAAAAGAGACGCTTTTCAGCGTGACAAGTTTGCGTATAACAAAGTTCTGATTTTAATTATTGTAATAACGTAACTAAAGTTGCAAAGTCTACTTTTTGTTGTTCGCCAGTAGCTAAATTTTTCAAGCCAAATTCTTCACGCTCTATTTCCGATTCGCCTACAATAACGGCAAATGGAAACCCTCTTCTATCCGCGTGTTTGAATTGTTTATCAATTTTTGATTTATCAGGATATAATTCGACTTTGATTCCTTTTTGACGTAATTTTCCAATGGCTTTCATCGCATACAATGCTTCTTTATCACCAAAGTTTAAGAACAATGCTTTTGAGGTCGCTAAAACGGCTTCTGGAAACAAACCAACTTCTTCCATTACCAAAGCAATTCGGTCTAAACCAAATGAAATTCCAACACCCGACATGTTTTTCAATCCGAAAATCCCTGTCAAATCATCATAACGACCACCGCCACCAATAGAACCCATAGCTACTCCTTTTGGTGCAGCGACTTCAAAAATGGCTCCTGTATAATAATTCAAACCACGCGCTAACGTAACATCTAAATCCAAGAAAGCGGTTTGTAAGCCTAAATTCGTAACGTTATCACAAATAAATTGCAACTCGTTTATACCTTTCATTCCTTCTTCAGAATTGGCTAATAAATTGGCTAATTTTTCTATTTTTTCATTAATGGTTCCCGTGAAATTGAACAACGGTTGCACTTTTTCAATGGCTGTTTCCGAAATGCCTTTTTCTAACATTTCTTTTTTTACGCCGTCCTCCCCTATTTTGTCTAATTTATCTAAAGCTACCGTAAAATCAATCAATTTATCCGAAGCGCCAATCACCTCAGCAATTCCAGATAATATTTTACGATTGTTAATTTTAATCGTAACACCTCCTAAACCTAACTGACTAAAAACCGAGTCATACAATTGCACCAACTCCACTTCTTGCCAAAGCGAATTAGAACCCACCACATCAGCATCACATTGATAAAACTCTCTAAAACGTCCTTTTTGAGGTCGATCCGCACGCCAAACCGGTTGTATTTGGTAACGCTTGAACGGAAACTCAATTTCGTTCTGATGTTGTACCACATAACGCGCAAAAGGAACGGTTAAATCATAACGAAGTGCTTTTTCAGAAATATGACTTGTCAATTTCAAACTATCTCTATTTTCTAATAAAGTAGCATCCGCTTTAGCCAGATAATCTCCCGAATTCAAAATCTTAAAAATCAATCGATCTCCTTCTTCCCCATATTTTCCCATTAAGGTTTCTGAGTTTTCAAACGAAGGCGTTTCAATAGGTTGAAAGCCAAATTTCTCAAAATTGATTTTTATCGAACTGAAAATATAATTGCGTTTCGCCACTTCTGCGGGTGAAAAATCTCGAGTTCCTTTTGGTATACTTGGTTTTTGTGCCATTTTTCTAATGTGTCAATTTGAAAATGTGTCAATGAGACAATTTTAATTTTTCTTAGTGCAAATATCGGATATATTCGGCAGTATAAAAAATCAATTTAGAGATTTAAAATTTTAGAATTTTTCACTTTCTAAATTCTAAATTCTAAATTCTTACTTTTAATGTGTAACATTTCGCTCGTACTTTAGTCTTATAGTCATGGTAGGATTATTTAAAGAAAATACAAAAATTGCGCTTGATTCGATTAAAAGTCAGGCTTTACGTACTTCATTAACGGTAATGATTATTGCTATTGGGATCACGGCTTTAGTTGGAATTCTAACAGTAGTTTCAGCTTTAGAAAATACAATTTTGAAAGATTTTGCTTCTATGGGAGCCAATACTTTTTCAATTAGTCAATACGATTTTTCTTCCGAAATTAATCAAAATGATTCGGAACAACGGGTAAATCCTATCATTAGTTACCCAGAAGCTAAGGCATTTCAGGACAAATATAATTTCCCATTTACAACTACTTCCCTATCGTTTACAGCAGGTTCGGCTATTGAAGTAAAATATCAAGAGAAAAAAACAGATCCCGAAATTTCGGTAGTTGGAATTGACGAAAATTTTTGTCCGAACAAAGGTTTAGAAGTGGTGAAAGGAAGAAATGTAAACTCGTTTGATGTTTCTAACAACAATTACGTTTGTATTTTAGGCTCTGACTTTGAAAAAGGATTGTTTGCTAATTTGAATCCGATTGATAAAATCATTTCGATTCGTGGTGCAAAGTTTAAAGTTATTGGTGTTTTAAAAGAGAAAGGTTCCACCTTCGGAAACAGTCAAGATTTAAGAGTGTTAATTCCAACTCAAGTAGCGCGTTCGTTATTTTCAGTACCTAATATCAACTACGATTTAGACGTTATGGTTAGCAACGAAGCGCTTTTAGATGAGGCTGTTGACGATGCCATTATTACTATGCGAAGAGTACGAAAACTAAGTCCTGTTGAGAAAGAAAATTTCGGAATTGAACGCAGCGATGATTTGATTCAAACGTTACTTTCTAACACGGCTGTTTTAGGAATTTCAGCTTGGGTAATCGGAATTATTACGGTTTTTGGTTCATCGATTGCATTAATGAATATCATGTTGGTTTCGGTTTCCGAACGCACACGAGAAATTGGTGTTCGAAAATCGCTTGGTGCCAAAAGAAGCACAATTGCTTGGCAGTTTTTTACCGAAACTTTAGTAATTGGTCAGTTAGGTGGTTTAGTTGGAATTTTATTAGGAATTCTGATTGGTTTTACCATTGCATCTGCCATTGGTTTTGACTTTGTAATTCCTTGGATGGCAATTATTGCAGCTTTCATCACAACGTTTATCGTAACGATTGTTTCAGGATTATATCCTGCCATAAAAGCTTCGAAATTAGATCCTGTGGAAGCATTGAGATATGAATAAAAAGTTAACCAAAAGGAACACAAAGAAGGCACAAGGTTCACAAGGCTTTTAAAT
>Ga0255099_1000660_pt1 | contig 13565 bp, 15 predicted proteins | sample Colum_Colum_RepA_2_FD_188451 | JGI IMG/M metagenome (GOLD analysis project Ga0255099, IMG submission 188451) | Freshwater microbial communities from Columbia River, Oregon, United States - Colum_Colum_RepA_8d | ecosystem: Environmental > Aquatic > Freshwater > River | place: USA: Oregon...
TGCAGCCGCTACCGCCCACCCAATGGCCTGGTCGCTGCGTTTGCGGGTGTAGTTGCCGGCCAGGGTCTGACTTTTGACTTCAGGCAGCGCCCCCATATGGGCGTCGTAGCAAGCCATCAGATTATCGACATCGATCTTCAGGAAATGCCCATAGCTGCGCATGTAGCCTTTGACAAAAATCAGCCCCGGCAACTTGCTGTAGTCATCATTTTCCAGAGATTTGATGTAGTGCACGGTGAGGTGCAAGGCATCCGCCACGGTCGCGTGGGTATGACCGCCAGCCTCGCGCGCCTGGCGCAACAACGCACCGGGCGTGCCGCTCTGCGGCCCATTGCGCGGTTCCTGCTGCTCGTTATTGGTCGGCGTCATTTGAGTGTATCCAGTAGTTGCTTGTAGAGCTGGAATTCCGGGGCAGAAGCGAAATTGGCCTCAAGCTGCTGGCCGTAGACTTCAACATTGCCGCGGTTACCCAGAGCGGCTTCCAGCTGTATCCCCACCCACAGGCTGCGGGCCGTGTGGGGAATAGTGTAGAGCTGCTGCAGCGTCAAATAGTTCCGGTAGTAAACAACGGCCTGCTGCACATTGTTCTTTGCCAGATTGAGAGTGACAAGTTCAAGGCTTGAGCGCAGCTGGTTAGGATTCAGCTGCAGCGCACGGCCGAAAGCATTTTCAGCGGCATCGACACGATTCAACCGCAAGGCGGCAAGTCCCAGGTTTTCGAAGGCTTGCGACCGCGCCTCGTAGCCGGTGTCTTCGACTACGCGTGACAATTCGGTATAGGCTTCTTCAAAGCGGCTGTTGGCAAACAAATATGCCGCGTAATTGTTGCGCGCCTTTGAGTTGGATGCATCAAGCCGCAACGCACGCTGGAAGCTCTCGTCAGAGAGTCTTGTTTCACCTTCGCGTGAATATACCAGGCCCCAGATGGCGTGGATTTCGCTGCTGTCCGGATCAATGGCAGCGGCATTGGCAAGATGGCGTTTGGAATTGGCAATGTCGTTCTGTTCGAGGTAACCGGTTGCCAACTGCAGATAATCACGCAGCGCATCGGCATCGGAACGTTTGGCGTTGAAGCCGCCAGAGGTTTCCGTCACGCAACCCGGCAACAGCAAGACGGCCAACAACATGGCTACCAAGGTGAGTTTCTTGCCTGCAGTGCCTGTTGCGCTGTTCCGCCGCTTGCGCTGCTGATCTCGCTGTCGCCTCCATTGCACGTTCATACCAAAGTCACCGGTTGCGACAGCGCCTCATCGGCAGCCTTGGCCCGTTGTGCCAGGTGACGGGCATTGCGGCGGGTTTTGTCGTCGACCTGCCCTACCAGCTGGCCACAGGCGGCACCGATTTCGTCACCGCGTGTCGTGCGTATCGTCACAGTGTAGCCCGCTTCCTGCAGCAGCTTGCGGAACGTGCTGATCGCGTTGTTACTGGAGCGCTGGTAATCAGATCCGTCGAAGGGATTGAACGGAATCAGGTTGATTTTGCACGGCACCCAGCGCAGCAGCTCTGCCAGTTCACGTGCATGCTGGCGATGATCGTTGATCCCACTGATCAGGAGGTACTCGATGGTGACCACACGGTTGTCAGGCAGCGATTCGAGGTAGTCGTTCACGCTGGCGAGGACTTCCTTGATCGGATATTTGCGGTTGATCGGTACGATCTGATCGCGCAGCTCGTCGTTTGGCGCGTGCAGTGACAGCGCCAGCGATGCATCAGTAAGGCCGCGCAATTTGCGGATGCCGGGGACAACGCCTGACGTGGAGATCGTTACGCGGCGCTTCGACAATCCATAGCAGTTGTCGTCCATCATCAACCCGACTGCCGTCACTACGTTGTCAAAATTCAGCAGCGGCTCGCCCATGCCCATCATCACCACGTTGGTTACGGGGCGCGGGCCATTGCCGGCAGAAGGATTGCCGAAGCCGCCAAGCGCATGGTTGGCAAGCCACAACTGGCCGATGATTTCGGCGGCGGTAAGATCGCTGTTGAAGCCCTGCTTGCCGGTTGCACAGAAAGTACAGTCGAGACTGCAGCCTGCCTGCGACGAGATGCACAGCGTACCGCGGCCAGCTTCCGGGATGTAGACCATCTCCACGCCACTGCCGCTTTCAACTTCAACAATCCATTTGTAGCAGCCGTCCTGTGCCGAAAAAGTGTCGCGGATGAGCGGTGGGCGAATTTCAGCAACGGTCTTGAGCTTTTCGCGCAGATCCCTGCTGATGTTGCTCATTGCACCGAAGTCTGTCACACCATGCTGGTGTATCCATTTCAGCAGCTGCACAGCGCGAAAAGGCTTTTCTCCGATACTTGCAAGAAAAGCCTCAAGAGCCTGCTTGTTCATTCCCAGCAGATTGGTCAATAGGAGCGGCATGCGGGGTACCAGTGTGCCGGGCTGACCGGCTGTTGTCTCAGAACAGTCTGGGACAGATTTCCTCGGCCTTGAAGAAATAGGAAATCTCACGCTGCGCCGAAGCGGCGGAGTCAGAGCCGTGCACAGCGTTGGCATCGATCGACTTGGCAAAATCAGCACGGATGGTACCCGGAGCGGCCTGTGCCGGATTGGTGGCGCCCATCAGATCACGGTTCTTGGCAATGGCGTTCTCGCCTTCCAGTACCTGCACGATGACCGGACCGGAGGTCATGAATCCGACGAGGTCTTTGAAGAACGGACGCGCCTTGTGTTCGGCATAGAAACCGCCGGCAGAGTCGTCATTCATTTGGAGCATCTTGACTGCCACAACCCGCAGACCGCCATCTTCGAAGCGGCTTATGATCTGACCGACGACGTTTTTGGCTACGGCATCCGGCTTGATGATGGAAAGGGTACGTTCAACTGCCATGCGAAACTCCGGTTTGGGGCTGAAAAACAGGTCGCGTATTGTATTCGCCTTTGCTGTGCAAAGGTACCCCACCGGACTTTTTTGGCGTCAAATCAACGCTTTTCGCTGACCATGTTGATGGTATACCGGGGCAGTTCAACCACCAGGTCGGTTCCTTCCACCAGGGTCTGGCAGCTCAGGCGGGAATCCGGCTCCAGCCCCCAGGCCTTGTCCAACTGGTCTTCTTCCAGCTCATCAGCCGGCTCCAGCGAAGCAAACCCCTCCCGCACGAGCACGTGGCAAGTAGTGCAGGCACAGGACTTTTCACAAGCATGTTCAATCTCGATACCGTTGCGCAAGGCAGCATCAAGGATGCTTTCGCCGTGTTCGGCTTCGATCACAGCGCCTTCGGGACACAATGTGGCATGCGGCAGTACGACAATACGGGCCATCAGAAGTTATCTCCCACGGCATCGAGCCGTTGTCCGGCCAGTGCAGCCTTGATGCCGGCATCCATGCGGCGGGCGGCAAAATCACGGCTTTGGTTGTTCAGCTGTTCGGTCAGGCGCTCTATCAGCGCCGCATCTTCGCCGGTAGCGGCAGCGGCCAAGTGCTGCATGGCGTTCTGCAAATCCTGGCGTTCTGCTGCATCAAGCAGGCTGTCGCCATCGGCTGCGAGCGCAGCCCGCAAGGCCTCCAGATGCCGCTGGGCTTCTACCTGCTTCTCGCGCAGGCTGCGTCTGACCTTGTCCGCGGCAGCGCTGTGCATGTAGGACTGAATCATGCCGGCAATGTCCTGCTCGGCCAGTCCAAACGACGGCTTGACGACAATGCTGCTTTTGACACCACTGGCCACTTCTTCGGCCTGCACTTCCAGCAGGCCGTCGGCATCGACCTGGAAAGTCACGCGTACCCGGGCGGCACCGGCCACCATCGGCGGGATGCCACGCAGATCGAAGCGGGCAAGAGAACGGCAATCGCTGACAAGTTCACGTTCACCCTGATATACATGCAGCGACATCACCGTCTGTCCATCCTTGAAAGTGGTGAATTCCTGCGCGCGCACCAGCGGAATCGTGCTGTTGCGCGGAATGATCTTTTCCAGCAGCCCGCCCATTGTCTCGATACCGAGCGAGAGCGGGATAACGTCGAGCAGCAGTGCGGCATCGCCGTACTTGTTGCCGGCCAGCACATCAGCCTGCAGCGCAGCACCGAGTGCCACCACTTCGTCGGGGTCGATCGAGCACAATGGCTCGCGACCGAAGAAAGTGCGCACTTTGTCCTGCACGCGCGGTGTGCGGGTGGAACCACCGACCAACACCACATCCGTGATGTCGCCAAGAGCAATGTCGGCATCGCGCAGTACCCGACGACAGGCGCTGAGTGTGGCATCGATATAGCCATCAATCAGTTCATGCAGCTGGGTACGACTGAATTCACCTGACCAGGTACCCCACTGCAGCGGTGTCCGCTCGCCGGTAGTCAGTGCGTGTTTGGCAGCGCGTGCGAGTTTCAGCAGGCGGCGGTAATCGACAGCGGCATTGACTACCACTGTGGCCTGCCGGCAGATCCAGTCGGCAATCGCCCGATCGAAGTCATCCCCACCGAGTGCGCTGTTGCCACCGGTGGCCAGCACTTCAAACACACCATTGTGCAGGCGCATCAACGACACATCAAATGTGCCGCCTCCCAGATCGTAGATGATAAGAATGCCTTCAAGTTGCTTGTCGAGCCCGTAAGCCACTGCAGCAGCTGTCGGCTCACTCAACAAACGCAATACATTGACACCGGCAATTCGGGCAGCCGCACGCGTGGCCTGCCGCTGCGCTTCATCGAAGTAAGCAGGAACTGTAATGACGACACCATCGAGTTCACCGCCCAGCGAGGTTTCGGCGCGTTGGGCAAGTGTTTTGAGGATGTCGGCTGCAACCTGCACCGGCGACACTGCACCGGCCACGGTGTCGATCAACACCATGCCACCGTCTCCGCTGTCTTTCAGCGTATAGGGCACCTGATACTGGATGTCGGTGAGACCACGCCCCATCAGGCGCTTCGACGACGAAATGGTAGTGCCGCCAGTCGCGTTTAGTGCCTCGTCTCCTACCACCGGCGCGCTGTCGACCGCGTAATGCACAACCGACGGCAGCAACCGGCGGCCATGCACATCGGCAATAACTTCCACCTTGTCTTCCTTCGCCACCGCTACCAGCGAGTTGGTGGTGCCAAGATCAATGCCCACGGCACGCTTGCGGCGGATGACTTGCTGCGCCCGGCCCTGACCGGGTTCTGCTATGGAGAAAAGCACCATGGATTGGGTCTGCTGAAACTATTCTTCTAAGTGACGGATTTCTTCCTGCAACTTGTGCAGGAACTGCAATTTTTGCAGAGCGAGACGCGCATTGCACCAATCCTGACGGGCGGCTTCAGTGACGACTTCACTCCATTGTGCTAACCACTGCGTATCGACCAGCTGCCGCAATACGTCCAGTGCCGCGGCGTCACGGTGGCGGGCCAGATGCTCCAGCTGCTCGCGCTGCTCCAGTTGTTGCAGCAGGAATGCCGGCTCCAGCTTGCGGGATGAATGACCAGCCGCATCACTGTCTTTCAATTCGAGCAGATGCTCGGCACGGCGCAGCGGCTGTTTCAGCGTGGTGTAGGCGTCATTAAGCAGGCTGGTATGCCGCAATGCCTGCAACTTCACGGCTTCAGATGCGGATACGTAACGATCGGGATGCCATTCAGCCTGGCGCTGGCGATAGTTGGCATCAAGCTGGTGACGATCAAGCTCACAAGCTACCGGCATTCCCAATGCAGCGAAGAAATCGGTCACGGCCTGACGGCACTCTTTACAACAACCATTGTCGCTGCTTTACGCTCGCGGGACGTCAAACGGTGAAGCTTTCGCCACAACCGCACTCGCCTTTGACGTTGGGGTTGTGGAATTCAAAACCTTCGTTGAGGCCGTTTTTTACGAAGTCCATCTCGGTACCGTCGAGATACAACAGACTCTTCGGATCCACAATCACCTTGATACCGTGGTTGTCGAACACAGAGTCTTCGCCAGCCAACTCATCGACGAATTCGAGCACGTAGGCCATGCCGGAGCAGCCGGTGGTGGTCACTCCAACGCGGATGCCAACACCTTTGCCGCGGGCGGCCAGTTGCGATGCCACATGTTTGGCGGCGCTTTCAGTGAGAGAGATTGCCATGGTGATACCTGCTGTACTGTTTGCGTGACCCGTGAACCGGATTACCGGGCTGTTACTGTGCCTTGGCCTGGCTGCGTTTCTGCTTCACATCGGCAACGGCAGCCTTTATCGCGTCTTCAGCCAGAACAGAACAATGGATTTTCACGGGTGGCAGACCGAGTTCTTCAGCGATTTCGGTGTTGCGGATTTTGGCAGCGTCATCCAGCGTACGGCCCTTGACCCATTCGGTCAGCAGCGAACTGGAGGCGATGGCAGAACCGCAACCATAGGTCTTGAATTTGGCGTCTTCGATGACACCGTCTTCGTTCACCTTGATCTGCAGGCGCATGACGTCACCGCAGGCAGGCGCACCGACCATGCCGGTGCCGACATTGGCATCGCTGTCGTCGAGCTTGCCGACGTTACGGGGATTTTCGTAATGATCCAGAACCTTGTTGGAATATGCCATGGTGTTATCTCCTACTGCTTGACTTGTTGCGTATGCCGGCTCAATGAGCAGCCCACTGGACTTTCGAAAAATCAACGCCGTCTTTGTACATGTCCCACAGTGGCGACAATTCACGCAATTTGCTGACGGCTTCGCGCAGACGACCGATGGCGTAGTCGATGTCGGCTTCAGTGGTGAATCGACCGATCGAGAAACGCAGTGAGCTGTGGGCGAGTTCGTCGTTGAGCCCCAGCGCACGCAATACATACGACGGCTCCAGGCTGGCTGATGTACATGCCGAACCGGAACTCACGGCCAGTTCTTTCAATGCCATGATCAGCGATTCGCCTTCGACGAAGTTGAAGCTGACATTGAGGTTGCCGGCGATGCGGTGTTCAAGATCGCCGTTCACATAGACTTCTTCCAGATCCTGCAGGCCATTCAACAGGCGGTCACGCAACGTCTTGATGCGTATTGCTTCCTCATGCATTTCCAGTCTGGCGATGCGGAAGGCTTCACCCATGCCAACAATCTGGTGCGTTGGCAGCGTACCCGAACGGAAACCACGCTCATGGCCGCCGCCGTGCATCTGAGCTTCCAGACGTACCCGTGGCTTGCGACGCACATACAAGGCACCGATCCCTTTGGGGCCGTAGCTCTTGTGGGCCGAGAACGCCATCAAATCGATGTTCATGGCTTCCACATCAATATCGACCTTGCCAGTGCTCTGAGCGGCGTCGACATGGAACAACACCTTTTTCTCACGACAGATGGCGCCGATAGTCTTGATATCGTTGATCACGCCGATCTCGTTGTTGACATGCATGAGGCTGACCAGAATCGTGTCCGGGCGGATGGCCGCCGCGACTGCTGCCGGCTGGATAAGGCCGTCATTGCCGGGCTCAAGATAAGTAACTTCAAAGCCTTCGCGTTCAAGCTGGCGGCAACTGTCGAGTACAGCCTTGTGTTCGATCTTCGAGGTAATGATGTGCTTGCCCCGGCTCTGGTAGAAATGTGCGACGCCCTTGATCGCCAGGTTATCGGATTCGGTGGCGCCGGAAGTCCACACGATTTCACGCGGGTCGCATTTGACGAGGTCGGCAACCTGCTGACGTGCCTGTTCAATGGCCTCTTCGGCCTTCCAGCCAAACACATGTGAACGCGAGGCCGGATTGCCGAAATTGCCTTCGAGCGTCAGGCAATCAATCATCACCTTGACGACACGCGGGTCTACCGGGGTGGTCGCTGCATAATCGAAATAGATCGGTAACATGGTAGGGCCTTTACTGCTGGTTGATTGAACAGGAATCAGATTGTCGACACGGAGATACGGTTGGTGCTGCTATGACGGGCCTCCTGCGATTCTTGCTCTTTGATACGGTCGTTCTGGTTGCGGGCGATCACTTCAATCTCGCGTTTTGACACCAGGTCGGCCAGCGAAATATTGCTGAGAAAATTGTGTATCTGGTCACTGAGGTCCTGCCAGAGATGATGTGTCAGGCAGATCGCACCCTGCTGGCAGTCACCCTTGCCCTGGCACCGTGTGGTGTCAAGAGATTCGCTGACGGCATCAATGATCTCGGCAACATGGATGTCTTTTTCGGCACGCGCCAACCGGTAACCACCACCCGGACCCCGCACGCTGCTGACCAGGTTCCGTTGGCGCAGCTTGGCGAACAACTGTTCGAGGTAGGACAGCGAAATGGCTTGGCGCTGCGAAATTTCTGTCAGGTTCACCGGACCCTTCGAAGCATGAATGCTCAAGTCCAGCATGGCAGTAACGGCATAACGGCCTTTTGTAGTAAGTCGCACGACTGCGCCCTCCAGTTAGTCCTTGGCATTGTGCCAATCCCTACTAAAGAGCTCAAGTATTTAGTTTACAGATTTACTCAACTATTGTGGTCCGCTGGTTTATCTGGGGCTGGAAGCGGGAAACTCCCCTTCGCCAGTGCCTGCTCGGTAGCCGTCAGAATACCTCGCAGGATATTGACCTCCATACTTTCCAGTTGCACCCGCTGGTACAGCCGTCGCAACCTCTGCATCAATGGGCGTTTGTGTTGCGGTTTATGAAAATCCAATTGAATCAATATCTTTTCGAGATGGTTCAAGTAATGTTCCAGCTCGTCTGCGGTAGCGGGTTGCTGGCCCCAACCCACTTGACCCGATTGGGGAACAGCCGCTGTGTGCTCGATTTCTGCCTCTGTCAGTGCCAATGCTGTCTTGCGCAATTCGTAACTCAATACCATTACGGCGGCGGCCAGATTCAATGAGTTGTAGTCCGGATTCACTGCGATGTGTACATGGTAGTGGCAGCGCAGCAGCTCGTCGTTGGTGAGTCCGCTGACTTCGCGTCCGAACACCAGCGCCACTTCGCGCTCTTCGGGAAGAGCAAGCACGGTGGCCGCACAGGCGGATGGATCAAGCAGAGTCACCGGCATATTGCGCAGGCGGGCGCTGGTGCCGACAACGAGATGGCAATCGGCCACCGCGGCTTCCAGCGTTTCCACCACCACAGCGTTCTCGAGCACATCGGATGCAGACGCCGCCATGTTGCGAGCTTCCTGCGCCGGCCAATGTCTGGGTTTTACCAGCACCAGCCGCCCCAACCCCATGTTCTTCATCGCGCGCGCGGCGGCCCCGATGTTGCCGGGATGCGAGGTTTCGATCAGGACGATACGGATGTTGGGGAAATTCATGGCGACAGCCGTCAAAGAAGCGGCGCGATGTTAAACAGCTGGCGATGCATTTGCTATCATGCGCGCCCTCACGCTGCGGTGTGAAAGTTCTTTTCCCAACCCGAACCGGCACCTCGCGTGCATCCAAGGAGCTTCCGTGCATCCCATTGTCAATATTGCCCTGCGTGCCGCCCGCGATGCCGCCACCCTTATTGTGCAGGCCCATGCGCGCCCTGACCGCATCAAGGTCACCCTCAAGGGCAAGAACGATTACGTCACCGATATCGACAAAGCGGTCGAAGACCTGCTGGTAGGCGCTCTGCGCAAAACCTATCCCGACCACAGCTTCCTTGGTGAAGAAAGCGGCCTGCAGCAAGGCGCTGACAAAGACACCGTATGGATCATTGACCCAATCGATGGCACCCGTAATTTCGTGATGGGCTTGCCCCACTTCTGCATCTCGATTGCCTGCGTACAGCGTGAAAAGCTGCAGCACGCGATCATTATTGATCCCATCCTGGGTGAAGAATTCACTGCCAGCAAAGGCAGCGGCGCCCAGCTGAACGGCAACCGTATCCGTGTACGCACCCGTCCGAATCTGGAAGGCGGCACTGTCAGTCTCAGCTGTGCCGGCCTGCGCAACTACGAAGCGATGCTGGAACTGCAGATGAAACTCAAGGAGGTCGCCGGCGGCCTGCGCTTTACCGGCTCAACGGCGCTGGATCTGGCTTACGTAGCAGCCGGCAGGCTGGATGCGGGATGGACATCAGGGGTCAGCCCGTGGGCCAGCGCAGCGGGAATCCTGCTGGTACAGGAAGCCGGTGGCTTCGTCAGCGATCTGCAGGGCAATCCGGAATGTCTGCAGAGCGACAGTCTGGTATTCGGTAATCCGAAGTGTTTCAAAACGCTGTTGCAGTTGGCGTCAGGCAAAGCCTGAGGCCAGTACCTGCAGACCAGGTTTGGACAACGGCTCAGGGTAGCGCGTCGAGCTCTTCTTTCGCTTTGACCGGAGGCATCATGTCCTCCTTTGACAGGTTCAGGAACATCAGGGTGCTGGTGGCTATGTAGATCGACGCATAGGTACCGACGATTACCCCCACGATCAGCACGATCGAGAAGCCGTACAGCACTTGGCCACCGAAAATCAGCAGGGCAAACAACACAAGCAGCGTCGTTATGACGGTAATCATCGTTCGCACCAGTGTCTGGCTCAGCGCGATATCAATAATGCGCTCGGCCTCGACACCACGCAGCGAGCGGAAGTTTTCACGCACACGGTCTGACACCACCACCGTATCGTTCAGCGAGTAGCCGATTACGGCAAGGATCGACGCCAGCACGTTTTGGTCGAAATCAATACGCGCTACGGCAATGAAACCGAGCGTGATGACGCCGTTGTGTACCAGTGACAACACCGATCCCACCGAAAACTTGAACTGGAACCGCGCGGCTATGAAGAGCATCAGCAGCGCAGCAGCCACCAGCATGCCGAGAATGCCCTGCTCCCGCAGCTCGTCGCCCACCTGGGCGCCAATGAAGGCGCTGCCACCGAAGGTCACTTGTCCATTCGCAACCTCTGTGAGCACTTCGACAACACTGGTTGCAGTTTCACCCGACAACTGCTCGGTCTCTTCGCCGCCGCCGGTATTCTGGATACGGATCTGGATGTTGGTGTCAGTACCGAGTGCCACTACTTCATGATCGGAAAAGCCGGCAGCATCAAGCGTCTGGCGGATCTGCTCGAGGTCGGGCGGCGTCGCATATTCCATCTGCACCTGGGTACCCCCGGTGAAGTCGAGTGCGAAATTGAACCCGTTGACTGCAATGGCAATGATCGACGCAACAACAAGCACTGCCGACAACACGACACAATGCATGCGGTAACGCATGAACGGGATAACAGTGGTCAGGTCCAACATGGAAGTTTCTCCGCGACAGTCTTCAAGCGGACGTTGGCATTTTCATGCCGATCGAAATGGTTTTCACGTCCTTGCCGCCATACATGAAATTGATAAGCGCCCGCGATATCAGGATCGAGGTAACCAGCGACGTGATAATGCCGATGACAGTCGTCACCGCGAAGCCCTTGATGGGGCCGGTACCGATCGAATACAGGATGATCGCCACGATCAGCGTAGTTATGTTCGAATCCAGGATCGTAGTGAACGCACGGTCGTACCCGGAATCAATGGCGCGGGCAATGCTCACCCCTTTCAACAGTTCATCACGGATACGCGCATAGATCAGCACGTTGGCGTCTACCGCCATACCCAGTGTCAACACGATGCCTGCTATACCGGGCAGCGTCAGCGTGGCGCCGACAATCGACATCAACGCCATGATCATCAGTACGTTGAAGAACAAGGCGATATTGGCAATGATGCCGCACACGCGGTACAGCAACAGCATGAAGCCGACAATCAGCGCAAACCCCACCAACACCGAGTTGATACCATTGTCGACGTTTTCCTGCCCGAGGCTGGGGCCCACCGTACTTTCTTCGATCGGGTACATCGGTGCTGCCAATGCACCGGAGCGAATCATCAACGCCAGGTCATTGGCTTCAGAACTGCCAAGACCAGTGATCCTGAATTCGCGGCCAAGTGCGGACTGGATAGTGGCCACGCTGATCAATCGTTCATCCACAATCGGTTCAGACGTGGTGACGAGACTGCCGTCCGGCTGGGTCCGCGTCACACTGCGGGTCTTGCTCTCGCTGAGCAGAATCGCCATTTGCTTGCCGATATTGACACGCGTCATTTCATTCATCTGGCGCGCACCGACGGCATCCAGCCTGATGTTCACCTGCGGCAGGCTGGTTTGCGGATCAATCGACGACTGTGCGCTGGTGACGCTGCTTCCCTGGACAATGATTTCCTCGTTGACGCGGACAGTGGATCCTTCGTAAGGGTATTCAATGGTGGCGGTGCTCGACCCGGTGGTGGCCACCAGATGGAACTGCAGCGTCGCAACAGCGCTGATAAGGTCCTTCGCACGCGTGGTGTCCTGGATCCCCGGCAGCTCAATCAGGATGCCCTTCGGCCCCATTTGCTGGATCTTCGGTTCCTTGACGCCAAGTTCGTTCACGCGTGAACGCAGTGTCGTCAGGTTCTGCTGGATCGCGTACTTCTGCAATTCGGCAATGCTGGTTTCCGGCATGGTGTAGGTCAGCAGGAATTCGTCAGCGCGGTCTGCGGTGTTGAACTGCAGTGTCGGGTAGGCAGGATTCAGCAAGGCAATGGCATCGCTGCGGGACTCTGCGTCCTGGAAGCGGATATTGATGCGATTGCGGTTGTCCAGACTGAGCGGCGGACGGTAGCGGATACGCTCTTCGCGCAACACGTTGCGCATGGACGCCACGGTGTCATCCAGTTGCTTGCTCACAGCTGCGTCGGTATCAACCTCCATCAGGAAGTGCACACCGCCCTGCAAATCCAAACCAAAGGGCATTGGACTGCCTCCGAGACTTTCCAGCCAGGCGGGCGTGTTCGGTGCCAGATTGAGCGCAACGATGTACTGCTGCTGTGGGAGCGCCAGATTCACCAATTGCTGGGCGCGGCTCTGCAGGTTTTGGTCACGCAAGCGGATCAGCGCAACACCATTGCTTTCGATCTCGGCGTCGAACCATTCGATGCCATCAGCCGTCAGTGCAGCCGTGGCTTTATCGAGGGCAGCCTTGTCCAGCACTCCGTCGTCATGCGAAATCTGGATGGCCGGATCAGGCGGGTAAAAATTTGGAGCTGCATAGATCGCGGAGAACACGACCATAAACAGCACCATCAGGTTTTTCCAGAGCGGGTATTTGTTCAACATGGCTTCAAATGGACTTGATAGTGCCCTTAGGTAGCACAGCTGCCACCGAGGCTTTCTGCATTTTCAGTTCAAGGTTGTCAGCCACCTGCAGGCCCACGTACAAATCATCCACCTTGGTGATGCGGCCAAGAATGCCGCTATTGGTCATCACTTCATCACCCTTGCCGAGGCTGGAAAGCAGGTTTTTGTGCTCATTGGCGCGCTTGGACTGGGGGCGCCATATAAGGAAGTAGAAGATGATGACGAAACCACCCAGGAACACCAGATTGATATAGGGTGACGGAGCAGCAGCTGCTTCCGTAGCAGTCTGGGCCAGTGCGGAGTTTATGAAAAAGCTCATGGAACACCTGTGTTTGACTATCTGTTTGAGTGACTGGAGAGGGGCGGCTAACCGGCTTCCGCAGCCAGTCGTGTCTGCTGGTGTCGGAAGTCCGAAACGAAGGCCGGCAATGTACCGCTTTCGATATTAGCGCGCAAATCAGCCATGAGCCGTTGGTAGTAGTGCAGATTGTGCAGTGTACACAGCTGCGGCCCGAGCATTTCCCCACACTTGTCAAGATGGTAGAGATAAGAGCGGGAAAAGTTTTTGCAAGTGTAGCAAGTGCAATTTTTGTCCACTGGGTCC
>Ga0255099_1000668_pt1 | contig 13380 bp, 10 predicted proteins | sample Colum_Colum_RepA_2_FD_188451 | JGI IMG/M metagenome (GOLD analysis project Ga0255099, IMG submission 188451) | Freshwater microbial communities from Columbia River, Oregon, United States - Colum_Colum_RepA_8d | ecosystem: Environmental > Aquatic > Freshwater > River | place: USA: Oregon...
GTATACAAACAGTTGTTCCACCTGTTCCTGGCTGGCCGCATCCAGGATGTTGATCCAGCGATCCACTTCAGCGAAGCCGCGTGCAGCCGGCCCGATCACCAGTACCGAATTGATGCGATCAAGACCAAGCACCTGATACGAGCCCTGTTCGCCTTCGATCAGCTTGAGCACGCCGGTCATTTCCTCCGCCACCTCGGCAGCAGGCGAATTCATCAACTGGTACAGCCTGATGCCCTGGTTGAGAAACGGGTCATCATCGAGCACTGCCAGCAGCGCATTGACCCGCGCCAGTTGCTCGGGCGAGCCGGTAATGCCGACCAGGTTGGGCGCGCCCATGCGGATCAGCGTGCCGGTAGGTTGCAGCATCGGTACCAGAATCGGCTCCAGTGTTTCTACCGAGATATAGGTGAGCGGCGTTACCTGCAGCACTTCGGAGGCGTTGACGTTGCCAGCTGCGCCGGGCAATACCACAGCCACCGGCACGTTGGAGGGATCACGATTGAACTCCCACACAGAGCCGGCTTGCTGGATTGATACGCCGGCGTTGCGTGCCAACAGGCGCAGTACGGGCCAGATGTCTTCATAACGCAACGGGTTGGTGGCAGAGGTGCGCAGGCTGACTTTGTAGTCGATGGTCGGGTCGATGACCATGCTGATGCCGAGCAGATCACCGAGCTCCTGGATGACGAAGCGCATATCCTGTTGTTCGTAATTCAGCTCCACCACGTTGTCTTGTGGCGGCTGCCCGCCAGGCGCCTGCTCGACGCTGGGCTCAAGCGGAATCACGCGGCCGGGCCGACTGATGCCGTTGTCGCTGCGGGTGGTCGTCGTTTCCGGCACCGGTGGCGCCGATGCGGATGCAGCAGCCTGCACCGTCTGGGCCGGTGCGGGCACAACCGCCGCATTGCTGCCTTGCTGCTGCGGCAGCATGGCGCAAGCACTGATCAGGGCCAATGTCGACGCCAGCGCGATGCGCGAGGTGTGCGGCAAGCAACGTGACAAACTGTGCCGGATGAAATCAGTCACAAAAGTACTCCACTAGAAGTCCAGCGTGTTCATGCTGAACACTGCCGACAGCATGACAATGATGATACCGCCAACAACGACGCCCATCAGCAGGATGAGCGCAGGTTGCAGTGCATTGACAAGACGGTTCAGCTCGTCACGCACCTGGGTTTCAAAGTTGGTGGCGAGTTTTTTCAATATGATGCCGGTACGGCCGGTTTCTTCTCCTACCGTGACCAGCTGATGCAGCAAAACCGGAAACCGTTTTGATTTCGCAAGCGCCACCCCAAGGCCGGCACCGCCGCGAACATCTTCTTCTACCTGCACCAGATGGTGCACCAGCTCGCTGTTGGAAATGACTTCGCGTGCGACGCGCAGGGACTTGATCAGCGGAATGCCGGCGCCAAGCAAGGCGCCAAGCGTGCGGGTGAAAATCGCCACTTCACGGTACAACAATACGCTGCCGGCAATCGGCAATGTCAGCAGCCAGGCATCCTTGGCACGACGGCGCTGCGGATCCTGGTTGATGTAACGCAGCGCATACCACACCAGCGCAATCAACGGGATCAACAACCAGCCATAGCCCTTGATGCCATCGCTGAGGTTCAACAGCAGCTGCGCCTGCGGCGGAATACCGGTGCCCACGTCTTCAAACATTTTGGTGAACTGCGGCACCACATAAATCAGCAGCAATGCTACCGAGAGTATACCGGTGAACAGCAACACCACTGGATAGGTGAGGGCAGATATCACCTGCTTCTTGGTTTCTTCAGCGGATTCAAGGAAGCCGGCAAGATCTATCAACAGTTGATCAAGAATGCCGCCGGTCTCGCCGGCGCGCACGATATTCACATACAAGCGCGAAAACACATCCGGCCGCAGTTCCATCGCATCCGCCAGACTCTTGCCTTCTTTCACATCACGGCGGATTTCGGCCACAAGACGCTTCATGTGGGCTTTCTCGGTGATGCCTTCCAGCAGCACCAATGCCTTGTCGAGCGGCACGCGCGCGTCCACCAGCGTGCACAGGCCATTGGTGAAATCGACCAGGTCGGCATTGCGGATACGGCTGGTGCTGCTGGTCTGGATCTGCTGGCTGGCCAACTTGAGCCGCACCGGCACCAGTTTGCGCGCCTGCAATTGGGCCACTGCTTCGCGTTCGGATTCGGCGCTGAGCAAGCCGTTGCTCATGTTGCCGCTGGCATCGCAGGCCTGGTATTGGTAGTGGTGAATGCTCATATCGCCCGTGTCACCCGCACCACTTCTTCCGGTGTTGTCATGCCACGGCGCAGTTTGTCGAGCGCGTCTTCACGCAAGGTTTGCATGCCTTCTGCCTGTGCCTGTTTGCGGATCATATTGGCATCGGCACCGCTGGTGATCAGGTGACGTATCTCGTCACTGATCATCATCAATTCATACAAGCCGATACGGCCGCGATAGCCGGTGCCGCCGCAGCGTTCGCAGCCGACGCCACGCTTGATCAAGGGATAGCTCTTTTCATCGACTTCAAGCACAAGCGCTTCGTCGGCACTCATGGGAGCTTCGACAACACATTGCGTGCAGACACGGCGTACCAAGCGCTGCGCCTGTATCGCCAGCAACGATGAACTGATCAGATAACTTTCCACTCCCATGTCCTGCATGCGCGTTACCGCGCCGGCAGCGTCGTTGGTGTGCAGGGTCGAGAACACCAGATGGCCGGTGAGTGCCGATTCGATCGCGATCTCGGCGGTTTCGTGGTCGCGGATTTCGCCGATCATCAGAATGTCCGGATCCTGTCGCACTATCGAACGCAGGCCGGAAGCAAAATTGAGTCCGATATTGGCGTTCACTTGTATCTGCGTAATGCCGGCCAGCTGGTATTCAACCGGGTCTTCCACTGTGACGATCTTGTGTTTTTCGCTGTTGATCTTCTCCAGCGTGCCGTACAGCGTAGTGGTCTTGCCGCTGCCGGTGGGGCCGGTGATCAGAATCAATCCGTGCGGCTGCGTGATGACTTTCGAGTAGTTGCGCAGCACCGCTGCCGGCATTCCGAGCGCAGAGAGCTCGATCGACAGATCCCGGCGATCAAGTATACGCAGCACGATCGATTCGCCGAGCACGCCAGGCAGGGTCGACACGCGCATGTCGAGATCGCGGTTGCCGATGCGGTAATCAATACGGCCGTCTTGCGGCAGTCGCTTCTCACCGATGTCGAGCCGCGCCATCAACTTCAGGCGCGAGGCCACTGCTGACTGGATCTTCACGGGCAGGCGTTCGATGCGCGTCATGATGCCGTCGACACGGCAGCGTACTTCCAGATAGTTCTCGTTGGGCTCAAAGTGGATGTCGCTGGCGTTGAGATCGAGTGCCCGCGCAAACAGGTGATTGACCAGGCGGATGATCGGCGCCTCGGAATCCATGTCGGAAAAGTCATCGACTTCACTGAAGCCGCTGAACTGATCGTCGCCGCCGGCAATCTGCGGCGATAGTTCAGCGCGCCAGTGTTTGATCAAGCGTGCCACTTCATCGGTAGTGCCGGCGCGGAACACCACCTCGTCACCGATCACAAACCGTACCTTGCTGCGTAAATCCAGCGACGGCAACTGGCTGTATACCAACTGACCGCTCTGGTTGAAATCGAGCGCCGGCGCAATGCCGGCCGGCTCCAGCATCTGGCTGAACACCGGCAGCGACAGCGTTTTGGCAAGTGCGGCGGGCGTCATGGCTGCGGGCCCTGCACAGGCGGGAACATGAGGGTTGCTGGTGCTGCAGTCGATGGGGCTGTTGCGGCGGCACTCGGCCCGGAGCGGCCGAAGCCAACCACGGTGAGATTGCCGGTGTACTGGCGACGATTGCGGCTGATACTGAACGTGGCAATGTGCAGCCGCGGGCGCGCGCTCTGCAATGCCTGTACGAATGGCAGGATTTGCTGCTGATCAAGCGAGAAGCTGATGTCCTGTTCCACCAGCAACCAACTGTCGGCGCGGTTGTAGCGCGCCACACCGAGTTCGCGCAGCTCAATGCCGTAATCTGCCACCAGCTGGCGCACGCTGCGCTGCAGACTGCTGCTGATCAGGTTCGGATCAGTGCCGGGAAACACCCAGCTTTCAAGATCAATGATTTCTGCCTGCTTCAGTTGTTCGCGTTCCTGCCACTCGGAGGTTTCAACGATCAGCGTGCGCAAACGCTCAGCCCGCTCTTCCAGCAGCGCGATGTCTTCCCGGCTCTGGCGGTAGTAGTCGAACAGCAGCGGCAACACCCGCACCACCAGCACCAATGCAAACAGCGCACCGGCGATGATCACGAGTTGTTTTTCATTACGCTTCATCGGCTGTCCGTCATTTCTGTACTGGTGGGTACTTGGCGTCATAGCCGCCGAAATCAGCACCACTCAATCGCAGGCGTATGCCAAAGCGATCACCGCGCGCACCCCCTTCACCGCCCGAACTGCTGCGGCTCTGGCTGACTTCGAAAAACTCTTCCCGTTCCGACAACTGCTCCACCAGCAGAGCCGGGTCCTGCGCGTAGCCGGTCAGATCAACCACGCCCTCTTCAAGCGAGAAATCGGTCAGGGAACTGTTGATGTACTGGTTCAGTGTCAGCAGGGTTTGCGCAACATCCTGGCGGGGATAGTCAGCCAGTGCGCCCCATTCCTCTTCCATCGCGTACACCGCGGCCTGGCTCTGGCGTGCAGCTGCAGAGTCTGCGCGCAATTCCTCGATCTGGCTTTCGAGCCAGGTGGCCTGCGCCCGGTTGGCGACAAAAGGCAGAAACAACAACGCCACCACCACTCCGGCTGCCATCGCAGCGAAACGCTTCTGCTTTTGTTGCAGCAGCCGGCGTCCATAGTGCTCAGCACCTTTCGGAAAGAAACAATAGGGCTCCATCGGCTCGACAACTTCTCGCCTGCCGGACCAATAGTCGTGGCCCTGACTGCGCAGCCGCAAGCCAGGTGCCGCTTTGGCGGTTTCAGCCTGCCATTGCTCGGCGAACTCCTGCTGCTGCAGGTCGCGCTGGGTTGCCATACACACCGAGTGCAACACGCCGCCGTGCAGTTCGAACTGCGCAACATGGCGTGAGTCTTCGTCAAGCAGCAACAAATCCTGTTCACGCTGCATGGTGCCTCCGAGTGCCAGCGTGCGCGGCATCACAGCAGCGAGAAACAAACCTTCAGCCTGGAATGCCATGAACAGTTCGTCGGCGTTGCGGGCCGGATACCACAGCGCCGTACCTTCGCCACTCTGGCCGTTGAGACCAAGCAACAGTTCGTGGTCGTACGCGGGAATCAGGGTATGCGCCTGCAATTTCAACGCCGAGCGCAGCAGGCTGTCGCCTTTCAGTGCCAGTTGGTAGTGCGTGCTGAGAAAATCGGCGGGGGGCAGCAGCAGCAGGATGCCGGCCGCCAGATCCTGCGGATTGGCCAGTTTGCGCGCGGCTTGTGCCAGCGCTTCGGCTTGGCTGCGCCCGTCTTCGAGTACGACCTGACGGTACTCACCGTTGAGGGTGTTCAACAGCAAACCATCGAACAACACGAGGCTCTGACGGATGCTGGCGAGCACATCCTGACGCACCGAATCTGCCAACAACGTGCGGCCGGCAGCCACGAGATCCGCCGGCGAGTACTTGCTGACAATGGCGCGAAGAGCCTTCATAGGGTTTGTCTGGCAGCCTGCAGGCTGCCAGCTGTCCGTTGCTGCTGCTTTCCAAGGGGGGCTAAGTCTAGTTTTATAAAGCGCACGTAACCAGCGGAATTTACTGGCTTATCTGTGCCATTGTGTAAAGAACACGTGTCACAAAACGACAAAACGCCCATTCCGCGAGGAGATGGGCGTTTCCGATAAAGCCTGGGAGAGCTCAGTTCTTGCTGCTGCGTTCCTTGGCAACAAGGAAATCCACTACTTTCAGCATGTCGGCTTGGGTCGTAACGGCATCGCCCGAACTGACCCGGTACTTCCCATTAACGATCAGATTAGGCACGCCGTTGACACCATATTCGCGCATTCTCACGCCAGCCTGCTTGACGGCCGACGTCACCTGGAATGAAGTCCAAGCCTTGTCAAAGGCTGCAGGGTCGATGCCCTGCGCCACGAACAGTTCCCGTACTGCTTCCTGGGTTTCCAGATAATTGCGCTTCTGGTGGAAAGCATCGAATACCGCTTTATGAGTCTTGTCGAATGAGCCAAGTGCTTGTTCTACATAGTAAATCTGCGCATGGGTTTCCATCATGGAATTCCACATGCCGGGGCTGCGGACAAAGGCAACGTCGGACGGCAGCTTGCCAACCCAGCTTTCCAGCAAGGGCTCAAAGGCGTAGCAATGCGGGCAGCCATACCAGAACACCTCGGCGACCTCGATCTTGTTGGGGTCAGCAGTGCGCACTGGTTTATCCAGTGCTTCGTAATGGGTGCCTTCAATATAGAGGGCGGGTTGGGCCATGGCGGTACCGGCAAACAGCAGAGCCAGCAGGAACAACGGTTTGAGCAGGTTTTTCATCAGATTTCCCCAAGTCAGTGTTGGTATGGTTTAGACCCTGACAGGTCCCGAAAAGTTACACCCTGGCTGCTTAATTTCGGCTGAATCAACGCAGCCCTGCTACATACGAGGCAACTGCGGCGATTTCGGTGTCGGTCAAACGGGCCGCCATCATTCGCATGACTTCGGCTTCGTCGTTGGCGCGTTCGCCAGAGCGGAACGCTTTCAGCTGCAGCTCAACATAGGGTGTGTCTTGACCGCTGAGAGCGGGGTAGCCGGCGGCGGCATTGCCTTTGCCGTCAGGCGAATGGCAAGCCGAACATGCGGCGACGCCAATACTGGCGTTACCTGCGCGGTACAGTTCCTGGCCTACGGCAAGTTTGCTCTCTTCAACAGCGCCAACCGGCGCATCCAGGCTGGCAAAGTATGCAGCCATGTCGGCCAGATCCTGCTCGGTGGACGCGGCCAGGATACCGGCCATCAACGGTACTTTGCGGATATCAGCCTTGATTTCCTGCATTTGCTTCAACAAATAGCGTTCGCCCTGACCGCCCAGTTTGGGCACGTTGGGCAGCACGCTGTCATTGCCGGAAGGGCCGTGGCAGGCGGCGCAAGTTGCCACTTTGGCCTGGCCAGCCTGAGCGTTGCCCTGGGCATACGCGAAGGAGGAAGTGAGCGCGGTAAACAGCACCGCGGAAACAACGCTTTTCACCAAAGTCTGGGTAGTCACGATAGATGTGCCTTTGCAAGTAGAATACAGGTACTTTTTGAGCGGGCGCATTGTACTCCAGGAGCCCAATCATTCCCAAGGGAGCCTCTGCGCAACTGTGAGCCTCCCAAGTCGTCAGCCCCCCGGATACCCAGTGAGCCCTTCTCTCCCGTACCAGCAAGCCAGTTATACCATCAGCGCGCCCCGTCTGGAGCTTTGTCCGACCGACTCCGAGGCCGAAGTTGCCTTCATCGGCCGCTCCAATGCCGGCAAGTCGAGCGCGATCAATGCGTTGACCAGCCAGAACAAGCTGGCTCGCACCAGCAAAACTCCCGGCCGCACCCAGTTGCTCAACTACTTCACTCTCGCCCCGGGGCGCTATCTGGTGGATGTACCCGGCTTCGGCTACGCCAAGGTATCGGCTGACATGCAACGCCAATGGCAACACCAGCTGGAACGCTATCTGCAAAAGCGCGAAGTTCTTAGCGGGCTGGTTTTGCTGATGGATATCCGCCACCCATTCATGGACAGCGACAACATGATGATCAACTGGTGCTCCCAGTCCGCCATCCCGCTGCATATCCTGCTGACCAAAGCCGACAAACTCGCGTTCGGCCCTGCCAAAACCGCACTGTTGCAAGTACGCAAGCAACTCAGCGAAAAGTCCGAACTCGCCACCGTGCAGCTGTTCTCGGCCCTGAAAAACCAGGGAGTGGACGAACTACGCGCCAAACTGGATTCGTGGCTGGCGCCAAGCGCAGAGGAACAAGCCGGCGAAGAGTCTGTTTAGACGAAAGAAGACGGGGGAGGATGCTGGCGCCTGCGGACTTGGGTTGAAGCGCCCCGGCTCAGAAATGAAGCGCCCGCGGCGCTCGAAGCAACTGAACATGAACTGCGCCCATCATCTTTTCATCAGCAACAAAAGCCAATACATGAAAAGACGCAGGCCCCGACCGTAGGAGAAGACAGTCGGGGCCCACTTTGCTCCTGACCCCGGCAGTTAACCATCAGGAGGTATCTCTCTCAAACAGCAGCCTGGAAAAATCGGGGAGAAAAACCAGCCTGCACAACCTTTGAACACAGTCGTTCTAAAAAGTTCCACAAGCGTTCAAGAATTTTTCAACAACCGCCGTAATGACTTGCAAAACCGCTGTCTACACAACAGTCCGCTCAACACGGGTTGCGGTCAGTGCGCCTCGTCCCAGTTGCTGCCATGGCCCATATCAACCACCAACGGCACCGACAGCGCTGCCGCCGATGCCATGCGAAACCGCACCCCCTCCATCAGCAAAGCCAGATCAGCCTCGGCCACCTCGAACACCAGCTCATCGTGCACCTGCAGCACCAGGCGGGCGTCGAGACGGGCCACATCCAGCCAGTGGTCGATGTCGACCATTGCCTGTTTGATGATGTCGGCTGCCGAGCCCTGCATGGGCGCGTTGATGGCGGTGCGTTCAGCGGCCTTGCGCAACATCGGATTGCGCGCCTTGATGTCGGGCAGGTAGAGACGTCGGCCGAATAGCGTTTCAACATACCCCTGCTCGGCAGCCTGCAAACGCGTGTTCTCCATGTAATCACGCACGCCTGGGTAGCGATGGAAATAGCGTTCGACATATTCCTGTGCCTCGCTGCGGCCGATACCGAGCTGGGCAGCAAGTCCGAACGCCGACATGCCATAGATGAGGCCGAAGTTGATTGCCTTGGCGCTACGGCGTTGATCGCTACTGACCTCGTTCAGCGCACAACCAAAAATTTCAGCTGCAGTTGCCCGATGCACATCGAGTCCTTCGGCGAACGCACGTACAAGGCCGGCATCGCTGGACAGATGCGCCATGATGCGCAGCTCGACTTGTGAATAGTCGGCTGCCAGCAGCAACTTGCCGGGGTCGGCAACGAAGGCGCGACGAATGCGGCGACCTTCCTCGGTGCGAATCGGAATGTTCTGCAGGTTCGGGTCCATCGACGACAACCGGCCCGTTGCTGCCACTGCCTGTTGGAACGTACTGTGGATGCGACCACTGTCGGGCTGGATGTCAAGCGGCAGCTTGTCGGTGTAGGTGCTCTTGAGCTTGGCAAGGCCACGCTGCTCGAGAATCACCTTCGGCAAGGGATAACCGTGCGTTTCCGCCAGCTCCTGTAACACCGGCTCGGCCGTGGACGGCTGACCCTTGTCGGTTTTACTGATCACTGGGTAGCCCAGTTTCTCGAACAGGATTTTCTGCAACTGTGCCGGCGAACCCAGATTGAATTCTTCACCGGCCAACTCGAAGGCTTTTCGCTCTAGCTCAACGAGCCGCACCGCCAACTGCTGGCTCTGCGTAGCGAGCGCCTGCACGTTGACCTTGATGCCAGTCGCCTCCATACGTGCGAGTACCGGCAGCAGCGCAATTTCGAAATAGCGATAGACGTCAGCCAGCTGGCCAGTGTGCTCCAGCTTGTCGCTCAACAGGTAATGCAGGCGCAAGGTGAGATCGACACAGCGCGCGCTGTAGTCGGTCGCTTTGGCGATGTCGAGCTGGGAGTAAGTGAGTTTGTTGCGGCCTTTGCCCAGCAAAGATTCCGTGTCGGGCAAAATCTCGCCCAGATAATGGTCGCAACACTTTTCCAGCGTGTGTTTGAGTGCAACCGAGTCGAGCACGTACGACTGCAACATGGTGTCGTAGCGACGGCCACGCAAACGGATGCCGTGGCGTCGCAGCACATGCGACATGTATTTGAGATCGTGACCCACCTTGAACAGCGCCTGGTTTTCCAGCGCCGGCTTCAACAATGCGAGCACGCTGTCAGTCGACAACTGTGCTTCGGCGCCGAGCATGTCGTGGCCAAGCGGGATGTACACGGCGTTGCCCGGCTTGCTGGCAAGTGCGATGCCGGTGATGCGCGCGAGCTGGAAGTGGGCATCGTCAGTCATCAGCGTGAGCGCGAGGCGTGGCGCGCTGGCGAGCGCGGCAAGGTAGTGCTGTAAATCAGTTTCGTTGTTTAGCGTACGGTAATTCACCGTTGCTGGTGCCTGCCAGAGCGGCCCTTCAGCATTTGTTGTTGCAGACGGCTCAGGTGGGGCGCTTGCCGCTGGCGTCGATTGTACGCCTTGCTCTTCCAGCTCCCTGATCCAGCTCTTGAATTCGAGATCGCGGTAAAGCGACAGCAACGCTTCCTTGTCTTCTGCATTGTGCTTGAGGTCTTGCGGGCCGAAACCGAGCGCAACATCAAGCTTGATGGTTGCCAGCTGGTACGACAACTTCAGCACGTCGATGCTGTTCCGCAGGTTGTCGCCTACCTTGCCGCCCACCTTGTCGGCCTGCGCAATCAGCGCATCGACCGAATCGAATTCCTGAAGCCATTTCACTGCCGTTTTCGGACCTACGCCCTGCACCCCGGGAATGTTGTCGACACTGTCGCCCATCAAGGCAAGGTAGTCGATGATGCGTTCAGGCGGCAGGCCGAACTTGGTTTTGACACCTTCGATGTCGAGCCGCTCGTTCGTCATCGTGTTCAGCAGCGTAACGTGATCGTTGACGAGCTGCGCCATGTCCTTGTCGCCGGTCGAAATCAGTGTCGGCAATTTCTGCAGCCATGCCTGCTGCGCCAGTGTGCCAATGACATCGTCGGCTTCAACATCGTCAACCACCAACAGCGGCAACCCCATCGCGCGGATGATCGAGTGGATCGGTTCGATTTGTGAGCGCAGATCATCGGGCATTGGCGGGCGATGCGCCTTGTATTCCGGATAGATATCGTCGCGGAATGTTTTGCCTTTGGCGTCGAACACTACAGCGATCGTACTGTTCGGGTATTGTTTAATCAGGCTGCGGATCATGTTGATCACGCCCTTGATGGCGCCGGTCGCCTGGCCCTTGGTGTTGTTCAGCGGCGGCAGCGCGTGATACGCGCGAAACAGGTACGACGAACCATCGACCAGAACCAGCGGGGCTACATCACTCATCGCGCTCTCCCATGCAGTGTTGCAGTGCGGATGCCAGCTGGCGCAGCAGCAGTGCATAGGCATCGGCAGCAGGAGCTATTGCCACGCCCAGCACATCGGCACTGACAATGCTGATCTCGCTGCCACTGAGCAAGGCATCAAGCTGCTGATGATTTCCCGTGGGCTCGGTCAGCAGACAGTGGATATCCTGCGCAGCCAATTGCGCGCGCAACGCCACCACGCTGCGCACGCCGGGCGCGTTGTTGCTGCTGTCGGCAAGAGTCAGTGGTGCTTGCAGTCCGTGCTGTCGGGTGAAGTAACGGAAAGCATCGTGGCTTACTGACCATGGTTGGGTTTGCAACGGCTGCAGCGATAGCGCGAGCTCTGCGTCGAGTGCGTCCAGCTGCAAGGAGAACTGTTGCACATTGAATACGTAGCGATCTGCGTTGGCGGTGTCGAGCTGCTGCAGTTCCGTGGCGAGTGCAGTCGCGATGTGACGGGCATTGTGGCTGTCAAGCCAGAGATGCGGATCAATGGCGCCTTCAATTGAACCCAATTGGATACCAGGCAGTAGTTGTGCCGTTACCACACGGGCATCAATGTCGCTGATCACATCAACCAAGGGTACTTCCAATGCAGGCCCTGCCCACAACACCAGCTCCGCGTTCTGCAAGGCACGCCGTTCGGACGGCCGTAATGACAGATGATGCGGGTCCTGGCCGGCACCGACAGCCAACACAGGGATACTGATGCGATCGGTGACGGCCGCCGCAATCAACTGCAACGGCTTGATACTGACGACCACAACGGGCGCGGCGACGCTGACACTGGCGCACAGCATTACAATGAGAGCGCACACAGCGCGTTGCGACAAACGGCACAGCGTCGACAGCGGCCAACAGAGCGAAAACACTAGGTAAATCATGGGATAACGGCACAGTCTGGCAGGGTTGAATGCTATGATACACCACCGATTTGCAAGGCCACGGACCCTGTCTTGAACCAGCCAACTTCTCCGCCCAAGACCGATACCGCCACTGCTGCCACCTGCATTCCTCAGGCCTTGCTGCACCTGCACGCGGTGGATTTCCATGCCGGTGACCGCCACATCCTGCAACAGGTAAACCTGCATCTGACGCAGGGCCAGATCCTGACGCTCATCGGCCCCAACGGTGCCGGCAAGACCACACTGGTGAAGATCGCTCTCGGGCTGGTGGTGCCCAGCAGCGGCACTGTCAACCGCAGTGCCGACCTGCGCATCGGCTACATGCCGCAGCGCTTGCAGGTGGATGCCACCTTGCCGCTGAGTGTGCAGCGCTTCCTGCAGCTGGCGCCGCGCTCCACTGCGGCCGACATCACTACTGCACTGCAGGAAGTAGGTGCCGATCATCTGCGCCACAGCCGCCTGCAATCACTTTCCGGCGGTGAGCTGCAGCGCGTATTGCTGGCGCGGGCGTTGCTCGGCAAGCCGCAGCTGCTGGTACTCGACGAACCCACCCAGGGTGTCGATCTCAAGGGCCAGGCCGAGTTGTACCACCTCATTACCCGCATTCGTGACCGCCATGGCTGTGGCGTATTGATGGTGTCGCACGATCTGCACCTGGTGATGTCGGCCACCGACGAAGTGATCTGCCTCAATCAGCACGTGTGCTGCCATGGCCATCCGGAACAAGTCAGCAACGATCCCGCGTATCTCGAACTGTTCGGCAAGGCCGGCGTGCAGGCGATGGCGGTATACACCCACCATCATTATCACGAGCACGATCTGCACGGGAATGTGGTGGACGAACATGTACACGACGCCAACTGTCAGCACTCGCCTGCGCCAAGTCTGTTGTTGCATCCGAACGCACCGCGCAGGAGTTCGCACTGATGGCTGATTTTCTCTGGCGCGCCATCACTGCGGGCTTGTTGCTGGCTGTGGTGGCAGGTCCACTGGGCTGCTTCATCGTCTGGCGCCGCATGGCGTATTTCGGTGACACGCTATCGCACTCGGCCTTGCTCGGCATTGCGTTTGGGTTGTTGTTCGATCTCAATTTGCAGGTAGCAGTTGTGGTTTCATCTGCCGCTATCGCTCTACTGCTGGTCTCACTCGAACGCCACAAGTCGCTCGCCACTGATACCTTGCTCGGCATTCTTGCCCACAGTGCCCTCGCGCTCGGCCTGGTATTGCTCAGCTTCACGCCAACACAAATCGATCTGCAGGCCTATCTGTTCGGCGACTTGCTGACAGTAACCAGCAGTGAGTTGCAGTGGCTGTTGTTCGGTGCTGCTTGCGCGCTCGCGCTGT
>Ga0255099_1000671_pt1 | contig 13344 bp, 10 predicted proteins | sample Colum_Colum_RepA_2_FD_188451 | JGI IMG/M metagenome (GOLD analysis project Ga0255099, IMG submission 188451) | Freshwater microbial communities from Columbia River, Oregon, United States - Colum_Colum_RepA_8d | ecosystem: Environmental > Aquatic > Freshwater > River | place: USA: Oregon...
TATTTGCTGCAACGGCAAAGCTTGCGTGGTTAGCTCAGTGGTAGAGCATCGCCTTCACACGGCGGGGGTCGGGGGTTCGAAACCCTCACCACGCACCACAATGTTTCTCCTGGTACTCAACCCAGCCACGGGCTACTGAGCATGGTGTCAACGTTGGTGAAGCTCGCCACCCATGTACTCCTCTCACCAGACTGTTCTCCCCCTTTTTGTGGATGCTGCGATCTGATATCGATGGTGTCCATGCCTTGCTCGCCCTTGTGAATGCTAAGCAAACAAAGGCGGCGGTATTCGCCGGCGGGACGCTTGTTCATAAGTACTGGCTATGCGCAAAGCGATGTCTTCCTTGCCAGGCTCGGAGCGGAAAACCAATGAGAAGGGCAGGCCCGGCGCCGCCAGGTGTGTGGGGGTCTGACTGGCGACGGCTGTGTAGCCTTGTTTGTTTTCTGCGAGCGCAAATTGCGCGTCATAGGCCACATCCACATAACCGGCGGGGACCAGTATTTCAGTGAGTCCAGCGTTGGGGCCAAAAAAAAGCTCGTACCGCAGCCGGTCAATCAGACCAGGCTCGTCGGGCCCACCAATGACGCCTGGGGGGAGCGGCGTGTGGAGCCTGACCAGGGCATCCAATCGGTTTTCATAGATGACCATCATGTCAACCCGGCGCAGCAATTCGCGCAGCATGATGCGCTCGTCAACGCCTTGTCTGCCGCCCAAGGGGTTTCGAGGATCGGAAACATCTTCCCAATTGAGGAAAGCGGCACGCTGATCATCGCCCCAAAATTTTGACCTTCGATTCAAGGCAGACCAATCGTTCAGGCTTTCATGCAATCCCAACGCTTGCCAGTCTTCGGCTCTGCGTGCGAGGTATTGACTGATGTGAAATCGAAAGCCGTTGGCCAGTATTTGTTGCTGAACTGTGGAGACGTCTAAATTGGAGGGGGGGGTGATTCGTAAATCTGACAACTTCACCATGTAGTCAATGGCTTTCATGGTGCCCGTGCCGTGAAAGATCCCTGGCGCAAATTCCGTGGGCTCAATTTGCTCGGCAAATTCCTTGAAAACCGGCTGTCCTTGGGGGTCCAGCCTGAATAGCAAATCGGGCATGAAGATGGGTACCAGCTTTGCCAGGGCTTGCCGATAATCCACGCGCATTTTCTCGCAGCGTGGGTCGGCTTGCCACAGCGGATCCGTTGATTCGACCAGCGTTGCCTTCAAATGATCACCCAGAACCGTTTGAATTTCCTGGGCCGCAGCCTGTGTGATGGGTTGGGCAGCCAAACTCCCTGCTGTGAGCATTGACTCCCGGATGACACCAATGCGAAGACCCAGTAAGGCGCCCGCATGAGCTTGCGAAGACAGATGCTGGCTGTAATTTTCAAGAACGCTGGAGCGTGGCACCGTCGTGTAAGGGTCGCGCGCGTCGTAGTACCCATCGACCGGATCTTTCAGCGCGTCCAAGATTTTCGCGCAGTCTGACAGGGTTCGGCACAAAATGCCTGTGCGGTCGCAGTAAATATCGGCGCCAATGGCACCCCCGTCAAAGCCCAACATGGCCTTGTGAGGGAGGATGAGCGCAACAGCGTTGTGGTTGGCGGGTCCTCTGGTGGACATGCGCGTTTCCTCCCCCAAACTGGCCATGACCAAATTGGCGCTGACGGAGACCCCCGATCCAGAGCTCGATCCCAGTGAGGCGGAGCGGGTGGTGTCATAGGGATTGACAGGGGTTCCCCCCCAGGTGCTGCGCTGAAATCCCAACAGCGATGGAAAGACTTTTTGAGGATGGTGATCCCCGCCAGGGTCGCCCGCTCGACCGTTGTATTCGGTCATGAGGGCCTTGGCGAAGATGATGGCGCCTTTCTGGCGAAGTTGATCCACCAGACGGTGATCTCTGGCTGGAAAGTCGATGTCATAGGCGGCATCTCCTCCGCCTGTCGAGCGCATGTCTTTGGTATCAAACGCATCCTTGAACGAGAACACAACACCAAACAGGGGCAGTTTCTGCAAGTCGGGTTGGCTTCCCCATTCGGCGTCCAGGGCGGCCGCCTGTTCCAGCGCATCGGGGTAATGTCGAAAGATGTCGCAGGCGGGCGGTGCACCCGGTGGAAGCGGGCCGAGGCTGGGGTGGCGATCAAATTCACCCTTGCAAGTCACCGAGCGCTCTCCTCGAATGTTCAACGTCGACAGCGCATTCAGTTGACCCGATCGAGGAATGCCTCGAACCATCCCCATTTGCTGATGAACCTGAGGATCGGAGGCTGTGGTGTCCATGTGCCCCAAATCCAGGGGGGGGCCTTGATAGTGATGGAAATCGGGAAGAACCTCTGAGACAGGAATGGTGTGGGTCGGGAACGCCAAGGGGTTGTGTGCCCGTATGGATCCCGTCAAGCCGTTCGGCACCGGAGCCCCATCGGCGGTGACCAACAGAGTGGCAACACCGTTATAGCGCTGGCATCGCTCAATGTAGCGCTGTACCACTTGGGTACACGTGGTTCGGCCTTCGCGAATCGCCTTGTGCAGATCGTCTATCGTGGCCTCTTCGAGGACAAATTCCATGGATGCCATGACAGCCTCAGGAATTCTTGCGAGCCGCTTGCGTGGAAAGTGCCAGCGCCAACAGGTTGCTGGCCATGGAGCGAACAGCCAAACCGGTTTCGGGGGCAAAGTTCAGATATTCCTTGACCGCCATGACAGCCATCAAATCACGCTGAGTCAGCGTGGTCAAAACACGTTGCAACTCCGCATCGAGTTGTCCCACAGGAACCACTGTGTTGACCAAGCCCATCTCTCGGGCGCGGTAAGCGTCAAGTTTGTCCAGTGAATAAGCCATCCAGGCGGTGGATTTTTTACCAATCCTGTCAAGAATGGCAGAAATGGCCAGCGTCGGGGGCAGGTGGTACTCCATTTCGGGCAATTGAAACAGAGCACTTTCATCGGCAATGGTCAGGTCACAGACACCGGCGATCGCACAACCCAGGCCCAGTGCTTGTCCTTGCACGACAGCGATCACCGGAATTTTTGAAAACTTGATGGCGTCATACAGGCCCATGATGGGGGACAGCAGGTGGTCTCGCAAGGCCATGGGCGTCGGGTGAGGACCTGCCGTGCCGGGATCGCGTCCACGGCAAAAATCAGGGCCAGCGCCACGAATCACAACACAGTGCGCATGGTCGGCAGCCGCCTGAATCTGCCTGGTCATCTCATGGATCATGGGCAGATCAAACATGTTGCCGGCGTGTTCACGCGTCAGTGTCAAAGTAACCACCTGGGGTTGCCGGTCAAGGGTGATGTCTTTCATGATGTGTGCAGGGTTATCCTGAAAAATGGATGATGTCATGATGATCGGTTGAAAATTACTTCGACAACTTGGTGTTATCCCGGGTGAGCCCCTGGGGTGATCCTGCGATCATTTCCACATTCTGAGATTGGCTGACTTACCATGAGTGCGATGAGTTTTAAGTTTTCAAGTGCGCAAGCGGGCGACCATGACGAAGCCCGTGAGTTCGTTCAAGGTAAAGGCTGTTACACCAGCGACGTGTCCATGCCTGGGCAACTCTATGCCAGTTTTGTGCGTAGCCCCTGGGCACATGCAGAGATAGTCAGCCTGGACACCGAAGCGGCTGCCACCATGCCAGGCGTGCGGGGTGTGTTGAGTGGCAAGGATGTCGAGGCTGCCGGATTGGGACGGATTTCACCCTTGGTGATCATGAAAGGGTCTGATGGGCAGCCCATGCATTCCTCTGGCATGCCCGTGCTTGCATCGGACCGTGTCCGACATGTGGGTGAGCCTGTGGCGCTTGTCGTGGCAGAGACCCTCCAGCAGGCAATGAACGCCGCAGAGCAGGTGGTTGTCGACTATCGGTCGTTGCCGTGTGTCACCGACTTGCAGGCGGCCATCGATGAGAACGCACCACAAGTTCACACGAACGTTCCCCACAACATCGCCATGGATTGGGCGATGGGTGATTCGGCGGCTTTGAACGAAGTGTTCCGTCAAGCACACCATGTGGAAGAAATTGTGTTGTCAGATCCGATGCTGACGGGCTCCCCGATGGAGCCTCGGGCAGCACTGGCCCACTATGACACCAGTCTTGATCGGTACACGCTGGTCGCCAGCACGCAGGGTGTGAAGACGGTTCAGCAGGTGTTGGCGAATCAGGTTTTCCACATCGCACCCGAAAAAATCCGTGTCATGACCCCTCACGTAGGGGGGGGCTTTGGCCTGAAATCGCAGACCTATCCCGAGCATGCGGCGTTGTTGTTGGCCAGTCGGCTGGTCGGCGCGCCGGTGCAATGGACGGCTACTCGCCTGGAATGCTTTCTCACCGACACACATGGTCGCAACACCCATTTGAAGGGTGCGATGGCCTTTGATCGCGAGGGCAACATCCTGGGTTTGAAAGCCGATGTGCTGTGCGGGATTGGCGCTTATACATCGGGCTATATCGCAGTGGTCAGCACGATGAACATCTACAACTGTTTGTCGAGTGTGTATCGCGTGCCTGCTGTGTCCATGCGTTCGCGCCTGGTTCACACGCATGTCATGTCCGGTGGGCCTTACCGCGGGGCTGGTCGACCTGAGGCCATTTACCTGGTAGAACGACTGATGGACGAAGCGGCACACGCCTTGGGGTTATGCCGTCTTGAATTACGCCGCCGAAATTTTGTCCCTGCGACAGCCATGCCTTATCGCGCGGCCAATGGTTTGACCTACGACTCGGGTGAGTTTGAGGCGGTCATGAACAAGGCGGTGGCACTGGCCGATTGGCAGGGCTTTGAAAAGCGTCGTGCAATTGCGGCCAGCCAAGGTCTTTTGCGCGGCATTGGCGTGTGTTCTTTTCTGGAGGTGGCGGGCGGCATCCTGGAGGAGCCCGCAGACATTCGCGTGCTGGAGGATGGACGCGTTGCCCTGCACCTAGGCGCCCAAGGCATGGGTCAGGGCGTGCAAGACATCTATCCCAAATTGGTGGCCGACAAGCTCGGAATTTCCTTGTCCTCCATTATTCTGGTCACGGGTGACAGTGATCAAGTACCAGGCATTGTTTCAACCGTCGCCTCTCGCACCACCATGATGGCAGGAACGGCGACCGTGATGGCATGCGATGAAGTGATTCGCCGCGGTAAGCTGTGCGCCGCACATTGGTTGGAAGCTTCGGTAGAGGACATGACCTATGCGGCAGGACATTTCACCATTGTCGGGACTGATCAAACCATGAGTCTGACGGAGGTCGCGCAGCGCTTGCGGCACTCAACGGATCTCCCCGAGCATGTGCCCCACAGCTTGGACAATGTGACCGTGTTCAAAGCGCCTTCCTTGAACTTTCCCAATGGCTGTCATGTCAGTGAGGTTGAAATCGACCCCATGACGGGCACGGTTCGTTTTATTCAGCACACGGCGGTCGATGATGTTGGCGTGATGCTCAACCCTCAACGTGTGGAAGGGCAGATCATGGGGGGGGTGGTTCAGGGTCTGGGGCAGGTGTTGGGTGAAGTTCTGCACTACGATTCAGAGGGGCAGTTGCTCACAGCCAGTTACATGGACTATCCCATGCCTCGTGCTGATCAGGTGCCACGACTGGTTCTCGATCACCACGTTGTGCCTTGCACAACGCATCCGTTGGGTGTGAAAGGTGCCGGCGAGTCGGGCGTGGCGGGTGCTTGGCCCGCAGCTGTCAGCGCCTTGCTGGATGCCCTGCGGCCTGCGGGCGTACGCAAGCTGGATCTACCTTTTACCTCAGAAAGAATTTGGGCGGCCCTTCAGGCCGCCCAATGAGCATGCTCTAAAGAAATCTGGCGTTATTTTTTAGCGGTTTCAGCTTCCAGCTTCTTTCTGGACTCCGTGTAATACGCGACCACTTTACGAACATTGGTCGCTCCTTCGCCCTCCAGTTTCTTCAGGTAACTGTCGTTGGCGGCAGTTCCAGCTTGCAAGATTCGCTGTTCATCAGCGGGGGTGGAAAAGTTGAAAACGATCTTATTTTTATCAGCCCAATTTTTCTTGATCTGATCTTCAGACTTCATCAGCTCCGTTGCATAGCGAACCCCATATTCATTACGGAGTTCAATCAGCATCTTTTGGGTTGCAGGAGGCAATGACCGGAATTTTTTGCCAGACATGAAGAATGCAGAACCAACAACACCACCGTTACCATTCAAGCCTGGTGGATTCATCATATGCACGTTTTTCACCACTTCGTTGAGTTTGAAAACGTTGGAAAGCAAAATCACCAGTTCGCCAAGTGCATCAATAGTGCCGCGGTCCATGGCTGGGTACATGTCCGAAAACACCATGAAGACTGGGTTCCATCCCAGATTTTTATAAAAATCTGTGCGTGCACCGCCGTAGGTACGAAGTGTTTTACCTTTCAGCACGTCCATGTTGGTCAAGGGCGATTTCGTTCCAACAGGCGCTAGTCCACTGATGTGAGACATCATGGGGACGATATCGTTTTTAGCCAGCTCCGCCTTTAAATCGGGCTGATTGTCCATGGTGTCTAGGGCTGCTCTGACGGCAGCGACATAGTTATCGCCGTAGTTGAACATGTGATCCAAGGACATGTAGTTGGGCAACTGAGCTGGGTGATATGAACTGCTGACCCAGGCCAAATCTGCAACACCAGATTGAATGCCTGGCAGGGCGTCAGCCCACTTGACCAGGGAGTCCGACCAGAAATACTGGATCTTGATCTTTCCCCCCGAACGTTTTTCCACCTCACTGCCCCACCATTTGTGCAATTCGCCAAACCAGGACTTTTCCCCGGTGGGCACAGCCATTTTCCAGGTCTGCTGTTGCAACTCTTGTGCGGTTGCCGAGAAAGCCATCGAGCCGGCAGCCAGCGCGACAGTAGCCAATTTCAAGATTAAACGTCTCATGTGAACTCCTGTAAAAAAAAGGATGGGACAGTGGGAAATCAACCAAGGCCAGGGTCTTGGGCCTTTGGTAACGAACTGATACCAGCATAGCTTTCGCGACCCGATGCCAGAAAAAATGCCTTGATGGCATTAAACACCAATTGCACGGCTAGCAATGTCAATCCAAACGCAAACAATGACTTGAAGGGCCACAAGGGAAAACGCAAGACAGCCAATCGGTATTCCAACATTTGGATTGAAGCCTGTGCAATGGACCAAGCAGACACCGAGAGGTAGATGAATGCAACGGCTGCCAGCAGATTGCCCATGCCTTCGACAAAAAATTGCGTCCTGCGGGGCAATTTGTCTGTGGCGAAAGTCACATTCACATGCCCACCTTCCAGGGCCACCAAGGCCACACCAAAATAGACCGATACCACCAGCAGTGCTTCCACCAATTCGACGGTCACTGGAAAAGGCATCGACAACTTGCGGCCAATCACGTTGATGAAGATGACCACGGTCATGATGACCAAGGGGATGGCAATCAGGTAGGGGATGAACCGTTTGTAAAAAGCCTCGTAGGCTTCAATCATTTTTTCCATCGAATCGCTCCAGTGTTCGTGTAGGCGAGGTTCAGCGCATGGACTTCATGAGTTCCGGTAGCCACAGGCAGATCTCAGGAAAGACAACCATCAAGCCGACGGTGATCAACATGAGGAACACAAAAGGCAACGAGCCGGCGAAAATATCCTTCAGTTCATAGCCATCGCCCAGTGCACCTTTCATCACAAAGCAATTCAAGCCCAAAGGCGGCGTTATGGTGCCAATGGCCATCATCACAACCACCACGACACCGAACCACACCAAGCTCATGTCAAAGTCTGTGATCAGCGGGGCCAGCACAGGCATGGTCAAGACCATCATCGAAATGGCATCCAAAAAGCATCCCAAAAAGAGATACAGGATGACAATTCCTACCATCAGCGTGAAAAAATTCAGTTCCAAGCTCTTGATCCAACCTGTCATGGTCGACACGACACCAGTGGTGGACAGAAAAGTTGAAAAAATATAGCCAGCACCCAACAGCAGAAAAATCATGGCCGTGACTTTGGCGCTGTCAATAAATGAATGGGTCACACGCTCCCATGTCAAGTTGCCTCGGATGTAGACCAGCACCAAAGAACCCACAACACCCACTGCAGCCGCCTCATCGGGTGTTGCAAAGCCTGTATAGATGGCACCTAGCACCGAAATAAAAAGTGCAGCAGCAGCCCATAATCTTTTCAGAGTTTGCCATTTGGCAGGCCAAGAGGTGTCCAATTCCGTCGAAACTGGTGCAGTTTCAGGGAAAATTTTGCAAAATATCATCACTGCGGTGGCCATCAGTACCGCCGTGAGAATACCCGGCATGATGCCTGCAATCAGCAATTGACCCACAGACGTCTCAGTGATGATGCCGTAAAAAACCATCAAGATACTCGGTGGGATCAAGACGTCCAGACAGCCAGCTGATGCAACCACACCCAGAGCCATTTTTTTGTTGTACCCCGCGCGAATCATTTCCGGGACGGCAATTTTGGAAAAAACTGCAACCGCAGACAAGCTGGAGCCTGAGCAGGCTCCAAAGATGGCAGAAGAGTACACCGTTGCAACGCCCAAGCCTCCAGGTACACGACCAAACCATGCCTTGGCGGCGTCGTAGGCGTCCTTTCCTAGGTCGGCGTAGAAGGCCAGCGTGCCCATCAAAATAAAGAGCGGTAAGGCAGACAGGGTGAAGTTGGAGGTGTAACTGAAAAGACCAGTAGGTATGAACTTGAAGGCTGCATCAATGGGATACACAATCAGCATGCCGCCCAATCCCACAATAGCCATGCCATAGGCAATGGGCACTCGGAGCAAGCTCAGCACTAAAAAAATTGCAAATCCCAACAAGCCAATGGTCAATTGATCCATGGGGTACTCCGGTCAATTCTTGCTGGGAGCCGGCGCATCGGCTTGCAATTGGGGCGCGGACTTCGCAAAGGCGTCGAGTTTCAGCAGCTCCTGGTAGATCGCCATGACCTTGGGAACGCTGTCGAGTTGGCAGCCAAACAAGCTGGCCCCCGTGACCTGTGAGGCCAAGCAAATGTCAGCCACAGTGACGTGGTCGCCATGGCTGTATCGCCCCGCTTGGGGGGACTGGGACAACATTCGCTCATACGTTTGGAGGGCTTGCAGGGTCCAATGTTGGAGCCAGGCGTTGCGAGTGCCTTCATCCAAATGCAGCGTGTTTTGCAAATAATTTCTGACACGCGGCACCACCAACGGGTGGCCATCGCTGGCACAGACATGCGCCAGGCTCAGCACCCTGGCTCGCTGCTCGGGCGCGGTGGGCATGAGCGCCGGCGTGGGGTAAACCAACTCCAGGTAATCCAGAATGGCCATCGATTGCGACAACGGTTGTGACACGCCCGGCACAATCAGTGCGGGCACGGCACCTTGAGGGTTGATGGCCAAATACGCGGGGTCGTGTTGGTGCCCTGCGAGCAGGTTCACCGGAATTTCTTCGTAGGTCAGCCCTTTGAGTTTCAGTGCAACGCGAACTCTGTAGGCGGCCAGTGAGCGCCAGAAACCATAAAACCGGATGGACATGGGTTATTCCTTGCCAGTGGGGATCACTGGAATGAGTAGGTAGGGGGCTTTGCTGGGTTTGATGTGCAGGGTGTTGACACCATCAAAAATTTTCGCGGGCCGGTCTTTGGGGTCGGTGTGCGTGAAAGGGCCACATCCCGTCATGGGGTATTTCATATTGGACAACACGCCTGCGGGACCGGGGTAGACATAGTCTTTGCCTCGCAATGTCAATGCCAGACGGTAACCGGCGGGGACCACAATGCTGGTCGGGATGATTTCAACATCCAACTCCACCACCTGGTTGGGCTTGAGAGGTTGCTTCTCGTCGTGTGTGTGGTAGGGGCGATAGGGCTTTGACAGTTGCGTGTCTAAATTGCGGTGCGAGGCGCGCAGCCATCCCTGACCGATCGGGGTATGGGGATCCAGTGCGCCTTGGAAGACGACTTCCTGAAGATCGGGTGTGAACACCCTGAGCACGGCAAACACATCCGCATCCTGAGTACTGGAAGACAGGAAAAGTTTCACCGCACTGGGGCCGGTGATTTCCATGTCCTGGGACTGAGGTGGCAACATAAATGTCACGCCTTCAGACATGCCCTTGTAGCTGATTTTGGCTGAGCGTTCTGGCGGTCGCGACGACAAGCTGGCCGCATCGGGTTGCAAATAAAGACGAGTCCAGCGCGTCTTTTTGAGAGGCCATTGGGTTTCAGCGCGACGCACAAATTTTTCGCCAGGATGCCGTATGTTCAGCAGGACTTTGGGCTGTCGAGTCCATCCGTTTTTCTTGCCGTGCAAGAAGTAGTCAAAAAATTTCAGCTGCAACTCACGGCCATAGTCTGTGTAGAAGTGCGTCCAGTGCTCGATCCCGTGTACTTCCAGCCATTTGTCTTTGGAAGCCGCACGCGTGAAACCTTCGAAGTTGCCTCTGGGGTGCAGCCCTTGTCCTCCCCAGTTGGCCGCAGAAAAAATGGGGACCTTGACTTTGGACCAATCGGGCATGCGTGCACGCCAGTACTCGTCGTCCATGCTGTGCTTCAGGGCTGCAGCGGCAAAATCCTCACGATTCTTCAACAGTTGAGCATCGCTGAGGGGCTCATCACCACACACGAACCGTCCCGTAACCCTGCTTTTGGGGCCGCGATCAGCCAAGCCATATTGAACCGTGCGGACCTGCATGTCGTACCAGTTCTTGATGAAGTCACACAGGATGCCACCGTGGTGGCTCAGGTCGCGGTACATGTCAGCCGCGCCTTCCCAAGGACAAATGGCCGCCAGGTGAGGGGGTTGCAGGGCCGCCACTTGCCATTGGTTCATGGCGTAATAGGAAATGCCGTTGAGGCCAACTTTACCGTTGCTCCATGCCTGCACACCCGCCCATTCAATGCAGTCATAAAAGTCCAGCGCCTCTTGGGGACTCCAGAGCTGCATATAGCCAGGGGACATGCCAGCCCCACGGGAGTCCACGCGGATACAGACATAGTCGTGGGGGACCCATTTTTCGGGGTCCACCACTTCCCAGTTCTGGTATTTGTTGGTGGAGCCTTTCACCACATCGGGATGGTCGCTGGCCATCCGATCCCAACAGGTGGTGTATCCGTCTTGGAAGGCCAAGCCTTTTCCATAAGGACCATAGGTCATGATGACCGGGAAGCGACCCGGCCGATTCGGGCGAAAAACATCGGCTCTGAGCGTCACGCCGTCTCGGGTTTGAATGGGGACGTCCCAATCGATTCGCATACCATCTTTCACGACTGTTGCTGAGTTCACAGAGCACCCTTCCAGAAGCACCATTGTTCCAATGCGCAGGGAATACTAGCCGTCAACGCTGAGCCTAGAACAAGGAAAAACCCGCATGTCAGCAAAAAGAACCCGAATGACCCAGGGTGTCATCTGGGTAAACCGGAGGAACCCATTTCGATGGTAATCTGGTATCGATGCACGTGGACAGATTTCACGTGGCCTTTACTTTTCCTTCTGCGGGTATCCCATGGACACTTTGATTGAACACAAGGACGGCATGCACATTGAATGGGACGTGCCCATTCGACTGTCCGACGGCATCACCTTGCGGGCAGACATTTTTCGACCCATCGGTGAAGGACGTTTTCCGGCGATCCTGACGTACGGTCCTTACGCCAAGGGATTGCCGTTTGAAGTGGGCTACAAGACCGCCTGGACCCGGATGATCACGGCCTACCCCGAAATCGCAGAGGGAACCTCCAACAAATACCAAAGCTGGGAGCTGGTGGATCCGGAAAAGTGGGTGCCGGACGGGTACGCTTGCGTGCGAATCGATTCCCGAGGCGCGGGTTGTTCAGAAGGTTTCCTGGACGTTTGGTCGGCGCTGGAGGCCCAAGACCAATATGAGTGCATTGAATGGACGGCCGCACAGTCTTGGTGCTCAGGCAAAGTCGGGTTGAATGGCATTTCTTACTACGCCATGAACCAATGGCAAACGGCCGCCTTGCAGCCCCCTCACTTGACGGCCATGTGTGCATGGGAGGGTGCATCAGACTATTACCGAGAACTGTGCAGGCACGGCGGCATTTTGAGTGACTTTCTTGACGGCTGGTACCTGCGACAAGTGAAGTCGGTGCAGTATGGTGTGGGAAGCCGGGCGCATGTCAATCCCAACACCGGACGCTCTGTGGCAGGCGACATCACCTTGAGTGATGATGTGCTGGCCAGTCGAAGAGCCGAAACCCACCTGGACGCTCAAAATCATGAACTCCTCGACGATTTTTACAGAGCGCGTATTCCGGACTACAGCAAAATCAAAACGCCGTTGCTCTCTGCGGGAAACTGGGGCGGGATCGGCCTGCACCCAAGGGGTAATTTCGAAGGCTATCTGCAGTCAGCCTCCGAGCAGAAATGGCTGGAGGTTCATGGGGATACGCACTTTTCGCACTTTTATTCCAATTACGGCCTCCAGCTGCAAAAGAAATTCTTTGGCCACTTCCTGAAGGGTGAAGACACGGGCTGGACCCAAATGCCCAAAGTCCAACTCAACATCCGACACCCAGGGGAAAAGTTTGTCTTGCGCGGTGAAAATGAATGGCCGTTGGCGCGCACCCAGTGGACACCCTATTATTTGCAGCCCGATGGACACAGCTTGTCCACGGCGAAGCCTCACCTCAGCCACGCACTTACCTACCACACGCGATCCGATGGCCTCAGCTTTTCCACCGGCCCCCTGCAACAGGCGATGGAAATCACGGGCCCGCTCGCTGCCAAACTGCGTATTTCCTCGGCCACCGTGGACGCAGATGTTTTCCTCGCTGTGCGTGTCTTTGATCCGTCTGGCAAGGAGGTGTCATTCATCGGGTCCAATGACCCCAGGACGCCTGTCGCGTTGGGGTGGTTGCGGGCGTCTCACCGCAAGACCGATCCGTCCAAGTCCTTGCCTTACCGTCCCTGGCACACCCACGACGACAAGCAAGCCCTGATCCCCGGCCAGCCGGTCGATCTGGACGTCGAAATTTGGCCCACTTCAATAGTTATCCCGATTGGTTATTCCCTGGTCTTGAACCTGCGTGGCAAAGATTACCGATACGATGATGTCGGCGTTGTTCTGCCATTTGATTCTCGACCCATGTACGGCGTGGGCCCCTTCACCCATGAGAATCCGGTGGACCGCCCTCCGGAAGTGTTTCACACCGAAAACACCTTGCACTGGGAGCCCGATTATGCGCCCCATGTTTTGTTGCCCATCATCCCGATTTAACGTCAACCTATTTCAACCCATCAGGAGACCCGCGTCATGATTTTTAGCTGTGCACCCACTTGCAAGCATCCTTATCACCAACATGGAAAAGCACCCAAGGGTACCGCTGGCATGTTCACCTCCTTGGCGACCAAGAAGTTGGCGCAACGCAAGGA
>Ga0255099_1000672_pt1 | contig 13324 bp, 15 predicted proteins | sample Colum_Colum_RepA_2_FD_188451 | JGI IMG/M metagenome (GOLD analysis project Ga0255099, IMG submission 188451) | Freshwater microbial communities from Columbia River, Oregon, United States - Colum_Colum_RepA_8d | ecosystem: Environmental > Aquatic > Freshwater > River | place: USA: Oregon...
GGATTGCAAACCCGGTCTTCTCCCTGGAACGCATGGTGGCCGGTGATGCGCTGGAGTTAAACCGTGCGCTTTCCTTTGGTCTGCTCGATATTCTGACCCTCCCTAGTCGCCAGGGAATCGCCAACCGTCGCATCGAAGTGGCCCATCTGCGACTGTCGAGTGATGTGGTCGACCAGGTCACCCGCGTGCGCCAGGCATGGGTCCGCGCCGTGGCTGCCCAACAGACGCTTCAGTATGCCAAGCAGGTGTATGAAAGCGCTGCAGCGAGTGCCGAACTGGCTCGCAGGATGCAGGCCATAGGCAACTTCAATCGCCTCACACGGGCTCGTGAGCAGGCCTTCTATGCGGACGCAGGGACCCGATTGGCAACAGCAACTCACCAAGTAACTGCTGCCCGCGAAGAGTTCGTACGCGTACTCGGTCTGGATGCCCAACAGGCCCAGATGCTCAAACTGCCGGACCGCTTGCCTGAACTACCCAAACAGGCGCTCGATCCGCAGGGCGTTGCGACGTTTGCTACGCGTAACCGCCTCGACATCCGTCTTGCCCAAAGCACACTGGATGCTTCCGCCAGAGCCCAGGGTTTGAACATGGTCACCAGCATCACCGACATTGAACTGAGGGCCATGCGCAACACCAGCACGAACAGCGTGGCGGGTGAGCGCAGCGTAGCGCGAGGGTATGAAATCGCGGTACGCCTGCCCATCTTTGATTGGGGGGGCATGCAGCGCGATGCCATGAACGCACGCACCTTGGCCGCAGCCAATCAGCTGGAGGCGACCGTCCGCTCGGCGGGTTCAAGCTTGCGAGAAAGCTACTCCTCCTATCGCACGGCTTATGACATTGCACGGCACAACCGGGACGAGGTGATACCGCTTCGTAAGGTGATCTCAGAAGAGAACCAACTGCGCTACAACGGAATGATCATCGGCATCTTCGAGTTGCTGGCGGACTCTCGTGATCAGGTCTCTACGGTCATGGCTGCGATCGGAGCCGAGCAGCAGTTTTGGCTAGCGGATGCCGCGCTACAAGCCTCACTGGTCGGGCGACCGATGAACACTCCGCTGGCAGCCATGCCCAGTGCGCCAGCCGGTGGCGCTGCGCCTCATTGAATGAAAGATACGCCGATGACTTCCAGAAGAGACTTTTTCAAGTACGCCGGGATTGCTGGTGGTGCCGTGGCCGCCAGCGCGGTCAGCCGCGTGGCGATGGCCGCTCTGCCTGAGCCTGTAATACAGACCAGCCCTAACACCATGGCGCCGCTTGTCCCCAACAGCGGACGCGCCTACAACCCGGTGGTGACGCTGAATGGATGGACTTTGCCATGGCGCATGAATCAAGGCGTCAAGGAATTTCACCTGGTCGCCGAACCAGTAGTGCGGGAAATGGCCCCTGGCTTTAAAGCCCATCTCTGGGGCTACAACGGCCAGAGCCCGGGGCCCACGATTGAAGTGGTCGAGGGCGATCGCGTACGGATCTTCGTGACCAATAAGCTGCCAGAGCACACATCCATTCACTGGCACGGGCAGCGCCTGCCCAACGGCATGGACGGTGTGGCCGGACTGAACCAGCCGGCTATTCCCTCCGGCAAGACGTTTGTTTACGAGTTCGTCGCGCGTCGGCCTGGCACCTTCATGTACCACCCGCATGCTGATGAGATGACACAGATGGCCATGGGCATGATGGGCTTTTGGGTGACCCATCCTAAAGTCAAGAATGATCTGATTGATGAGGTCCAGCGAGACTTCTGCTTCCTACTCAACGCCTATGACATCGATCCGGGCAGCTACACCCCCAAGATCATGACAATGCTGGACTTCAACCTGTGGAGCTGGAACAGCCGGATATTTCCAGGCATCGACAGCCTCAATGTCCGCCTGAACGACAAGGTGCGTATTCGCATTGGCAACCTGACGATGACGAACCACCCCATCCATTTGCACGGCCATGAGTTCCTCGTCACTGGTACGGACGGTGGCCCGACGCCCAAGAGCACCCGCTGGCATGAAGTGACGACCGATGTGGCCGTCGGTCAGATGCGACAGATCGAGTTTCTGGCAGATGAGGAAGGGGACTGGGCCTTCCACTGTCACAAAAGCCATCACACCATGAACGCCATGGGTCATAACGTTCCGACATTGATTGGTGTGGATCACCGTGGCATCGCCAAGAAGATCAATAACCTGATTCCAGACTACATGGTCATGGGTGAGCGTGGTATGGCCGACATGACTGAGATGGAAATGCCCATCCCTGACAACACCGCTGCGATGATGACTGGCCAAGGCCCCTTCGGATCGGTCGAGATGGGTGGCATGTTCAGCGTTCTGAAGGTCCGCCGTAATCAAAAGGCGGGGGACTACAAGGACCCGGGTTGGTACAAGCATCCCGAAGGCACGGTAGCCCATGAGTACACCGGGCCGTTGACTGAACCAGCGCGCTTCAAGGCGGAGGGTGGGCAGTCCATGCCTCGCGCCCAGATGCCCGCCAAGACGACCGAAGTCAAGGTGCGCAAGCCCTCATCACATAGCAATCACTGAATTTTTTTTCCGGAGTTAACGAATGAAACCCAAGTACATCACTTCTCGCCAAATCTTTGTTTTGGTTGCTCTGACCCTGTCAGCGTCGGCTTTTGCGGCTGGAAAGCACGCCGGTGGGCATGGCCATGCTGACGAGGAAACCGCAATTGGCAAACCAGGTGTTGCCTCCAAGGTAACGCAGACCATCAATGTCGATATGACGGATAACATGCGTTACACACCCTCATCTATTCAGGTCAAGCAAGGAGAGACGGTCCGCTTTGTTGTCAAGAATCAAGGAAAGGTCAAGCACGAATTGAGTCTGGGCACCCAGAAGGAATTGCTCGAGCATCTGGAGCAGATGAAAAAATTCCCAGATATGGAACATGACGAACCTGGCAAAGTGACACTATCTCCAGGACAGCAAGGCGAAATTGTTTGGCAATTCACGAAGACTGGAACCGTAAATTTTGCCTGCTTGATGCCAGGCCACTACGAAGCTGGGATGAAGGGCGCGATCAAGGTTGGCAAGAAGTAATTTCATTACAGGAAAGGGCTGCTGAAATGACTGACAAAAACAGTTCAAAAAATTCAACGAGGCGGTTGCTATTGTTGGGAATAGCTTCAATGTGCTCGTCCTCAATTGCTATTGCAGCCAGCCCAAACGCTATAGCTATACAAGTCTGGAAAGACCCTAACTGTGGCTGTTGCAAAGACTGGATTATTCATTTAGAAAAGAATAATTTTTCTTTGAAAGTAAACGATCAAGGTAATAACGCAGCGCGGGCTCGACTGGGTATGCCTCAAAAGTTCGCTTCATGTCATACAGCTCTGGTCGGTGGATATGTGATTGAGGGGCATGTGCCAGCCGAAGACATTCAACGTTTACTCAAAGAAAAACCACAAGCGTTAGGTCTTGCCGTTCCGGGGATGCCTATCGGATCTCCTGGAATGGACGGTCCTGTCTACGGCGCAAGGCGTGACGCGTATCAAGTCTTGCTAATCCAAAAAGACGGATCATCAAAAGTTTTTAACTCTTACTCATGAGGAAAATATGAAAAATATTCAAACCAAAATTGCAACTTTACTATTGACCATTGGTGCGGCTCTTCCCTTAAGCAGTTTTTCCCAAGCTGTCATGGATCACAGCAAGATGAACATGTCTCAAATGACGCCGTCTTTAACCGACGGAGAGGTCAAGAAAATTGATCTCGAAACTGGCAAGGTCACGATCAAACACGGCGAAATCAAACATATGGATATGCCGGGAATGACAATGGTATTTACTGCTAAAGATAAGAGTTTATTGACCAGCATCAAGCCAGGCGAAAAAATTAAGTTTATGGTGATCAATGAAGGTGGCAAGATGATCGTCACTGACATCCAGCTAGTTCAGTAAGAAAACGTCGCTGCATCGAAAATGTGCAGGGCTCCCTGTTCATTGGGCGTCATAGCCTGTTGTGCAAATTGGCCCATGCATCAATGGATCCTATCCGTCAGCACTGGATAGGATGTGTGGTAGCGGTCATTGGCCTATGACCGAACTGACCGGCTGCCGAGCCTGATGGTTAAAGATCGACCGACCGCTACTGGCAGAAAGCCCACAAATGACTGCGGGACACGACCGGCAGCAACCGCTACAAACAAGTCAACGTCTTAAAAGATGTGACCGGCTGCAATGGGTCGAAACGCGACCTTGAGCCATTGACAAGGTAAATTAACAGCAAGGTTTTAGTTAACCGGGGCGATTTCGACCGAATTGCAGGCCCCACCCATCGGAAAAACTGCTAAAGAGGAGAAAAACCGTGACTCAACTTCAAAATGGACTCTATCCGCACCAGGTAGACGGGATCAAATTCCTGACCCAGCACGGGCGTGCCATCCTGGCCGACGACATGGGACTTGGCAAAACGCGCCAAGCCGTGATCGCCATGAATGAGGCTGCCCCCAATGGGGTTGTGCTGGTGATCTGCCCTGCGTCTCTCAAACTGAACTGGGAGCGCGAAATTCATCTGGTTCAGGCTGACGACGCTGTCGAGGTCATCGGCGTCAAAGGCTACGAGGTGGCAGAGCCCCGATGGGTGGTGGTCAATTACGACCAGTTGGCTAAAAACGCGGAGCGCCTTCGGACAATTCGCTGGTCGGGGGTGATCATCGATGAGGCGCACTTCATCAAGAACGCCAGCCAGCGCACATCGCAGGTTCTGAAAATCATTGGTGTGTCAGACAACAAGCGTGAAAGCGTTGAAGGACCTCGGCTGGTCTTTTTGCTGACCGGCACACCGATGCCCAACCGCCCGCGCGACCTTTTCAACTTGCTCAGGGCCGTGGGCCACCCAAGCGCCCGCAGCTTTCTGTCCTTCGCCAAGCGTTATTGCGGCGCATACAAGAATGACTTCGGCTGGGTTACAGAGGGCGCATCGAACATCGCCGAGCTCAATTTGCTTCTCAAAGAGGTGATGCTGCGCCGAAAAAAAGATGACGTGCTGGACCTGCCGCCAAAGATTCGGTCTTGGGTACCGGTGCAAATTGAAGCGGCGGGTGCGTGGAAATCGTATGAAGAATTCTTAGGCTGGCTTGGCAACTCCGATCCGTCCAAGCCCAATGACACTGAATTCCTGGCTCGCATCACCAAGCTGCGTGTTGCGCTCCACAAGGCCAAACACGCCGCCTGCGCTGAGCGCATCAAGGATGTGCTGGCTACTGGGCAGAAGGTCGTTGTGTTTACCTGTTACAGCGAGGGTATTACCAAGCACAAGAAGGCGCTGGGTGACAAGGCGATCACCATTACTGGTTCCGACAGCGCCAAAGACCGAATGGTCGCCATGGATGCATTCCAGAAGGATCCAGAAGTCCAAGTGGCCTTATGCAACCTGATCGCAGGTGGCGTGGGTTTGAATATGACGGCGGGAACGCATGTGATTTTTCAGGACCTGGACTGGGTCCCCGCCAACCACTTGCAAGCCGAAGACCGATGCTATCGCATAGGCCAAAAGCAGCGTGTGACGGTTGAATACCTGTTGGCTGATGGCACGCTGGACGTGTACATCGCGCAACTGCTGGAAACAAAGCTCATAGAAGCTCTCGAGTACAAAGCACTATTGGTCCACCTGGTCTATTCGTCATTAACAAGTGCAAGAGAACGGCTTCATTAAGCATACTAGAAAGCTGGTTTTTTTATGTGATCCATGGTTCGAAAATTAAACCTCGACTTCATTGACCAGGGTCCTTATCGGTACGCACCTCTGGCAGGTGCCTCCTTTATGCAAAAGGCTAGAAAAATGGAAGAAAAAACATGCTGACAGAAAAAATTGCTCAAGCACTGGCACTGGCCGTTGAAGCCCATGATGGCCAGAAACGCAAAGGCACCAATATCCCCTACATTGCCCACCCCTTAGGGGTGGCTTCCATTGCGCTGGATCACGGGGCAGACGAGGAGCAGGCGGTTGCCGCATTGCTTCACGATGCAGTGGAAGACGGTGGTGCCCACTACGCCGAGCGCATACGAACCAAATTCGGGAATCGGGTGGCAGATATTGTGGCTGGTTGTACCGACGGCGTCCCCGATGCTTCTGGAAGAAAACCACCCTGGCAAGCTAGAAAACAAAGCTATCTGGATCATCTCAAGTCTGCCAGCGATGATGTTTTGTTGGTCTCAAGTTCGGACAAATTGCACAACGCTCGAGCAATTGTTGAAGACCTGTTGAGCATTGGGCAGAAGGTCTTTGATCGGTTTTCAGCTAGCAAGGAACAAACCCTCTGGTATTACGAAAGCCTTGCGCAGATCTTTGAGTTGCGCGGTACTCCAGTTGCTCGTGCTTTGCGAGGCGCAGTCAACGAAATGAAACGGCTATCCAACTAGCGCTGCTCAAAAAAACGCCCCGAACCGGGGCGTGAAGACTCCTTTGGCAACTGCATCCAAAACCAAGCTACCGGCTTGGGGAGTAGTTGCAGGTTAGAACCTGATGAGCTCATGGCATGAGCCTGAACTTGGCTCTAATGATGCTCATCATCTGAAACAAGGAGTAGAGATGTCTTTCTGGCAAATTTTGGGGAAGTGGGCTTATTCCGACTCGGGAGAGTCAATTCAGAAGGTGTCTGACACAACGTCAATTTCATCCGACGGAACGGTGTACAACCGAATGGGCAACACCACGGTGGGCAGCGATGGTTCAGTCTTCACTCAAGTGGGCAGTTTCAGCTCGGACGGAAGCACAAGAATTGGCACCACGGCAACCGGTTTGGTAGCGGTCTTCAGCAAAGACCCAGAAGACCGATTTTAGGAATCAGGCGAATGCACAACATTCATATGGCTGAATTCTCAGAAGAATTCGCACGCTGCTGGAACGCCGCTGGATCGCACATTCAGCGAATGGCTGGCGGGGAGCTTATGAGTTGGCTTAAGGCGACTCTTGCTCCGCCATTCCTCGAGCACCTATCCTTCAGGCTTGGAAATCAACTGTTCTTCATTCAAATCGAAGATGATGACGGTGTGCTTGAGGTGCCAGGCAGTTCCGATGGACTTATGGCGATTGCAAAAGGATGCAATGGCTATCCATGCCTGATGCCTATGAAGAAGCTAGGCGGCAAATGGCAGCCCGCTGCTCCTGGTTGGGGGCTTATTGATGCCGAAACACGTAGATCGATAGATCCGATTTCGTTTGTATCAGATGAAAAGGTAGAGATGACCGGCTGGGAGCTTCAAGACTTTGCTGTGCAAGTGGTTCGCGATGATCTGAAAAGTTCTGGTCGAGAGCTAATGTCTTGGAACGGAAATCCAGATGTCTTGCCATCGATTTGGTTCATAGGTGATCATGGTCCAGAGTGGGTCATCGTTCGTGCTTACAAATTCCCAGAAGAGGATGAGGGGTTGCCTGAAAACATTGGAGAAATAAAGATGCAATTCAGAAGCGCTCAAGGACATTATGCGGCTGTTGGTATTGCAGATATGAAAGGTATGTTAGAGGTAGATGATTTGGACTCCGATGAGTCGCCAATATACAGAGGTAACGGACTGAACGTTGACTACCGTGGATTGGTGCGCATTGACTAGACACTTACAGACATGACACCGAAGCACCTTTATCTCGATTTTGATGGAGTCTTGCACCCAAATTTCGTCGGTAAAGATCAATTGTTCAGTCATATTCAGAAGTTGACCAGCGCCATAGTAGGGAAACCTTTGCGTATTGTCATTTCTTCCAGTTGGAGGTTTCATGAAAACATCGACTACCTGAGAAGTCGATTTGAACCCACAACTCGAAACCAGATAGTAGGATGTACAGGGCCCGCGCACATTGGGAAATGGGCTCGCTGGAATGAAATTAAGAAACACGCAAACACGAACGGCGTGACAAATTGGGTGGCGCTTGATGACGCTTATATGGAGTTCCCACCCGAATGCGAAGAACTCATCCTGTGTGATGGAAAGATAGGATTGCAAGACACTCAAATTCAGCAACTGATCAAGTGGCTTAACGGCTAGAGGCGAGAATGGAAATTAATGCATCTAAGATCCGATATCTGACCAAGTCGCGTTTTAAGTTGGCCGTCGAATGTCCCCGCAAATTGTTCTACACCGGTAAAAGCGAATACCTGGACAAGTCGCGAGACGATAGCTTTCTTGCAGCTTTAGCTGAGGGCGGCTATCAAGTGGGTGAGCTGGCAAAGCTGATGTACCCCGGAGGTGTGACCATTGAAGAATTGGGCCACCAGATTGCCTTAGAGAAAACTCAAGAGCTTTTAAAGCGCGATCAAGTTGTCATATTTGAAGCTGCATTTGTTCATGGAAATCTCTTCATCCGAGTTGACATACTCAAAAAAACAGGCAACAGAATCGAACTGATTGAGGTTAAGGCAAAGTCCTACCGACAGTCGGACGACGGAGATTTTCGAGGAGCCCGTGGCGGCATCAAGTCTGACTTTCTGCCATATCTGCAAGATGTAGCGTTTCAGCGCTATGTGGCTGAGCAGGCGTTGGTAGGTCACGAGATCAACGCATTCCTTCTTCTTGCAAATAAAGACGCCGTAAGCAGCGTTGATGGCATTAATCAGCAGTTTAAAGTTCAAAAAGCCGACGGTAGATTAAAGGTCCTGACCCATACAGACCTAACGCAGTCGCAGCTTGGCGATCCCTTGCTGGTGTGTGTCAACGTAGACAGCCAAGTCGATGAAATCCTAGCAGGATCGCTCTTAGTTGCGCCAAACAAATCAGTGAAATTTGTTGATGCGGTTCGAGCGTTCGCAGATGCTTACGCAACTGACGCAGCGATGCCTCCGATTCCAAAATCTAAATGCGCAGGTTGCCAGTTCAAGGCAGAAACCCCGATACGTCAAGCCCTGAAGTGATTCAAGAATACGGGCATCCGCTCGATTTGCGCCTTGTCCGCCTGAAAAATGAACTTTGAACCGATCGGTTTCTCTCCAGAGCGTGTCCTCTGGGCCATCAAACCACAATTCGCAGTTGATGTTTGGATGAAGATCGACGAGATTGCGTAGCTTGTCAGTTAGGAAACTTCTGGCCAACGCATTGGGCCCAGCGGCCGAATCGAAGTACCGCCCGTCAATGAACGGTTTTATTTTGTGAAGTAGGTTGTGCCCATCAACAAGAATCCAGCAGGCGTCTGCTGTGATAAGACATTGTCGTAGCGTTTGCAGGGGCGCTATCCTGTGGAGATCTTCTCGTCTTACATGGCTGCGATGATCGTGCTGCGCATATAGGGTTAAAACGCGTCGCTATTTCATCAATCTGCATTTTGACGTCCTGCTAACTAATTCAGGTGATCTTTCCATCCTAAAACTATCCAGGCTCACTCTATGAGCCTTGAGGCGGATAGAGTGAACATGAGCCAAATAGGATTAATTTTCCTTCTTTGCGATCAATTTGGGAATCGAATTGCTCTTCAAACCATTGGAATGATCGTCAAATGAAATCTGACAAACTATTTTTCTACCTGCACCGCTTCAATGTGCTTTTACCAGCAGCCGCACTTTTGTTGCTGGTGTGTTTGCTCGGATGGGCTTTCATATCCAGTCAAGGCTCATCGCCGGCCAGACAAATCATCCCGCCTTTAGGCGCATCTGCTACCAACAAAGACGCGTTGCGTGTTCAGCTTGCTCATTTTGATGGGGGGCAAGACACTCTCGTCTTTCTTGTCAATACAAGTCCAATCCGACAGGGCTATGAGGGCCGTGATAGCGAAACTCGCAATCTCCTATTTGTCTCAACAAACACAGAAAAGGCGCAATGGCTTTTCCCCGATCAAGATCAGATTCTTAGCCGCATCGTTCCGCTGGATAGCGCAAACGACAGTGCCAAAGCCGTTTACATCGAAACCAAGAAAAGATCAGCCGGGGATGGAGACTCGAAGCTCAAGAAAGTAACCCGATGTTCTGTAGGTGATCGTCCACGTTCGTGATCAGGTGGTTGAACACCAGCCGTCGCCACAACTGCCTGGCATCACTGACGAAGTTCTCACACTTGGAGCGCATCACATCGATGATTTCAGTGTACGAATGCTCATCGTCGCGGTTGGCTTGCAACAGCGTTGCACCTGAGATGTAGGGGATGCGATTTTGTTCAGGCGTGCGGTCAAAACGGCGAATCATGGCAACCGGCTGGTCCTGAACCATCACGATACGTGATAGTGCGGTATCAATGCCTGCCAGTTTGGCTAGCCTTAATGCCAGCACCTCACCACGTGTGACTGCACGCTCATCGTTCACGCTGGGAAACTTGCCCAGTGACAAAGCGCCATCTGCATCCAGGATGGTGCATTTGGGGCGCATACCTCCAAGGGATGTTCCTTTGCCTTGAAGGTAGGCCAAGTCTTCGGCCGTTTCTTTGCTGAGTTCCACCGCACGGGATGCAAGCAGGATTTTTTCCAGCTCCAGAAACGCAGGTGTTGACCGCGCACCATCGGCCACGCTGCGCAGGTAGTGCCCGCTCTCATCTTTCAGTCGCAGTGCGCCCACCCGGCTGAAATCATCCACGCAAGCGAGGTAGTCCGCTTCGGTCAGCGGTCCTAGTGACGCATCTTTGGCGCGGGCTTTGGCATGTGCGCGTGCGATCACCCGTCGTCCCCACGCATCTGGCTCGGTGTCGGCCAGGGCCAAGAAGAAGCACGTGTCGTTCTTGGTGGGGGGCTTGCGAAGTTGGTAGCCGCTTTGGCGGTTGAGGTCGGGTGAGACATCAAAGAACTGCGCATCTGCCAGCCATTCGTCGCTGTAGGCGAATTGAGAAAACTCTCGTTGACCGTCCTTGACAAAGATGAGCCGCCCCAGCGGCTTTGCCGCCTTGCCCAGAAAGACATCCATCTGGGTGCGAGTGGGGGTCGGTCTGGTGGCGGGTTTGGCAGCAGGTTTTGTGGCCATCAGAACGCTCCAGATTCTGCTGATTTGCGGGACTTGCGCACGCGCTGGGGCAACTTTTCATCCATCAGCGTCAGGCCGATGGTGTCTTGAGGTGTATCGAGCAACTGATTGAGCTTGTCCAGCTCCCCGAACACTTGCAAGGCCCTGGCGAGGTGAACCATGGCGGTGCCTGGGTGGCCAGCTTCCATTCGCCGCACCGTATGGGCAGACGCGCCGATCCGTTCTGCCAGATCTTCCTGTGTCAGGTGTCTGCGCCGACGTGCAAGTGAAATCGCCTGACCGAGTCGGGTCAGGCTTCGCTCAACTGGCAATGGTGGTGGGGATAGGGATTTCATTTAAGGCGCATTTTATGGATATTTAAAATATTTAGCAACGCATATATGCTCGTTTATATTGAAAATGTGCGGAAATTTACTTTGCTATTGCAGGGTTTTTCACGCAACGCGCCAAGCTCATTAAACAGCTGGTCAGGATTAAGGCACTCCACGTTGACCTGCCGGGACACCCTCAAAATGGGCCATTTCTGGCCCTTTCAGCCGCTGTTTTTCGCTGTTTTGCTTAATCCATGTTGCTCGAATCGTCGCAGTATCATCGAGGCAGCATCTCGTTCGATGTGATCGGCAAGATGCGGACGCTGGCTCCTTGGCGAACCTCTACGCTTGGCGCGAAAGCGCGGCCCCGTTCGCGGATGGGCGGGCTCACGCCAAGGTCGCCGTGGCGGACGGTGACGTGTGCTTCTTTTGGGAGGACACATCCCGAGGTTGCTGCACGACCATTTCCTGTTAGATCGGTCTTTCTATCGACCGGTTGTAGACATAAATGGGCGATATGCATGCCATAGAAGATGCGTGAAGTTGAATTTCCCCTTTGAAAATCAATACGTTGTATCGACCACGGTATTCATTCTTAATTTAAACCCACGGGTGATAGACGAGTGCACTGTTGATTTGGTTTCGGAATTGAACCCGGATTCACAGCCATTGCCGTTGTTGCAGAGTGCCGGTCCATCGGACGTCACATGAAAGAAATCTTTCATGTTTGTAATCTAAATTAAAGAATGGTTTAATTTGATCGTTGTAACTAAAGCAGACTTTCAATGAATCGGGACACCGGGACCTACGTCATCTCCACGACTCTGGGTGAGCCGGTGAGGGCGTTCGTGCCCCATCCCCTGCCGCCGGCAGGACCAGCTTTGGCGCCTGTCGTCTACGTCGATCTCAATCGCCAAGCCGAATTGGCCCTTGCACGTCTCGCAGGCGTGTCGGGCCTGGTGCCGTCAGTGGATTGGCTTCTGTACAGCGCCATCCGCAAGGAGGCATTGCTGACGTCGCAGATCGAGGGTACTCAGGCCACACTGATCGATTTGTTCGATGAGGAAGCTGGATTCAAGGTCAGCAACACCGACGACGTGGAGGAGGTGACCAATTACCTGCAGTCCTTCCGCTGGGTTCAAGAGCAATTGCGTGACCCCCAAGGGCTGCCCATCAGCGTAAGGCTGCTGTGCGAGGCGCACCGCTTGCTCCTTGATGGTGCAAGAGGTGCAGGCAAGCAGCCAGGAGAACTGCGCCGATCACAAAACTGGATCGGCGGCACGCGGCCGGGCAACGCCGCGTTCGTACCGCCACCGCCAGAGCACGTGCCGGCTTTGATGGCCGATATGGAGCGCTTCCTTCATGACGATGGGACGGAGTTGCCGCCCATGGTGAGGGTGGCATTGATCCATGCACATTTTGAAAACATCCACCCCTTTCTGGACGGCAACGGGCGCATTGGCCGCCTGCTGATTGCCGCACTGTTCGAGCACTGGGGATTGCTGGCCGAGCCGCTGATGTACCTGAGCGGCTATTTGAAGCAACACCAGGCCGAGTACTACCGTCGCCTGTCAGCCATCCGTACCGAGGGCGATTGGGAAACCTGGGTGACCTTCTTCCTTGAGGCGGTGGCCGTGGCAGCCACAGACGCTGAGCGCAACATCATCAAAGTCGCCAGTCTGGTGGCTGCGGACCGAAAGCGCCTACTGCAGTCGCCCAAAGCGGGGCCGGCCAGCTACCGCTTGTTTGAAATGCTGCCAATGATGCCGCGCTTCACGATTGAGCGCGTTCGCCAGCAGCTGGATACGAGTTTTCCGACAGCGACGGCTGCGGTCAAGGTGCTGGAAGATCTGGGCATCGTGTCGGAAATGACGGGCCAGAAAAAAAACAGAAGTTACAGCTACCAGGCCTACGTCGAATTGCTATCTCGGTGACAAATACGCGCCATTTTGCAGCCTTCCTCACCGGCAATGATGGGCTCGGCGAGTCGGTCTGCTCTGGGGCAAAAATCCGCCACCAATCACCACCTGGGGTCAAATTCATCTGCGAGTGGTTTTCTAGAATCTGCTCACTTGACTGTCAAACTCAAGAGCGGGTCGCCTACGGCGTCTACTTTAAGGA
>Ga0255099_1000676_pt1 | contig 13269 bp, 8 predicted proteins | sample Colum_Colum_RepA_2_FD_188451 | JGI IMG/M metagenome (GOLD analysis project Ga0255099, IMG submission 188451) | Freshwater microbial communities from Columbia River, Oregon, United States - Colum_Colum_RepA_8d | ecosystem: Environmental > Aquatic > Freshwater > River | place: USA: Oregon...
CTTTACGATAAACCCAAAACAAAATTGCAAGAACAGGAAAACAAAGCTACTATGGATCTTGCAGAGCAATTAAAAGTTAGAAGGGTAATTGAACTGCAAGACCGAAAACATGGAACTAATCGCCAGGATTTTAGTAAGCGTAATTTCATTACTTACTTTGAAGAGAAAACCAATGATCGACTTAACTCCCAGGGAAATTATGGAAACTGGGATGCAGTGCTTAAACACTTAAAGGGTTGCTTTGGTGAAGTTTTAGCAATGGCCGATATCAATGTTGAAACTGCTGAAAAATTCAAACGTTATTTACGCGATCAGGCCAAAACAAAAAGTAATACTGCACTTTCTCAAAACAGCCTCTATTCTTATTTCAATAAGTTTAAAGCGTGCGTAAGACTCGCTTATAAGGAAAGAATGCTCAGAGAGAATTGGGCTGATTATATGAAAGGATTTGCACAAGGTGAATCTTTTAGAGAATACTTAACGTTTGATGAAGTTCAATTACTGGTAAAAGAAAAATGCAGGTATCCGGTATTAAAAAATGCTTTCCTATTTTCTTGTTTAACTGGATTACGCTGGAGCGACATCATAAAACTTACCTGGGGGCAGGTTCGTTATAATGAGAAACGTGGAAATGAATTGATTTTTCGTCAGCAAAAAACCAAAGGAATGGAGTATCTTCCCATATCGGAACAAGCATTGGAATTGATGGGTGAACGAAAAAATGCAGATGAAGATACAAGAGTGTTTCAAGGATTGAAATACTCGGCTTATATCAACGTAGGATTGTTTGAATGGATTGCCAGAGCAGGGATTAAAAAGAAGATTACATTCCATTGTGCACGACATACACACGCTTGTTTGTTGTTAGAGAATGGAACCGATATCTACACAGTTAGTAAAATGCTTGGTCACCGTGAATTGAAGACTACTCAGATATATGCTAAAATTGTAGACAGTAAAAAAATTGAAGCAGTTAAATCGTTACCGAAGTTAAACTTAGAAGGAAAGAAATAATGAAACATAAAAGCATCAATCAACTAAAATACGATGGTAGTATCGAGGAATACCTCAAGCAAAAATCCATCAGTAAAAATAATCCTGATGTATTCAAAAGCTACCAGGAGAAAGTTGGGAAACTGGCGGAACATTTAGCAAAGAAATTTGCGGATGTAAAGAACGTATATTTTATTGAAGTCGCCAAAATCGCTATTGAACTTGCTCAAAAGAAACAAAGGGATACTATCATACGGGAGAATGCATCTTTAACCAATGAATCCTATACTGGTAGTATTGAATTATTGCAATACTTAAAAGGGATAGAGTCTAATACACTGCTAACTCATGATATCGTAATTAAGTATTCAGAACCTAATCCAAATGTTACTGGCAAGATGAAAAAAGCCAAGTTAATTTTGGAGGGAAGTGCACTGATAAAAGCCTTTGAGCAAATGCTTCTAAAAGAATACATGGGGACTGATTTAGCAAAATCATTTCCTAAACGAGCTACCAAACTACAATTGTTTGGCAAACAATTCTTGAAAGAAGATCAATTTGAAAAACAATATGCAAAAGTGGCGTGTAAAGAAATTACCACATTATTGAATAAAAGTAATTTAGATGAAAAAGTTCTAAAGGCAATAACTATTCACGCTCTGGAAAACGTTCGTTTAGTGGAGAGATATAGCGACTATTTAAAGCGTTTAAAGCCAAAGCAGGACAATGATTATGTAGATATAGATTCCTATACTCTTTGGGTTTCACGTACCTATAGATCTATTATTAGATAACCAAGAAACACACAAACTTTTTTATAATTCAGCGTTTCATGAACAACTCATGAGAGTGGATTAATATTGTCAAAAATTTAAACACAATGGAAGCAAAAGAAATCAAATTCAGTCTGGATAAGCCCATATGGACTTTAACAGCAATGGAGTTTTTGGAACTCCAAAATCAAGGAATCAAAGCGGCCTTAAAAGAAATTATTTCTACAGAGGTAAAACATGCTAAAGAGGAAGCAACACCAAAATCGGATATCATTAACGTGGATGAGGCTGCAAAACTTACCGGCTATTTACCTAAAACATTATACAGCAAGGTATGCAGGAGAGAAATCCCCAGAGTATCTTCTGGAAGGCCTTTAATCTTTAGTCGTAAAGAAATTGAATTATGGTTGAAGTTGGGTAAACCTACTATTGCAGAGATGGCATTAATGCGAAGAGACGGAGAAATATGACAGGAGAAGAAAACCCAGACCCATTAGGGGAATACGTAAAAGTATGCCCCTATTGCGGTGAAACATTCACCGCAGGTCACATGAACCGCGATTTTTGTCCAGATAAAAATGGTCATAAAAACTATTGTAAAAACAGATATAAGCGCATAGTGAAGGAAGAATTATCTTTTAGTGTAGACGATCAGAATATCAGAGAAGAAGCAGATAATGAAGCTAATACGGAAGCCAAAATTACAAAAGAAACGCCATTAGAAAACACCATTCGCTTAATGGGGCAGCTATTAAAGCATCAACTTACGCTGAAGTTACCAATAAATCATTTGTCCAATTTAGGCGCATCCTATGAAGCCAATGATGGTGAATACACAATACCCGGGACTGAATTAAAAGTACTTACTTATGGCCCCTATGCTTTGGCATGGGGCTATGAAAATCAATTAATATTAACTCATAAAAATCAACTACCATGGATCCAGTAATGCAAACACTATTTGGTAAGATGCCAATTGAACAATTAAATGCTGTTCAATCAACAACAGGAAAAAGCAAAAACATTAATACAATTTTGATCCTAGGAGGTGTTGCCGTTGCATTGGGCATAACTGCATATATTCTTTATGAGCAGAATCTTGAATTGAAAAGTAAGATTGTTTTATTAAAGACAGATGTTGATTAAAAGAAGGCCTTTTGTTAAACTAAGTCTCGACTATTACACATTAAATATATTATGATCTTGTTTTGTTAATAAATGTTCGATTTCATCTGTTTTATTGATTAATGCTTTAATTTTTTCTGAAAGGTAATCACTTATTTTTTCATTCGTGTCAAATTTCATATTTAATGTAAAATAATCGCCATAACTATCAATAAAGTAGTCTTTATGAGTATTTATTTCTTTTTCAAGTTTACGCTTTAAGGTGTTATTAATTTTAAATAAAAATGAGGCTATGTTCAACATGAATTCACCAGGCAAATCACCATTAACTATCGTTATTCTAAATGGACCCATCCTTTCAACGTCTCGAATTATTTTTAAATCACCCTCAATTGAGAAACCGTTATCTCTAAAGGTTGGTTTCATGTTAAAGTCACCCATTCTGTTTACAATAAGTAATATTTCATTAAAATATTCAAATAAAATTATTTTGGTTTTGCCAATGGTTGAATAATGTCTTAGTTCTTTTCCATTTCCTTTTGTGTCAAAAAAACGAGTGTGTTCATAATTTGATTTCGAAGTATATTTTGTTGCTTCCAAAATTTCTAACACTTGATCAGAAGTGCTAGCCTTACTTTCATCTTTTATTTTATCAATAATATCAAAAGTCTCCGTGAATTGATTCAGGCTTTTAAATAATTTATTTACTTGGTTTACTTCTAATGTTTTTTGAACATAGGGATAAAAAACTTGAATCTGATTCCTTTCATTAAGCTGTTGATCAATTTTCATAGTTCGATGACTCAATGAGTTAATTCTATCTATTCTACCAGTCCTTTGTTCCATCTCACTACAATTCCAGGCTATACCATAGTGAAATATATTTTGACAATAAGTGTGCAAATCTTCCCCTTCTCTAAATATATCGGTTGTGATAAGCGTGAGTGGGAATCCTGGCATTCTAAATTGGGCAGCAATTTTACTTTTATTCTTCCTTTCACCGGACATACCTTTCACCGGACTTTGCAATGTTAATTTTTTTTCGATTTCTTCCTTTTTGCCTTCCGGAAAATTTACTGAAGCTATTAAATCAAAATTTAAAATAATTTCTGATATTTCAATTTTTAAATTTGAAAATGGTCCTTCATTAATAGAGATTATACGGATAAATGTATCAATGAGCTTTTGCTGATCGGAACGCCCGTGTGTATAGGAAATATACAATGGAATTAAACCGCTACCATTTCTAATTACTGATTTAATTATTAAACAGAGACTATTTAAGTCATGAAATATGTCTTTTCTCTTCTTTTCGAAAAACGATTTCATCTGCTCTTTAAAGACATTAGTCAGCAGTTCTGTAATTAGAGTGTTGTTATTAATTTTCGCAAAATTAGTGCCTATGTAATTTTCACTCAAAATATTGAAACCATTCTTTTCTTCGATAGAATTTCGATACGCATTTTGGAGGGTTTCAAAATCAATTGATTTATTGTTTACGTCGTTTGCTTCAATAAATCTTTTATGATTAATATATGCAAATTCAAAATGCTTGTTTAATAAATAATAATTAATTGCGTGCCAATCATTTTCGTATATCCAAGATTTTCTAAATTTTTTTAAAGCTGGTTTAAAAAAATAAGTATTAAAAAAGTAAACTTCGTGTTCAACTCCTTCACTATTATCTTCGTTTTTATAGTCAGCGTGTAAGAGATCTTCGTACTCTCCTTGATTATTTAACAAATGTTTATAGATATAATCAACTAAATCTGCCTTAATTCTGTTAAGCCGCACCTGTTCTTCAAGTAAAATCATGAACTTGGTGTCTTTTTTTAAATCTGAAACATCATAAACATGATGTATTATTTCTGCAATCTTTTGGTGAGATATTAATTTGTTCTTCAATGGGCTATCCACCAAAATAAAATCCAAATTATAATTACCAGAAAACAGACGGTCAGTTATCCCATTTATTATTCGCGGCAAGTTCTCTTGTAACTGTCTATGACTTTCATATAAGTCATAAGTATTTAGGAGTTGTTCTATTTCGTAATTTCTCCATTCAGGTAGAATTCTTTTCTTCAAAAATTCAGCTACATAAATCTCCCATACATCAATAAATTTTCTTTCTAACTCATAAGCCGAACTCACTCTTCTAACAAAAATCAATGATTTTTCACCTTTCTTCATCGCCTCAATAACACTTTTTACTATTGCATCTTGTTTAGGATGTGGTGGAAGATCCGAGAATGCTTTCCGATAAGATTCAATTATTGTTTTTAAAATATCATGATCCTGACTAGAATTTTCTTTTCTTCTGCCTGTTTCTTCATACTCTTGTTCTTTTGCATATCGTTTTGTCTGATCCAAACGAAATGTTTCAAATCCAGCAAGCATACCTAATTCAAAAGTATTGTTATGTTTATGAGTATTTAGATGCTTTATTGTCTTGTATTGCAATAAGCCCATAATTAAAGCTTGCTCTCCGTCCTTAACAGTTAACGGTTCCGGATTATGCCTGTCTACATTACCTTGTCTTCGATGTTCGTTCCTACATTGGTTTCTGGAATAAATGTTTGCTCCAATCTTATATTCCATTTTTCCTCTAATCAAGAACTTTGGTAAAAGTGAGATAACTTCATCTTCCTTACTTAGATTTTTTAAAATATGTTCTTTCAAAAAGCAATCAAACTGGTTCTTAAATTCCAATACTGACTCTGTTTTTGGAGTAGCAGATAAAACTAGCAATTTACCTACGCAAGGTTTAATTCTATTTTTGATTTCCGGGAATAATTCAAAAATGAATTTGTCATCCTCTGTATTCTGCTTAATTCCAAAAAACCGTGAAATCACATTGTTGCGATCAGAAACATGTTCTTCATGGTCTCCGAGGTCACTTATTCCCTTCTTATAATTATGACCTTCATCAACAATTAGAAGTTCAATAAATGGGTTTTCAATTGCCAGCAAATAGGCGAATAGTTTCTTAATGCGTGCTTTTCCTTTTTCATCGTCTGGTTTAAAATATCTTTTCTTTCCTCCTTTTAAAGCCTCTTCCAGTATTCCTTTTGTAAACGTCAAAGTTAGTTGTTCATTAAATCCACAATATAAGTCATCTAATTCTTGTTCTTTTGAGATAGGAAAAGAGAATGAGGTTGCTCTCAACAAATGATATGAAGGCAAATCATTTTTTATAGCTGTTAGATGACTTTCTGAATTAAGTTTTGCAACGGGATGATCTAATACAGATTTAACTCTGTTATCGCATAGTTTATAATTGTTTTTCATAAACTGTTTAATTTCCTTTTCCCATTTTATCTGCAAATTCTCTTTAGGAACTAAAATTAAATCTTGATAAGTTTCCGGTTTTTTAGAAAAATGTCTTAGTAAAGATGCAATACCTAATGCAATGTATGTTTTTCCTAAACCAACTTCATCTGCAATGTACATTGCATTGTTTTCATCTTGATATAAAAAATTGAATGCTTTTCTAATTACTTCCAATTGACGCTCTGCAATGCTAGCATCAATAAGATCGCTACTTTTCAGATCAAGTATTTTTGAAATTTCTTTCTTACTTAGATAACTCATACCTTAATTTTAAAACATTTTCAGCCCAATCTAACTTTTTAGCCTTTTTTTGATCTATAGGCAATTCTTTAGCTATTTGTTCTAATTCGGATTCAAGAGCACTTGCTTTTTCTGAAAAATTACTAAAGAATACAGTAGAAATTGATACGCCGTAATCTTTACAATTCTTTCGAAGTGTTTTTAGTATTTCTTTATCATAAAACTCGGTTGACAATATTTTTAATACCAACCAATAAAAGGTGGGTAGTAATTTACCTTCAGTTTTACCCTTTTTTAGATCTGAAATATAGTTTACTAGAGTGTCAAAATTTGAGTTGAATAAATAATATTCTACATGAAGGATATGTTTTTCCCAAGCTGTTTTACTCTTAAATGTAGAATTAAACAAATAATCACTTAGTTTAACTAATCCATAGAAATGGCGCGCCCAATCATTTAAAAGCGTAACTTGAATATTATTATCTGATTCAAATATTCCACTTGCATTTTCAAGATCATTTAATTTTTGGGCAATTCTAGTCGCTAACCATTCCTTAGCCTCTTCATCATCAGAGTCAATCAAATCCCATGCATCTAATATTTCCTTCGAGCTGATATTATGAAGCAATGGTCTTGATTCATAATTTTTCTGATTTAAATAATAACGATGATGAATCGTTTCGCTTTTTGTTACTCTCTCTTCAACGTTTACCATAGAGTAGGCAGCTAGTTCTTTAAGATTTTCTTCAGAAATATTGGATATTATTCCCTTATTGTTAGTTAAATCATGCCTTTCTCCTTTCTTCAATATTAAACAACAATTATTCTTAATGTTAATTGAAGACCAAGTAATGATCTTTTTTTTCCAATCGATCATAAAATTAAAATCCGGGATCTTTATTCTCTCAAATGCTTTGTCTTCACAGTCCTCTTCAGAAATCCCAAACTTTAAGTGTTTTGTGTTTGTGATTGGTTCATGGAGTATTGTACTTAATTCACCTTTTTTGAAAACCTTCAATAAGGCTGCTTCAAAATTGCTTACTTTTATAAGAGTGTCATCTAAACTTTCCCATGCAGGGGCTGTAAAATTTACTGAACCAATAACTAAATAGACTTTTTCATTACCAATAAATCTATAGATTTTGGAATGATCATTTCTGATTAGATCCTTTGGAAGATACCATTGAACATTATTGTTTTTATATAGTTCGAACAGATCTTCTGATATCGAAGCACACTCCTTATTAAAAGGGACTTGAATTTTTATATTCTTAATACCTTTGCTTATTAAATAAGATAAGTGCTCATTAGTATTAATAAAATAAGGGCTTATAATTTCAACAGTATTAATATCCTCTTTTGTAAATATCTCTTGTTCTAAGAAATCTATAAAAGATAAATTGTAAGGATGATAAAATGAAACAATTCTTGTGTCAGAAGTTAATCCAGTTCTTCTATTTAAAAAAGTTTGAATTAAAGTTTCCGCTTCACTTAATTCTTGCTTAGATAGTTTCGATCGATATGCGATAACATTTCTAAAATATCTATTTATGTTATTCAATAGATTGGACGGGCAAAAAGAATTAGGAACAAAAATAATATCACCTACAATTTCTCTATTTTCACACCAGCCTTTTTGAGTAATGTTGTTTGAACCAATCAAAAACAATAATATTTCCTTCCCAGATTTATCCTCGTAAAGAATGAAGGAAGTTTTAGGATGAAAATTGCCTTTATTCTTACCAACATTAGCCATACTTATTGCATAAAAAGCGTAGGGTAAATTTGGAGCATTTTCTGACTTGACAGCGTCATCAAAATAAACGGTTACTGGCGGTACTTCACCCTGTTTGTATAGTTTTCTCCACTTAAATATGTTATAAATAGGATTATCTGAAAAGATGTGATTCGGCATAATTAGCGGCAGAATGTAATTTTCAAATAATTTAGGATCAAAGTTAAAAGTATGAAAAACAGCTGCTTTTACTGTTGCACCTTCCAATAAAAAGGCAATTCGATCTTTTAAAAGTTCTTCTTCCATTTTTAATTATTTGATATCTGTCTATATAAACCTAAATAAGTTGGAATGAAATATCCGGAATAACTATTGGTACCAGGCATAAATTCCCCATTTCTGTCTGCGCCTTCGCTGTAGTTAACTTTTAGTTTATCAGTTCCATCTTTAGTTATCCACGCCATTCCTCTTCTTTTATCTGTTATTGTTTTATTCATATCAAGCATCTTCTGAGCAAAAATCCAGTTATCGCTTTTTAATATTGAATACATTTTAGATAAATCTAAACCGAAAACAGGAATACTTGTATAGTCATAAAAGGCTATTTTTTTCCAATTATTAATTTTCTTATCCTTTATTATCTCGTCTTTCTTCCATGTTGTACCGCTTTGCAAATACCTAAACGTTCTATCGTATATTGCCAATAAATTATCTACTGCTTCAATATCCATTAAAATTTTTAATAATGCTTTGTCCTTTGTTTTTTTTGACCAAGCCTTCAAAAATGGATATAACTCAAATTTTTCAGGTAGTTTTGAATCAGCTTCAAGAAAGCTATACAAAGCATCTTGGAATCCCTTACCTTTCTCTATTGTATGCAAAATTAGTTTCTTGTAAAATGTTTTTTCTTTACCAGTTATGATAAAAAGTTCCTTAAAACAAGCTAAGTCCTTAATATCGACCTTAAATGAAGTTTCATGTCTCAACTTTGAAATCCATCTATCGATTTCATTCCTCTTTTTTAATTTAGCGCATTTTTCATTATAAATAAGTTTAAAATCGGTTTGCAATCGAATTTTTAAGTCGGTAAAAGGCCGGTTATATTTACCCCAAATACCATAGGCCATTTGACTTATAAGTATTTGATCAGTTTTTGCAGTTCCTATTCGAAGTTTATTTGGTGTTTCCCTTAATCGATTAGTAGTAGAATTCGTGCCGTTGAAACCTGATTCTGCAAGGTAATACTTTCTCACATATGCAGCCAATTGTTCAAATTTCATAAAGAAAGAGTAGAAGTTGTCATCAATCTTATCTCCGTAGTAGTAATAAGCTAGAGACATAATTTGAAAGTCTCTCAGATTAGACGATACAGTAGATAAATATGGAATTATTCTTCCTCCAACTGCTTGCCAAATGACTTGAAAGCCTAATGGATCTCTTGATCCTTTAGGTCTATAATCCGGGTCCTGTTGTGTGAAATATATGTTTAAATATTCTTTGCTCATATTATTACTATGTTTTCAAGATAGTTTTATAATTTATTTTAATAATACTCCTTAATATAACTATAAGCCCTATCAAACAATACCTGGTCTTTATGTAATTGGTATTTCAAAAGGGCTTGACGTAATGATTTCTGTACTTCCCGTTCACCAGAGGTAGTTTTTTGCCAACCTGGAAAACTTACAACGCGAACAATTGCATCAATATCCGTTACAATTCGTTCTACAACAGCCGGTGTCTGATCTGTTTTTAATTCAAGGAACAACTCGGTAAGCGCTGCCTTTGGTGATTTCTCCTTAATCTCCTGTTCAAGTTCTTTTTCAGCCTGAACTGTTTCTTTAGCTATTTTACATAGCTCTTTTACAAATTCTATAGAAGTAATCAATCCTTTCTCGGCTCTATCTCTTAGTTCTTCCAGGAGTTCACTCAATTTTTTAAATTTCGGATGATCTCCATGCTTTTTAAATCGGTTGACTAAAATCTTAGTGAGTTTCTTCGCGTTCTTTGGATCCGGGTTATTAAAAATGTCTTCAATAACATCTGCATCTAATATGAATTCTTCCAAATTATGTATCTCACCCACATGGACGTTATCATGGATTAATTTTGTTGTTTGAGCACCAAGTGTCATCCACAATAATTTCCCTACATTATCAGAGGATGGTCTTACTGATTCAAAAACTTGTGACAACCATTTGTAATCAGCCTGGTATAGATTGAGAATATTATCTGGCGATAAGGATTCCCATAATTTGCTCAAAAACTTATAGTCCTTGGCAAAAGCATCTTTTTTCTCATCTGATTTAATGGCATTTTGTGCTAATTCTAACCCTTCAAAGCCTTGGAGGTTTCTATTTACGCCTTCAAAATGAGATAAGGCATCTTTAACAGCTTGTGGTAACTGTCCTCTTAATTCAGATAGGTTTGTGATAATTTGTTTTACAGAAGTCTCGTCAAACTCAAGTGCTTTAGCAGCATCATCAAACACACCAAAGTAATCAACTATCCTACCATAGGTTTTATTAGGGAATAGTCGGTTTGTTCTACAGATTGCCTGCAAAAGTGTATGGTCTTTAATTGACTTATCTAAATACATTGTTTGCAGTATTGGAGCATCAAAACCTGTAAGCAATTTGGCTGTTACAATCAAGAACTGTAAATCAGAAATCGGATCATTAAATTCGTCAACTATTTTTTCTTGTTGAGATTTGTCAATACCCCATTTTTGTTTAAACTCAAGTGGATCGTTTGCTGTTGTTGATATAACTACTTTGCTTGCTTCTGCCGGAAAATGTTTGTCCAGTTCTTCTTTATACTGTATACATGCAAATCTATCCGGAGTTACGATCATGGCTTTGAATCCATGTGGCGCAACTTTTTCTCTAAAGTGATTTGAAATATCTTCTACTATTTTCGATACACGTTCAGGAGATTTTAAGAACGCAGCCATTTTTGCTGATTTCTTATTCAACGCATCCGCTTCTTCATCTGTTAACGCTGCTTCCTCTTTAAATTCTTCAAATAGCTTATCAATCGTCTCTTTATCCACATGTACATCTAATAAACGTGGTTCAAAGTGTAATGGAAGCGTAGCGCCATCTCTAATTGAATCCTGGAAAGTATAACGTGATAGGTAGCCTCCTTCATCTTCATCAGAGCCAAATGCCCAAAAGGTATTCTTATCTGCTTTATTAACCGGAGTACCGGTTAATCCAAATAAAAATGCATTAGGTAATGCAGCTCGCATTTGCCTTCCTAAATCACCTTCCTGGGTTCTATGGGCTTCATCTACTAAAACAATGATATTATCACGCGTATTCAAATTTGGCTTTGCATCCCGGAATTTATGGATCATAGAGATTATGATCTTGCGCGTATCCTGTTCAAGCATCTTTTGCAAATCCTTGATACTTTCCGTTGCTTCTACATTAGGTATATCAGAAGCGTTAAATGTCCCTGAAATTTGTGTATCAAGATCGGTTCTGTCTATTAAAACAATTACAGTTGGACTTTTCAATTCAGGCGCACGTCTTAATTTTTGCGCTGCAAAAACCATTAATAACGATTTACCTGAACCTTGAAAATGCCAAATTAACCCCTTTTTAACACGACCTTCTTTTACTCGTGCTACAATTTTATTTGCGCCTTCGTATTGTTGGAATCGTGGAATAACTTTAAATCGTTGTTTCTTTTTATTTGTGGTAAAAAGCGAGAAGTTCTGCAAAATATCTAATAATCTTGCCGGGCTTAATAGATCGCCCATTTCTTTGCCAATTTCACCTAATCCTAACCTTCGTGCTAATGTTTCGTCCTCATCCTCTAACCGCCATGGTGCCCAAAAGTCTAATGGACAGCGAATGCTTCCGTAATACAAAGATTTACCTTCAGTAGCAAAGGATAATATGTTTGGTACGAATAACTGAGGTATGCTGTTTTCATAAACTTCATGAATTTCATACGCACCATCTAACCAGCTAATACTTGGTCTAATAGGCGTTTTAGCTTCACCTACTACAACCGGTATTCCATTGATGAACAAAACAATATCCGGAATTTTGGTTTCCCGGTGATGAACACGGTATTGGTTTGTGATAATGTATTTGTTTTCATTCAAGTTCTCAAGGTCAAATAATTTAATTGGAACATGACGATTGTTCTCACCAAAAGGCATTGTTTTATCACCACTTAACCATTTAAAGAATTCTTCATTGGCTTTAACCAAACCTATTTGATTAACGGATATCAGAATGGCTCTTAACTTATAAATTACCTCTTCAGCCAACTCGGGTTTTGCACTAATCTCAGGATTCAAGCGAATTAAAGCGTCTTTTAAATCCTGTTCAATAAGCACCTCATTAACTGAACGGTTTAAATCATTGGCAGATTTATATTCCCATTGTGGACCGTATCCTTTTTTAAGGTCCTGAACGACATTACTATTTAAATTTACCCCGCTTAATTGGTAAATAATGTAATGCTCTACGCTATTTAATTCGTTAAATGCCATATCAAATAATTTTCTTTTCTAATTCTAAAAGAGCCTTTTTAAAACTTTCTAATATAACCTCCTTCATCTTCTTTATGTTTTTTTGACTCAGAGATCTTTGATATCGTTTGCCAGTTTCGTCATTTATTACTTCAACATGAGTAAACTCGTTTCTAAGTTGATAAACCACGTCCAATCCCATCCCTATATCATAATATTCTCCACCTTTATTTATTAAATGCCAGTATTTTTGGCGCTCAACGCCTTTATCACCTCCAGGCTTGATTGTTTCATTTAATTTTTCCTGAATTAGAACTAATATGAAATTGTCAAAGCACTTTAATGCTGAATCAGTCCATCCGTTAAGTTTAAACCCAAAAATATCTTTACTTCTGTAAACGGTATGTATACATGATTTAGCATACTCATTCGCTTTATTATAACTACCATTTCCAAGATAATCCATTATGTTTGCAGTGGTACTTCTATCTATCAAATCCGAAAATAAATGCTCAACATAACAATCATTCAAAGCCTTAATTTTATCTTGAATATAAGTTGTTAAATAAACAGTCATGTAATCT
>Ga0255099_1000677_pt1 | contig 13257 bp, 12 predicted proteins | sample Colum_Colum_RepA_2_FD_188451 | JGI IMG/M metagenome (GOLD analysis project Ga0255099, IMG submission 188451) | Freshwater microbial communities from Columbia River, Oregon, United States - Colum_Colum_RepA_8d | ecosystem: Environmental > Aquatic > Freshwater > River | place: USA: Oregon...
CTTGTGGTCGACGATGCTGAGGTCGGCGATCACCCAGTGGCCGTCGAGGTGCTTCAGCGTTACCGATACCACCGGCGCCGCGAAACGTTCGAACACCACGCGCGCCAGCGGCTTCAGCGACGGCTCGGCCGCCTGGCCGAAGAAGGCTTTGAATTCGAGTTTGTCGGGCCGCTCACCCTTCTTGAACATCTTGTCGAGCGTTTCAAACACTTCCTCGACATTGAGCTGGTACAACAACGGTGACCACACATCGTTCAGCACCTTGCTGGTGGGAATCACATGGTGGCCCTTGGCTTCGGCCAACAGGGAGCAGTAGTAGCCCTGGCTTAGGTAGCTGTAGTCGCTGCAGAGGTTGATGACACGCACGCGCTGATTCGGCGGCGTTTTCATTGAGAGGTAGTGATCGAACGAGATAACGAGATCGCTCGGGTAATACGCTTCCCAGTCCTCGAGTTTATCCACCACAATGAGGACGTTGGACATGGGAAGGGAGCGACCTCTGCTGGCAGAAAATATGGGCGGTGAGTATGCCCAAACTACTGGCAAAGCAACACTGGGTCTTGCGAGAATTTACCGTCAATTTGCCGCGCCACAAAGGTCTCATGCCCACCCGTCCGCGTTCGTACCGCCAATCCTCTGCACCCTCTGCTGCACCTGCTGCGCGATTGCGTCGCGCCACGATCGCCGATCTTGACGCGCTGGTGGCACTGGAGAACGCCAGCTTCGGCGGCGACCAGTTGAGCCACCGCCGTCTGCAGCACTGGATAACCGCGACCAACTCAGTGCTGCTGGTAGCCGTCGCCAGTGCCACCTTGCTCGGCTCGGCACTGGTGCTGACTCGCGCCGACAGCCCCGCCGCCCGCCTCTACTCGATCGCCATCAGCAAGTCGGCGCGCGGCCAAGGCCTGGGCAGCAAGCTGTTGCGCAAGGCTGAATCCCTTGCCCGCGCCAACGGCAGCACCTCAATGCGACTGGAGGTGGCGACCAACAACACAGCAGCAATCTCGTTGTACCAAAAGCTGGGCTACACGGTTTTCGGGCGCAAACGGGCCTACTACGACGACGGGCAGGATGCGCTGCGCATGCAGAAGCCGCTCTGACGGCAACCAAAGGGGTCGGAGATGTTTGCTCAAAAACCAGGCAAACATCTCCGACCCCTTTGATCCCCCCAACCCTGCCATCAAAGGCCCAGGAACGGTTAGAATGCCGGCCTTTCCGCATCCCGTTCCCGCAGCCGTCATGACGATCAATTTCAGCGAAGATTACGCCCATAAAAGTGTTGAGCAACAGGCCCAGCAGTATTGGCAGGACCACAAGAGTTTCAAGGTCGATATTGACCCCAGCCGCCCCAAGTTCTACTGCCTGTCGATGTTCCCGTACCCCAGCGGCCGCCTGCACATGGGCCATGTGCGCAACTACACCATTGGCGATGTGATTTCGCGCTTCCAGCGCATGCGTGGCAAGAACGTGTTGCAGCCAATGGGCTTTGATGCCTTTGGTCTGCCGGCGGAAAACGCCGCCCTCAAGAACAAAGTGCCGCCGGCGCAGTGGACCTACAGCAATATCGCCTACATGCGCGGCCAGCTGCAGCAGCTTGGCTATGCCTACGACTGGGACCGCGAACTAGCCACCTGTCACCCTGACTACTACCGCTGGGAACAGTGGTTCTTCTGCCGCTTGTTCGAGAAAGGCCTGGTCTACAAGAAAGATTCCGAAGTGAACTGGGACCCGGTGGACCAGACCGTGCTCGCCAACGAGCAGGTGATCGACGGTCGTGGCTGGCGTTCAGGCGCCCTCGTTGAACGCCGCAAGATTCCGCAGTGGTTCATCAAGATCACCGCCTACGCCGACGAACTGCTGCGCGATCTCGACACGCTGGATGGCTGGCCTGAACGCGTGCGCGTGATGCAGCAGAACTGGATCGGCCGCTCGGAAGGTCTGGAGTTCTCGTTCAAGGTCGCCGGCAGCGACGACCTGCTGACGGTGTACACCACCCGCCCCGACACCCTGATGGGCGTGACCTACTGCGCGGTGGCCGCCCAACATCCGCTGGCCTTGCGCGCCGCCGAAACCAATCCGGCGCTGGCTGCCTTCATCAAGAAACAGGACAACATCAAAACCGCCGAAGCCGATCTCGCCACGCTGGACAAAGAAGGCATGGACACCGGGCTCAAGGCCATCCATCCGATCACCGGCGAGCAGGTACCGATCTGGACCGCCAACTTCGTGCTGATGTCGTACGGCTCCGGCGCCGTGATGTCGGTGCCGGCACATGACGAACGCGATCATGAATTTGCCCAACGCTATGGGCTGCCAATCAAGCAGGTGATCGAGCCGCTGAAGGTCGGTGAAATTGTTGATGTGCAAAAGGCTGCCTATACAGAACCGGGCCGCCTGATCAACTCCGGCGACTACGACGGCCTCGATTTCGACGGCGCCTTCGACGCGCTACTTACCTTCTTCGAAAACAACCGCATGGGCAGCAAGCAGGTGAACTTCCGCCTGCGCGACTGGGGCGTCAGTCGTCAGCGCTACTGGGGCGCACCGATCCCCATCATCAACTGCGCTGCTTGCGGCGCGGTACCGGTACCCGATAAAGACCTGCCAGTGGTGTTGCCGGTAGATGTCGAGATCGACGGCGCCACGTCGCCTATCAAGAAGATGCGCTCGTTCATCGATTGCACCTGCCCCAAGTGTGGCGCAGCGGCTGAGCGCGAAACCGATACCTTCGACACCTTCATGGAGTCGTCGTGGTACTACGCGCGCTTTGCCTGTGCCCGTTTTGAAGACGGCATGCTCAACAAACCCGAAGTGGACTACTGGCTCGATGTCGATCAATACATCGGCGGTATCGAACACGCCATTCTGCATCTGCTCTACTCGCGCTTCTTCCACAAGCTGATGCGCGACCTTGGTCTCGTGAAAACCAGCGAACCTTTCAAGCGGCTGCTGACGCAAGGCATGGTGCTGAAAGACGGCGCCAAGATGTCGAAGTCGCTCGGCAATACGGTAGACCCGGAAGGCATGATCGAACAGTACGGCGCCGACACCGTGCGCCTGTACATGATGTTCACCTCACCGCCAGATCAAAGTCTCGAATGGTCCGACAGTGGCGTTGAAGGCGCTTTCCGCTTCATCCGCCGTCTGTGGAAACTGATTGGGTCATTCACGGCAGGCAACGTAAAAGCCGACGTGGCCGCGCTGAACGATGCGCAAAAAGACGTGCGGCAGAAAACCCATGCAACCATCAAGAAAGTTACCGACGACTACGACCGTCGCCAGGTGTTCAACACCGCAATCGCCGCCGTAATGGAGTTGTACAACGACGTCAGCAAGTTCGCTGCCGCCAACGACGTGCAGGATGGCGGCCAGAACCAGGCCGTCGTGCAGGAAGCACTGGAAGCGATGGTGTTACTGCTGGCGCCTATAGTGCCGCACCTGTGCCACGTATTGTGGAACCACCTCGGCAAAACCGGCGCCCTTATCGACGCCAGCTGGCCAACGTGGGACGAAAACGCACTCGTCGCCAGCAAGGTCAGCATAGCCGCGCAAGTGAACGGTAAACTGCGTGTAGTACTCGAACTGCCCGCCGACGCCGACAAGGCCGCAATTGAAGCAGCTGCTTTCGCCGATGCGATTGTGCAGAAGTTCGTCGCTGGCCAGAGCGTGAAAAAAGTGATTGTGGTACCTGGCAAACTGATCAACATCGTGGTGGGCTGAATGCTGAGAACCTTTGCATCAATCGCAATACTGGTGTTTCTGGGTGGCTGCGGCTTCGCGCTGCGTGGCACCGCCGAACTGCCAGCCAGCCTGCAGCCTCTCTACATCGAGAACATCGACAGCAGCTCGCCCATGGGACGCGAACTGTTTCGGGTGCTAGCCAATAACAAGGTAGCGCTGGCTGATGAAGCCGCGACCGACCGCTACAGCCTTGCAGTGGGCAATGAAACATCGAGCGAACGCGCACTCAGCGTCAATGCCAATGCACGAGCCGGTGAATACGAGCTCACGCTCGGCATCATCTATCAACTGCGCCGCAATGGCGCGGCCGTGGGTGAAGCCGTGCCGCTGCAACTAAGCAAGGTGTATCTGGCTGATCCGGAAAACGCGATCGCGAAAACCGAAGAGGCTGAGCTGATCCGCACTGAAATGCGGCGCGAACTGGCGCTGCTGATCCTGCGCCGCTTGCAGTCATTCAAGCCGTAAGCTCCCCCCGCCAACCGCATCGGCTACGCCTCACTCAGTATCGGCCAGCTGAAAATCCTGCAGGAATTCATCAACCTCACCGTATTCGTGCCGTTCTCGGTGATGTACATCAAAGAGCCGCTGCGGCTCGACTACCTCTGGGCTGGCCTCTGCCTGCTCGGCGCCGTCTACTTCATGTTCAGCCCCAAACTCGGCCTCTGAAACAACCAAAGGGGTCGGAGATGTTTGCTCGAATTCAATCAAAGGGGTCGGAGACGTTTGCTCGAATTTTGAGCGAACGTCTCCGACCCCTTTGATCTGACATCTTTACAGGGTGAGGAGTTGGGTGGGGGCGATTAGGAGGCGGGCGGATTCGGATACTTGCTGGGCGCCAACACCATAACCCCAGGCAACCGCGACGAATCGAACACCGGCCGCTGCGGCGGCTTGTTCGTCGTGGCTGGTATCGCCGATGTAGAGGCACTCCGCCGCCACCAGCCCCTGTTCGGCCACTTGGACCTGCAGCATCACGCACTTGTTGGCAAAACCCGGGCTGCAGGAATCGAGGCAGTACACCGACTTGAAATGCGGGGTTAATCCCAGATGATCGAGCAACAACAAAGTGGGCTTCTCGCGCTTGTTGGTGGCCAGGTGCAAGCCGCAACCACTGGCAGCCAGCGCCGCAATCGCATCCACAATGCCCGGATACGGCTGCGTCACCTTCACGCCTTCGGTGTCATAAATCGCTTTGAAATCCGCTACCAGGGTGTCGAGCAACTCGGGCGTTACATCGCCTGCCAACTTGCGCAGCGTGACGGGCAGCGGCGGGCCAATGATGTCGCTCGTCAGTGGAATCTGCGGCTGCAGCCCGCGCGCCTGCAGCACCAAGCCCAATGCATGCAGGATACCGGGGCCGGAATCCACCAGCGTGCCGTCGAAGTCGAAAATCAGATTGGCGGTAGTCATGTCGCAGGAAACACCATTTTTTCACGCTGATAACCGGCCTTATACGCCTCGGCGTAATGCCTGAACTCGACGAGGTCCACTTTGTAGGGAAAGTCACTCTCCGTCAGCCGCTCCTGCAGCTCGCCGATCAAGGCAGAGAGGTCCTGGTCAGACTCAGCCATCAAGTCGAGATCCGAGAACTTCTTGTGGTCACCTCTGGCTCGGGAACCAAAGCAATAAACCCGCGCTCCGAGGTTCTCGAGCGGCGCCACTACAGCCGCTCGAATGTAGTCGCATTCGCCGTTCGTCAAACCAAACATCACTGCTTCGCCAGTTGCTGCGCCAGGGCTTGCAAGCACGGCACGAAGGCACAGGCAAAGGCGTAGACCTGCTCGGCCAAGTCCTCTTTGTAGGTATGCGACGACAGGTTCCGCATATCGATGGCTTTCAGCCAGATCGCTACATCATCGATATACCCGCTTTGCGCCATTTCTCGTACTACATCCTTCGGTGCCGCAGTGGAAACGCCCATCCTTCGTTTGGCAGTCTTCCACGCCAACTCGACACTGAATTCAAACCGCTGAATAACGGAGTCACGCAGGAAGTCGTTTTTGGGCTGACGCACTGCTTCATCCAGGCGGCCTACAGCCTTGGTGAATTCATCGAGTGTCATACAGCAGCTCCCGCCAAGTGGTTACGGTGCATTGTAGCCGACCGCTTTGATCCCCGGCGTAGAGACGAATCAAATCAAGAGCTACAGAGGCGCCCTTGATAAACTGGACAAAAGTCCACTTTACTCATGAGTAAAGTGGAGTATGCTCCATTTTGACTACGGCTCGACGGAGTTACCATGTCACGCATAGAACGCTATCTGAAAGCAGATATTGTTGAGACTCTGCAACGGAAAATGGCCTTTATCGGCGGCCCGCGCCAGGTAGGCAAGACTACGCTCGCCCTTTCGTTGCTGAACCGGGTCGCCACTGAAAAGCACCCTGCCTATCTCAACTGGGACAATCCCAAAGTGCCGCCACGACTGCGCCAAGGTGAGCTCCCCCCCAACCAACCACTAATCATCCTGGACGAAATCCACAAGTACGCCCGTTGGCGCAATCTGGTGAAAGGCCTCTACGACACCGAGAAGTCCGAACGCAGTCTGGTCATTACTGGTTCAGCCCGGCTTGATCACTACCGCAAGGGCGGCGATGCGCTCACCGGGCGTTACCGCTACTACCGCCTGCATCCGTTCTCACTCAACGAACTGACAGAGCATGGTGAAAATCCTGCATCTGCACTTGGACTGCTGCTGCGCTTTGGCGGTTTCCCCGAACCATTGTTCACCCAGAGTGACCGCGACCTGCGTCGCTGGCAGCGGGAACGCATGAGCCAGATTCTGCGCGACGACTTGCGCGATCTTGAACGTGTACGGGAGATCTCGCTGGTTGAACACCTGGCAGACCTGCTGCCGGAAAAGGTGGGCTCTCCCCTTTCAATCAAAAGTCTGCGCGAAGACCTGCAAGTGGATCACAAAACCGTGGAACGCTGGCTCACAATTCTTGAAAACATGTATGTCTGCTTTCGCATTCCACCCTTTGGCGCCAAGCGAATTCGCGCGGTGAAAAAGGAGCAAAAGCTGTACCTGTGGGATTGGTCGATGGTGCAGGGCCCGGGGCCACGTTTTGAGAATCTGGCGGCCTGCCAATTGTTGAAGTACTGCCACTGGCAGGAGGACGTGCACGGCCACCGCATGGAATTGCGCTATATACGCGATACCGACAAGCGCGAAGTTGATTTTGTGGTGCTGCAGGACCGCAAGCCGTTATTCGCGGTGGAATGCAAAACCGGCGAGAAAGCTGCCAGCACTGCAGCGCGCTATTTCTCGGAGCGAACCGACATCCCGCACTTCTATCAGGTACATCTGGGCCAGGCCCACTACCAAAGCGGCAACACCACCGTGCTGCCGTTCACGACGTTTTGCCAAGAACTCGGGTTGCCGTGAGGGATCAAAGGGGTCGGAGACGTTTGCTCAAAAAGCGAGCAAACGTCTCCGACCCCTTTGATCCCATCGAATAAAAATCGAGCATATCGGGCAGGCAGCGTGATTGCAGATCGTACTTTTCCACCACGGTGGTGCGGGCATTGACGCGCACCTGCTCTAGCGCCGCACGGTTTTGCAGCAATTCGCAAGCCCGCGCAGCCAGCTTCTTCGCATCGAAAAAGCCGGCAAGAAAGCCGTTGTCACCCTCCGTGATCACTTCCTTGACTGGCGCTGTGTCAGACCCCAGCACCACACAGCCGGCACTCAGCGCTTCCAGCAGCGACCACGACAGCACAAACGGATAGGTGAGATAGATGTGCAACGACGACACCTGCAACACCTGCAGATATTGCTCATACGGCAACTTGCCGAGGAAATGCACGCGGCTGGTGTCGACATCACTGCCCCACTCCGCCTGATAGAGCTCGCGATAGGTCGCGGCTCCCACCGGCTTGCGGCCGTAGCTCACGTCGTTACCGCCCACCACCACAATGTGCGCTTTCGGCCGTTGCTGCAGCAACAAGGGAATCGCGCGCATGAAGGTGTGAAAGCCGCGATACGGCTCAAGGTTGCGTGCTACATAGGTAATCACTTCGTCGGCACGCGACAACTGCATATCCCCAACCTTCAGTACAGCCGCCGCGTCGGGGCAGGCGCGTGCGGTATCGATACCGTCGTGCAGCTGGCGGATGCGCGGTTGCCAATCCAGCGGGTACTGCGATTTCTGCCACAAGGTGGGCGAGATGCCGGCATCGGCATACTCCAATCCGATGAGCTGGGTGGAGTTCTTCAAGCGGATGCGGCAACGGTCGTCGAGCGTGGCGGGGAATTCCGGGTCGAAGTTCACATCGTGCTGGAAGCCCTTGGCCAACAAGTCCTGACACACGCGGAATGCCGCCTGGCCACGGCGTACATGGCCTTCGAACTGGTGCAGGTAGTGATGCGTCTGCGCATTGGCGCCTTTCGGCTCGGGGTACCCCACCAAGGTTATGCGTGGATGCAGCCCGGCGCGCTGTTTGATGCGTTTGTCTTCACCGACGGCCACCACCGTATTGCCACGCTCGCCGCCTTGGCGATATGGGGAAACTGGCCGGGGAAGTTTTGGTGGACGAAGAGGTAGCGGGCCATCGGGCCTCAAGAGAAGGAATCGGCATCCCGCAGCAACTTACCAGCAAGGTCCTTCGCAGCCAACTGCGGCGTGAGGCCGTCGAGCGGCCATTCGATACCTACAGTTGGATCATTCCACAGCAGGCTGCGCTCATGGGCTGGCGCGTAGTACTCAGTAGTTTTGTAGAGAAACTCGGCAAACTCCGACAGCACAAGAAAGCCATGCGCAAAGCCTGGTGGAATCCACGCCAGCCTTTTGTTCTCGGCAGAAAGCACAAACCCCACCCACTTGCCAAAATTCGGTGACGAGCGCTGCATGTCCACCGCCACGTCGAACACCTCGCCCACCACGGCGCGCACCAGTTTTCCCTGCGGCTGCTGGATCTGGTAGTGCAGTCCGCGCAGCACACCGCGGCTGGATCGGCTGTGGTTGTCCTGCACGAATTCCAGATCCAGCCCCACGTCGGCCAGCATCTTCTTGTTCCAGCTCTCGTAGAAAAAGCCGCGAGCATCGCCAAACACCTTCGGCTCCAGCAACACCACTTCCGGCAGCGTTGTTTCTATGCGCTTCACTCAAGGATTTCCTGTTTCAGCAAACCTTTCAGGTATTTGCCATAACCGCTCTTCGCCAGCGGCTGCGCCAGTTTTTCCAGCTGGGCATCGGTTATCCAGCCCCGATGCCACGCCACTTCCTCGGGGCACGCCACCTTCAGGCCCTGGCGGCGCTCAATGGTCTGGATGAACGAACTGGCTTCCAGCAACGAATCATGGGTGCCGGTGTCCAACCACGCCATGCCGCGCCCCATGATCTCCACGCTCAGCTCGCCGCGCTCGAGGTAAATGCGATTGATGTCGGTAATCTCCAGCTCGCCGCGCGGCGACGGTTTCAGGTCACGCGCAAAGTCGCACACCTGGTTGTCGTAGAAATACAGCCCGGTAACCGCATAGCGCGACTTCGGCTGTTTCGGTTTCTCCTCAATCGTCACCGCGGTGCCGTCCTTGTCGAAGCTCACCACGCCGTAACGTTCCGGATCACTCACCGCATAGGCAAACACAGTGGCGCCCGGCTTGCGGCCCGAGCCCACTTTGTTGGCGCGCTGCAACTGCGCAGCGAAATCGTGGCCGTAGAAAAGGTTGTCGCCCAGCACCAGCGAACTCGGCGCGCCATCGATGAAATCGCGGCCAATGATGAAGGCCTGCGCCAACCCATCGGGACTCGGCTGCACCGCAAATTGCAGGTTCAGCCCCCACTGGCTGCCATCACCAAGCAACTGCTGGAAGCGCGGCGTGTCTTGCGGCGTCGAGATCAAGAGGATGTCGCGCATCCCCGCCAGCATCAGCGTGCTAAGCGGGTAATAGATCATCGGCTTGTCGTAGATGGGCAGCAGCTGTTTCGACACTACCGACGTCACCGGGTGCAGCCGCGTGCCGGAGCCGCCGGCGAGAATGATGCCCTTCCTTGTTGTCATACCAGGATTTCCTTCAAGGTTCTCAATACATGTACTTGCCAGGGCGGCAGTTGCAAACCAAAGGTACGCTCAAGTGAAGAACAATCGAGCCGCGAATTGGCCGGCCGTGCAGCAGGCGTTGGATAGTCGGCAGTGGTGATGGCCACAATGTTGGCAGCATCCACCTTCAGCGGCGCCCCCAACCGGCGCGCCTCGCCAATCACAAAACTCGCATAGCCGTGCCACGAGGTTTCCCCCGCCGCCGCGCAGTGATACACCCCACGCAGGCCCGCATTACCCCACATCTGCTTCAATACCTGGGCAGCCACGTCTGCCAGCAATTCAGCCGATGTCGGCGCGCCCACCTGATCGCCCACCACCCACAACGAATCGCGTTCGTCCGCCAAGCGCAGCATGGTCTTCATGAAGTTGGCACCGCGCGCGGCATACACCCAACTGGTGCGCAGGATCACCGCCTGCCCACCGGCCGCCAACACCGCTTCGTCGCCCGCCAGCTTGCTGCGGCCATAAGCAGAAAGCGGCTCGGTGGCATCGGTTTCCACATATACGCCCGGTTTGTTGCCGGCGTAGACGTAGTCGGACGAATAATGAATGAAGGGAATGCCGGCCATGGCAGCTGCAGCAGCCATGGCAGCGGGTGCCGTGGCATTGATGGCAAACGCCAGCTCACGCTCCTGCTCGGCTCTATCCACGGCAGTGTAGGCAGCGGCATTGATGATAGCTCGCGGGCGTTGCGCAGCAATCAGTGCCGAGATTGCTGCCGGCGAAGCCAAATCCACCGCTGCCCGATCAAGCGCCACCACAGCCCCCAACACAGCCAAGCTGCGTTGCAGTTCCCAGCCCACCTGACCATTGCCACCGAATACCAGAATCACGCCAGCCATCAGGCACGTCCGGCGTAGTTGGCGGTGACCCAATCGCGATAGCCACCGCTGGTAACGTTTTCCACCCAGCCTTGGTTCTGCAGATACCACGCCACTGTTTTGCTAAGGCCCGTCTCGAAGGTTTCCTGCGGACGCCAGCCCAGCTCGCGTTCGATCTTGCGGGCATCGATCGCGTAGCGGCGGTCGTGACCGGGGCGGTCTTTGACGTAGGTCAGCAGGCGCTCGTAGGGGCCGGCCGGGTCGGGCCGCATCTCATCCAGCAAAGCGCAAATGGTTTTGACGATGACGATATTCGGCATCTCGTTCCAGCCACCGATGTTGCAGGTCTCACCCACCCTGCCGCCCTGCAGCACCGGCAGGCCATACGTGTGATGCCACGCACGCACCAGATGGTCCGACGCCGCCTTGCTAGCGGAATACGGACTGTTCGGTTCGTAGGGATTGGTTTCGGCAAAGGCCGGCGCATCTGGGCTCAGGGAACCGTAGACCTCATCAGTGGCTACATGCAGGAAACGGAAAGCTTCACGCTCGGCAGCCGGCAACGCAGCCCAGTAACCGCGAACGGCATCCAGCAAACGGAAGCTGCCCATCACGTTGGTCTGAATGAACTCGCCAGGGCCGTGGATGGAACGATCTACGTGTGATGCAGCAGCAAAATTGACTACGGCACGCGGGCGGTACTCAGTCAACAATTTGGCCAAAAGATCAGAGTCGCCGATATCGCCATGAACGAAACGACAACGCGAATCACCGGCAACGGCCCGCAATGTATGCGGATTACCAGCATAGGTGAGTTTGTCGAGATTGATAACCGGCTCTGGCGAAACAGCAAGCCAGTCGAGAATAAAATTGGCACCGATGAAGCCGGCACCGCCTGTTGCTAACAGCACTGGCAAATACCCTAGAAAAAAATGCAACACATGATTGAACGCTACAACACCAAAGAGCGAAGATCAAACTAGACAGACAACAACACAAATACGCAAAGCTTGGCATTTAGCGACCTAACAAACTCCTTGAACTGACAGAAGAATCCCACTTGATGTGTCCACGTTGAATCAATTTCGCTGATACACGTCGTCCAGGCGCACAATATCGTCTTCGCCCAAATAGCTGCCAGATTGCACCTCTATCAAATGCAGTGGCGTCGTGCATTTGTTTTCCAATCTATGTTTTTCACCGATTGGTATGTATACCGATTCATTTACCTTCCTCAAGTTGGATGTATCACCTACTCGGACGGTAGCTTCTCCCTGTACCACCACCCAATGCTCTGCCCGGTAATGATGCAACTGCAGTGACAGTTTTCCACCCGGCGTCACCATGAGCCGCTTCACCTGAAAGCCTTCTCCGCTGTCGACACTTTCATACCAACCCCACGGCCGATACACACGCAAGTGCTCAAGGTGTTCAGTGCGGCCTTCCTTCTTCAGCGTTTCCACTATTTTCTTCACGTCCTGCGCCTGGTCCTTGCTCATCACCAGCACGGCGTCCTTGGTTTCCACCACCACCACGTTGTCCAGCCCAATCACGGCCAGCAGTTTGTGCTCGGCACGCAGGTAGCTGTTCTTGGTGTTGATGGCCAGCACGTCGCCATGGGTGGCGTTGTTGTTGGCATCGCGCTCAGCCAGTTGCCACAGGGCATCCCACGCACCGATGTCGTTCCAGCCCATGTCGGCCTGCACCACGGCTGCCCGTTTGGTGCTTTGCATTACGGCGTAGTCGATTGAATCGGACGGGCTCTGCATGAACTCTTCCTTGTGCGGGCGGCAGAAGCCGAGGTCGCTGCTGCGCTGCTGCCAGGCAGCGGTGACTGCCTGCAGGATGTCGGGCCGGTGGGTGCCCAGCTCCTGCAGGTAACTGCCTGCCTTGAATAGGAACATGCCGCTGTTCCAGCTGTAATTGCCGTCGATCAAGAACTGCTTGGCGCGTTCGAGGTTGGGCTTTTCCACAAACTGTTGCACTTCCGCAGCACCTGCCAGCCCGCTGAGTGCGGCGCCGGCGCGGATATAACCGTAGCCGGTTTCAGGACTGGTGGGGGTGATGCCGAAGGTAACGAGGTGGCCTTGCTCGGCAGCGGCAGCGGCCTGGGTCACGGCGCGGGCGAAGGCGGCTTGATCGCGGATTACGTGGTCTGCTGGCATTACCAGCATCAGTGCATCGGGGGTGTGTTCGCCTTCGGCCAGGTGCAGGGCGGCTAGCGCAATGGCGGGAGCGGTGTTGCGGCCGGCGGGTTCCAGGTAGATGGCGGCGGGTTCGCAGCCTATGGCCTGGCACTGTTCGCGAATCAGGAAGCGGTGTTCCTGGTTGCAGATGAGGATGGGGGGTTGTACTTCGAGCGGCTTGGGCAGCTTGGCGGCGCGGGTTACGGTTTCCTGCAGCAGGGTTTGTTCGGTGAGCAGGGCCAAGAGTTGCTTGGGGTAGGCCTCACGCGAGAGAGGCCACAGCCGGGAGCCGCTGCCGCCGGAGAGGATGACGGGGTGGAGAATTGTCATGCGAACAAGAGCCTGCGGATTGATGGTTTTGGTACCCGTCCATGGCGCTTTCGCTTCACTCCTGTACAGGCAACTTCTGTTGGGAGAATAACCAGCGGGATGGGGGTTGTCGACCCTTGATGTGGGGGTGTTTTGGA
>Ga0255099_1000680_pt1 | contig 13225 bp, 11 predicted proteins | sample Colum_Colum_RepA_2_FD_188451 | JGI IMG/M metagenome (GOLD analysis project Ga0255099, IMG submission 188451) | Freshwater microbial communities from Columbia River, Oregon, United States - Colum_Colum_RepA_8d | ecosystem: Environmental > Aquatic > Freshwater > River | place: USA: Oregon...
GTCTTGACCACACCTAGAGCGCGGCCTTCGGAAAACAGTGCGGGCAAGTCACCACTACCCAACGCACCTTCGATGGCGGCCGCGTCTGCAAAATCAACATCGGCAAAGGTGGTCACATCCCCGTAAGACTTGATGTGCAAGGCCCAGGCGAGCTTGTCCGAAGGCATGGACGCGGCGAAGCCGAAGCCTACATCCGCAGTCAGCTCACGCCCATCGAGCCCGCGCAGTTGGTTGGCAAGTGCGTCCAGTTCGCCTTGCGTGGGTACGGCCGCAGCATCGAACTGCTGTTGGATGCGATCGAACTCATCCACGAACACATCGACATCATCGACAAAGTCCGTCGGATCGTTGGCGAACGCACCCACCGCGGGCAGCAACACACCGAAGTCATCGTCCTCCCCAAACCGCGTCAGCAACGCAGGGTTCGCGAAAGCGGCGGCCTTGTACTTGGACGAAGCCACGCCCACTCCGCCCATGGCGGAGTTGCGCGCTTCGAAGTAGTTCTGGGCCGACGCCTGTGCAGCGAACGGAGCGACGAGCAGAGCGTAGGGGAGGTAGCGCTTCATGGTGTGTCTCGGAACAGTGCGGGGATCAGAAGTGGTTCCAGAGGTACTGGTTCGTGACCTCGTGGTGGAACTGCACCTCGCAGGCCTTGACCATCGTGCCCAATGCCTTCGGGCAACGCTCGGCCTGCGCGAGCTTCAGCTCCGCGAACTTGTCATGCACGCGCTCGCCGTACATCTGGCGCATCCACTCGCTCTGCTTGTACAGGCGAATGGCGTCAAAGATGTTGTCCGGCAAGAAGCGTGTGCGCGTGCGCTTCGCCTCGTCCTTGGCGTCGGCTTCGGGACCTTCGAAGCCCGTGCGGAACACCGTGTACAGCGTCATGTAGATGTTCGTGTCCGGGCCCACCGAGCGCACTTCGATGCGCGCGCTCTTCTCGTTGCCGATGGGGATGCGGATCATCGAGCCGCGATCGACGGGCGAGACCTTGATCTGGTTCGGTGCCTCAAAGTGCGGGTCCAAGCGACGGTAGGCGTTGACGCTGGGGTTCAGGATCAAGCACATGTCCGAACCGCTGTTCAGGATGCGATCGATGAACTGCCATGCGAGCTTGGACACACCGTCCTGGCCCTTCTTGTCATAGAAGAGGTTGGTCTTGCCCTTGCCGACCGAGATGTTCGTGTGCGCGCCCGAGCCGTTGATGCCCACCACCGGCTTGGGCAGGAACGAAGCGGTCATGTCCATGCGCGCGGCGATCTGGCGGCAGAGCAGCTTGTAGAGCTGGAACTGGTCAGCTGCGATCAACGCTTCGGAGTACGAGAAGTTCATCTCGAACTGGCTCGGCGCCACTTCGGGGTGGTCCTTCTCGTTGGTGAAGCCCATGGCGCGCTGCGCTTCGGCGGCGGCATCGATGAACTTGCGCAACGGATCGCTCGGCAGCGAGTGGTAGTAGCCACCGGTCGAGACATATTCGAAGCGACCCACTTCATGGAAGTGGCGCTCGGCATCACGGCCCTTGAAGAGGAAGCCTTCGATCTCGTTGGCTGCGTAGCAGATCGAGCCGTCTTTCGCGAAGCGCGCGGCAAGGTACTGTTTGAGACGGCCGCGCAAGTCGCCTTCGTAGGCGTTGCCATCGCGTCCGAGGACCTCGCCGAAGACGAGCACTTTGCCCGCACCGAAGACATCGGAAGGCAACCAATAGAACGCGGCCCAGTCGATGGCCAAGCGCAAGTCACTCTCGGCTTGCACCGAGAAGCCGCGGATCGAGCTGCCGTCAAAGGTCAGGTTGTCGTAGCTCTTGATCAGGAACTTCTTGTCGTAGTCCAGCATGTGCAAGCGACCTTCGAGGTCGGTGAAGCACACGGTGACTGCTTTGATGTCCTTCTCGCTTTCGAGGTACTTGATGCGCTCCTTCTTGAGCTTCTCGGGGTCCACGCGGTCCAGGCGCTGGGCCTTGGCCTGGAGGTTGAGCTCCTCCATCTTGTCGTAGGGGATCTCGAGGAAGGTACGCAGAGAGGTGGGCTGGATCATGGGGGCTGGATCCGGCACGCCTAGGTTAGTGAAGGCGTACATTAGGCTTGCCGGAAGGTCCGTAAGCTTAACCAAAGCAAATTTTAGAGTACAACAAGAATCAGGAACGCGGATGGGCCCGTTCGTAAACCTCGCGCAGGCGCTCAATTGACACGTGTGTGTAGATCTGCGTCGTGGTCAGGTGGGCATGCCCTAGGAGCCCTTGCACGCTGCGCAAGTCAGCTCCAGCGTCCAGCAGATGGGTCGCGAAGCTGTGGCGCAGCATGTGCGGGGTGGGCTTGCGGGCGAGACCGGCTTTGAGAGCACAAGTGTCCACACTGCGCTGTAGCGTGCGCGTCGTCAGGCGCGTGCCGCGTGGCCCCAAGAAGACCGCCGTCGCGTGGCGCGGGAGCGGCCGCGGGCGCTGTGGATCTCCTAGGTAGTCGCGTAGCGCGCGTTGCGCATGGCTGCCGACAACGGCGAGGCGTTCCTTCTTGCCCTTGCCACGCACACGCGCAATGCCGCGTTCGAGGTCCAAGTCGGCCAAGTCCAAGCCGATCGCTTCGGAAGCACGCACGCCGGCCGAGTACAACAGCTCCAGCAGCGCGCGGTCGCGTCGGCCGGCGGCGGTGCTTGCGTCCGGAGCCAACAGCAACGCCTCCACCTCTTCTTTGGACAAGGCGCGCGGCAACTTGCGCTCGCCGCGGCGGCGCGGCAAGCCGGCGGTGGGGGCTTGGGTCACATCCCCGCGGCGCACGAGGTGCTTGTAGAAGCTGCGCACCGCGCTCAAGCGGCGTTGAATGGTAGGACGCGCAAGCTCTCGCGCATCCAGCTCGGCCAGCCAAGCACGCAACGCACGCGGTGTGACGGCGGCGGGGGAGTCCACACCGCGCGCCGCTTGGAAGCGGGCGAAGTCTTCAAGGTCAATGCGATAGGCGCGTAGAGAGTGGGTGCTTGCGCCGCGCGCTGCGCCGAACTCGGCGAGGTACTGCGCGACCGCTCGCTCAAACGCGGGCGCGAGCGGCAGTGCGTCCGTCACGGCTTGGTTTGCCACTCGAGGCCGCTGAGCATCCACTTGTGGCCCTCCGGTGTGTCCAGTTGCAGCAGTGCTCCCGCGAGGGGCGATTTGCCGTCCACGGCGAACCAGTAGCGCGCCTGCAGGCCTTCCGAGAGCACCACTTCATAGGCGCGGGTCGTGCCCCATGGAACCGTGACATTCGCGGTGCGCGTGACCGCTGCACGGCAGCGTACCGGCGCGCCAGGCTCTTGTCCGGTTTGCTTGACGGGGGGCCACACCTTCAGTTCACGCACCTCGTTGGTGGCGAAGCGCATCCCGCGCAAGGTCAGGGGCAAGGCTTCGAAGGCGATAGCGGTGTCGGCTGGTGGGATGCCACCGAGTGCCATAGAGAGGCGGCTGGTGACATCCGTGGTGCACACTTGGTAGAAGACCACAGCACCCTCTGGCGTGGACTGGATGCGCGTGTACTCCAAGCGCGTGAGGTGCGCTTCTGGCCCCGTTGGTGTGGGACGGAACGAGTCGTAGTTCAGGACTTGGATCTTGTTTGTCCACTCCGCCGCGCGTGTCCATTCCGGCAGGATGGCCGGAACGGGCGGTGTGGACTCGGTGCATGCCGTAAAGCCACAGGCCACCGCCAACAAGGTCAGCACGCCTGCGGGATAGGCTGTCCGATTCACTTGACGGTCCAGCCCACAGGCCGGGCGCTCTTCGGCTCCAAGAGCGCCATCAAGGTCATCGCCGTGCCGAAATTCTCGCTGCGATCGAACACGCGATCGTTCCAGCCGCCGCTCTCCTCGCGCACGGCCCACAACAGCGCTTGCAAGCGCGAGCGCAATGCGGCGCGGTCCTTCTCGGGCAAGAACTCAATCGCCTGCGCGACATAGCGGTGCCCGTAGAAGAAGTAGTACGGCGCGATGTTGTACGGAGGAATGTGCGTGCCACCTTGGCGACGGCGCACTTCCAGCCATTCCCAATGCGCAAAGAACGAGTCGACGGCGACGCGAATGCGTTCCTGTGAGCTGCGCCCGGCAAGGTGGAGGGTCGTTTCGACCACGGCCATGCGCGCGACAGCAGCAGGAATCTCCTCGGCTGCCTTGCCATTCTCTGAGCGCGCGTTGGTGGCGTACTGCACCGCACCCGATTCACCGCGCGAGTCTTCGAGCGTCTGGAGTCCGCGCTCCACCATCTCGGCCGGCACCTCGAAGCCTTGGGCCTTGGCGTAGTAGAGGAACTGCAGCGTGGGCGCGGTCATGAAGGGGCTGGCTCCTTCCGGTGCATCCGTGCGGGCGTAGTTCCAGCCGCCACTCTTGGCGTGTTCCATCGCATCGAGCGCCGCGATCAGCGCGGGAATGGTGGTCTCCAGCATCTTGAGCTGTTCGCCTTCCACGAGCTTGTGCTGGCGCAAGAGCAACAAGAACTCCAACGCATACGCATGGCCCCAACCGCGCACATCGTAGCCCTTGTAGTCCTTGGGCTGCATCAGCGGGTGATCAAGTTTGGCCACGACGAAGTCCAAGGCGCGCAACAGTGCCGCGTGCGCTTCTTTGGACAGTTCCTTGGTGCCATTGTCGCGGTGCGCGCGGATCAAGGCCGAAGAGCAGATGGAGGTGCCTCCGATGCGATAGCCCAACGGGATCTGGGCTTGACGGCCATCACCCTCGTACGGCGCAACGCGGTACACACCTTCGTAGGGCCACTCGGCCTTGGGTTCACCCTCTGTCAAGGACTCTTGACGGGCGAGAATCAGCTCCACGCAACGCGCAGGAGCGGCTTCCAAGTCGGACTTGGCCGGAACTTTGGCTCCCGCCTTGGCCTGATCAGCCTTGTCCTTCAAGCCCTTCTGCTTGGTTGCTTCGGCTTCTTGCGCCGCTTGGCGCTTCGAAGGCTTGGCGGCCGGCTTGGCCTCGGGCTTGGCATCTTGGGCAGCGACGAGCAACACACACACGAGAGCGAGGAGCGGGGAGGCCATAGGCCTTCACACTAACCCGCGCACACCACGCGCTTCCAGAGGTACAGCAGCGCCTCAGCGCGCCCCACCCGCGGAGTCGAGGTGCTCGCGCCAGCCGCGCAGCAGGGTATGGCGCGACTCAGGATTGATGCCGAAGGTGAAGCCCGCTTTCTCGGCGGCTTCTAGCGTCGACTTCATGCCCTTGGCGGAGGACTTCTGGGCTGCGACCCAGTCCTTCAGCTCCGTCAGTTCTGCTTGTTGCTTGGCGAGCTTGTCCTTGGTCTGGGCCAGCTCCTTCTCCACGACCATGAGCCGCTCCAACGGGCCATCCTTGGTCTTGTCCTGCGCGGACGGCAAACACACCAGAGCAAGCACCGCACACCCCACCGCTACGGCAACAGTCTTCATGTCCCGCAGGTCGGCCAAGCGCAGAGGGGATCTTGAGGCTGGTTGGGAATCCTTCGGAAACGGCGCACGCCCGCTACACTCCGGACCCTACTATCAGACCCTGCATGAGCTCTCCCGCACCCGTAGCCGCCGGCAAGCGGCCGCTACTCGCCGTCTTCTTGGTCGTCCTGATCGACCTGCTCGGCTTCGGGATCGTGATCCCGTTGTTGCCGGTCTATTCGAAGGCCTACGGCGCCTCCGAGACGGTGATGGGATTGCTGTTCGCGACGTTCAGCGCCATGCAGTTCGTCTTCGCGCCCATGTGGGGGCGCCTGTCGGACAAGATCGGGCGCCGGCCGGTGCTGGTCGGTGGCCTGTTTGGCACTGCTCTGTCGTACATGCTCTTCGCCTTCGCGGGTAGCTTGCCGATGCTGTTTGTGTCGCGCGCGTTGGCGGGCTTCTTTGCGGCCAACATCTCCACGGCCATGGCTTATGTGGCCGATGTGACCACGCCCGAGAATCGCGCCAAGGGCATGGGCTTGATTGGCGCAGCGTTTGGCATCGGGTTCACGCTGGGGCCGTTGATGGGTGGCGAGTTGTCGGCCATCTCGCCTGCGGCGCCAGGTTGGGCGGCGGCGGGCTTCTCTTTGCTGGCTGCGCTGTATGCCTGGTCGCAACTGGTCGAGCCGCCGCGTGCGCAGCGCGGCTCGCGAGTCTTCTCGTTGGACCAAGTGCGCGCTTCGATTGCCGATAGCCGCATCGGCATGCTTTACATCATGAGCTTCCTCTTCATCGTCTCGTTCGCGAGCTTTGAAGCGATGTTCACTGCTTACGGTTTGCAGCGCTTTCCCGAGGTGTTCGGCTTGCAGGTGGCGATTGAGACAGCCACCTATGACCAGATCATCGCCGCAGCACCTACGACCGGTCGCTACCTTGCCTTCATTGGCATCGTGAGTGCCGTGATCCAAGGCGGGTTCATTCGGCGCTTGGTTCCGAAGTACGGTGAGACCAAGCTCGCGATTGTGGGGCCGCTCTTCTTGGCTGCGGGCTTTGTTGTCGTCGCGCTGGCGAGTGAGTGGTGGATGGTGATCGTCGGTTGCTTGCTGATGCCGATTGGCTTTGGTCTCAACAACCCGTCGCTGACTTCGTTGATCTCGCGCGCCACACCCGCGGATCAACAAGGCGCGTACTTGGGCTTGAGTCAATCCGTCGGCAGCCTGGCGCGCATGACAGGTCCGATGATCGCGGGCTTGTTGTTCTCTTGGTACGGCGCCGCTGCACCGTTCTGGTGGGGAGCTGCGTTGCTGGTGGTCTCAGGCACTCTGGCATGGCGTTACCATGCGAGGTACGGAATGACCTTTCCCAAGAAGGCAGCAGGGAAGGCTGCAGGACTGCACTAAGCCATGCGCGTGCGCCGCGTAGTAGAGGAGCTGCACTTGGTGCTCGCCTCGGGCTCCCGCGTGCAGCCGATGCACGCGCTACAAGCGTTGCGTCATCGGCGTGGTGTGGTCGCCTTGGATTCGGCGGGAGGTGCGCCGGCACAGCTGTCGCTCGTGGCGTTTGATCCGCTGCGCCTTGGTCCGCCGCCAGCGCGCTTGGAAGAGCTCGAAGCGTGGTGCGCACAAGTACAGTTCATCGAGGGCGATCCAGCCCCTGTAGCCTTTGGCGGCGGTTGGATCGGTGCTTGTTCGTACGACCTAGGTGTGGCGGGCGAACAGCAGTACCTCGCGTTGCCCCGCGACCCGTGGCGTCTGCCGCTGCTCGTGGGTGGTGTGTACTGCGACTACCTCGCTTTTGATCACACCTCCGGTCGCGTGTGGTTGGTGTTGGGTGCCGGCGAGTTGGATGGTCGCGCGAGCCTTGCCGAACGCCATGCCAGTATTTTTGACGACCTTACTGTCGAGGAAGGTCAGTTGTCACGCGACCTCGTGCCGTGCCGTTCGGTAGGACCGTTGGTGCGCAAGACACAGCCGGATGTCCATCGCGCACGCATCACGGCGGCTCGCGAGGCGATTGCACGTGGTGAGTACTACCAAGCGAATGTGGCGCATCGTTTTGAACGCTCGGTCAGCGGGGATCCGCTAGACCTGTACTTGCGCTTGCGCCGTGTGAATGCCGCCCCCTATGCAGGTTACCTCGCGTGGGAAGCGGCGCAGGTGGCGGGCGAAGCGCAGACCTTGCGTGGTGCCATCTTGTGTTCGAGCCCCGAGTTGTTGCTGGACTACAACGGCAGCGAAGCGCGCACGCGTCCTATCAAGGGCACAATCCCGCGCGGTGCCACAGCCGCAGAGGATGCGCGCCAGAAGACAGCGCTGCTGGCGAGTGAGAAGGATCGCGCCGAGCTGGCGATGATCGTGGATCTGGAGCGCAACGACCTCGGGCGTTTGGCGTTGACGGGCGGTGTCCGTGTCGAGGGCTTTCCGCGCCTCGAAAGCTATGCCGCGGTGCATCACTTGGTGACCGACGTGATTGCGCGCATGGGGCCCGGCGTGCGCGGCGAAGCGTTGTTAATGGCCTTGTTCCCCGGCGGTTCCATCACGGGCGCACCTAAAGTGGCGGCTATGCGCGCGATCGCCGAGCTTGAAGGCGAAGGTCGTGGCTGGTTCACCGGTGCGCTGGGATGGATCAGCCACGATGGTCAAGCACAGTGGAACATCTTGATCCGCACGCTGGTGTGGCGGCCAAGTCCGACTGCACAGGATCCCAACGCAGGTGAGGTGTGCTTTCACGTAGGTGGTGGGATCACATGGCATAGCGATCCGCACGCGGAGGATGAAGAGACCTTGCACAAGGCGCGCGCCTTGATGCGTGCGCTGGACGAACGCTCATGAGATGGAGTTCTGCATGGTGACGCAGTGGATGTCCATCGATGGTGCGTTGGTCCAAGCGTCGCAAGCTCAATTGCCTGCGGGCTTGGTTACGGCCAGCCAAGGGCAGGCCTGGTTCGAGACCCTGCGTGTGATGGATCGGCGTGTTGCACGCGGACCGCGGCACGCGCGACGCACCCAGCGCACGGCGCAGATGGTAGGCGTGACGGTGCCGGACGCATGGCTTGCGTGGGCGCAAGAGTTGGCTGGCACGCTGCAGCCGGGCTTGCAGGCGCTGCGTGTGACATTCTTGACAGCGCCGCAGCGCGCGCATGCGACCGTCGTGTGCGAGGCGCGCGCAGTGGAGCCGTTGCTTGCTCCTGTGACGCTTTTGCCTGTGATGCGCTTGGATCACGACGATGAGTTGCACGCGTACCACAAGCTGCATGCGCGCTTGGCCTGGACGCGGGCGCGCGCGCAAGCGCAGGCGCTGGGCGCATTTGACGCGCTCTTGGTGGATCGCCAGCTGTGCGCACGCGAAGGCACTATCGGCAACCTCGTGGCCCTTGTAGAGGGGCGTTTGCGCGCGCCTCTGCGGGGTGTCCTGCCGGGGGTCGGGCGCGCGTGCGTGCTCGAGATGGCCGAGCGCCTGGGGCTGCCGGTCGAGGAAGGCGACCTGCGGCTTGCAGACTTGAAGCGTGCCGAAGCTGTGCTGCTGATCAATGCGGTGCGCTTGTGCATGCCGGTGGACGGTGTCCTCCACGGAGGTCACTACCCAGAGTCGCAGGGCTGGGCGCAGCGTCTGAATGCACTGCTTACGCAGGAAGAACCGTAGTCGCTGCGCGTCCAAGACGCTTGCATCCGATAGACCATGAGGATGACAATCGTGACCATGAAGCACCCGCTGCTGACCTCGCTGTCTCTCGCCGCCCTCGTCGGTACTGCCTTCGGGCAGTCTGTTGCTGGTCCCGTGTCGAGCGCTGCTCCTCTCGCGCTTGTGACGACTGCGCGCGCGCAAGATCCGGCCGCAGACAAGAACCCCGAGATCGCCGCCAAGATCGAGAAGGCCAAAGGTCTGTGGGGCGATCGCAAGGGCGCCAAGGATGCGGATGTGATCGCCGTGATCGATGAGCTCAATCAGGCCTATAAGACCTGCGGTCCTAAGGACAAAGCGTCCATCGTGAGCTTCTTGGGCAAGAGCTTCGAGTTGAAGCGCGACGAGGTTTCCGAGGGCGTGCCCAACAACAAGATCATGTTGGCCGCGGCGGTTTCGCTGGGCGAAATGGGCAGCGAAGCGGTCAAGACGCTCGAGGCGTGGATCGATCACAAGACCTTGCGCAAGGATCTAGCGCTGCAGTCGCGCTTGATCTTGTCGTTGGGCAAGACCAGGGATCCTGCTGCGACGAAGACGCTGATCAAGTTGCTGGAACACAAGGATGCGCCCTTGGTGTCGGCCGCAGCGCAGGGCTTGGGCGAGTTCGACAAGGTGGACTTGAAGATCCGCAAGGATGCCTTCGAGTCGATGCTGAAGGTGTTGATGTCGGCACTGAACACCAAGGACTCGAACCCGCAAGACCTGATCGCCAAGGATCGCTACGACGTCATTGCGTCGCCGATCATCACGAGCTTGGGCAAGTTGAGCGGCCACAACGAGCGCGATCCGCAAGAGTGGCAGCGCTGGTGGAACAAGAACAAGAGCAAGGATTGGGACAAGGCTGAGTGAGACCCATGTCGCGCTCGCCTGTCTTGGCATGGGTCGCGTGCGGCGTGGGCACCGGCTTGTTGTGCGCGTGCAGCCAGGAGCAGCAGGAATCCTCTGCCTCTGTCGTGACCTATGTGTCCACGCAACCGGCACAGGTTGCAAGTGCGGAGGGCGAGGTTGCGCGCCTGCAAGCGCAAGTGGAGGACTTGCGCTCTCGCTTGGTGCAGGCGGAGTCTGCCTTGCAGGCGGAAACCGAGCGGCGTTTGGCGCGTGAGAAGGAGTGGCTGGAGTACACCAGTGGCATCGCCAAGATGGAGTCGTTGGCGCAGGGATTGCCCAAGTTTGCCGTCGATCCCGCGGTACAGCCCAAGCCTGAACCCAGCACGTCTGAAACCGACAAGCCCGAACCCGACAAGACCGAAACCAACGCTGTCCCGCCTAGTCAAGCCGATGTGACAGCCGTCACGCGCCGCTTGCGCACGCTCTTGTCGGCCGAACAAGTAGCCGGTGTGGATGTGATGGAGCTCGGCAATGTGCAGGCGGACCATGTGGGTCCAGTCGTGTTGCGCATTCTCGATGCCAACGGTCGCTTGTTGTCAGTGTTGGCCGCCGATCGCTTGCGCTTGGAGTGCTCGCGTGCAGGTCGCAGCGTGACGCTGGTCTTGGAGCACGGTTACGAGCGACGCAATGGCGAGAAGCTGGCCTTCACCGGTGGTGCAGTCGATGCGGACGGGCGCGGGGGAGTGCGCACGATCGTCATCCCCGACTGCGATCCGCGGCCGTGGCTCGAAGGACTGCCCTTTCTATTCCGGCCCGAGGCGCTCGAGCCAGTTCCGCATGATGGCTCCATCAGCGTTGAGTCGTTGCGTGCCGCCCTCAATGTCAAGCTGCGCGAAGACCAGTTGATCGGTCATTGGCGCGTGGACGGCATCGGTGGTGTGCAGCGCAGCGTCCTGTATGAGGTTGCCTTCTCGCAACTGGACGAGAAGGGCAACATTGTGCGCACCTTGGTCGCCGACAAAGCCACCTTCGCCGCGCTGTCCAAAGGCGTGGAGGTGCTGCTGGAAGGCGGTGCCCAGGTCAAAGTCGACAGCACCGTCCCGTTCCTTGACGGTCGCTATCGACTGGTCTTGCCGCGTGCCGATGCAGAAGCGTGGCGCGCGGCGCGCATTCCGCTGCTCGAGTAGAGCCTCGGCTCGCTGCGGATCGCTATGATCCTTGCGTGAGTACGACTGACCCGTTCGACTGGGACACACTGCCCAAAGAGCGCGAGCCCGCAGCTCCCGTGGCGTTGAGCGTGGCCCAAGTGTGCGCCAAGGCGAGTAGCGTGTTGCGCGACATGGGCACAGTCGTGGTGGAAGGTGAGTTGTCGCGCATCACCGACCAGCAAGCCTCGGGTCACATGTACTTTGACTTGAAGGATGCTGCTGCGCGTGTGGCGTGCAGCTTGTTCCGTCAGTCGCGCGCGGCAGCCTTGCGCGGACTCCAGTTGCGTGAGGGTGCGCAAGTGCGCATCACGGGTCGCTTGGAGATCTACGGACCGCAAGGCAAGTTCTCGTTGATCGTGTCGCGCATCGAGGCCGCTGGGGCCGGTGCGTTGATGCAAGAGTACGAACGCCTCAAGCAAGAGCTGGCTGCGAAGGGTTGGTTTGAGCGCAAGCGCGCTCTTCCGCCAGCACCGTACACAGTGGGCGTAGTGACCAGTCGCAGCGGCGCTGCGTTGCAAGACTTTCTGCGTACGCGCGCCCAACGCTGGCCGGGACATCCGCTGGTCGTGGCGCACGCCGCGGTACAAGGCAAAGGAGCCTCCGACGAGATCGCGCGCGGCATCCGCGCTTTGGAGGCGCATGGCGTCGATGTGATCGTGGTGTGCCGCGGTGGCGGATCGATCGAAGATCTGTGGGCGTTCAACGAGCTGCCGGTGTTGGAGGCGATTTGGAACTGCCGTTTGCCGGTGGTGTCTGGAGTCGGTCACGAGATTGACACCACGCTGTGCGACTTGGTGGCGGATGTGCGCGCCCACACGCCCACCGACGCAGCCGAGAAGGTCTTTCCCGATCGGGCTGCGTGGGTCGAGCACCTCGATGCGCTCGATGCGGATCTGGGGCGAGCCATGGATGCGCGCATGGCTGCAGTCCAACTGCGTTTGGACCAGCTGGCCTCACGCCCGTGTCTCAAGAGTCCGCAGTGGCTGCTTGATGAGCGCCGCAATCGCCTGGTGCGCGCAGGAGCCGCGCTCGACGAGCGCATGCGGAGCTTGCTCCTGCGCGTGGAGACGCGTGTAGAAGGGCTCGCACGCCGCGTCGAACAACGCTCGCCTGGCTTGGAACTTGAACGCCGGGCGTCACGACTCGACTTGGCTGCCGCGCGTTTGCCGGCGGCGTTGCGCCAGCGCTTGGAACGCTTGTCTAGTCGTTTGGACAGCAGTGCCCGCGCCTTGGAGGCGGTCTCGCCGGTGGCGGTTCTGGCACGCGGGTACTCCATCACCTTTGTAGAGGGCAGCACTACACCGCTGACCGATGCGAATGCCGCCACCCACGGCGACACCTTGGTGACTCGTTTGTCGCATGGTGAACTGCGTTCGCGCGTGGAGACGACCTCGTGACAACAGTCGTAGTGGCCGTGGTGGTGAACTGGAACGGGGGCGCACGCAACTTGGCCTGTGTGCGTTCTTTGGTCATCGGTGGCGTGCAGCCGAACGACATCGTTTTCGTCGACAATGGCTCGCGTGATGGCTCGTTGCAAGCCGTACAAGCCGCTCATCCCGACCTGACGTATGTGCTCAATTCCACCAACCTCGGATTTGGTGCGGCCTCTAATCAAGGTCTGGCCGTGGCCGTCGAGCGTGGTGCGGAGCTGACGCTGTTCGTGAACAACGATGTCGAGATTGATCGCGTGATGTTGGTGCGCTTGCGTGAAGAGCTGGCTGTCAAAACCTCCGCCGGTCTTGCAGGGCCACGCATCTTGGATCGGGCCGACGATCGCCGCGTGTGGTCGGCCGGCGGCCGAGTGGATTGGCGTCAGAACTTGTCCAAGCTGCTGGGCCAAGGACAGGCGGATGGAGCCGCATGGCGCACCACGCGCACAGTCGACTATGTAGCCGGGTGTACCTTGCTCGGGCGTACAGAACTTTTGACACGTCTCGGCGGATTCGACGATGCGTACTTTGCCTACATGGAAGACGTGGACCTGTGCTTGCGCGCACGCGCGCTAGGTGCACAGACCATTTGCGTAGGCGCCGCCATGGCGTGGCATGCGCCGAGTTCGGCTACGGGTGGTGGGTACAGCGCGCGCCGTAAGTACATGAATGCGCTCAACAGCTGGCGCTTCTTGCGGCGCCACGCAGGCCC
>Ga0255099_1000699_pt1 | contig 12944 bp, 12 predicted proteins | sample Colum_Colum_RepA_2_FD_188451 | JGI IMG/M metagenome (GOLD analysis project Ga0255099, IMG submission 188451) | Freshwater microbial communities from Columbia River, Oregon, United States - Colum_Colum_RepA_8d | ecosystem: Environmental > Aquatic > Freshwater > River | place: USA: Oregon...
TAGAATTTTTTTTGGATAATTAGAATTTTTTGGGCGATGCCTTTCAGGCCCGGGCTACTCCGGGCTCGCTGCCGCTCGGTTATTGCTTTGCAATGAACCAAGCCCTGCGTATCCCTATCGCAATTTTTCTTTGTTAAATTAGTTTTATTGAGTTGTTTTTGGGCGATGCCTTTCAGGCCCAGGCTACTCCGGGCTCGCTTTGCTCGGTTGCCTTTGGCGAACCAAGCCCTGCGTATCCCTATCGCGGCTTAATAATAATAGTATATAATGCCTTAGCCGGCTGTAGGGGCGTAGCGTTCTTTTAACCGCAGGTTAAAAAACCAAACCTGTGAAGCCCGCAAGACGGCGAACGCAAAGCGGTAAGGCCCAAATAAAAAATATCATGATGAATATAATTAGCGCGAAGCCTTCTGCTGAACTTTTAGGGATTACGTTGCGTTATAAAACATCATGCGCAAGGCTCCCCTTCGGCAAATATCTATGGCAGTATTAATTTTTAAATTGTATTTATTTTAAAAACAGTTTTTTTATTAAAACTCGTTTAACCCTTACACTATTTACTGTTAGTTAATTGCTTAAACATTGGTTTTTAAAAACAGTTTTGTTTAACGACCTTTGCGCCGCTTATGCGTTACTTTATTTTAGCATTAATGTTTTGCAGCCTGGGTTTGGGTTTGTTAAATTTTTTTTATCAGCATGGCCGTGCCATAGATACCACCCTGCCCAAAATACACGAAGATTTTAATCCTGCCTTAATCCGCCTGCGTAACATTACGCAATTACTGCAGTACTGTGACAGCCTTTACGGCAACCACAGCATAGCGCGTACCGATTCGCTGGCCTTTGCCAATATTATATCGCATACTGTACGCCAACGCTTTTACCACGGCTTAAGCACCTACAGTTTTAACGATAACTGGGTACTGTATGCCCTGCAATGGGTACACCCCCACAGCCGGGCCATAGTAAATGAAAATGATATTTTAAAATATAATCAGGCCCTGTGCAGCCAACAAGCCATTGTGGGCATGATGGCTTTAAAACAAAAGGGCTTTACCTTTAGAAAGGTAGGTTTTAAAAGCAAAAACGGCCAAGGCGGGCATTTTACCTACGAAATACGCTTACGCGATGGCTGGCATTATTACGATGTAGATAAAGAGCCCAATGCAAAGGTATTAGAAACAGAGGGGCGGCCCAGTATTTCAAACCTGGCGCAAAATGATACCTTACGCCGTACAGCTTATGCCAAAAACGGAACAGGTGTTAGCGATGATTTAATACCCTATTACAATACCAATTTTACACCCAATACTTTTCCGGCCCGCAATATGCTTTTGTTTCAGCGCTTATGCCAGTTTGCGGCATACAGCCTGTGGCTTGTATGGGGTTTAATATATTACTGGCGCTATGCCCGCTAAAACAGTCATTTTTGTATCGTACGACGGCCTTACCGATGCCCTGGGCCAAAGCCAGGTGCTGCCCTATGTAATAGGCTTAAGCCAAAAAGGCTATGCCATGCATGTTGTATCGTTTGAAAAGCTCCGGGCCCTTAATGACCCCAAAACCGTACAAGCATTATGCAACAGCCATGGCATTACCTGGCATGCCCGCCGCTATCACAAATGGCCCCCACTGCTTTCAACCTTATTTGATTTTGTAATAATGTACCGCCGTGTTAAAGCCCTGCAGGTAAAATTTGGGGCAAGCTTGGTACATGCCCGCGGGTATATTGCAGCCCTGGCAGCCCTGCGCCTTAAACGCCGCAAGGGCATTGCCTTTATTTTTGATATGCGCGGCTTTTGGGCCGATGAAAAACGCGATGCCGGCGCCTGGCCCAAAAACCATATTGTGTACGAGCCGGTTTACCGGTTTTTTAAACGGCAAGAACAGGCCTTTATGCACGAAAGTTGTGCCGCCATTAGTTTAACGCATGCCGGCAAAGCCGCTATTTTGCAGCGCATGCCCCAAATAGCACAAAGCCATATACAGGTTATACCCTGCAGTGTAGATACCCACTTGTTTAACCCCCAAAACATTTCTGCCTCCACATTACAAGCCCTGCGCCGGCAATTGCAAATACCCCTAGATGCACCGGTAATATCGTATCTGGGTTCGGTTGGTACCTGGTACATGATACCCGAGTTAATGCGCCTAATGGCCCTGTACATACAGCAAAATGCCGAGGCGCATGTTTTATGCATTTGCCCTAATGGGCATGCATACATTACCGCACAGGCCCAAAAGCAGGGTATTGCCCACAGGCTGCATGTTGTGGCAGCCCAAAGGGCACAGGTGCCCGCCTATTTGGCTTTAAGCAGCGTTTCGGCTTTTTTTATACGCCCCAGCTATTCAAAAATATCAAGCAGCCCCACCAAGCAGGGCGAAATTATGGCCCTGGGCATACCCTGCATTTGCAACAGTGGTGTGGGCGATACCGCAGCCATTGTACAACAGTACCGCAGCGGCGCTGTACTTACCGCATTTAATGATATTGCTTACCAAAAGGCCATTGCCGATTTACGCCATTGTGCAGATACCACTGCAATACGCCAGGGTGCATTACAGGCCTTTGATTTACAAAGTGCTATTGATAAGTATGCCGGCATTTACCAATTACATAATTAAAATTTAGCGTACTTTATAACATGTGCGGCATTTGCGGATTTTTTGATACCAGCCACAGCACCGGCGCAGCGCAGCTAGAGGCCATGACCTTAACCCTGCAGCACCGCGGGCCCGATGGCAGCGGCACGCAAGTTTTTAACAGCCCCCACGGCAGCCTGGGTTTAGGGCACCGGCGCTTGTCTATTATTGAGTTAAGCCCACTGGGTAAACAGCCCATGGCCTTTAAGCATTTATGGGTAAGTTTTAATGGTGAAATTTACAACCATGCCGAGCTGCGCCAGGAACTTGAGCAATTGGGCCATTGTTTTACCAGCCACTCCGATACCGAAGTATTACTGCAAGCCTATGCCCGCTGGGGCAATGCTGCCATTAGCCGTTTTACGGGCATGTTTGCCTTTGCCCTTTACAACAGCCAAACCCAAAGCCTGTTGCTGTGCCGCGACCGGGCCGGTGTTAAGCCCCTGTTTTACTACTGCCATAAGGGCCTGTTGTTATTTGGCTCTGAGCTTAAAGCCTTAACCGCCCATACAGATTTTAAAAAACAACTTAACCCGCAGGCGCTTGAAGCCTATTTACAATTGGGCTATGTGCCCGCGCCCCACTGCATTTGGCAAAATACCTATAAATTACCGGCGGGGCATTACCTGCATATTAACCTAAACCAGCCCCTAGCGGCCGATACGCTAAAACCGCAGTGCTACTGGGATATCTGCCATGCCTATAACAAGCCTGTAAATGAAATTTCTTACGCCGAGGCCCTGCATGAAACCGAAGCCCGCCTGTATAAAGCCTTTAGCTACCGCATGGTGGCCGATGTGCCGGTAGGTATTTTTTTAAGCGGGGGTTATGACAGCTCTACCGTAGCCGCCCTGCTACAAAGCCAAAGCCACAGGCCTTTAAAAACCTTTACCATTGGAGTGCCCGACATAGGCCTTAACGAAGCCCCACAGGCAGCGGCCATTGCAAAACACCTGGGCACCGAACATTACAGCGCCTATTGCACCGAAGCCGAAGCCCTTGCGCTTATAGCCCAGGTACCCTATTATTTTGATGAGCCTTTTGGCGACAGCTCGGCCCTGCCCACCATGCTGGTAAGCCGCCTGGCGCGGCAACAGGTAACCGTAGCATTAAGTGCCGATGCCGGTGACGAACTTTTTGCCGGCTATAACCGCTACAGCTACGTAATGCGTTTAAGCGGCAGCTTACGCCAAAGCCCGCAAAGCCTGCGCCGCATATTAGCCGCCCTGCTGCGCAGCAAGCCCCTGCGCCATTTGCCCATACTACGCCACCAGCCCCACTACCACCACCGCCTGCAAAAATTACAGCAATTGGTAGAAGATCCCTCGGCACGTACCTTTATGTGGCGCCTGTGCAGCCAGTACAGTGATGCCGAACTGCAGCGCCTAATACTGCAGCCCGCCGGCCTGCCCCCCACCCTGTTTAACAGCCATGCCCTAAACAACAGCAACGATACCTTAAGCTACATGCTGTCGCTTGATTACAAAACCTATTTATGCGATGATATTTTACAAAAGGTTGACCGGGCCACCATGCACGTTAGCCTTGAGGGGCGCGAACCCTTTTTAGACCATGAGCTGGCCGAATGGGTAGCCACCCTGCCCGGTAATTTTAAATACTACCGAGGGCAAAAAAAACGTTTATTAAAAGCTATTAACCATAAATACCTGCCCCAACGTTTAATGAACCAGCCTAAAAAAGGCTTTGCCGTACCCCTGGCCCGCTGGCTGCAAAACGAGTTAAAATCCGATGTGCAGTACACCCTTGGCCCCAAACTGCCACCACAGCTTAATGTACAGGGGGTACAAGCCGAGCTGCAAGCATTTTTTGCAGGGCATAACGAAAGGGCTAACCGCATTTGGTATTTATACATGTTTAGTAAATGGTATGCGCACTGGGCTTAAGCATATTTTAATAATTTGCCCCTATCCTGAAAATAGGGCTCCTAGCCAAAGATTAAAATATGAACAATATTTTAGTTCGTGGCGTAATGAAGGCTTTAAAATTGAAGTAAGTTCATTTGTAAGCATAGCACTGTGGTCTAAGCTATACATTAAAGGGCATTGGTATATAAAAATTTTTCAAACATTAAAAGGCTATTACAATAGAATTAAAGACTTAAAACGTTTGCCAAAGTATGATATTATTTATATATCCCTTTGGGTAACACCATTTGGTTGGCCACTTTTTGAATACTTGTTTTACAAAAGAAACAAAAATATAATATACGATATTGATGACCTTGTGTATTTGGGACATAGCAGTAAAGCCAATCGCTATTTTAAAATAATAAAGGGGCAAAAAAAAATGCCTTATTTAATGGCAAAAGCAAAACATGTTATTGTGTGTACCCCAATGCTTGAAGCTTATGCGCGTAAGTTTAATTCCTTGGTTAGCGATATTTCATCAACTATAAATACTGATATTTATGTGCCTGTTAACACATACACACAATCAAATCCTATTGTATTGGGATGGAGCGGCAGCCACAGTACAGCGCCCTATTTAAAATTATTAGCACCGGTTTTATTACGTTTGGCAAAAGTTCGCAATTTTAAATTAATAGTAATGGGTGATGCAAATTTTAATATTGACGGATTACAACAAATACAGGCACTTGATTGGAGTGAAGAGATTGAACTTAAAACACTACAGAGCTTTGATATTGGTTTATACCCATTACCTGATGAGCCATGGGTGCATGGTAAATCAGGTTTAAAAGCATTGCAGTATATGGCTTTAGGTATACCAGCCATTGCAACTGCAATAGGCGCAAATTATCGTATAATAGAACATGGCATATCGGGTATTTTAGTTCATAACGAAGACGAATGGTTTTACCAACTTTGTAAACTTATTGACAATGCCGCTTACCGTAAACAAATTGGCTTAGCCGGCAGGACTTGTGTTGAAGCCTATTATTCGGTAAATGCTAATAAAGCACATTATTTAAAAATTTTAAATACCTTGGCTAATGGCTGATGATTTAATTGGCCCCATAGATTTTTTACTGGCGCCCATATATTTAATTATTTTTTCATTTATAGCCAAAAGGTTTAAAAACAAAAATCTAAAAGCCGGGCCCTATTACCGGTTTTATTTACAGGGCCTATGGGTCAAAATGCTGGGCGGCCTGGCTGTATGTTTAATTTATGCCTATTACTACAAAGGGGGAGATACCCTTAATTATTTAACTGAAGCCCGTACCTATGTTAATGTGTTTTTAGAGGGCGATTATAACATGCTTTGGGAGCTTATAAATTTTAAAACCTATCCTATTTCATTCTCAAATTATCAACAATACAGTAATTGCCAAATGGTATTCAGAGACAATTCATATTATGAGCATTTTACATCGGCTTTAACCGCCCCTTTTTGTTTACTGGGTTTTAAAAGTTTTTTTGCAACCACTTTAATTTTAGCCTATATAAGTTATTTTGGTATTTGGCGCCTTTACATAGTATACCTATACTATTTTCCTAACCTGTACCGCCCATTAGCTTGGGCCATATTACTAGTGCCCTCGGTGTTTTTTTGGGGCTCGGGCCTGTTAAAAGACACCTATACCTTTTCGGCCTTATGCTGGTATATCTATGCCTTTTTTAGGCTGTTTATACAAAAGCAATACCGTTTTAAATATATATTGGCCTTGATGGTAGCAGCGTATATAATGGTTAGCATTAAACCCTATATATTATTTGCCGCCCTGCCCGGTACAATATTATGGTTATTTTTTAACCGTTTAAATAATATACAAAATATAGCCTTACGCCTGCTAAGCTTTCCGGCAATTATTATAATTGTATTTACATTAGTAATTGGTAGTATGGCCCTTTTGGGCGATTATTTGGGCGAATACGCCTTAAATCAGGTATTAAACAAAGCCGAAAAAACCCAAAAAGATTTTGCATATAACGAGGCCTACGGGGGTAATAAAATAGATATTGGCGAGTTTGATGCCAGCCTCAGCGGTATATTACAAAAAGCACCTAAAGCTATAAGCGTGGGCTTGTTTCAGCCTTTTATATGGAAAGTCAATAATATTGTAATGGCATTTGCCGGGCTTGAAAACCTTTTTATTTTATCCCTAAGCCTGTATGTGTTGTTTAAGGTTAAACTAAAACGCCTGATACTTAGTTTATTTTCGCATCCCTTGTTTATATTTTCATTTTTATTTGCCCTGTTTTTTGCTTTTTCGGTAGGCTTAACAACCGCTAATTACGGGGCCTTGGTGCGTTTACGCATACCCTGTATGCCCTTTTATTTATGCTCACTTATAATGCTGTTACAGTTAAAAACTAAACCGTAAACTTTTACAATAGCAATTAATTAAATTACCTTTGTGTTTAACCCTATTGTGGAATACGAAATTAAACCCCGGCACCCCTTAAACCCCGGCTTTAGCGAGCTTTGGCAAAACCGTGAACTTTTATACATGTTTGCCCTGCGTGATATTAAAGTAAAATACAAACAAACCTATTTGGGCATAGCCTGGGCCCTGCTACAACCCGGGCTTATGACGTTACTGTTTACCTTGGGCCTGGGCCGTATTATTAACGTATCTACATGCAATGGCCTTAATTACCCCGCTTTTGCCCTAAGCGGTTTTGTATTATGGAATTTATTTGCCACCGGCCTAAGCAATGCAGGTAACAGCATGGTTAGCAATGCCGCCATAATTAAAAAAATATATTTTCCGCGCCTGGTAATTCCTGTTTCAAGTTTTTTAGTAGCCTTTGTAGATTTTACTATTGCCCTGTGCATTATGCTGCCTGTTATGCTGTTTTTAGGCAATGGCCCCGTTTTGGCAGCTTGGTTATATATGCCACTAAGTATACTGCTATGCTTTTTAGCCGCCTTTGGCTTGGGTACGTTTTTATCGGCTGCCAATATTAAATACCGCGATGTACGCTATGTATTACCATTTATTACGCAGGCCCTGTTTTTTGCAAGCCCTGTAATATATCCCTTAAACCTTAACCCACAGGCCTGGTACACCATACTTATTAGGTGTAACCCCATGTATGCCCCGCTTGAGCTGTTTAGGGCTGCCTTTGGCTACAACATAAACGCCATGCACTTATGGCCCAGTATAGCCTGCAGCCTGTTTTTTGTGGCTTATGGCCTGTATTACTTTAAAAAAACCGAACATTTTTTTGCTGATTTGGCATGAGCAAGCCCATACTTGAAATACAGCATATTGGTAAAAAATACCGCATACAGCAAAGCCGGCAACCCTATATTAGCCTGCGCGATTCTATTGGCCAGTGGTTTAAACCCAAAAGTCAAAGCCAAGATTTTTGGGCCCTAAACGATGTTAGCTTTACCGTAAACGCGGGCGATACCATTGGTATTATTGGTAAAAATGGTGCCGGAAAATCTACTTTATTAAAAATACTGTCTCGCATTACACCACCTACAACTGGTAAAGTAATTTCCAGAGGCCGTATAGCCAGCCTGCTTGAAGTAGGTACTGGCTTTCATCCCGAATTAAGCGGACGCGAAAATGTATTTATGAACGGCTCAATACTAGGTATGCGCCGTGGCGAAATTAAAACCCATTTTGATGCTATTGTTGATTTTGCCGGTGTAGCCCAATTTATTGATACACCCCTTAAACATTACAGCAGCGGTATGCAATTACGTTTAGCATTTGCAGTTGCAGCATTTTTACAAAACGAAATTTTAATAATTGATGAGGTATTAGCCGTAGGCGATGCCGAGTTTCAAAAAAAATGCTTGGGTAAAATGGATGAGGTGAGTAAAAGCGGGAGAACAGTATTATTTGTTAGTCATAATATGGCTTCAGTTAAATCGCTTTGTAAAAAAGGCCTGGTTTTAGTAAATGGTAAAATCGAATTTCAAGGCACACAAACTAACTCCATAATCTTTTATCAAAATAATTACAATACTGCAAATGTATTTAACCATAATGGTACAATTGAAACAGCCCCCGGTAATAGTAATATACGCGTTTTGAGTTTTAAAGTTTTGCCAAAAAATGATGACGTAATTCAAATATCATCTGGTATTTTATTTGAATTAGTTTTTTTTAATTACAAAAAAAATATAAACCTAGATGTAACTTTTGAATTGAGTAATTCAGATGAAATAACAGGCATATTTCCTGAAAACCTTTTAAATGCTGGTATATATAAATTTAAACTGATATTTGGGGAAAACCAGCGCGATGTTTTATATATACACAATGATGTTATTCAATTTGAAGTTTTAAATGAAACCTTAGGAAGTAATTCAAACATTTTACCGGGTATAATAAGACCACAGTTGATTTATACATCTAATTTTATTGATTAATTTATGAATAACAAGCCTTATTTAATTGAATTTCCAAAAATAGGTGAATCTCAATTGGGATATATTTCTGTTTCCGAAAAAAATAATTTGCCCTTTATACCTAAAAGAATTTATTGGACTTATTTTACTCCTGAAGATGTAGTGCGAGGCAATCATGCACATTATGAGTTAGAGCAAATTTTAGTTGCAGTTGCTGGTAAAATAGAAGTAGATATTGTGTTACAAAATGAGGATAGTTTTCATTTTGTTTTGGATAGCCCTAATTTTGGATTATTTATTCCTAAAATGGCTTGGCGAACAATGAAATATTCTCACAATTCTGTCCAAATGTGTATTGCCAGTATGGAGTATGACGAAAATGATTACATAAGAAATTATGATCAGTTTAAGCGGTAAGTGGCATCTTGTAAAATATAACTCTTCGTTGGAAAATGAGTGGGATTATTTCGTGGATAATGTTGCCTTAAACTCCACATTTTTACACACAAGGAGGTTTTTGAATCATAATCCAGAAAATGAGAAGGATGATTGTTCTTATTTGTTTTTTAAGAAAGGCAAAGTAGGTGCTTGTATCCCTGCGGTATTGATTCATACCGACGGAAGAAAGATTTGGAATAGCCACATGAGGTTAACATACGGTGGGCTAATCGTTTGCCATGGTATTGGTTTAGAGGATGTTTTAGAAATAACTCAGTTAATTGAAAATGAATTAATTAGTAACCATGTAGACGAAGCTATTGTAAGAAATACCTTTAGGGTATTTAATAGAAAATTCTGTGATGAAATTGATTACACGCTTTGGAAAGCTGGATTCATTTTAAAATCTCGTGAAACAGAAATAGGTATTTCCTTAAGAAATAAGAAATATCAGGAAATTGAAAGAAATTATAATAACGGTAATAAGTATAATATTAAAAAAGCCTACAAGTACGTTATTGTTGATTTTAGTGAAGATTATGTTTCATTTTGGAAAATACTTGAAAAAAATCTAAAGGAACGCTTTAAAAAAAAACCAGTTCATAATTATGAAGCAATTGTCAAATTAAAAAGTAGTCTGAAGCCGGGTGAAATTAAACTTGTCGCTGCATTTGAGAATGAAATTATGATTGGTGGTATGATTATATTCGACTTTATGAATAAATTTATACACGCACAGTATATTGCGAGTAGTTACGAATACCAAAATATTCGGCCAATAAATGCCGTGATTGATTACACGATTAAATGGGCTTGCGTAAATAACTACGAGTATTTTAATTTAGGAACTCCACATGAGGATAGTGGTAAAATCATAAATTTGGGATTAAGCTATTTCAAAGAGGGATTTGGAGGTAGTTCATGCTTAAGGGAAACCATGCATAAAGTATATAATTATGATTAAAAATAAGAAATTGGTTATTGTTGGCTTAGGTGAAACGGCTGAAATTGCATATGAGTATTTTACCTATGACTCTCCCTACGAGGTTAGTGCTTTTTCAGTTAATAGGGAGTATATTATACAAAACGAGCATTTCGGTTTGCCGGTAGTTGCTTTTGAAGAGATAGAGACATATTTTGATCCTAGTCAATTTGAAGTTTATGTTGCAGTTTCCTATGTTCAATTGAACCGTGTTAGAAAAAATCTCTTCCTTGCCACAAAAAAAAAGGGTTTTACATGTGCGAATTACATCAGTAGCAAGGCCTTTGTTTGGAGGAATGTTAAAATGGGCGAAAATAATTTTATTTTTGAAAATAATATAATTCAACATAAAGTTGAATTGGGAAATAATATTATTCTTTGGAGTGGTAATCATATCGGGCACCAAACCAAAATAAAAGATCATGTTTACATTTCATCACATTGTGTGATTTCAGGTTTTTGTGAAATTGGTGAAGCTTCATTCATTGGCGTGAATTCTACTTTTAATGACAATGTAATGATTGCAGAAGATACTATTGTTGGAAGTGCTTCATTAGTTAATAAAAGTTACAAAGAAAAAGGTCATGTCCTAATAGGAACGCCTGCAAAAACAATTCACAAAAATAGTTACGATACTTTTAATGTTATTGAAGATGATTTGGGATAAAAAAGGAATAATATTTAATCCAATTGACAAACTTAATTGGGCTCATAACTCTGCACTCCAGCCAACTCCCATTGTTTTTGAAGATAAAATAAGGGTGTATTTTGGTTCCAGGGATGTTGATGGAGTGTCAAGAGTTGGATTCTTTGATTGTTCAAAATCAAATCCATCAGAGATAATTTCATGGTCTAAAAATCCTGTACTTGATATTGGAGAAGATGGATCATTTGATGATAATGGAGTAGTACCAACAACAGTTTTTAATGTCGGAAAGGAAATATGGATGTATTATGCTGGTTATCAGCTTGTTAATAAAGTGAGGTTTTTAGTTTTTAGTGGCTTGGCGATTTCTAATGATAATGGGGAAACATTTGTAAAATATAGTAAAGTCCCAATTTTAGAAAGAACAACAAATGAGACGCTTTTTAGGGTTATTCATAGTATAATTAAAAAAAATGATAAATATATAGTTTGGTATGGTGGTGGAAGCTCATTCATTAAGGATTCTTTCAAAACTTACCCTGTATATGATATTAGGACAATGCAATCTGCAGATGGTATAAACTTTCCAAAATCAGGTGATATTGTGATACAAAATGAAACAGATGAATATAGGTTGGGCAGACCTTATGTAGTTAAATTGAATGACCTATATTATATGTTTTTTGGAGCATCTACCAAAGAAAGTCCATATCGATTACAATATGCTACATCTATTGACCTGATAAATTGGCAAAGAAATAAAAATGATTTTGGATTATTTTACGATACAGATGGATATGATTCTGAAATGAGTGCATACCCCTCTGTTGTTGATATAGATGGTAATATTTGGATGTTTTATAATGGCAATAATTACGGTTATTTTGGAGTGGGTTTAGCTAAATTAATATCTTTTTAATATGAATTTTACAGTTTTTGGAGTTAATGAAATTAATAAGGTTAATTCTGATCTAGATTTACATCTAGAGAATATAGCTATACGAGGATATACAATAATTAAAGATGTTTTAAATCAGGAAGAACTAACCTTTGCGAGTAATTCATTGGATAGATTATATAAAGTTCAAATAAATGAAGTAGGTAACGAGGAATTATTATCTCAAATAAATGATACAAATAATGTAAGAGCACCACTTGTTTATGAAGACTTTTTTTTACATAAGGTAGCTGCCAATGAGAAGGTACTAGATTTGGTAAAGGGTATATTAGGTGATTATTTTATTTTAATGTTGCAGAATGGAGTATTTAACATGCCGTATAATGGTAATAAACCAAATGCATATGCACATCACAGAGATTTGAATTATCAACATTTTGTTTCTTCAAGACCATTGGCAATTAGTGCATTATATTGCATTGATGATTTTAATTCAAATACAGGAGGTACAATCGCAATACCTCACACGCACAAATTTGAGCTATGTCCATCTTTGGAATATATTTCTGAAAATGAAATACAAATTACTTCAAAAGCTGGTTCTGTCATTGTTTTTGATTCAATGATGTATCATAGATCAGGCACAAATACTTCAAACATTATACGTCGAGGTATAAATAATATGTATGTCGCACCTTTTATAAAACAACAAATAAGTTTTCCAAAAATGTTAAATGGCCGTTTCTCTGAAAATGAATTCCTCGCTAAATTTCTTGGTTATGATAGTGAGACAGATAATGATGTAAAATCATTTCGGTTAAAAAGAATAAATCGAAAAAAATAATTATGTTAAGTTTTGAAATTTTAGATCGAAGAGAGTTTGGATTAATAGGGGCAGGAACTCTTGGAAATAAAATCTATCGCAATCTTATAGAGTTAGGACTTAAACCAAAGTTTATTGCAGATAATACTTTGTCAGAATGTAAAGATAAAAATAATCATTACCTCATAACATATGAACAACTGAAAAAAATAAACAA
>Ga0255099_1000701_pt1 | contig 12921 bp, 13 predicted proteins | sample Colum_Colum_RepA_2_FD_188451 | JGI IMG/M metagenome (GOLD analysis project Ga0255099, IMG submission 188451) | Freshwater microbial communities from Columbia River, Oregon, United States - Colum_Colum_RepA_8d | ecosystem: Environmental > Aquatic > Freshwater > River | place: USA: Oregon...
CTTCCATCGCGCGATGGCCAATTGACCAGATTTCCGGTCGGTAGCCCTGCCTCCCAACAAACGGATTATCGGCCGGCACACTGCCATCGTCGTTGAGGCGCAACAGTTTGGAGATGTGACTGGCGGGATTCTGCGGATTGTCAAAATCACGCCGGAACGGCGATGACATAAACAGGGTGCCATCCGGCGCGAAGCGGAGACGTGAACCGTGGCCTCCCCGGACAGACGACCAGCCGTCGGTCACGAATACATCTTCCACCTCAGTCAATACCGTTGCAGCTGCATTGAGACGGCCGCGGCCAAGCGCCGTGGTGGCGTAGTACTCTTTGTCAGCAGCGCTTGCCGGCGGCTCACCTGGTTTTACATAGGTAAAGTACACCAGCCGGTTACCGGCAAAACCGGGATGCAGCACTACATCCATCAAACCGGCGTTGGCACCTTTCTGCACAGGGGGCGTTCCGGTGATGACAACTGGATCAAGTTTGCCATCGCGAATAATGCGCAGTGTGCCCGCCGCTTCTGCTACCAGAATGTTGCCATCAGGCATGAACGCCATCCCGAACGGATGCTGGATGCCGCGCGTGACGACCGACACTTCGATTTTCACTGCTGGCGACGAAGACTCGAAATCCCATGGACCCTGGCCAAGACGGAACTGCTGCGCCAGTGCAAGCGAACTGAAGCCGGCCACAGCCAAGGCAAACAAACATCTAGGCAACATGGGGCAATTCCTACGCATTCATCTTGCGGGACACTTTATTGATGAGGGCTTTTACATCAGCCTTGAGACGACGCAGCCCAAAGTACAAACCCAGCATGCTGGTCGCGAGTCCGCCGGTCATCAGGAACAATACTCCGATATCCCACAGCGGCCGCTTGCTGTACCAGAACGCAAAATCGAGGCTGTGCAAACCACTATAGAGCCAGCGTTCGACACGACTGTATTTGTGGACTAGTGACAAAGGCTGCCCCTGGTTCAGATCGACATAGATCCAGCTTTCGTTGGGATCGTCGAATTTCACCCGCAACACCGGCAGTGGTAACTGGTCGCCACGCGAGTAGTAATAGTCATCATAGCCATTCATCACCTCGTATTCGGTGATATCGGCTTCGGTGATTGATGCATCCAGCGCAGCAGCCAGCACGCCTGCGTCAAAACCTGCCTGCACGCGGCCACTGAGCGGATCCACCAGTGCGCTCTGCGACTGCAACTGACCATTGATGTTGTAGGGCTGGTGCAAGCGATCGCGCTTTCCGCCGAGCGTGTCTGTAGTTGGCGTGAAACTGGCCAGCAGGTACTGCGCGCCCAATACACGCCTGAAATCGACTTGCTTGACTGGATACTCGCTGACCTGCGACCAATCCACTGCGTTCAGCGCCGGAAATTGCTGCAGTTCCAGTTCGCTGCCGGTCAGTGCACTCGAAGACAACTGCACGCCATTGGCATTGGTCCAGTCCCATGGTTCCATCGACACCAGCCCGCTGAACACCCAAGTGAACGTAGTAATGCCAAACAGGCAACCAAGGATGTAATGCCAGCGCATCAGGCCGCGATAGGGGATTGCGCGTTTCAGTTCAAACGGTTTCACCTGCTTGCGGAACTGCGTCACGCCCAGAATCAGGCCAAGCACAGCCGACACGCAGCCCAGCGCGGACGACCACACAACAATGCGATACCACAGCGGCTGGTTGTCGCGCAGGCCTTCAAAATAGAGCCAGTGCGGAATGGTGCCGAGCCACGACAACAAGCGACTCTGCGTAGTTGTATAGGTGCTGACCAGCGCATTCTCGGCAGACACGTATACTTCAGTGCCGAAGCCGTCATCCACAGAGAATTTGTGCAGGGGCAAATCGCGCTGCACGGTAAAGGTCCACTGGTCCGTGTGATCTTCCAGTGTTTCGCTGAAATTGAATTGTTCAACAGGGATATCGAGAAAATGACTGACGAGCTCGGCACTCTGTTCAACAGAGAGGGGCTGCATCAGTTGACCATCATCTGCAAACACGAAGGTACTGCTGTAACCCGGGTCGCCCAGTTCATACACCGGCCGCCCGAGTACCGTGCGTAGCGTGGCAGCCGGAGCGTCGTAACCGGCCTGCTCCTGCGCCTCTGCAGGCGAAAGTTTTACGGCAGAAAAATCCACCGGCTCGGAGCCATCTATCTGCATGTCCGGCGTGACCTTTGGCATGCCACCGGTGTAGATCATGAAGAAACCGGATACAAACCACAGCACGAACATGAAACTGAGCGGTATGCCGATGTAACGGTGGCTCAGGATGAGAAAGGATTTGAAAGCACGCATGAATAGCAGCCCTGGCAGAGTGAAGGCGACCACCCAAAGTGTACTACATGGCACTTTCTTCCGGAGGCGCCAAAGCAGCGGCGGCAGGCTGCCACAACTTTTTAAGCACCCGCCTGTACCACAGCACAAAGCCGGTAATGAACAGGACCGCCGGTAACAGGCCAAGAATGATCCATAGCACATTGGCCCAGAGCACGCCGCGGAAACGGCCGAAATGCAGCCGAACCAGCCACAGCAACCAGCCATCGGGGCGGGTATCGTCCTCCAGGTCATCGTCCATCCAGTCGATGAACAGTTCAAATGGTTCCGGCCACGCGAAGTACACCGCCGTGACTCCCCATACCAGCAATAACAGCAGCGACCAGAAACCCATGAAACTGTGGAGTTGCCAAAACAGGCTGCGCGTACTGGTGGTGCGGATCACCAGCCCTTCATACCAGCGGCGCTTGCCCTGCCACCACAGCACCAATCCGCTCAACACCATCGCCAGAAACAGGATGCCACCATAGCCATTGAGCTTGCGACCTTCGCGATCCAGCAGGAGATCGTCGTGCAGCCGCGTCAGCCACTCCACGGCAGCAACCGGCCACGGAAATGTGCTGCCCAGATCGAGTCCCGAGTAGTGGTCGAAATAGCGGCTGATTTCCCTGCCCTCTTTTTCCATTGCAACATAGGTGGCACGGCCTTCCCGTGTCGACGGTGAAATCCGTGTGATGGTGGCGTCGGCATATACGGTGGCGATGCGGGCTTCAAGCCCGGCTCCCTCCAGCGCGACTCCCTCAGTGGAAACAACCTGATTATGGGTGAACCAGTTGGCGATCTGTGGCCGCAGTACAATGGCACTGCCGGTGAGGCTGATCATCAGCACATACAGACCACAGACAATGCCGAGCCACAAATGAACCTGGAACAACGCCCGGCGCAACGGCAGCGTATGCGGAGCCTGCAGCCAGCGTTGCCAACCGTTCATTGATATCCCTTCAGTTGACCCGGAATGAGCGACGCCAGAAGCGCAGACTGACGAATATCAGCGGCCACAATAATGCACTGGTGACTGCCGACAACACGAACACGAGATTGTCTGCGGTGTTGCGGCCAGTGGCGGTTTGTACCCAGAAGACCAGTATTTGGCCGGTACCCACCAGCATCAGTATCGTCATGCTCTGCTGCAGTGGCGTGAACATCCGCAGGCGCTGATAAAGCGTTAAAGCGATGTAGGCCATCATGGTCAGTACGATCGCATTGAGCCCCAGCAGCGTGCCTTCCAGCACATCAAGCAGGAAGCCGACAGTCCAAGCCCAAACCATGCCGACACGATGCGGTAACGCAATAACCCAATAGACCAGCACTAGCGCTACCCAATCAGGCCGCCATAATTCAAGCCACGTCGGTATCGGTACGATTGTCATCACAGCGGCAAATACCAGCGACAACGCGATGACCCACAGATTGCGTGACTGCTTGCTGATCTCGACCATCACTCCCTCCCCTCGAAATAACGGGGACCTTCCGCGCCATCGGCAGGAGCCGCACCGGATGATTCAGATGTATCCGGAACAGCAGAGTTGGCTGCCTCAGTAACAACAACCGTCTCGGCCTGCGGGGTATTCGTTGGTGCTGCTGCCACATCTGTCGGTGCTTGTACCAGAGCTTCCGACTCGGCAATTACCGTGGTTTCCGGCAATGGCGGCGGCGGCAAAGGTTCCGGTGAACTAAACAGCAGCAGCACGTTGCGACTGCGATCAAGTTGCGCAGTAGGCGTAACATGAACGGTGGCAAACGACTTGCCGGGGTCATTGACGATACTGCCGACAACACCGACGGGATAACCAGCCGGAAGCCGTTGACCGAGCCCCGATGTGACGAGCACATCTCCCACTTGCACATCTGCCGTGGTGGCGACATTTTCCAGCGTCAGTTGATGCAGGCTGTCGGGTGTGCCCGCAGCAATTGCGCGCACACCGTTGCGGTTCACTTGCACCGGCGTTGCATGTAGCGGATCGGTAATCAGCAAGACCCAACTGGTTAGAGGATCAACTTCAACCACCTGACCCATAAGGCCGTATGCATCCAGCACCGGTTGGCCGACGTACACTCCTTCGTTGCTGCCTTTGTTGATCAAAAGACGCTTGGAGAACGGATCAGGAGATTCGCCGAGTAACTGGGCCCGCACAGCCACTTCGTTGACGATCGACGATGCTTTCAACAGCTCGTTGAGACGACGATTCTCTGCTTCCAGATGGGCAAGTTTCTGCAGGTTGAACTGCAACATCAGCAGTTCTTCCTCCAGCCTCGCGTTGGCGGCTTCGAATTCATTGCGAGACTGGAAGAAATTGCCGAATGATCCGGAGATGCGTGACGGCAAATTCGCCATCAGGTGCAGCGGCGTCACTGCCGCAGCGGTGTAGTAGCGCACTTTGCCGAGATAGTCGAAACGACTGTCAGCAAACATGAGCATGAGCGACAAAAGCCCCAAGCCGACCAGTTTGTAGCCTTGCGAAGTTTTCCGGACAAACAACGACTTGATGGGAAGTTACCTCCGTCCCGAATCAATCCACGGTCAGCAGGTCCAACGCATGGGTATCCATCAGTTCCATTGCTTTGCCACCACCGCGGGCAACACATGTCAATGGATCGTCTGCCACAATGACAGGCAGCCCGGTTTCTTCGCTGAGCAGTTTGTCCAGATCACGCAGCAATGCGCCACCGCCTGTCAGTATAAGACCACTCTCGGCTATGTCGGACGCCAGCTCCGGCGGTGACTGCTCAAGCGCACTCTTCACTGCCTGCACGATAGTCGACAAGGGTTCCTGCAATGCTTCCAGGATTTCGTCGCTGGTCAGTGTGAAGCTGCGTGGCACACCTTCAGCAAGGTTGCGCCCACGTACATCAATTTCACGGATTTCCTTGCTGGCATACGCACAGCCGATCTCCTTCTTGATTCTCTCGGCAGTGGCGTCACCAATCAATGAACCGTAGTTGCGACGAACATGGGTAATGATGGCTTCATCCATCCGGTCACCACCGACACGCACGGATTCGGAATACACAACGCCATTGAGCGAAATGATCGCAATCTCGGTGGTACCACCTCCGATGTCGACCACCATTGAACCGCTGGCCTTATCGACCGGCAAGCCGGCTCCGATTGCAGCTGCCATTGGTTCTTCAATCAACCGCACTTCGCGCGCACCGGCACCCATTACCGATTCCCGGATGGCGCGACGTTCCACCTGGGTTGATTTGCATGGCACGCCCACCAACACTCGAGGGCTGGGGCGTATGAAGCTGTTTTCGTGCACTTTATGGATAAAGTGCTGCAGCATTTTCTCGGTAACCTGGAAGTCTGCAATAACGCCGTCTTTAAGTGGCCGGATGGCCGTAATGTTGCCGGGTGTACGTCCCAGCATGCGTTTGGCGTCAGCACCTACGGCAGTGACAGTTTTCTGGCCATTGTGTATGCGGATGGATACGACAGAAGGCTCATTCAGCACAATTCCGCGTTCGCGGACATAAATCAGGGTGTTGGCAGTTCCAAGATCGATCGAAAGATCATTGGAAAACATGCCTCTCAGCTTTTTCAACATGGACTTGGTGGTACCTCAACCGGGGATGCGTGATTACACCCTGTGACTTGGCTAAAAGCCGGAAAGTTCCGGTATAATTCGCGCTTTTTTGTGGAGTGCAACTGTAACAACCGCACACCGCACAGAGCAAGAAAATTCCAAGTTGCGACCCTTGCCAGCCAAAGGTTGCAACCTCCACGCAAACACCGGATTTCCGCATGGCACTGGCACTGAAGGACATTGAAAATATCGCCCATCTGGCGCGGCTGCAGCTCAGCGAGGCAGAGAAGACTGAAGCCCTCGACAGCATCTCCAGCATCCTCAGCATGATTGACCAGATGCAGGCACTCGACACCGCTGGCGCCGACCCACTGTCGCATGGTTTTGATGCCTCGCAACGCCTGCGGCCTGACGTTGTCACCGAAACCGATCAACGCGACACCCTGCTCAAACTTGCACCGAACGCCGCCGAAGGCCTCTTCCTGGTGCCGAAGGTGCTGGAGTAAGCGATATGACACACATGATGAACCAGGGTGTAGCCGAACTTGCCCAATCACTGGCCCGCAAAGACTTCAGCAGTGTAGAAGTGACCCAGGCCTTTCTCGACCGCATCCAGCTGCACAACAACGATCTCAATGCCTTCGTCACCATTACCGGCGAACAGGCGCTGGCGCAGGCCAAGACTGCCGACGCAATGCGCGCGGCTGGCACTGCCGGCCCGTGGACCGGAGTCCCTTTCGCCCACAAGGACATTTTCTGCACGGCAGGCGTGCGCACTGCCTGCGGCTCGCGCATGCTCGACAAATTCATTGCGCCTTACAACGCCACTGTGGTCGAGAAAATGAACGCCGCCGGCATGGTGATGCTCGGCAAAACCAATATGGATGAGTTTGCGATGGGATCGTCCAACGAAACTTCCTGGTACGGCCCGGTGAAGAACCCCTGGGATCGCACGCTGGTGCCCGGTGGCTCATCCGGCGGATCCGCCTCCGCTGTTGCAGCCCACTTGTGCCCAGCGGCCACTGCCACCGACACCGGCGGTTCAATTCGCCAGCCAGCCGCGTTCTGCGGGCTTACCGGCATCAAACCCACCTACGGCCGCATCTCGCGCTGGGGCATGATCGCTTTTGCCTCCAGTCTCGACCAGGCCGGAGTGCTGACCCGCAGCGCCGAGGACGCCGCCATCCTGCTGCACACGATGTCCGGGTTCGATCCAAAAGACTCTACCAGCGTCGATCTGCCTGTGCCCGACTACCTCGCCACACTCGACAAACCGCTGAAAGGCCTGCGAATCGGCCTGCCAAAACAGCACTTTGCCGAGGGCCTTAATCCACAAGTGGAAAAACTGATCCGCGATGCGCTGGCCGAGTTCGAGAAGCAGGGCGCGATCCTGAAGGAAGTGAGTCTGGACAACAGCCATCTCTCGGTATCGGCCTACTATGTCATCGCACCTGCCGAAGCATCTGCCAACCTGTCTCGTTATGACGGCGTTCGCTACGGCCATCGTTGCGACAAGCCGGTTGATCTGGAAGATATGTACAAACGCAGCCGCGCCGAAGGCTTTGGTGCGGAAGTGAAGCGCCGCATCATGGTCGGCACTTACGCGCTGACAGCCGGCTTCTACGACGCTTACTACATCAAGGCGCAGAAAATCCGCCGCCTGATCAAAGACGACTTCGATCGCGCCTTCAGCGAAGTCGACGTCATCATGGGGCCGACATCACCGCATACCGCGTTTGCGCTCGGCTCGAAGCACAAGCAGAAAGATCCGGTGGCCATGTACCTCGAGGATATCTACACCATTGCCGTAAACCTTGCCGGCTTGCCCGGTATGTCAATTCCCGCCGGCCTGCTGAACGGACTGCCCGTCGGCCTGCAGATTGTCGGTCGCGATTTTTCGGAAGGCCAGTTGCTGAACATCGCCCACCGCTTCCAGCAGGCGACTGACTGGCATACCCGCACGCCGGGTGTTGGCGCAGGCACCGGCCTGAAAGGAGACCAATAACATGGCCTGGGAAACCGTCATCGGGCTGGAGGTACACGTCCAGCTCTCCACCAAGTCCAAATTGTTCTCCGGCTCCAGCACCGAGTTCGGCGCCGCGCCCAACACGCAGGCCAGCATGTACGACCTCGCACTGCCCGGCACACTGCCGGTGTTGAATGGCGAAGCACTGCAGATGGCAGTGAAGTTCGGACTCGCCATCGGCGCCGGGATCGGCAAGAAATCGGTGTTCGATCGCAAGAACTACTTCTATCCGGATTTGCCTAAGGGTTACCAGACCAGCCAGTTGAATCATCCGACTGTCGGCAAAGGGTCACTGACTTTCACACTTGACGATGGCACCAGCCGGACCATTGGTGTTACCCGCGCGCATTTGGAAGAAGACGCCGGCAAATCACTGCATGAGCTTTTCCCGCAGGACACCGGCATCGACCTCAATCGCGCCGGCACCCCGCTGCTTGAAATCGTTTCCGAACCTGAATTGCGCAGCGCAAGGGAAGCCGTGGCGTATCTGAAGAAACTGCATTCGCTGATTCTCTATCTCGGCATCAGCGATGGCGACATGTCACAAGGTTCCATGCGCTGCGACGCCAACGTGTCGGTTCGAAAGCTGGGTGACACCCAATTCGGCACCCGGACTGAAATCAAGAACATCAACTCATTCCGCTTTGTCGAGAAGGCCATCCTCATCGAAGCGCAGCGTCAGATTGATCTGATCGAAGATGGTGGCAGGGTGGTGCAGGAAACCCGTCTCTATGATCCCGACAAAAATGAAACCCGTTCCATGCGCAGCAAGGAAGTGGCCAACGATTACCGCTACTTCCCCGAGCCAGACCTGTTGCCAATCATCATCGACGATGCCTACATCGAAGCCGTGCGCGCCACGCTGCCGGAGTTGCCGGATGTGAAAGCTGCACGCTTTCAGCAGCAATACGGCCTCAGCGGATACGATGCCAACGTGCTGGCAGCCAATCGTGATGCCGCCGATTTCTATGAAGCGGCAGCAGCGGAGTGTGGCGATGCCAAGCTGACAGCCAACTGGGTAACGGGCGATTTGCAGGCAGTGCTCAACAAGGCCGAACTTGATATCGCCTGCAGCCCCGTCAGCGCCAGCGCACTGGCAGGCCTGATCAAACGCATCAAGGACAACACCATCTCCAGCAAGATTGCCAAGACCGTGTTCGAGGCGATGGTGGCCGGCGAAGGCAGTGCCGATGCCATCATCGACAGCAGAGGTCTCAGGCAGGTTACCGACAGCGGCGCCATTGAACAGATGATAACTGCCATCATTGCCGCCAATCCGAAACAGGTTGAACAGTACCGCAGCGGCCAGGAGAAAGTGTTCACCTTCTTCGTCGGCCAGGTGATGAAGGAATCCAAAGGCAAGGCCAACCCGACGCAGGTCAACGACATCCTGCTGCAAAAATTGAAAGGCTGAAGAGTTCCCCGCATGAAGACTGAAAAGAAAGTCGGCGCCGCCCGCACCCAGCATGCTGTTACCGACGAATGGTTCACGGATGAACGTGTCAAAAGCTTCCTCGACATGCAGCCCGTGGATGGTGAAAACAGTGACTACCACGTGCTGCTGAAAGCCTACCGTGGCATGGTGCCGGAAGCGTTCGCGCGCTTCGTCGAGTTCTTTGTCGCAGCAGGCCGCGACCTCAATGCGCCCGGTCCCGGCAACAAGAGCATCCTCAAGTTGGTGTCAGAACACCGTCAAGGTGCCGAGTATGCCCAGATACTAAAGGACGCTGGCGCGCAGTAACGGAGTTCGATGCTTATCCTCGCTGCCAACACCATCCTCTACTGTCGTCACTGGGAACAGACGCAACATTTCTATCGAGATGTGCTTCAACTCGACATCAGTTTCCAGAAGGATGATTGGTTCATTGAGTTCAATGTGAACGGTGCGGCGCACCTTAGCATTGCCGATGCGGCGCGCTGCACAATATCAGCCGGAGATGGCGTGGGGATTACACTGTCGTTTTTCGTGCAGGACCTGCGTGCCGCGCATGCGTCATTTACACAGCACTGCGTTGCAACCACTGAAATCAAGTCCCAGGGTTGGCGTGCACCCTACTTCTACGTGCACGATCCCGAAGGCACGCGAATCGAATTCTGGACCCGCGGCCTGCAATAACGCTTGGAAATACTCTCAGGGCCGGCGCGGACCACGACTGCGTTTACCGTCACGGCCGCCGCGGCCACCACTGCCTCCGCTACTGCCCCCACTACGACGATCATCGCCCGGTTCCGGCTTGAAGTGGGACGGCTGGGTGAACGGCGGTGGTGGTTTCAACAGATCAGCATCCGGGTAGACACAAGGCAGCGGCATGCCGATCTTGGCTTCGATGCCGGGCACCAGGAAGGAATCGTCTTCGCAGGCAAAGCTGATCGAAGTACCAAAGGCGCTGGCACGCCCGGTGCGGCCGATGCGATGCACGTAATCTTCCGGCTCTTCCGGCAACGTGAAATTCACCACATGGCTGATATCGTCGATGTGCAGACCGCGGCCGGCGACATCGGTAGCCACCAATACCTGGATTTCGGCAGTCCGGAACTCTTCCAGCGTACGCACCCGTTTAGGCTGTGACACTTCGCCTGACAGCAATCCCACCTTGGTACCGTTGCGATGCAGGTTGTCGGCCAGCTTGCGGGCCTGATCGCGCCGGTTGGTGAACACAATCACCCGTTCGCCTTCATCGGTCTGGATCAGGTTGTAGAGCAGTGGGTATTTCTGGTCGGCAGTAACGAGGTAAACCACCTGTTTGACGTTGTCAGTAGTCTGGCGCACCGATGCTACTTCGACCTTGACCGGATCCAGCGCCCAGCGATCGGCCAACGTGAGGATATCGTCGGTGAAGGTGGCACTGAACAACATGGTCTGGCGGCATTCCTTGCGCGGCGTCTGCGCGATGATCTGGCGCACCTGTGGAATGAAACCCATATCAAGCATGCGGTCGGCTTCGTCGAGCACCAGCATTTCCACCATTCCAAGCCAGATGGCCTTCTGGCCGATAAAGTCGATCAAACGACCAGGCGTTGCTACGACTATATCGACGACGCCGCGCTCAAGATCCTGCAGCTGTTTCTGATAATCCATGCCACCGACCAGCGTGATGATTTTCAGCCCGGTGTATTTGCACAGCAACTTGGCGTCCTTGGCGATCTGCATCACCAGTTCGCGCGTTGGCGCAATGATCAGCGCACGCGGCTCGCCGACATAACGCTCTTCGTCGAGCGGGTTATTGAGGAGGTCGGTGATGATGGCAGTGAGGAAGGCGGCAGTCTTGCCGGTACCGGTCTGGGCCTTGCCGGTGATGTCGTGCCCTTGCAGAGTGATCGGAATGCTCTGTGCCTGAATGGGAGTGCAGTACTCGAAACCAAGGTCGTCGAAAGCCCGGAGCAAGGATTCCGGCAGTTTGAAATCACGGAAGCGCACATTACTCATGGCATTGGGCGGCGCCGTAGTACCAACAGGAGCGCCGGCAGGAGTGTCGACAGAAGCGCCAACATGAATGGCAACAGGGGCGGGGGCAGTATCGGGGACAGGATCGATGGATTGTGTTGCAGGGTTTTCAGTTTGCTCGGTTGGTTCCATGCCAGATTCTCAGCGACGACAGCGGTAAATGTTGTAACTCTGTTCACCATTGCGCACCGGAACGGTGGCAACAATGGCATCGCCGCGGTCGGCGGCCCGATTGCGTGCCAGCGTACGCAGTTCTTCGGCCACTCGGGCCGGCTGGCGGTTGACCACCACTTTGCTGATGACAGTCACGGTGGTGCTGCCATTAGGCGTGCAGTTGGTGACTTCAGCAGCTTGCAGGATGGCGACGTTTTCACCCTCGGGAGTCAGTTTCACCCAAGAAACGGTGCAAGCCGTAACTGTCAGTGAAAGCACGAGGAGACTGATGATGCGCATTGGGCTTCCGCTCTCTTGACTACGGTTACTTGCGATTGAATTTGACGTTGACTTCGATGTCGATGGTATCAGCTGCCATGTTGCGGTACTCACCAAGCCCGAAATCGACCCGGTTGAAACTGCCGGTACCGAGAATGCCAACGCTGTTGCCGCCCAGTTCGCCATCAGTACCACCGAAAAACTGCACATGCAGCGTCCACGGCTGGGTCTTGCCCATGAAGTTCAGGTTGCCTTTGAAATCCACCTCGTTGTCACCGGTAACGACAGTTTCCGTGCTGACGAAAGTGGCTTCCGGAAACAGACTGGCGTTGAACCACGAGCTGCTATTGACCAGGGTTTCAACCACATCGGAATCCGCCATGTTGAGGCTGCCCATCTGTACGCTGGCGGTAAGCGTTGAATTGGCAAGATTGTCGACATCCAAGTGCAGAGTACCTGTGTAATCATCGAAACGCCCGGTCATGTGCAGGGTTTGCTGAAACATGACGCTGAAGAAAACGGTACCGTACTGGCGGCTGAGGGTGTAGTCGCCTCCGGCTTCGGCGGCCATGCCAGAACTGGAAAAGCCGGCGAACCCCATGAGAATTGTGCACGCCAGCAACGCGCGAACTGCCTGGCTGGCTCTGGACTTCATCACTGCATACCCATTCGTTCGTAGATGTTCGTAGCCGTTGGTAAAACAAGGGATCGGAAAACAGGCCGCATTCTTTCAGCCCGGCCGCCTAGGGTCAATGACGACAGACCGGACAGTCAGGATTTTTGCGCAGACGCATTTCGCGCCATTCGAGACGGGCCGCATCCAGCAGCAGCAGGCGACCGCTCAGCGAGGTGCCAAATCCGATGAGCAACTTCAGGCATTCAAGCGCTTGCAAGCTGCCGACAATCCCCACCAGCGGGGCCAGTACCCCGTTATGGGCGCAACTCTGGTCTGCTTCGGTGCCTTCCTCATACAGGCAGCGATAGCAGGGTGAGTCCGGCTGGCGCGGGTCGAATACCGAAATTTGTGCCTCCAGCCTTATCGCCGCTGCCGATACCAGCGGTACCCGCGCTGCCACACAGGCCGCATTCAGGGCGAAACGGATGGCAAAATTGTCAGTGCAATCAAGCACTGCGTCATGGCGCTTTACC
>Ga0255099_1000736_pt1 | contig 12514 bp, 12 predicted proteins | sample Colum_Colum_RepA_2_FD_188451 | JGI IMG/M metagenome (GOLD analysis project Ga0255099, IMG submission 188451) | Freshwater microbial communities from Columbia River, Oregon, United States - Colum_Colum_RepA_8d | ecosystem: Environmental > Aquatic > Freshwater > River | place: USA: Oregon...
TGTTGGCACCGATAAATTCGGTGTTGGTGAAGTTGAGCAGCAGTTTGCCGAATTGCTGTTGACCGGCGAGTTGCACGAAGGCTGGGGCTATGGTCCGCTGTCGTTGGCAACTGGTTTTACCTGGCGTGACCAGAGCTTCTTCGACGGCGCCACTCCGGCTGACGTTGATGCGCTTGGCCCACCGCGTAACGACCCTGCTCTGGGCATCCAGGGCTTCCCGGCCGGTATTGCACTCAACGGCAGCCCTAACCTGCACCAGTTCTCGACCGTGCCCAACGTATCCGGTGGTTACGATGTGAGCGAAGTGTTCGCCGAATTGCAGGCTCCGCTGTGGGAATCCGCTTCCGGTAACCAGACCGTCGGCGGCACCATGGCTTACCGTCGGTCGGACTACTCGACCAGTGGCATTGCCAACACCTGGAAGATCGGTTTGGACATCCAGCTCTACTCCGACCTGCGTGTGCGTGCGACCCGTTCGCGTGACGTACGTGAAGGCACATTCTCCGAGCGTTTCGACCAGCAAGGGGGCGGTGGTTCTGTCAACGATCCATCCCGTGGCGGCGCCTCCTCGCAGATCACCTCCGTGGCTGTAGGTAACCCGGCGATCAATCCCGAGTTCGCCGATACTGTTGTGGCCGGTTTTGTATTCCAACCAACGTGGGTAGAAGGCTTGCAGGTATCGTCTGACTGGTACCAGGTTGACGTAAGCGATGCCATCGGCCAGTTGGGCGTGCAGCGTGTGACCAACGAGTGTGCTGCTGGCAATACTTCGTTCTGCCAATACGTAGAGCGTGACGATGCCGGCATCATCGGCCGTGTATTCAACCCGTTCTTCAACATTGCCACCCAGTACGTGGAAGGTGTGGATACCGAAGTGTCCTATCGCTTCGAGCCAGACTTCTTCGGCGCCCAGAGCGAGAGCTTCTCGTTGCGTGCACTCTATGGCCATATCATTGAGCGCTCCAACAAGGCTACCGCTACTGCTGCCAGCATCGACGTGACTGGTGGTCAAGGTACTCCTGCCAACACCACTACCATCACGGCAAACTACGGGCTTGGTAACTGGAGCCTGCAGATGCAGACCCGCTGGATCGACAGCGTGCAGATGGCCCGTATCGGCGGCGGCGGCTTGTTGGCGATCAGCGGCGTCGATTTCGATGATGCCGATATCGCTTCCAATGCCTGGGTCAACAGTCAGCTGGCGTACACCAGCGAAACCGGCAATGGTGCTACCTGGGGTGTGACCCTTGCTGTCCAGAACCTGTTCAACCGCAATCCGCCAATCATCCCGAGCTTCGGCTCACGTGGTGGTTCGCAGACTGTCAGCGATGCCTACGATGCTGAAGGCCGTCGTTACAACCTGAGCGTCAACTACAGCTTCTAAGCTGCGGTTGCTCGATCAAGCAATAAAAAAACGGGGCTTCGGCCCCGTTTTTTCATGCACTGGATTCTGTTGCTTCGACAGAATAGGAGCGCAGTTCCTGTTCGTAGACTTCGAGCGCCACAGGCGCGTTTATGTCAGGCAGGCCGGGTCGAAGGTGTAAGCGCCTTGCAGCCAGTCGCACACTTCCCGGGCCATCGGGTCGGGTAACAACGCAGCGTAGCGTTGGTACAAACGCTGGCGCTCCAGGTCGTCGAATGTATCCAATCCTTCGTGTTGGAATCGTTGTGTATCTGCCGACAACAATGCCAACGCTGCCGGATTGCCAGCCGCAGCAGTCGAACGTGGGGTTCCTGCCAGCTGAGCCAGCGATACCAGCGATATCTGCGATAGCGCCGCCTGATTCATCGGGTTGGCCAACAGCCCCCTGCAAAGTTCCAGCACGGGTTCCAGACTGAAGTGAGGCCGCTGTGAAAACGATAGCAGATGCAGGAACGGTGTCAGTCGCTTGGCGTCGTTGACCGGGTAGTTGTCCCATAGCAGAGGTTTGCGCCGCAGGCGTTCGCCTACCGAGAGCAGGTGATCGCGCGGATATGCAGGCGAGATCACCTTGGGGCCGGTCCAGAAAATATCCACTGCTTGTGGCAATGCCTGGCCGAGCTCCTCCAGGTAGCGTTCCGGCTGGGGGCCGAAGTGTTTGACCAGCAGCGGATCGTCCGAATAGTAGGTAGGACACAGCATGAAATGGCTGGCGTTGCTGTGTGCGCGGATGCAATCAAAGATCGCCAGCTGGGTAGTGGCCAATCCTGGCAAATCGCCCAGCATGTCGTCGAACAGTACGGCCAGTAACGGTGCCTGTAACTGATTCAGCTGATCGAGTTTGCGCAGCAATTTGTCGCGCTGCGCCGCTGAAAAGTCACGATAGAGCTCGAACGGGCTGAGGCCAACGCCGAACTCCAGCCCGAGTGCACTTGCATGGGCAGCCAGTGCCGTCAGCTCATTGAAAGTGTCGGCGGGATAGGGCTCGAACCATTGCTTGCGCAGATATACATCGTTCTTTGGCGCATACAGGTAGGTAGTGAATCCCTGCTGCGCCAAAAAAACTGCGTGATGCTTGCGCGCCTGCCAGCTCCATTGGCGGCCGAAAAAGCCTTCAACAGTGCCGAGACGGAATCCGGGTGTCACTGGGCAGGAGAATTGCTGCTGTCCGCCAAATCACGCAGCTTGCGTACATCGGTGATGCCGCCCGCATTGGTAATGTGGGTAAAACCGGCCTGCTCCAGCAGGGCTTTGGCTTGACCTGCGCGGTTACCGCTGCGGCAATACAACATGATCTCGGCATCTTTGCCGTATTCGGCAGCCAGTTTTTCCACATCAATGGAGGCCAGTGGAATGTTGGCATCGCCTTCAATATGGTCAGTGCTGAATTCCTCCACCGTACGCACATCGATCCATACAGGTTGCGACTGGGCGAACGCAGTGGTGGTTAGCAGCAGCAAAGACAGGACAAGGCTTTTCAATATCGACATGGCATGTGCTCCTTCGTTGGTGTTGGTGGGTGGCTAGTGATTTTAATTTTGCAGGCGACGCGTCATCAGTTCCTTCACCCGACGCAGAGCTTCCGTGATGTTCTCGGTACTGCTGGCGTAGCTGAAGCGGATATAGCCTTCTCCCATATGGCCGAAGCTGGTGCCGGCCACGGTGGCAACGCCGGCTTCCTCCAGCAACAGCTCTTCCAGTTGCTTCGATTTCATGCCGGTGCCGGTGATGTTGGGAAAGGCGTAGAACGCGCCCTTCGGCATGATGCAGGAGAAGCCGGGCACGTCGTTCAACAGTTTGACGATCAACTGGCGCCGCTCATCAAACGTGCGCAGCATCATGTCGACGGCGTCCTGCGGACCATTCAAGGCTTCTACACCCGCGCGCTGTACGATGGCAGATGGGCAGGAGTTGCTGTTGATCTGCAGACGTTCGGCATGGTCGATCAGGGATGCTGGCCAAACCCCATAGCCAAGGCGCCAGCCAGTCATTGAATAGGTTTTGCTCCAGCCATCCAGCAGGATGGTGCGATCGCGGATCGAATCGAACTCCATGAAGCTGACATGCTTGAGGCCATCGTAGATCAGCCGCGCATAGATCTCGTCGGCCAGCAGCGTGACATGTGGGTGTTTCTCCAGCCCTTTGACGAAGCGTTCGATGGTGTCGCGCTCCAGCACACCACCAGTCGGGTTGGCGGGTGTATTGATGATGATCAGGCGCGTGGCCGGTGTGATTTGCGCCAGCACACGATCGGGGTCGAATGCAAAACCGGTGCTTTCGAGCAGCTCAATGGGCACTGCCTTGGCACCGGTGAACTTGATCATCGATTCGTAGATCGGGAAACCCGGGTTGGGGTACATGATTTCGGCACCTGGTTCTCCGAACATCATGATGGCGAAGAACATCGTCGGCTTGCCGCCCGGCACGATCATCACGTTGTCCTTGTCTATCTGTACGCCCCGGTGCCTGAGGATGTCGCTGGCTACTGCTTCGCGCAGTTCAGGCAGACCCTTTGCAGGCGTGTAGAAATGAAAACCATCATCGATTGCCTTCTTGCCGGCTTCGACAATATTGGCCGGGGTGCGGAAATCCGGTGAGCCAATACCCAGGTTGACGATGCTGCGTCCCTGCGCCTCAAGCGCCTTGGCCTTGGCGAGGATTTTGAATGCGGATTCCGTCCCGAGCCGGGACATGGCTTGTGCTAGCTGCATGATTGCCTCAAAAAAAATAGTATCCAAAAGTGGAGAATTGCCGGCTCTTCCGGGTCCGGCACGGTTGCAAAAGTGCTGGCGAGTATACTGCCATTCCGGGATTTTTGCGGCGCACTGTGGTTGAATCGCGCCGCTCGATTGCCGATGTTTTCGTTCCACTACTACCGAGGTATGCCATGACTATTTCCGCACTCAAACTCACGACACTCACACTCGCTGCCGGCCTGTTGTCCGCCTGTGGTGGCAGCACTGAAACTGCCGCTCCTGAAGCCGCCGCGCCGCCTGCCGCAGCTGTTGATTGCCCTGCAGAAGCCGGCATTACCTATTTGTGTGGATTGCAGGGTGCCGAAGACCTGCTGTCGCTGGGCCTTAGTGGTCGCATCCTGGCCTCAGGCATGAGCGACCAGAACAATCCTGGTCATATGTACTTGATTGATCCGGCTACGATGAAGTTCCAGGAACTCATTCATGGCGATACCTTCGTGCAGGCGCCAGACACCGAGCGCTTCCCTGCCTGCCCAGGCCCGTTGAACCTGCAGGCATTCTCCGTGCACGGTCTCAGCGTGCATGAGTACGGCCCCGGCATGTTCGAGGTATACACCACCAGCCACGGTGAACGTGAAGCCATCGAAGTGTACGACCTCAATATCAGCAGCGCCGAGCCAGCCCTCGCCTGGAAAGGTTGTGTCGTGTTGCCGGCCAACACCTTTGCCAACAGCGTGGCCCGTCTCAACGATGGTGGCTTCGTTACCACCAAGATGATGGATCCGGCGCAGGGCTTCGCCTCTGTTTCATCCGGCGGTATCACAGGCCTGGTTTATGAGTGGCATCCCGGTGGTGAAGTAACTGCCATCGAAGGTACTGAATTGTCTGGCGCCAACGGCATTGCCGTGGCAGACGACGAGCGCTTTATCTTTGTGGCAACTATCGGTGGCCGCGAAGTGGTCAAGTTCGATCGCAGCACTACGCCGATCGGCAAGCAGGTGATGAACATCGATATCGCGCCGGACAACATACGTTGGGCCAGTCCGACCAAATTGCTCACCGCCGGCAACAACTATGTTTCACCAGATACGTGCAGCGGCCCGACCTGCGCCACTGGTTGGTCGGTGCTGGAGATTGATGCCGAGACGCTGGTTGCTACCCGTGTCGGCGGTGCTGACCAAAGCGTGGCACTGCAAGGTGTCAGCTCGGCGCTGCAGGTGGGCAATGATCTGTGGATAGGTTCGTTCAATGATGACCGCGTTGGCAAAATGGCAAAACAATAAGCCGACCTGGTTACAGACAACGTTGCAATAAAGAGAGGAGCAAGACCTGAAATTCACACAGGCTCTGCTGGTATTGGCGGTGTTGGATGCCCATGTACAAATCGTGCAGGCACAGGAAGATCCCTTTGCAGCAAACGTTTCGCTCGGCTATGTCGGTACCACCGGTAACACCGACACCACGACCTTCAACTCGGAAGCGTTACTGACGCTGCGCAGCGAGGATTGGTCTCATAATGGCAAGTTCCAGGCGCTGGGCTCGCAGGAAAATTCCACCACCAAGGCCGAGCGTAATTACCTGGAAGACAAATCCGATTACAACCTAGATTCTGCAAGGCTTTGGCGGTGCCGGTTATCGCCAGAACGATATCATCAACGGCCCCAGTGACGGCGAAGGCAGTGTCACGGTAGGTGAGAAACTGGACTGGGTCATCAGTAGCAACGCCAAACTGGTACAGAGTTTCACATCAGATATCGGAGAACAGCTGTCGATCAGCTTTTTCGAGTTGGGACTTGAGACCAATATCGTTGGTCAGATCACTACAAAAATCGCGTTCCAGGCCCGCAACATTTCGGAAGTGCCGGTTGGCAAAAAGAAGACCGATACGCAGACATCCGTCTCGCTGGTCTATTCGTTCTAGTTCTTGAACGATAGCTCGTAAACGAAAAAGAGCGGCCAAGGCCGCTCTTTTTTTTGGTGCAGCGTTACAGCACATCAACCGTTGTCACGCACCATGTTGATCAGCGCATTGGTGGATGCATCGAAGCGTGTGCAGCTGCTGCCAGCAGTCAGTGCCTGATACACGCCACTGCTCAGCACCTTGCCCAGCTCGACCCCCCACTGATCGAACGCATTCATGTTCAGCAGCACGCTCTGCACAAACACTTTGTGCTCGTAGAGGGCCGTCAGCGCGCCCAGTGTTGCCGGAGTCAGCTGGCGCATCATGATGGTGTTGCTGGGGCGGTTGCCGGGGCACACCTTGAACGGTGCCAGCCACTGCGCTTCTGCCGCAGGTGTGCCTTGCTGCAGTAACTCGGCGTGCGCCTGCATCTGCGACTTGCCTTCCATCAAAGCCTGGCTCTGCGCAAAACAGTTCGACAACAGATGCAGATGCGCTTCGCGGTTGCTGCTGTGGCTTTCCAGCGCAGCGATGAAATCGGCGGGAATCAAGCGCGTGCCCTGATGCAGCAACTGGTGGAACGAATGCTGACCATTGGTGCCGGCGCTGCCCCAGATGATGCCGCCACTCTGGCTGTCGAGTTTGTTGCCGTCGCGATCCACTTGTTTACCCAGGCTCTCCATGTCGAGTTGCTGCAGGAAGGCCGGGAATAGATGCAGGTTCTGCACGTAAGGCAGTACGGCGTGGCTCTCGGTGCCGTAAGCGTGGTAGTACCAATGGGTCAGCAGGCCAAGCAATACCGGCATATTGGCGGCGGGTTCGCTCATGCGGAAATGTTCGTCCATCTGGTGGGCGCCATGCAGTAGCTCGCGGAAATTGTCCATGCCAACTGCCAGCGCAATCGGCAATCCAATCGCTGACCACAATGAATAGCGGCCGCCCACCCAGTCCCACATCGGAAAGATGTTGGCCGGTGCAATGCCGAAGGCAGCAGCTTTTTCCACGTTGGCGCTGACTGCGACAAAATGTTTGCCGAGTTCGGTAGTGGGCACGCCAGCTGTGAGAACCCATCCACGCGCAGCGTTGGCGTTCTGCATGGTTTCCAGCGTGGTGAATGTCTTCGATGCAATGACAAACAGTGTGGTTGCCGGATCAAGTGGCGCGAGCGTCTGTTCGAGATGCAACGGGTCAACGTTCGACACGAAATGACAGGTGAAGTTGCGGACGTGATACGGCGCCAGCGCCTCTGCCGCCATGGCCGGGCCGAGGTCGGAACCACCGATGCCGATGTTGACCACAGTGCGGATGGCTTTATCGCTGTAACCCTTCCACCGTCCTGTATGGACCTTGGCAACAAAATCTTCCAACCGTGTCAGCGCGGCATGCACTTCCTGCTCGCGAGCGTCAGCGTTGCCTGGTGAGCGCAGTAGCATGTGCAGTGCGGGGCGGTGTTCGGTGTTGTTGACTTCGTCGCCACGGAACAGGGCTGCAGTGGCGTCGCGCAAGCCAGCGCGTTCAGCCAGTGCAAACAAAGCCTGCAGTATTTCGCTGTCCACCAGGTTCTTCGAGTAATCCAGCACGAGGCCGGCAGCACCCACTGTGTAGCGGCGCGCCCGCGAGGGTTCTTCGCGGAATAGGGTAGAGAGGTTGGCCAGTGGTTTCTGGCGGAGTTCGAGCAGTTTTTGCCACTCGGGAGTTTGCGGCAGCGAAACGCGATCAGTCATGGAAATTTCCGTGGTCGGGACTACTGGATTTTGTGATGCAACATGGGTGCCAGACGGCAAGAAGTGTAACGTAAACATTGCCCACGATGGGTGGCGGTTGTACTATGCGCCGCGTCATTGCCGGTATAGCTCAGCTGGTAGAGCAACTGACTTGTAATCAGTAGGTCCGGAGTTCGAATCCCCGTGCCGGCACCATATTCGAAAGGCCACCTTCAGGTGGCCTTTTGCGTTTCTGTACTTCTAGAGTTCGAGGCCTTTTTGGCCGGGGTGCCAGTTGCCCAGCTCGAGTTGGGCTTTGCCAACACCGAGTTGTTTGATCCAGCGGGCGACCGCATCGAGTGTGACCCAGGTTTTCAGTTTACCTGCGGTGGTGTGGGCTGTGACGGTGCCAGTGCCGTGCTCGGCCTCCACGTAGAACACACTGCCGTTGGCGATGATGCGGACTTTCTTGACGGCGCCGGCTTCGATCAAGGCGCGCAGCGTGCGTTCATCCATGGGATAGACCTGTGATTTGACGAGTCATGGGTGGCAGGTGTTGCCAGCGGCAAGGTGGTGCAAATGAAGCGTTTTGGCAACCCTGAACATGGCGCTTACTGCGTCTCCAGCGCGAACAGTTCGGCGAGAATTCGGCGCCAATCGCGGTACTGTTGTTCCAGGGTACCGCTGAGGCGGAACACCGAGTCGTCCAGTTGCAGACTGGTAGGTTCAACCTCATTGGTGAAGCCTTCGCCCAGTTCATCCACGTAGAGTTCCTGCAGTTTGGTCCAGCGGTAGTTGTTGTAGCTCTCCTGCAGGGCACGGTAGCTGCCGCGCGCAAAGTCGCTGCCTGCCGCCAGCTCGCGGGCAGTACGGGCTGCGCTGCTGTCGGTCTGCTCACGCTGGAACTCGCGCCAGAGGTCGTATACCGGTTTCACATCGGCGTAGAACTGGCCATAGGCTGCGTCCACTACGTCGATGAACAGATATTCACGCTCACGCACGCTGACGATGCGGGTGAGGATGGGATCATCAGCGGCCGGTAGACGTTTGATGGTGGCCACGCCGTTGGCATCTTCACTGAGGTAGGGCGAGAACGCCTCCGGTACCAGGCCCAGTCCGTAGCGCAGCAGCGCCACGGTTTCGATACGGTTGATGTCGTCCGCCGACAAGGCAGTGAGTTGGCGTTGCAGTTCACGCACGATGTCGGCGAACAGGCCAGCGAAGGCGTCCTCGGCAATGGCATCACCGCTGAGCGTTTCGCTGGCCACTGCATTTCCGCTGAAACTGCGGTCAAGCCAAAGGCGGCCGGTACTGTCGCTGGCCTTGATCGCAAGTTCGAGCACCGCGCCATCCGAGCGCACGATCTCACCACTGATTTTGAGTTCGGCACCGTTGTCGGGTACTGGCAACACGCGCACGGCACCGAAGTTGCCGGTCTGCTCAAGCCGGTAGCGGAGGTACATCGGCAGAAAGCGGGTTTCAGCGGTGCGCACGGCTGCTACCTGTTTCGGTTCAGCGACAGCTGCTGGCGTTTTCGTTGCGTTGGGGGCGACGACAACCGGTGCTGGCGGACTGTGTACAAAGATGCCGATGCTGACGTCAACAAAGCCATCGCCGCTTTGTGCCTGGGTTGAAGACACCGGAGCCAGCAGCATTACCAGCAACAACGGCCACAGTCTCATTGGCTGCGGCCCTGTTGCGTGCAAACGCGATTACGCGTCAGCGTCAGCTGGCAATCATAGTTGTCTTCCGGTGGATTGAAGCGTGTGTAGTAGTTGCTGATCACCACGGGTACTGCAACCAGATCCGAGCTTACTGTGGTGGTGACATTGAGTTGGCCACCGTCGGGACTCAGGCTGATCTGGTGGCTGATCGCCAACCCGCCGCCGAGTTGCATGCGAAACACCATGCGCTCACTGTTCCAGCCGCATAGATCGTTGCCGAAAGCGTTGCTGCTTTGCACGTACAACAACTCGCCATAGGCGCAGCGCAGGTTGAAGTCGTTCTCGCGTTCTATGTCGATGCCGGCTGCATCCTGGGTGATGTCGAGTAGCGGCATGCGGGTGATCTCTTCGGCGAAGCGTGCGAGTCCGTTAATCGCGTCGGCGTTGACACCTCCAGCCGGTGAGAAGCCGGTGGCCTCTACATTGCTTTGGGTAAAAGTGCGCTGGATGTCGGCAATGTAGAGTTGAAATCGGGTGTTGAAGTCATCACTTAGCTGGTAGTTCTTTTCCCAGTGGCCACTGAAGTCGGTAAGTGCGCCACTGTGTTTGGGGGCTGCGCTGGTATTGAGTGCGGCCGGGCCCGCGACTTGGTCACTGGCGCAGGCCGTGACAAACAGCAGCATACAGCTGCTGCCCAAAATGAGCAGACGGTGAAGTAAACGGAAACAGAGCATTGCCAACGACAGACAGTGGGTAAATAACCCGGATGCGGGCATGTTAGCCGGTCTCCCATAGGTAGCAATCAGTTTTCCATTAGGACACATTCCGCAATAATTCCAATGATATTATGCACATAGAAACATTTCGTGAGATGGCTGTTTAAGAACCCTTCATAAATTGTTGCCGATGAATAACGCCTTAACTAAGCCATTGAAAATTAAAGATAATTTCAGATAAAGAAATTTGGTGCCAAAGTCTTTGTGACTCACTTGCGAGCGCAGTGTCACAATGCCATCCAAGGTTACGCACACAGTTATCCACAGGTTTACATGGGGATATGCAGAATTTCTCCAGTATTTGCAGGGGAAAACCCGTATCGCCGGTGTAACAGATGAGGTTGACCGATCAGTCCGCCAGGCTAGTCAGCAAGAGAAGGCCAATACCATGACGACGACGTACCAATTTCAGCTAAGTGTGCGTGACTACGAATGCGACATGCAGGGGGTGGTAAATAATGCTGTTTACCAGAACTACCTCGAACATGCGCGCCATGAGTTCCTGAAGTTGCACGGGCTAGACTTTGCAGCACTCACCAGGGCGGGCATCAACCTGGTCGTCGTGCGCGCCGAGCTGGATTACAAGGGTTCGCTGACCAGCGGGGACAATTTCACCGTCAATACCTGGCTTGAGCAGCAGTCGCGGTTGAAGTTTGTGTTCAAGCAGCAGATCAACCGCGACGCAGACGGCAAGCTCATGCTGGATGCGCTGATCACCGGTACCGGAGTCAACGCCCAAGGCAAACCCTTCCTGCCCGAACAACTGCTGCCGCTGATGCGGGCGCTGACACACCAGAGCTGATTGTTTTCGTTCACACTACCCAAGGAACTTCCATGGCACTTCCCAAAATCGGCAATCTTGCGCCGCTGTTTACGCTGCCCGATCAAGCTGGTACCGACCACTCTTTGAAATCGTATCGCGGCCACACCGTACTGGTGTATTTCTATCCGAAAGCACTGACACCCGGTTGCACCGTGCAGGCCTGCAGCCTGCGTGACAGCAAGGCTGCGCTGGCCAAACGCAACATCAAGGTATTCGGCATCAGCCCCGACCAGCCGAAGCTGCTGACGAAATTCACCGAAAAAGAAAAGCTCAACTTCACATTGCTGGCAGATGCCGATCACAGCGTGGCCGACAAATACGGCGTGTGGGGCCCGAAAAAATTCATGGGTCGTGAATACGACGGCATCCACCGCATGAGCTTCATCATCGATCAGGAAGGCAAGCTGCGGCACATCATGGAGAAGGTAAACACCAAGACCCACCACGATGATGTGCTGGCGTGGATTGATGCCAACCTGAAGTGATCCAACCTGAACTTATGCAGCTTTTCTACAAACATCATCCGGGCCCCGGCCCCACGCTGATCGTCCTGCATGGTCTCTACGGCAACCAGAGCAACTGGGCACCGCAGGCACGCCAGTTGGCGCAGGACTTCAACGTGTACGCGCTTGATGCGCGCAATCACGGTCAGTCGCCGTGGCGCGACAGCATGAGTTTCGCTGAGATGGCGGCAGACGTGGCCGACACCATGGCAGCGCTAGGTCTGAAGGATGCCCACCTGATTGGCCATTCGATGGGCGGCAAGACCGCGATGTGGCTGGCACTGACACGGCCCGCATTGGTTCGTAGCCTGAGCGTGGTCGACATTGCCCCGGCAGCGTATCCGGATGCCGGCACCGGCATTATCAGTGCCCTCGGCTCGCTGGATCTGGCGCAGCTGACATCACGTGCCAATGCCGATGCTGTGTTGGCCCGGACTATCCCGCAGAAGTTCGTGCGCGATTTCCTGCTCACCAACCTTCAGCGCAGTGAAGAAGGTGGTTGGCGTTGGCGCTTCAACCTGCCAGTACTCACCAGCTGCTTCCGTGAGCTGACGAGTTGGCCGGCAGCACCAGGCAGTTATGCCGGGCCGACGCTGTTCATCAAGGGAGAATTGTCGGATTACATCCTGCCGCAACACACTGCCGCAATGCAGGCACAATTTCCGAACGGCCAGCTGAAAACCATCAATGGCACCGGCCACTGGGTACACAGCGAAAAGCCGGAAGCGGTGCTGCAGTTGATCAGGAGTTTCCTGCAGACAGCAGAATGAAGTTTGCCTTGAGTTGCGCGAAGAGCGTCCCCGGCGTCTCTGGCCCAACCCTTGCGGGGTTTGCGTTCACCCCTCTACCGGGAGACGCCAATGAAAGCCTGCCGTGTGTTGCTGTTTGTCCTGTCGTTCCCTTTCGCCGTTGTTGCACACACTCCTGAAGCAGAGGTACTGACACTGGTCACCAGGCTGGGTGGCAGTGTCACTGCCGCTGCTGCTCCGGGCTCGCCGATCGTTGCCAGTGATCTGCACGGCTCAGCCG
>Ga0255099_1000737_pt1 | contig 12514 bp, 10 predicted proteins | sample Colum_Colum_RepA_2_FD_188451 | JGI IMG/M metagenome (GOLD analysis project Ga0255099, IMG submission 188451) | Freshwater microbial communities from Columbia River, Oregon, United States - Colum_Colum_RepA_8d | ecosystem: Environmental > Aquatic > Freshwater > River | place: USA: Oregon...
ATCCCATTGTCCATTATATTTTCATTAGTAACGAGTTTTTTATTGCACTATTACTTTGAAATACCCATTAAAAACTGGGGGTATAAATTACTTAAAAAAAAATAAATAAATAAATAAATATGTCTTTTACTTTAAACGGCAAGTCCATTTTAATAACCGGAGGAACTGGTTCACTTGGAAAGCAACTTACTAAAATAATTTTAAAACGCTGGCCTGAAGTTAAACGTCTTGTAATATTATCACGTGATGAACAAAAACAATTCCAAATGAATATGGAATACCCTGCAGTAGCCGGGGGAAATATCCGTTATTTTATTGGCGATGTTAGAGATTTTGAACGATTAAAAAGAGCCTTTAAGGATATTGATATTGTAATACATGCGGCAGCTATGAAACACGTACATATTGCAGAATATAATCCAATGGAGTGCGTAATGACAAATGTCATAGGAGCTGAAAATGTTATTAATGCTGCCATGGAATGTGGAGTTAAAAATGTTGTAGCATTAAGTACGGATAAAGCTGCAGCACCAATAAATCTTTACGGGGCTACTAAATTATGTTCTGATAAATTGTTTGTTGCAGCAAATAATATTAAGGGTTGGAATAGTATTAAATTTTCAGTTGTTCGTTACGGAAATGTTATGGGTTCTAATGGTTCCGTAATTCCTTATTTTATACAAAAAGCAAAAAACGGCGTTATTCCCATAACAGACCCTGCCATGACACGATTTAATATTTCGTTACAGGAGGGTGCGGAAATGGTATTACATGCGGTTGAAACTGCATGGGGTGGAGAAATATTTGTGCCAAAAATACCTTCCTATAAGATAACCGAAGTGGCCAAGGCAATAGGGCCTAATTGCCGCTACGAAATTATTGGTATTCGTCCAGGCGAAAAAATACACGAGGAAATGATTACTTCTTCCGATTCCTTTTCTACTTATGATTTGGGTAAATACTATGCCATATTGCCTCAGGCCCCAAGCTTTAAAATCGAAGAGTTTATTCAGCATTTTAAAGCTATAAAAGTAGAACAAGGTTTTCAGTATAATTCTAAAACAAATAACGAATGGGTAGATGCACCTAAACTTCAATTATTAATTAAGCAAAATGTCGATATTAACTTTGAACCAAATTAATAATCAATTTAATTTTACAAATTGAATTCAAATAGTTTTTCACGATTAGCGCTTGGAACTGTGCAATTTGGTTTACCATATGGTATTAATAATACAAATGGTAAGGTGAATCAATCTGAAATCAAACAAATTTTACAAGCGGCACTTCAATCAAGAATAAATTTAATAGATACTGCTGAAGCATATGGAAATGCAGAACACCAAATAGGACAATTTGTTAAAGAACACCCCGAGGCTTTAATTACTTTTAATATGGTTAGCAAATGTTATACAGCAAATGGAGTGTTTTATGCAGATAGTGCTCTTGCCACCATGCGGCGTTTGAACATGAATCAACTTTATGGGTATTTGCTGCATGATTTTTCAATAGTAAGAAATAATAAAAATTATATAAATGAATTTTTATCACTAAAAAATAAATGTCCAATTAAAAAAATTGGCTTTTCGCTATATTACACCAAAGATTTAGAATTTTTGTTAGAGAATCAATTTGTGTTTGATTTGATACAAATTCCTTTTAATATTTTCGATCAGCGTTTTGCTGCCTATTTCACTGAGTTAAAAAGTAGGAATATTGAAATTCATATCCGATCGTGTTTTTTACAAGGTTTATTCTTTATGGGCGTCGAGTATTTACCTGTTAAACTAAAACCACTTGCAGATAAAGTAAAAGCCATACAGCAGGTAGGAATTTTAAATAGCATATCAGTTGAAGCATTAGCACTGGGATTTAATTTTAGTTTTCCAGAAATAGACAGAGTGATTATAGGCGTTAATAATTTTAAAAATTTTACTGATAATCTTAACGCCTGTAATCAATGGGTTTCACCAGTTATTATTACAGAACTCCGAAAACTTAGAGAAGATGATGAACAATTAATTTTACCGATAAATTGGTGATATGAACAAGATATTTGATTTAAAAAACAAAAAAGCTATTGTAACTGGGGGTTACGGTTACTTAGGTTCAGAGATGTGCAGAGCGCTAGCACAAGCTGGTGCAACGGTAATTGTAGGAGGCAGAAATAGAGAGAAGTACCATAAGGTTTTTACAGAATTAGAACGCGAAACAATTCATTTTGAGACGTTGGATATAATGGATGCGGACTCGGTAAAATCGTTTTTTAATAACATTTGCCAGAACTACGGTAAGGTGGATGTGTTGGTGAATAATGCTTTTTCATTAAAAAGTAATAAACCAGAGTATGTCACACGTGCAGATTTAGTACTATCGTTTGATGGGATAATTGCAAGTGTGGCAGATTGTATTTATGCCGCGCAACCTTATTTTTCAGATAAGGCAAAAGTAATCAATATTTCGTCAATGTATGGTTTAGTTTCCCCTGATTTTGAAATCTATAATAAGTACCCAGATTATTTTAATTCTATGCAGTATGGCGCAGCAAAGGCGGCTATTATTCAGCTAACGCGTTATTACGCTAACTACTTTGCAGAAAAAGGTATTTGTGTTAATTGTATTTCACCTGGACCATTCCCCTCTTTGGAGGTACAAAAAAATATCGGGTTTATAGATGAGTTAATAAAGCGGGTACCGTTAAAGCGCATTGGAAATCCAAAGGAAATTACTGGAGCATTGTTGCTATTATCAACTGCGGCATCTGATTTTATTACCGGTCAAAATATTGTTATAGATGGTGGTTGGACTATTCGCTAAAAATTAAAAACTAAAAATAAACTAAGATGGAAAACAATTGGAGAATTTGGAATAAAGACGATAAAGTTGAATTAAGAACATACCAGCGTGCTGTTGGTGAATTACCTGAAATGGAATCGGCAAAGCAGCTTGTTGAAATTATAAAGCCATTATATAAACCTGAAACTAGTATTTTGGATTTTGGTTGTGCAGCCGGACATTATTATAATTCAGTAAGGAGACTAAATCCGAATGTAAATTACATGGGTGCAGATGCCACTAAAACATATATTGCATTTGCCAATACATATTTTAAGGGAACATCTGCCAAGTTTATAGAAGCTGATTTGTTTAATGAACACGCAGATTTCGGAAGTTTTGACATTGTTTATTGTTGCAACGTTATTCTCCATCTTCCGGATTTTAAAACGCCATTCCGTACATTAATTAATCGTTCTAAAAAGCACGTATTAGTACGCACATTGATATCCGATTCAACTTTACTATCACGTTACTTGTATACGGATGAGTTTGATGATGAAGGTAATCCACTTAATTACGTACATCAAAATACATACAGCCGTTCGTTGCTGGAATCTTACGTGAAATCACTTGGTGATTTTAAAGTAAGTTTTATAAAGGATCAGTTTGATGCCGAACAAATTAATAAGGAACACAAAGATTTTGATACAAAAATAAAAGGTGTTACACGAGTAAAGGATAATATGCAAATTGTTGGAAGTCTTGTCTTTAATTGGGAATGGATGTTGATAGAGAAATAATGGATCGTTACAATATCTTAGAAGTTGCAAACACGCATGGTGGAAATTTGGATTATATTTTTTCCTTGCTTGATGAATTTCAACATCTTGACAGTAAAAATCATACTGGCATAAAGTTTCAAGTATTTAAACCCGATGGCATTGCCTTAAAGGATTTTGAGTATTACAATGTATATGAGGAATTATATTTCGATAGGAGGCAATGGAAGGAAATAATTTCGAGGTCCGGACAAACTAAAGAAGTATGGATAGATGTGTTTGATGCATATGGTGTGCAGATTATTTCAGAAAATAAACATCACATCAGGGGGATAAAGCTACAAACGTCTGTTCTTGAAAATCATGAGGTTATAAATGCATTAGCAAACGAGGGAATTTCGGATAAGTTACTTATAATTAATATTGCTGGTCGGGAAATGGATGATATTAGGTCGTTTATTAATTTTTTTGAAATGAAGTTAAGACCGGCTGAATTGTTATTGGAAGTAGGATTTCAATCTTACCCCACAGCGTTTGAAGACAGTGGTCTAGCAAAAGTAAAGATGGTTAAAGAAGCCTTTAACAAACGGATTGTATTTGCCGATCATCTTGACGGAAATAGTCCTGAAGCACTACAATTACCTGTATATGCAATGTTGCAAGGCGCTTCAATTATTGAGAAACATGTTATGCATTCTAAACGTGAAACAAAATACGATACGTTTTCGAGTATTACGGTAGATAAATTTAAGCAAATTATTTTGAATCAAAAGATTATTGAAAATGCCTTTATACAACCTTTTTTAAATGAACGAGAACTCCACTATTTCGTTAAATCGAATCAAATACCGTTAACCAATATAAGCCTAAAAAAGGGTACACGATTAACAAATGATATTCTCACATTTAAACGCACTTCACAAAAAGGTATTACATATAGTAATCTAAAAACAAAATTAAATGGCAGGTATTACCTGGCTGAATCAAAAGAGGCAGGCAAAACGTTTAATGAAACGGATTTTTATGTACCAAAAGTAGCCACCATAATAGCTGTGCGCTTGAAGTCATCGCGTTTAAAAGAAAAAGCTAAACTTAAAATTGGTAATTTATCTTCTATTGAGTTGTGCCTTAAGCATGCTCTACGGTTTACAGTATCCGACTATACAATTTTGGCAACATCTACAACGGAGCATGATGCCGAATTAAAAAATTACACCTACTCTAAGGATGTTATTTTTCATCAAGGTGATCCAGAAGATGTTATTACACGGTATCTGAGTATTGCCGAAAAGTTGAATATTGATATTATCATCCGTATTACAGGAGATAACGCCTTTGTCTGTAAGGAACTGGCAGATTTTTTGTTACAAAGTCATATTAGTAAAGGCGCCGACTATACTACAGGTTTGGGCGCTCCCATAGGCGCTAATATGGAAATTATGAATGTAACGGCATTACGTAGAATTAAGGACTATTTTAAAAGTGCTAATTATTCAGAATACATGACTTGGTATTTTACAAATAACCCAGAGTATTTTAACCTAAATTTTGTGGAATTACCCAACGAATGGATAGGTGACTACCGATTGACTTTAGACTATAAAGAGGATTTGGAAATGTATAACCGAATAATGAAATATTATGAAGAAACGCATTCTGAGTTTTCATTGGCCAGCATTGTAGCCTATTTAAAAGCAAATCCAGAAATTGCAAAAATGAATGCTCATATTGAATTAAAATTTAAAACGGATCAAGCTTTAATAGATACCCTTAATAAGGCAACAAGGATGGTTTAATGAAACCGCAACTAGCAATACGCACAAATGCTAATCATGAAATAGGCATAGGCCATATTCATCGTACCCTTGCGTATGCAGATTATATAAGCGATTTTTTTGAAGTTACTTTTTATATAGATCAAACCAATGAGATGGTTTATGATTTGGTACGTAAAGCCGATTACTGTTTAGAGATTTTACCGTTTAAATCTGTTGTACAGGATATCTCACGTATGTTAAATCGCAGTCAACTCATTATTTTGGACGGTTATTCATTTGATACAGAGTATCAGAAGGCATTAAAAGAACTTGGACATAAGATATTAATAATAGATGATTTAAATGCTTGGCATCAATTAGCAGATGTGGTTATTAATCATGCCTATACGGGTTCAGCAGATGATTACCAAATAGGAAGAGAAACAAAATTATATACGGGATTTAACTACATCATTTTAAAAGAGGCCTTTCTGAAGGCACTCTTTTCAGGACAACGCAGTAACATACAAAGAGTTTTGATTTGTATTGGAGGAACAGATCCTAATGGATATTCTTGTAAAATAGCACAGTATATGCTGGAAAGTACTGATAAGAATATTACAATTATTACATATTCAATAAACACCCATTACGAAGCGTTAAAACAATTAGAAGCGGCAAATCCGGAACGATGCAAAATGTTAATTGGATTAAATGCCAACGAACTGGTAACTTGTTTTTCATCGAATGATCTAGCTATTCTACAGCCTAGTAATATTGCACTGGAAGCTTGTGCTGTGGGAATCGGCGTGGCATTACTTCAAACAGCGGATAATCAGAAATTTATTAAGCATAATTTGCTTTATAGCGGATGTGCTGTGGAGTTTACAGTAGATACGTTTCATACCATTGCGGATATTTCACTTGATACAGTAAATAAACAAATAGCGGCTCAGTCACAACTGCCTTTTAAAAAGGCAAGAAAAAACCATAGAGGTATTATTATGGACACCTTTTTATATTTCAGAATGGCAGAACCTGCAGATGTGGATTTTGTTTATGCGTGCAATAACGATAAACTGACTCGCCAAAACTCATACAATCCAAATGCAATAGAATACAGTTCACATAAAAACTGGTATGAAAATAAAATCCAAAGTCCTGATAGTATATTTCTGATTTTTACTTTACTGGATACACATACTGGCATGGTGCGAATAGATAAAGTTAGTTCGGAACATATTATAAGTATAACTATTGCCCCTATTTTCAGAGGATTAGGTTTGGCAGCAACAATGCTGCGAAAAGCATCCTCGTTTTATTTTAACAAAACAAATGCCACTGAAATAACAGCTTTTATTAAAACAGAAAATATGGCTTCTTATAAGGCATTTTTGGAAGCTGGATTTCATTTGGTGGAAACCAAATTATACAATGGAAGTGAAAGCTATAAAATGATTTTGAAAAATGAAAGATATTAGAATCGGAAACATTCTTATCGGGGAAAATCAGCCTCCTTTTATTATTGCGGAGATGAGCGGTAACCACAACCAAACATTAAGCCGCGCCTTAGCGATAGTTGATGCCGCCGCTGCGTGTGGCGCACATGCTATTAAATTACAGACCTATACCGCCGATACTATTACCATGAAGGGTGTTTATTCCATTGCTGATAAAAATTCATTATGGCACGGGCAGGAATTGTATGATTTATATAAACAAGCGTACACTCCCTGGGAATGGCATAAGGCCATTTTTGACAGGGCGCATGAAAAAGGAATTTTGGCATTTAGTTCCCCGTTTGATGAAACAGCTGTTGATTTTTTGGAGACGCTAAATGTTCCGGCCTACAAAATTGCTTCTTTTGAAAATACGCATCATCCCTTGTTAAAAAAAGTAGCCCAAACTGGAAAGCCAGTGATAATTTCAACAGGCGCGTCAACACAACAAGACATAGAGGAAAGCTTGGAAGTACTACGTAAAAATGGATGTGAACAAATCGTGGTTTTAAAATGTACTAGTACGTATCCGGCTTCACCCGAAAATACGAATTTAAAAACTATACCAAAGTTTGCAAAGTTGTTTAAAACGGTAGTAGGATTATCTGATCATACGATGGGGTTAGGCGCTTCGGTAGGGGCAATTGCGTTAGGGGCAAGAGTAATTGAAAAGCATTTTACACTGCGGCGGGCTGATGGAGGGGTCGATAGCGCTTTTTCTTTGGAGCCTGAAGAATTAAAATCATTAGTGGTTGAATCTGAAAGAGCCTTTTTAGCACTTGGTACAGATTTCATTGGTGTTCAGGAAGCAGAAATGAAGTCGTTGCAATTTAAAAGATCTATCTACGTATCAAAACCTATACAGAGGGGAGAAGCCATTACTAAAGAAAATATTAAAATCATACGTCCGGCGTTTGGTATGGCACCAAAATATTATCATCTGGTGTTAGGCAAAACAGCAAACAGAGATTTAAAACCGGGATATCCTCTATCAGAAAAGGATTTACAGTAAATGCTGATTACATTTTTTTATTATCACCTGGCGCTACTGGACTATCTTTTTTTTAAACAGAATACGAACAACCCATTTCATGCATCGGTGTTTACTTTTTTTGGACACCAAACGTTCCGTTTCCCTAAGCAATCTATGCGTGATCCGTTAATGTTGTTTAGGATGTATAAGATTATTCTTTCAAATTTATTTAGCCCTTTTTATGATAACGGACATTTTTTAATTGGTGATGCGGCTATTTTTGATTCGAGCTCAAATACCTGCAACATCCGTAAAAATTATGTAACACAACTCACAAATACTAATACAAATGGGTTTATTGGAAGAGATAAATTACTAAAAAGGGCTACAATTTTGCAATCTATTTGTATTGTGATGTATCTGATGCTTGCTTTTCCTTATTTATTTCTCACGTTTTTATGCGTAAAGAATAAGCTTCATATTCCTATTTGGTTGCTTAATCTTTTTGAAGCGCTTCTATTAATTAGTATTCTTACGAAATATAAAACACGTACTTTGTATTTTTTTGATTGTTATCAGAACGATGCAAATTTATTGGCTTTTTGCCTAATGAAAAATAAAATTTATGTAAACAAGATACCATCGGAAGTGCCTTTGAAATTCTGGAATAAGATAATGGTGGCTGATGAGTTGAAATTTTGTTTCCGCTATCAGGAAGATGAATTTAAAGCATTTCAAGAAACACAATTTGTAAAAGCGTATGCGCACTGGTTACCTGAAATGAGTTTTAATTTGTTAGAAAGGGGGTTTAAAATAAGTTCCACACCTAAAAACACAATAGGTTTTTATTCGAGCGGGATGTGGCTACGGGCCAAATTGGGACGAATAGATTTCAACGATGATGCCCATAAAAATGAAAATTATTTGTTAAATAACTTAGCTGAGTTTACCCGATCCCATACTGGTATAAAGCTGATTCTTTTTCTTCATCCCATTGAAAAAGTGGATTTACAGCAAACAATAGCGCATTATAATGCCTTATCAATTCATTACGAGTTGGCTGAAACGGGTATTGCAAATGATATGCAATTTCACAAGGCAGATGTGGCAGTAATGCTATATTCAACGATCTCTTATGAGCGGATTTTCTGGGGCTACAAAACGTTAATTTATCCAATCGGACACAATGATTTTTTTGCTGTAGAAAGCAATTTTACAAACGTTTTGTTACGTAGTGAAGAATCGTTAGTTCAACGATTGAAACATGCTTTGGAACAGACAAGCGAGGATTTCCTTATCGCTAACCATATTAGCAACTACACTTATACTAATTATTTAAATTTCTTCAAAAAGTATGATTTACGATAGTATAACAAATGCAGGTTTATATTCAGGCTTACATCCTGATTTTGATAGTGTATTTACAGAATTAAAATGTATCGGAGCGGAACAGATTCCGGCACCCCGGAAAGATTTGAGGGGAGATGACGTGTATCTTCTTTTTTTTGAAATAAGAGGAGTTGGTGACGCTAAACTTGAACATCATCGCCGCTATATTGATATTCATTATGTAGTGGAAGGGGTAGATCAAATAGGTATTAGAGCAACCCACTCTTGTGAACAATTAGTTTCCAGCAAACTGGATAAAGACGATTACGCATTGTACGCTGATAAAGCGGATTTTTTACTCCCGGTTAGGGCTGGATTTTTCGCTGTTTTCTTCCCGGATGATGCGCATGCGCCATTAATGGGAACAACTATGTTTAAAAAAGTGGTTGCCAAAATTCGGTGTCAATGAGTAGAGTGTATATACGATTTTTTAACGCTAAATTATTCAGGGTAGTTCCATGTGTGGCATATCAGTAGCGTATCGTTTTAAATCAGGATTTTCAGTTTCCGATTTACAGGCTTTTCAAAGGAGTCTGTCGGTTATTCGTCACAGAGGACCAGACGGAGAGGGAATAACCTTGTTTAACACAGCTACCGACACTTTAAGAGATGTTGAAAGAGCGGTTATTGATACTGAAACATCGGCTAATCTGGCGCTTGGACATGTGCGGTTAAGCATTCTAGACTTATCTGCGGCAGGAAATCAACCGTTACATTATGAACACCTGACAATTACGTTTAACGGCGAAATTTACAATTATATTGAAATCCGTTCAGAACTGGAAGGATTAGCTTATACATTTCGTACGCATACTGACACGGAAGTGATTCTGGCGGCTTATGACCGCTGGGGAACAGCTTGTTTGTCAAAGTTCAACGGAATGTTTTCGTTTGTAATTTCGGACCGGAAAAAGAAACGCTTATTTATAGCGAATGATCGTTTTGGTGTTAAGCCTTTGTACTATTATTTGAATGATGGATTTTTGGTGTTGGCTTCCGAAGTAAAACAATTCAAGTGTTATGATTTAAAGTTAACCCTTAACGATACTGCAATTCGTTATTTTTTGGATGCCCAATATATCGATTACTCAGAAGAAATATTTTACAAGGAAGTTAGGCGATTTCCGAAAAGTCATTACTGTATTATTCCCTGGGCGGAGGCGCCCGAGTTGAAGTTTGAGAGGTATTACAGTATTAAAAGCACTCCTTTACAGGAAAAAGATATCCCGGAACAGTTTCATAGTTTACTAACGGATGCTGTTCAGTTGAGATTGCGCAGCGATGTGCCGGTTGGCTTTGCGTCTTCTGGAGGATTGGATTCAAGCTCTATTTTATACATTGCACATTCTCTTTTAAAGAGAAACGGACTAGAGAATAATGTGCAAACATTCTCAGCGATTTTTCCCGGTCTGGATGGTGATGAATCTGAATTTATCCGACTGGTAGAAAGGGATCTTGGTGTTCGGTCAAATTATGTAAATCCATTGGCGTTATTTTCAATGGACGATTTTGAAAGGCATATTTATCATCAGGATATGCCGGTAACATCCACGTCGCATTACGCACAATGGTGTGTGGCAAGGAAGGTGAATCAGCAGGGCGTAAAAGTGTTGTTGATAGGACAAGGAGGTGATGAACTGCTAGCTGGTTACCACCATCATTTTTACAGGTATTGCCGGCAGTTGATTTTAAGTGGACAAATACCTGATTATCTATCACAGGTAAAGCGCTACGCCTATCTAAAAGGTGTTGTTGCTTCCGATATCCACCGCAAAGTACTTAATGAAGTAAAATTAGCAGCTAAGTTCAGGCTCGGGCTCACTTCTTTTGGAAAAGGTTTGCAGGAAAAATGGAATAAAATAAATACGCTCACGGAGGTGTTAAAAACGGATTTAACAGAAACCATGCTTCCGGCCTATCTTCGTTCGGATGATCGCGATGCCATGGCCTTCGGTTTAGAAACACGGCAACCGTTTCTGGATTACCGCTTAGTTGATTTCAGTTTTTCATTACCGGATGCTTATAAAATAAAAGAGGGCTGGCAAAAATGGTTATTGCGGCATATTGATACAGGTTTGCCGGACGCTATTCGTTACCGAAAGGATAAAATAGGATATACTACCCCTCAGGATATATGGCTGAAGTCGAACCGCGAAGCGTTCGAAACCTATCTGAATTATCTTCCGGAGCCATACAGAAATTATGAGGTAAATGACAGGTTCTTGCTCTATGCTTTGGGAGCCTGGTTTAAAGTTAATGAATGGAAGTATGCAAGTTTGTAAACGATGTATAATGGATAATGTAAACGATCCGGATCTGGTATTAGATTCGGACGGTGTTTGTAACCATTGTCATAATTTTGAAAAGGCGGTAGCTAAATTGCCATCAAAGGAGCGGGCACAGAAGGAATTTGAAGCCTTAACAAGTCGTATAAAAACAGACGGTAAAACTAAAAAATACGATTGTTTGATTGGTGTTAGTGGTGGCGTTGACAGTACCTATCTGGCACATGTGGCCATGAAAGCGGGGTTGAGAACATTGCTCGTGCATTGCGATAATGGCTGGAACAGCGAATTGGCGGTACAGAACATTAAGAACATCTGTAAATACACCGGTTTTGATCTTTATACGTTGGTGTTGGATTGGGAGGAGTTTAAAGATATTCAGTTGTCTTTTTTTAAGGCGCATGTTGTTGATCTGGAATTACCTTATGACTACGCATTGACCGTTACCATGTATAAAGCGGCATTAAAATATAATGTTAAATATGTTTTAACAGGTCATAATGTTGCAACGGAAGGAACGTATCTGCCAAAAAGTTGGCGGCACAACAAGATGGATATTCTAAATATAAAAGACATTCATCGCCAGCATGGGCAACGAAAAATGGAAACTTTTCCGCACTATTCATTTTTAAGACAAAAGTTTTTTTTAGACCGAAAATTAAAATATGTTAATCTGCTCAACTTTTTGGGATATAAAAAAGATGAAGTAAAGCAATTTATTCAAAAAGAGATGGGTTGGAGAGATTATGGTGGAAAGCATTATGAAAATGTATTTACCCGTTTTTATCAAGGCTATATCCTTAACGAAAAATTCCATATTGATAAACGGCAGTTTCATTTATCGGTTTTAGTACAAAGCGGGCAACTAACAAGGGAAAATGCGTTAGTAGAATATAAAAGATCAGCATATGAAGAAAAACAAATGCAAACCGATCTTGATTTCGTAATTAAAAAATTTAATTTAAGTGAAGCTTCTTTTGCTGAATACATTCAGGCTACCGCCAGATCACATTACGAATACGATAGTATAGATAAATACTGGAATTTATATTTT
>Ga0255099_1000740_pt1 | contig 12461 bp, 11 predicted proteins | sample Colum_Colum_RepA_2_FD_188451 | JGI IMG/M metagenome (GOLD analysis project Ga0255099, IMG submission 188451) | Freshwater microbial communities from Columbia River, Oregon, United States - Colum_Colum_RepA_8d | ecosystem: Environmental > Aquatic > Freshwater > River | place: USA: Oregon...
GCCACTGCATCGACCAGCCGCGGATCGCAGTCGAAGTCAGGAAAGCCCTGACCCAGATTGACGGCACCGCGCTCGGCGGCCAGGGCCGACATCACCGTGAAGATGGTGGTGCCCACCCGGGGCAGCTTGGAAACCAGAGCAGGCGTGGCGGCACGCGGGCTGTTGGGGTCTGACTGGGGCTGCACAGGGGGCGCGGGGTTTGTTGAAGCGGCGGGCGCGAATGCCGCGTTCTGGGCTGAGGCGTTCATGCCCGGATTATAGGCAGAGGCATGCATTCTTCATGCGGGCACGGAGCGCGCACACTCATGCGGACGTTGGATGTGTTCGTCAGGTCTGCGCGGTGCCCGTCTCGCCGTGCTGGCGCAGGAACGCCTCGGGTGTGAGGACATGTATCCCGAAGCGGCGCCGGGCATGGCGGGCCAGGCGCAGCAGGGCCTTGTCGCGCGAGAGCAGGGCATCCACCCCATGGGCCACCGCCAGATCGATGAAGCACTGGTCGTCGGGGTCGCTGCAGGGCAGGCGGCAATCGGGAGCGGCTGCCACCAGCAATACCCGCTCGCGCTGGCGGCGCATGCAGTGCTCGATCCGATCGGGACTCAGCGCAAAGTGAGGCCTGCGGATCACACGATCGAACTCGGCCAGCATGCGTTCGGTGGCCAACAGGATGGGCCCTCCGTCTTCCTCAAGCCAGGCACGCAGGGGCGCATGCTGGGGCCCGTCAAAGACCAGCCAGTCGAGCCACACATGGGTATCGAGCACCAGTTGCATGAGGCACGTATACCATTGACGCCATGCTGATCGTGCTCTCTCCGGCCAAGACCCTGGACTTCGAGTCGCCCGTGCTCGAGGTACCGACCCACAAACCCGAATTCGCGACCGACGCTCAGTCGCTGGTGCGTCGCATGCGCGATTTCGATGTCAGTGGCGTAGCCCGCCTGATGGATCTGAGCGAGTCGCTCGCCAGCCTGAACGTGCAGCGCTACAAGGACTTTCGCCCGACCCCGAAACCCGGTCAGGCGCGTGCAGCCGTGCTGGCCTTTGATGGCGATGTGTACGACGGCCTGAAAGCCCGCATCTGCGCATCCTCTCAGGGCTCTATGGCGTGCTGCGCCCGCTCGATGCCATGCAGGCCTACCGGCTCGAGATGGGCACCCGGCTCGATACCGAACGCGGCCGCGATCTGTACGCCTGGTGGGGTGACAAGCCGGCGCGGGCCTTGCGCAAGGCCATGAAGCAGATCGATGCCCGCGTGTTGGTCAATCTGGCCTCGCAGGAATACTTCGGCGCTGTGGATGTCAAGGCGCTCGGAGCGCGCGTGGTCACGCCGCTGTTTCAGGAGCGCCGAGCCAAGGGCTGGCAGGTGGTGAGCTTCTCGGCCAAGCGCGCCCGCGGCCTGATGACCCGTTACGCCATCGATCGCCGCCTCACGGATCCCGAAGCCCTCAAGGCTTTCAACCTTGAAGGCTATGCCTTCGATGCCGAGGCCTCGGACGATCAGACCTGGATGTTTCGTCGCGAGCAGCCCTGAGTCACCCCACAATCAACGGCTCGGGTTCGAGCATCACGCCAAAGCGTGACAGCACGCTGGCCTGAATCTGGCGGGCCAGGGCAAGCACGTCGGCACCGCTGGCCTGACCATGATTGACCAGCACCAGGGCATGGGCGGCGTGTACACCCGCCTGCCCATGGCGCGCGCCTTTCCAGCCACACTGATCGATCAGCCAGGCGGCTGCGAGCTTGAATGGCGGTGCGCCGTCGCCTGCATCGCCCGCGGAAGGCCCGCCATCGCGGGGCTCGACAGGCTCTCGACCTTCCAGTGGCCACTGCGGCATCGCGGGGTAGGCACTCTTGAGGGCCTTTGCCTTCGGCGCGCTCACGATGGGATTCTTGAAAAAGCTGCCGGCGTTGCCGAGCACGGCGGGGTCGGGCAGCTTGCTGCGTCGGATCGCGCGGACGGCCCGGGCCACGTCATGGGCGCGAGGCGCCGGGATACCAGTCTCGCGAAGCCAGTGCCGCACATCGCCGTAATCCAGATGCAGGACCGCCTGATCCTCGGGGACCAGCCGCAAGCGCACCGAGGTGATCAACCAGTGGGCGCCCGCGGCCTGCTTGAACAGACTGTCTCGGTAGCCGAGCGCGCATTCGGCCCGGTCAAAGAATCGGGTCTTGCCGGTGAGCAGATGGAAGGCCTCCACCTGCTCCAGACAGGATGCGATCTCCACGCCGTAGGCGCCGATGTTCTGAATCGGTGCCGCGCCCACGGTGCCGGGAATCAGGGCGAGATTCTCCAGACCCGCCAGGCCCTGATCGAGACTCCAGTGCACCAGGTCGTCCCAGGGCTCACCTGCGGCCACCTCGATCAGACCGCGATCATCCAGCCGACGGCGCCCGCGCAATTGAACCTGCACGATGGGTTGCTGCAGGTCGCCCACGGGAAGCCAGTTGCTGCCCGCGCCCAGGATGAGGCTCGAGGCCGGCTCATGGGTCAATCTGCCGAGCGTCGCCTGCAACGCGGGCAGGTCATCCCGGTCGCGTAGTTGGACCAGGTGAGCCGCCGTGGCGGGCACGCCAAAGGTGTGCAGCGCCTGCAGAGGTGCGTCGTGAATCACCTCGAGGGTCATGTTGGTAGAGGGCCGGTCGGGATAGCCAAAGCGGCAGGTTCAGACGGGGCGGTCAGAGGAGCGGATGCACATGCGACAACCCGGATCGATCAGAGCGCAAATGAAGCCCGATCAGCTGGGCTGATAGGCCAGTCGAACGTAGATTGGCGCGAAGGCCTCGGCCTGAGTGATCTCGATGAGCGATTCCTTGGCGAGTTCGAGCAGAGCGATGAAGGTCACCACCACAACCGGCACACCTCGCTGGGGATCGAACATCTCCTGAAACTCTGCGAACTGGCGGTGTTGAAGTGTGCGCAGCACCTGAGTCATGAATTCCCGAACCGAAAGCTCTTCTCGCACGATGCGGTGATGCTGCACCAGCCTCGCACGCCTGAGAACGTCGGCCCAGGCTGCGCGCAGATCCACCAGATCGACATCCGGCAGACGCGGTTCGAGATTCTGCTCGAGCAGAACCTGTGCGCGCAGGAAGTCGCGACCCAGCAGGGGCACCTGGTCAATCTGCTGGGCCCCCAGCTTGATGCGCTCATATTCAAGGAGGCGACGGGCCAACTCGGCGCGGGGATCGGCCACCTCTTCATCGGTATCGGCCTTCTTGACGGGCAGCAGCATGCGCGACTTGATGTCGATCAGCAGCGCGGCCATCAGCAGGTATTCGGCAGCGAGTTCGAGGTTGTGGCGGCGAATCTCCTCGACATAGACCAGGTACTGGCGAGTCACCTCCGCCATCGGAATGTCGAGGATGTTGAAGTTCTGTTTGCGAATCAGATAGAGGAGCAGGTCCAGCGGACCCTCGAAGCTCTCGAGCACCACCTCGAGTGCATCGGGCGGGATGTACAGATCAAGCGGCAGCTGGCTGAGCGGCTCGCCATGCACACGGGCCAGCACGGCATAGACCTCGGATGGATCGGGCCCGGGCACCTCGCCCACGGTCTGTTCGATCGGCTCGGCACCTGCAGGCGAATCCGACATGCCAGAGACCGTCAGGAACCGGTCTGGTAGGGGTAAGCCTTTTGCGGCACGCGCGAGGCTTTCCAGCGGTCCGACTGTTCAGGCTCGGTGGGATCCTTGTCCCAGAGCAGGGCCCGCCCCTCGCGCTGCGAGCGCTCCAGATGGGGGCGCTCGGACTTCAGGGCATTGAGAAACTGCGTCGCCTCGGACGTGTAGAGCTCAGGCAGCTTGGACATGGCGATCCACCAAATTGAGGTCGAAATTGGGGTCAGATGACAATTTTCTAACCGACCTCCAGTTTACTCTGCCTCGGCAGGCGGGCTTCCTGCCACGCCCCGTGCAGCCTCCAATGCATCGCGGGTTCGAGCAAACAGGGCATCGCGCCCCAATTGTTCGCGAAAGCCTGAGCGTTCGATCAGCGAGAGCGGCTGGCCGGTGAGTTCGGCGATCAGCAGTCGACCGCCGTGGCGCTGCAGGTGGGCATGCAATTCCTGAAGGGCTTCCAGTGCACTGGTATCCAGGTTGAGGACCTGATGCATCTCGAGCACCAGGACCTCAGGCACCGCACGACCCGGTGCACTGAGAACCTCCAGCCGATCAACCGAACCGAAGAACAGCGAACCGAAGACCCGCCAGAGTTCGATCCGCCCTCCGTTTGCGGTCTTGACCTCTTCGGGAGGCAATTCGACCGCCTCCAATCGGGTCAGGCGCGAGACCCGGTGGATGAAAAAGAGCCCGGCCATCACCAGGCCAACCTCAACGGCCACTGTGATGTCGAACACCACCGTCAGCACGAAGGTCGACAACAGAATCAACCGATAGCTGAGCGAATACCGACGCAACTGCCCAAAGGCCTTCCAGTCGCCCATGCCCCAAGCCACAAAGAGCAGGATGGCGGCCAGGCTCGCCAGAGGGATGTTGGCGGCCAGTGGGGCAAACACCATCAGGATGGCGAGCAGCGTGATCGCATGAATGATCCCGGCCACTGGCGTGCGGGCGCCGGCTCGCACATTGGTGACGGTGCGGGCGATGGTGCCGGTGGCTGCAATGCCGCCAAAGAGCGGCGAGACCATGTTGGCAAGGCCCTGGGCCATCAACTCCTGATTGGGGTCATGGCGATCGCCACTCATGCTGTCGGCCACCCGTGCGCACAGCAGGGATTCGATGGCCCCGAGCAGTGCGATCGACAGGGTGGGCGCGGCCAGCATCTGCGCGGTGGCCCAGTCAAAGGCTGGAAACGCGAGGGTGGGCAGACCTTGTGGAATGCCACCAAAGCGGCTGCCGATGGTTTCAACCGACAGGCCCAGATGAACCGCCAGTGCACCCAGCACCAGCACAGCCACGGTGCCGGGCATGCGGGCGAGTGCCTTGCGCCAGAGCGCATCGTTGGGCAGATAGGATTTCGGCCAGAGCGCGACCAGCGCCAATGAGGCCAGGCCCAGCAGCACCGCCGGCAGATGCACGGTGCTGGCCGCTGCCGTGAGGGTCTGGATCTGGGAAAAAAAGTTGGCTGGCATGCGCTCGATGCTCAGACCCAGAAAATCGCGCACCTGCTGAAAGGCAATGATGACGGCGATGCCATTGGTAAAGCCGATCACGATCGAAACGGGAATGAAGCGGATCAGGCCACCCAGCTTGAGCGCGCCCATGGCCAGGAGCAGTACGCCCGCGAACATCGTGCTGAGCAGCAGGTTGGCCAGACCATAGCGCTCGACGATGGCGTAGAGCAGCACCACGAAGGCACCCGCCGGCCCGCCGATCTGAACCCGCGAGCCGCCCAGCGCCGAGATGATGAATCCGGCCACAATGGCCGTGAACAAGCCCGACTCCGGGCTCACGCCGCTCGCAATGCCAAAGGCCATGGCCAGCGGCAGTGCCACCACCCCAACCGTGAGACCCGCACCCACATCGGCCGCCAGATCGTCACGCCGGTAGTGGCGCAGGGCATCGATCAGGCGGGGGCGAAACATCTCAGCGCACCTTCATGCCCGGCTGTGCGCCGGCATGGGGATCGAGCAGAAACACCCCGCCGCCATCGTCGGGGAACGAGGCCGCGAGCACCATGCCCTCGGAAAGCCCGAACTTCATCTTGCGAGGCGCGAGGTTGGCAACCATCACGGTGAGCTTGCCCACCAGCTGCTCGGGCGCATACCAGGCGCGAATGCCCGAGAACACCGTGCGATGCCGACCCTCGCCCGCATCGAGGGTGAGCTTCAGGAGCTTGTCGGACCCTTCCACCAGGGCTGCATCGACGATCCGCGCGATGCGCAGGTCGACCTTGGCAAATTCATCGATGGAGATGAGGCCCTCGGGCAGAGGCGCAGCCGCTTTGGCCGGCTGGGATTTCGCCTTGGCGTTCGCGCCCGGCGCGTCCGTGACTTTGGACTGAGCGTTGGCGCCTGCAGCATGGGCCGCCGCTGTGGCCGGCGCGGGCAGATCAAACAGCGCATCGAGCTGCTTGGCCTCCACCCGAGTCATGAGGTGCTGGTAGGCCCGGATCTGATGGCCCTCGGGCAGCGGCTGGCCCAGGTCGGCCCAACGGGCGGTTCCGGTATTGAGGAATGTACTCACCTGCTCCTGCAGCGGCGGCAGCACCGGCGCCAGCAGCAGCACCAGGTCGCGGAAGGCCCGCAATGCGGTCGAGCAGCAGGCATGCAACTCGGCCGTGCGATCGGCCTGCTTGGCCAGATCCCAGGGCTTGGCCGTATCGATGTACTGATTCACCGCATCGGCGTATTGCATGATCTCGCGCATGGCGCGCGCAAAATCGCGCTGATCGTAGAGTGCAGCCACCGCATCGGCACCCGCCCAGGCCTGCGCAAAACGAGCGTGGGCCGCGGTGTCGGGCGCCGAGAGCCTGCCCTCGAAGCGCTTGACCAGAAAGCCCGCGCAGCGGCTGGCGATGTTGACGAGCTTGCCGACCAGGTCGGCATTGACCCGGGCCATGAAGTCTTCCGGATTGAAGTCGACATCCTCCACGCGCGCATTGAGCTTGGCCGCGAGGTAATAGCGCAGCCACTGCGGGTTCATGCCCACCTCAAGGTAGCGCAGCGGCGAGATGCCGGTGCCGCGCGACTTGCTCATCTTCTCGCCCGAGACCGTGATGAAGCCGTGCACGTTCACCGCATCGGGCACCTTGTAGCCCGCGAAATGCAGCATGGCCGGCCAGAACAGGGTGTGAAAGTAGATGATGTCCTTGCCGATGAAGTGCACCTGCTCGATCGGCGCATCGGGTTTGGTGAAGCTCTCGAAGTCCATGCCGGTGCGCGCGCACAGGGCCTTGAGCGAGGCCAGGTAACCCACCGGTGCATCGAGCCAGACATAGAAGTACTTGCCGGGCGCATCGGGAATGGGAATGCCGAAGTAGGGCTCGTCGCGCGAGATGTCCCAGTCGGCCAGGCCCGTGGATTCGCCTTTCTCGTTGGTGCCACTGCCTTCCAGCCACTCGCGCGCCTTGTTGGCCACCTCGGGTTGCAGGCGACCGCCCAGGGCCCAGTCCTTGAGAAAGGCCACACAGCGCGGATCCGAAAGGCTGAAGAAAAAGTGCTCGGAGCTGCGCATGACCGGCGTGGCGCCGCTCAGGCTGGAGTAAGGGTTGGTGAGTTCGGTGGGCGAGTACACCGCGCCGCACTGCTCACAGGAGTCGCCGTACTGGTCTTTGGCGCCGCACTTGGGGCACTCGCCCTTGATGTAGCGATCGGGCAGAAACATGCCCTTGACCGGGTCATAGAACTGCTCGATGGTGCGGGTGGCGATCAAGCCAGCTGCGCGCAGCCGGCGATAGATGTCCTGGGAGAGCTCGACATTTTCGGGTGAGTCGGTGCTGTGCCAGTGATCAAACGAAATGTGAAAGCCGTTGAGGTAGGTGGGCCGTTCGGCGGCGATGCGCGCCACCAGCTGCTGCGGCGTGATGCCTTCGCTTTCGGCCTTGAGCATGATGGGCGCGCCATGGGCATCGTCGGCACAGACAAAATGCACCTCATGGCCCTGCAGTCGCTGGAAACGCACCCAGATGTCCGCCTGGATGTACTCCATGATGTGCCCGATATGAAACGAGCCATTGGCGTAGGGCAGGGCAGTGGTAACGAAGAGGCGCCGGGTCATGGGGTGGTTTCTTGGGCCAGTGAGGCCTGACAAGGAAGCGGGGCAATAGGCGGGAGGCGGGCAGACGGGCTCTCCCGAGCGCAGGGGGCAGGCCGTAAAGACTGCCCGAAAGCGGGTCATTTTAGCGGGGTGAGGGCTTTCGGATAGACTGCGCGCGCCTCTTTTTTGCATGGTTGCCTGGTCTTCGTGCCGATCATGAAGGTCAATTCAGGCAGCCTCAACCCGTCGCTGGAGCAAGCATGGCCGTCACGGTCGAACAGGTGAATGCGGCCCTTGCCGCCATCGTGGATCCCAATACCGGCAAGGATCTCGTGTCCTCGAAGTCGGCCCGCAACATCCGGGTCGATGGGGGTGATTTGAGCGTGGATATCGAGCTCGGCTATCCGGCGGCGAGCCAGATTCCGGTCATGCGCCGGGCGGTGATCGATGCCCTCAAGGCACTGCCTGGCGTGGGCAATGTCAGCGCCAATGTCTATCAGCGCATCGTGGCCCATGCCGCGCAGCGCGGCGTGAAGCTGCTGCCCAACGTCAAGAACATCATCGCGGTGGCCTCGGGCAAGGGCGGTGTGGGCAAGAGCACCACGGCGGCCAATCTGGCGCTGGCGCTTGCTGCCGAGGGCGCCAGCGTGGGTCTGCTCGATGCCGACATCTACGGTCCGTCGCAGCCCCTCATGATGGGCATCCAGGGCCGGCCCGAGACGCTGGATGGCAAGACCCTGGAGCCCATGGTAGGCCATGGCATTCAGACCAGTTCGATCGGCTTCATGATCGACACCGACACCCCCATGGTCTGGCGCGGCCCCATGGTGACCCAGGCCCTCGAGCAACTGCTGCGCGATACCAACTGGCGTGATCTCGATTACCTCGTGATCGACATGCCTCCCGGTACGGGCGACATTCATCTCACGCTGTCGCAGAAGATTCCGGTGACGGGGGCCGTCATCGTGACCACGCCCCAGGACATCGCCCTGCTCGATGCCCGCAAGGGTCTGAAGATGTTCGAGAAGGTCGGCATTCCGATCCTGGGCATCGTCGAGAACATGGCCATCCATGTCTGCTCCAATTGCGGCCATGCCGAGCACATCTTTGGTTCGGGCGGTGGCGAGCGCATGAGCCGCGACTACGGTATCGATGTGCTGGGTTCGCTGCCGCTGGATATCCGCATTCGTGAGCAGGCCGATTCGGGCAAGCCCACCGTGGTGGCCGACCCCGAGGGGCCGATCGCTGCGTCGTATCGCGCCATTGCGCGGCGCATTGCAGTCAAGGTGGCCGAAAGCGCCAAGGACATGTCGGGCAAGTTCCCGACCATCGTGGTGCAAAACACCTGAGGCTGAACCCGCGGTGAGCCAGGGCTGATCGTCATGCGTCGGTCAGGCGATCACGACCGCCTGCGCTCGGTGTGTGCCCGCCGGGCCTGGCTCGGTGCGATCGCACTGGCTCTGAGTGGCCGCACGGGCCTGGCTCAATCTCAGACTGAGACTCAGACAGCGTCTGCCTCGGGCACACCGGACGCAGCCGGCACTTCTGCAGACCGCGCAGCCCAGCCGGATCGCGCACGCTCGCTCCGTGTGGTGGCCCCTGTGAGCCTGCGTGAGGCCCTGGAGGCAAGTCTCGAGGGCTTTGCCCGGCGGCAGACCGTTTCCCTGCCGAGTGGGGTCTACGGCGGAACACCGGCCCTGATCCGTCAGCTCCAGCAGGGGCTCGAGGCTGATCTGGTCATCACAGCCGATGAGCTCTGGATGGATCGCCTGCAGGCCGAGGGCCGCATCCTGACTCAGACCCGGCAATTGTTGATCCGCAACCGCCTCGTGCTGATCGCACCCCTCGAGCGCGGATCACGACCATCGTCGTTGGCTTCGACGGCGAACGCCTCGATCACAGCCCGAGGTGACGCAGCATCGGCCTCAGGCGCCCGCGACCCCAGCCCCCGTGAACTCGATGCCACGCTGCGCGAGCGGCTTGCACGGGGCCGTCTGGCCGTGGCCGATCTGCAGACCGTACCCGCGGGCCGGTATGCCCGCGAGGCCCTGCAGTGGGCGCAGTGGGAGGCGCTGACCCAAGGCCGCCTGGCCCAGACGGAGCATGTGCGGGCGGCCCTGCGCCTGGTCGCGCGCGGTGAGGCCTCGCTCGGCATCGTCTATGCCACCGATGCACTGGCCGAGCCCCGAGTGCAGGTGCTGTATCGATTCCCGTCGCAGGCCCATGCCGACATTCGTGTGCCGATCGCGCAGCTTGCGCCGCCGAGTGCACCGAATGCTGCTCATGCCGCTCAGGTGAGATCCTTGCTTGAATGGCTGACGGCGCCGCACGGGCGAGCCGCCTTCCTGAGCCGGGGGTTCGTTGCACCATGAATGAGTCGCAGGCCTTGACTGAGGCGCTGGCCGGGGCGCTGACCGGGGCAGTGAGCGAGCCGCTGCTGCTCAGCCTTCGAGTGGCGGGTCTGGCCACGGTGGCGGCGCTGCCGCTCGCGATCGCGGTGGCCTGGGTGCTGGCCCGCCTCAAGTTTCCTGGCCGCAGCCTGCTCGACGGTCTGGTTCATTTGCCGCTGGTCCTGCCGCCCGTGGTGGTGGGCTACCTGCTGCTGCTGGCGTTCGGTCGGCAAGGCTGGATCGGGGGGCCGCTTGAGCAGTGGCTGGGTGTGTCGTTTGCGTTTCGCTGGACCGGAGCGGCACTGGCCTGCGCGGTCATGGGGTTTCCGTTGATGGTGCGCGCAATCCGTCTGTCCATCGAGGCGATTGATCCGCGGCTTGAGCATGCGGCGCGTACCCTGGGCGCAAGCCCCTGGCGGGTGTTCGTGGGCGTCACGCTGCCACTGGCCTTGCCGGGCGTGCTGGCCGGTGCGGTGCTGGGCTTTGCGAAATCGCTGGGTGAGTTCGGGGCCACCATCACCTTCGTGTCGAGCATTCCGGGCGAAACCCAGACCCTGGCTTCGGCGATCTATCAGGCGACACAGATGCCCGATGGCGATGCGCTGGCACTCCGCCTGAGCCTGGTCTGTGCCGGCCTGTCGATGCTGGCCCTGCTGGTCTCGGAATGGCTCGCGCGCCGAATGCGCCACCGGGCGGTGCTCTCATGAGGCTCGAAGCGATTCGCACCGGGACCTTCAAGGCGATCCGTCCATGAGTCGTCTCGAACTGTCGGTTCGCCTGCGGCGGGGTGCTTTTGCACTCGATGTGGCCATGACCTCCGAGGCTCGTGCGCTGGCGGTCTTCGGGCCTTCAGGCGCAGGCAAGTCGACGCTGCTTGCCTTGCTGCATGGCCAGTGGCGCCCCCAGGCCGGGCGCATCGTGGTGGGGGGTCGGGTGCTGGTGGATGTGGCCGCTGGAATCTGGGTTCCGCCCCAGGAGCGCCGCATCGGTGTGGTGTTCCAGGACGCCTTGCTGCTGCCGCATCTCGATGTGCGCGAGAACCTGCTCTATGGTGCGCGCAGGGGCGCCTGGTGGCGGCGCAGTGCGGCCATTGGCCTGGATGATGTGGTCGATTTGCTGGGCCTGCAGGGTCTGTTGAAGCGCAATCCGCAAGGGCTTTCGGGTGGTGAGCGTCAGCGGGTGGCCATTGGCCGGGCGCTGCTCGCAAACCCCGATCTGCTGGTGTTCGATGAGCCCCTTTCTTCGCTCGACTACGAGCGGCGCCGCGAGATCATGCCGGCGATCGTGCGTCTTCGTGACGAAGGTCGTGTGCCCATCGTCTATGTCTCGCATGCGGTGGATGAGGTGGCCCGGCTGGCCGATGAAGTGCTGGTGCTCGAGCAAGGCCGCGTGTTGGCTCAGGGCGCTGCGGGCGAGGTCCTCGCGCTCGCCGGTCGGGATGGCATGGCGGGTCAGTTCGGTGCGGTGTCGGTCATCGATGTGGTGGTCCGCTCGCACGACGAACGCTATGGCCTGACCCAGCTTGCGCATCCGGCCGGGGCCATTGCGGTGCCCGGAGTGGTGGGGCAGCCCGGCGAGCGCCATCGTCTGCTGGTGAGGGCAACCGACATTGCCCTGGCCGTTTCACGTCCAAGGGATGTGAGCTTTCGTACCGTGCTGATCGGGCGTATCCGGCAGGTGGACTTGCCTGAAGGGCCGATTGCGCGCGTGGAGATTGCCTTGCGCGGGCACGGGCGTCTGGTGGCGCTGGTCACCCGCAAGGCCCTGGATGACCTGGGGCTGGATGTGGGCGACGAAGTGCATGCGCTGCTCAAGGCAACCGCGCTCGATGAGCGCTCGCTCGCCTACGCCCCGCGCGTGCGGTAGTCTGCCGCGTCCTGACCATCGCTGTCCGCTCAGTCTCATGTACCTCCCCAAGCACTTCGAATTGCTCAATCCTGCAGATCTTGCGCGCGTGATCCGCGAGCACCCCCTGGGCATGCTGGTGCATCAGGGCGCCGGTGCGCTCGATGCCGATCATCTGCCCTTTGAATACATCCCTGATCAGGGCGCCCTGGGGGTGTTGCGAGCCCATGTGGCCCGGGCCAATCCTCTGTGGCAGAACAACGCCACGGGCAGTGCAGTCATGGTCGTGTTCCGCGGCGTGCAGGGTTACATCTCGCCCAACTGGTATCCCAGCAAACACGAGACGCATCGGCTGGTGCCCACCTGGAACTACGAGGTGGTGCATGTCCATGGCCGCATTCACATTCAGGATGATGAGCGCACCGTGCGTGGCATCGTAGCCCGCCTGACTCGTGAACACGAGGCGGCCGAGCCGCGCCCCTGGAAGATGGGCGACTCACCAGCCGATTACATCGACGGCATGTTGAAGTCCATCGTCGGCATCGAGATCGAGATCACACGCCTGGAAGGCAAG
>Ga0255099_1000748_pt1 | contig 12393 bp, 11 predicted proteins | sample Colum_Colum_RepA_2_FD_188451 | JGI IMG/M metagenome (GOLD analysis project Ga0255099, IMG submission 188451) | Freshwater microbial communities from Columbia River, Oregon, United States - Colum_Colum_RepA_8d | ecosystem: Environmental > Aquatic > Freshwater > River | place: USA: Oregon...
ATCGGTCTGCGGATTCGCGAGTGTTTCCTGTACAGCATGGACGGCATCATGCCGCCGGAAGACGCGCCCGAAGTGCTGGCCGTGTCGGCCTATGTGAGTTACCTGTCCCAGGGGCAGGTCATGGGTTTCGAGCCCGACGGTCGCGGAGTCCCTACGCTGGACGACACAGGTTATGACCCGAACCCGGCCAGCGGCCGGCTGGTCTACGCGGAACAATGTGCCAGCTGCCATGGCGCGCAGGGTGATGGTGTGGGTGACGCCCCGCCCGTGTGGGGAATGGACTCCTACAATCGCGGCGCCGGCATGCACCGCATCCAGGAAGCTGCCGGATTCATCTGGGCCAACATGCCACTGGGCAATGGCAGGTCGCTGACCGACCAGCAGGCGCTGGACGTCGCCGCCTATCTCAACCTGCAGCTGCGGCCGGCGGACCCGCGCGAAAGCAAGTTCCTCAAACTCCTGGAAACCATTCTGCCGTGATCGCCACCCTGCTAAGGCAACTGCTCCGGGAGGCCATGCCTTCCTTCGCCTGGCGGCACAAGGCCTGTCACTGGCGGACCGAGCTGTTTGCCGGACTGGTGGGCGCCGTGCTGGTGATTCCCCAGGGCATCAACTTCGCCTACCTGGCGGGCATGCAGCCCGAGTACGGCCTGTACTGCGCAATCTTCGTGACGCTGTTTGCCAGCGTGCTGGGCACCTCGTCGATGATGAGCGGGCCCAATACGGCTGTGGCCATTCTTATTGGCACGGCCGTGCTGCCACTGGCGGGGCGCGGCAGTCCGGTGTACGTGGATTTCGTGTTTCTGTTGTGCCTGATGGTGGGCATGGTGCAGCTGCTGTTCTGGCTGCTGCGGGCGGGGCGCATCTTCCAGTACATCTCGCCCGCGGCCATTTCGGGGATTTCTGCCGGCGCTGGTTTTCTTATCGTGATGACCTCGCTCGACAGCCTGCTCGGTCTGTCATCCTTTCAGACCACGTTTTTCTACGAGAAGCTGTACGTGATTCTCAGCGATGCCTTCGACCTGGTCAGCCCTTACAGCCTCAGTATTGCCCTCGTCACCATCACGGCGGGTTACCTCGGGCGTGAATACACCTCGCGATATTTCCTGCTGATCGCCGTGGCGGCGGGCTATGTGGCCGGACTGTTGGTGGCCTTGTTCTGGCCGCAGCCGGTCACTGAACTGGAATATCTGGGCCGCATGCCGCTGGAGTGGCTGCCACTGCGCATGCCGACGATCACCGTGGAATATCTGATGATGAGCGTGATGCTGATTCCCTATGCCATCACCATCGCGTTCATCGGGCTGGCGCAGTCGCTGGTGATTGTGCGGGACCTCAAGATGCAGACCGATCAGGACATCAATCTGGACAAGGAAGTGTACGCCCAGGGCCTGGCGAACCTCCTCGCGCCATTCTTTTCCGCCTTCGCGGGGGCCGGCAGTTTCAACCGCACCAAGGCCAATCAGAGTCTGGGGGCCAGAACGCCGCTGTCCACGATTGCTGCCTCGGTTTTTGTTCTGCTGCTCGTCAGCCTGCTCGGGTCCGTGCTGACGTACATGCCGATGGCGGCCTTGGCGGGCACGCTGTTCATCGTGGGCGCCGACATGATCAAGTGGAGCGACATCCGGCACTATGCGCAGATGCGTTCGGAACTGGTGATCTACCTGTCGACGTTTGGAAGCATCCTGTTTTTCGGACTGGCAACCGGCGTGCTGGTGGCCGTGCTGCTGTCCGTCACCGCCTTTCTGCTGCGCATCAGTCAGCTGGAGTTGCGCGAGGAAACCGGGCCAGCCGGCTATATGCTCAGGATCAAGGGCGCGCTGTTCTATGCGTCGCTGGAGCCCTTGTCCGAGGCCTTTCATCGGCACCTTGAGGAAGATCTCACGGTGGATCTGCAGTACACCACGCACATTGATCAGTCGGCCGTGGATTTCTTTTCCCGCGAGGCGCGTCACATGGCTGGCCGTGGACACAGGCTGAAGCTGCTGATCAATGACAGACAACGCCACTTCCTGCAGGCCATGGGAGTAAGCAGCCAGGTCACCTTGCAGTCATTGCAGGAGAATGCACGTCCCGAGTCAGGCTCGATTGCAATCAATCATTCAGCAACAATGACAGGAGAGAAAAAATGAACGACATCGACGAAAGCATGTTGGGCCGCCGCGCCCTGTTGACTGGCATGAGCGTGGCCGCCGTCGCCGGCCTGGCCGCCAGTGCCAGACCCGCCGCTGCGCAGAGCAGTACCACTGCCCGCGCTCCCCACCCGAAAGATGCATGGCTGGCCGAACTGTCCGGCATCCACAAGGTGTTCGTGGATTCCTCTACAATGCAGGGCGGTGCGACGGCCCTGTGGGGAGCAGGCAATATTCTGGAAACCCATGAGACCGAGTACGAGGGTCAGGCGTCGGACTACGCCTTGGTGGTGTGCTTCCGGCACCTCTCCACACCCTATGGCTTCAACGATGCCATGTGGGCCAGGTACGGCAACCTTTTCATGCGCAATGCCGACCCGGTGCCCACTGCCAATCCAATGAACACGGCCGGGCCGAGCAATGGTCAGCACTCTATCGGGGAAATCGTCGAAAAGGGCGCGCAATTCGCCGTGTGCGGTCGCGCCACCCGACGTCAGGCAGGCGGTATTGCCAGCGCCACGAACCAGACTGCCGACGCCGTGTTCGCGGAACTGTCAGCGAATCTGATTCCGAACGCACGCCTGGTGCCCGCCGGTGTGATCGCGGTGACCCGCGCGCAGGAATTCGGCTTCTCGTTTCTTTACGGGGAATAAGCCCGGCGTCAAAGTCCAGGCACAGCCCCTACCGGCACCATCACTTCATTGCGCCTTAGAAACGGCGGCATGAAGGGCGGATTGTAGGCGGCACTCATCAGCTCGCCGGTCACTGTGACGCCTGCTTTCTCCAGAGCCTCCATCAGAACAGTCTCGTGCTTGCGCTGGTTCGCGTCTGTCCAGCGCCCGGAATAGCGGTGCACGGCCAGCAACTGTCCCGGCACTTCGCGGATGTTGACCAGTGGGCTGGCGGGCATGGGCACCGTGTCCAGCGTGTACTCGCCGGGCACCACGAAGGCTATGGACCATCCGGAACCGCTTTGCTTTTGCTGCACCGGCGCCGTCATTGCAATTTTCTCACTCACCTGTGTCTGCTGCACCGGCGCCGTCATGGCAATTTTCGACTGTGATTTGTTGTCGCCGGTAATGTAGTCGAACAAGCGCCTGAAGCCGATATTGGCGGCGTCATTGCGATCCGCGGTCGCCTCGACGATGGTTTCCGCCACCAGATAGGGGGCGTACTGGCGGTACTCGATGTCGTCGACCGTCGCGACGACGCTGTAGGCAGGTTCTTCAATGGCCATGGCGTTTACTGCGTGAAGGAGCGTGAAAAAAAACAGCAGGACTGCGGTGTTCTTGATCGTGTTCATGTTCATTTAATCTTCTTTTCAATTGGCATTCAGTGAACCTGACTATCCTCCTCGCGGTATTTCACTACAAGGAGCCCATCATGCGTTTGTTGACCAGCACTGCACTTTCCACACTTCTGCTCGCCGCTGCCGGCGCAGCCCATGCCCAGCTGGACAGCGGGCACGTTGCCGACAGCGTCATCGATGCCCAGCATCAGGCGCTCGCCGAAAACACCCGGGATCAGGGCTTCGGGCCGCAGTCGCCGCGGGATCTTGAGAATCCTGCAGGTTCCAATCTGCGTTAATTCAATACGGCCCCCGCGCACACTCAGATGAATTTGTGCAACATTCATTTTCACAAGAACGCCGAACATCGCGGTGGTGAGTTCACAACCTATGCGGGCAATGGTGGCTGCCACGGCTAGGGGTCAGGATTTCGTTACAACGGTACGTTGACGGCTGCACAGCTCGCGCCCACGGCCGGGGCGATCTGTCCCAGCGAGCATGGTCCGCTGGTGCCGGGTGACACAGTCGAGGTGCACTATGTGTTCTCCGCCGCCCAGGCCAGCCCAGGCGCAACGCTGGGCGCCTGTCTGAACCCAGCCACCGGCAACCCTCAGCTGCGGGTCGAGGGACAGGTGTATGTGCTGGCCAACGATCGCAATGCGCTGGACTTCAACGAACTTGCCGCCCACGGCATGCGAGATGGCTATCACCAGGCCTTGAATATTCCGGGCAATACAGGAGAGCCGATTCAGTACGCAGGTTCCACAACCGGGCCAGCCTACAACGAGCAGGGCTCGCCCTTGCTGGTGAGCTGGAGCGTGCGTCCGAACGTGGCCATTGTCGACATTGAGACGGTGGGTGCATGGTGTGGCGAGAATGTGTTCGAGGAATCAGGGGCTCACGGCGTGCGCAATCTGGTTGAGCACCCCGAGCTGTTGTCACCTATTCAGTGAGGCGCATGCGGTAGCCATTGCCCCGCAAGGTCTGAATCAGCGATTCACCCTGCGGGGCATCGATCTTCTGCCGCAGGCGACTGATGTACACATCCACGATGTTGGTAAGGGGGTCGGACTGACTGTCCCACACGCGGTTGAGGATACGTTCCCGGGACAATACCTTGCCGCGGTTCTCCGCGAAATACAGCAGCAGGTCGAACTCGATGCGGGTCAGCACGAGTTCTTCCCCGCCGCGAAATACCAGACGATTTTCCCGATCAAAACGCAATAGGCCGATTGCCAGCGGGGCTTGCTCCCGCTGGACTTTTTCCTTTTTCCTTTTTCCTTTTTCCTTTGTCCGTCGTGCCAGTGCTTCAATGCGCGCCAGCAGTTCCTCGAAGTCGAACGGTTTGCACAGATAGTCGTCTGCACCCTGTTTGAGCCCTGCCACGCGCTCACTCACCTCGTCCAGAGCACTGAGCAGCAGAATCATGGCTGCCGGCACCTTGCGCCGCAGGTCTTCCAGCAGCGCAAGGCTGTCCTCGTCTTCGAACAGACGATCCAGAATGATGACATCCGGCGCGTGCTGCCTGGCCAGTACACTGACCTCATGCAGCCGGCTGGTGCAGAAACACTCGTGCCCTTCCGCGCGCAGACCGCGCTCCAGAAAGTTCAGCAGGGCTTTCTCGTCGTCGGCGATCAGAATTTTCACAGCACATTCTCCAGCGGCAGCCACACTGTGAAGACAGACCCCTTGTGCAGGACCGAGTCCACCGTGATTTCGCCGCCATGGGCCTCGATGATGGTACGTGCAATGGCCAGGCCCAGCCCGGCGCCGTCGCCCCGTCGATTCAGGCGCACAAAACGTTCAAAGATCGGCCCGAGATCGGTCGGGGCAATGCCTGTACCCTCGTCCTGCACCGCAATGCAGACGCGGCCGCCCGCCAGCCCGGCACGCAGTGTGATGGTGCTGCCCGCCGGAGAATACTTGATGGCATTGTCGATCAGTATGGCCAGCACCTGTGCCAGGCGCTGCGCATCCGCCCGCACGGACAGAGGCGTCGCGTCATGTGTCAGCACTACATGAAAGCGGTGAGACACAGCGACCCGTGACCAGTGGGTTGCCTTCTGTTTCAGCCACTGGCCCAGCTCGCAGGTTTCGACATCCAGTGTCAGCTGGCTGATCTCGGCCCTTGCCAGCAACAGCAGGTCGTCCACCAGGCGGCTCAGGCCCACAGCCTGGGCCAGGATGGTATCCAGGGTCTGCCGGTAGGTGTCGCTGCCCACGGTGGGGTGACGCAAGGTGACCTGCGCCTCGCCGCGTATGACCGTCAGCGGAGTCCGCAGTTCATGGCTCAGATCAGCCAGAAACTGCCGGCGTTTGGAGTCAATGGAGGTCAGCCGCTGGTTGGCCTCGGTCAGTTCCCGTGTGCGCTGCTCTACTGCAGTCTCCAGCTGCCGCAGGGATTGCTCGGCCTTGGATTCGTGCTGCGAAAGCTGGCTCGCCATGGAGTTGAAGGCCAGTACAATCTGCTGGAACTCCTTGTCCAGCGTCTCAGGCAAACGGTGGGTGTACTTGCCGATGGCGATGGCCTCGGCACCGTAGCGGATGGCATCCAGTGGTTTGTAGAGCTGGTTCAGCAGCCAGGTACAGGCCAGCACTACAAGAGGAATGGACACCAGCCCGAAGGCCACCGTGAACCAGACAATGGCGGTGTTCAGGGTGTCGATGCGGGCGTTGATGCGGGCGTTGATGCTGGCCACCACGGTGCTCTTTCGGCGCACGGCTGAATCAATGGCCTCGCGAAACTGATTGTCGATGGTCACTTCGAGAAGCCGCTGCACCCTGCCCTGGGAGCTCAGTGGCGCCGAATCCTCGCTGGCCACGATCTCGCGAAACTCGGCAATGATGCTGTCGAGCAGCGTGGACAGATCTTCGGTGTCTTCCACGCTGCCCTGGGTGACCTCCACTCCAAGGGCCTCGCGCTGCTGCAACTCCAGTTCGCGGATGCGGGCAAGTGAGGCCTCGATCTGGTTTTCCTTGTTGCGCACGTCGGCCTGATTGGCGTTGCGGCCAAAGATCAGCTCGTCGGTCAGCTGTTTGAACAGGCGGTAAGACACACTGGACAGCGTCAGGTGCTCACCCAGCAGCGACTGTGCCATGGTGGTCTGCTCGAGGTTCTGCCGGGTGATCTGAGCGGCGATGGCGGTGGCGATGAGGGTCACGATCAGCGCGCCGGCAAACCTCGTGGCGAAGAAATACAGTTTGCGTTTGTACATTGAAGGGTTACCGTTGAACAGGCGTCTGGTCGGCCTACGACCGTGCAAAGGGGATGGTTCTCACACTGGGAATGCAACAAGCCGTCGAGATGCCATACACGCAGCAACAGAGGAGCAGGCACCATGTACTACATCGTTGATACCGACAAGACTTTCGAAGATGCGTCAGCAGCCCTTGAGGCAGAGGTCAAGCAGCTGGGCTTTGGCGTGCTGCATATCCACGACCTGGGCAAGACGCTGCGCAGCAAAGGGGTGGCATTTGCTGAGGAGTGCCGTGTGTTCGAGGTGTGCAATCCGGGCCAGGCCGCCAAAGTGCTGGCGGTCGACATGCAGCTGAACATGGCGCTGCCATGCCGCATTTCGGTCTACACGGAAAAGGGAATCACCAGAATCGGCCTCATCAGGCCGACGCAAATGCTGTCGGCTCTGTCGAGTGATCCCGCGCTCAACGAGATCGCGAAAGAAGTGGAGGCCAAAACCATGCAGATGATCGACAACGCCAGATAGAGGCGTCACATCTTCGGGAATGCCGCCACATTGAAGCTGATGCTGATCCTGTCACGGTCGCTCAGGTTCTCTTCTACCCCGTGCTCGAGCCAGCCCGGAAATACATACATGCGGCCTACTTCGGGGCGCATGCTCACTTCCTCGGTGGTGAATTCGGTGGGCTTCTCGATGGGGTAGGTCATCATGCGCGCAGCCACACGCGGGTCGCGGAAATAGATGCTGCCGCACTCGGGGGCTTTCAGGCTGACATAGTAGACGCCGCTGAAGTGGCAGTTTGCGTGGTAATGCACCTTGTTCGAGGCGCCGGGCGGGCTGATGTTGACCCAGGCCTGGTGCCTGTACTCGAAGTTGGGATTGAACAGCTGGGATTCGCCGATCTTGTCGCACACCTGCAGGATGCGCAGATTGATGTCATTGAACTCGGGAAGGTTCTGCAGGATGCTGGGGCTCTGCCAGCCTTTCACATTGGTGTTGTTGACGCCCTTCGGGTCCTGCTCGCGCAGGCGGTACACGTGTTCCAGGAGTTTTGCGTTGAAGTCGGCGCGGTCATCGAAAAGGGTGGACCAGACCAGGCTGGGGAAAAGCGGTTGCGGTGTAATCTGCAAGATGATTTCCTTGTTTGGGTTGCCTCTGGCGCCAGCCAGATTGGATGGGCCGGAAGATATAGTTGATTCTTCCTCGAGTCCAGTTTCATCATGGTAGGGCCCATGGATTTGCAGCAATACCTGTGGCAACTAGTGTGTAACCGGTCCATCAGGAGAACAAGAACATGCGTATGAAAGGAAGGCTGCCGGAAAGAGTTGTTACGATTTTACTCACCACACTGCTGGCGTCAGTGCAGGTACAGGCCGCAGAAGAGGAACAGATAGTCATCGAAGATCTCACCGTGCCGCAACTGCGTGCCGAGATTGAGAAGATACGGGACGAGTACTACGCGGTCTTCAATCGGGTCAACGAAGACGATGACTTCGACATAGTGTGTCAAAAGTTCACTCCGACAGGTACGAACATTCCGCAAGTGGGCTGTGAGCCCGATTTTGTTACCAAGCGGCGCAGTGAAAGCGCCAATGATTACCGCACCGGCGGCGACGATCTGTTGAGCAATGAAGCCCTGATCAAAGAGCTGCAGCCGGAATTTGAAAGACTGACTGGGATGTTGAACGATTTAGCAACAAGCAATCAGTATTTCCATGAACTTAGTGAAATATTGCAGATGCTGAGAGGGCGCTTGGCCGAATCGACACAATAAAGCCATCTTTGTTCCCTCTTTATTTTCACCATGCCGTTTTCGGTTGCGAAAAATTTATCTTTCCAAATCAATCAGTTTTCCAAGGAACTCCGTTCGTCTCTGCGACGAACGGAATGGAACTTTCCTACGCATGTCACAAACGATTGCAAATTGACTTTCAGTGCGAGAACATCTGTCTGTTTCAAATGCATTGCGCCACTGGCCTTTCCATGCGTCCAGTAATGCTTATTCAACCAAGAATCAGATAACAAAAATGACCCAGGAGTGTTCTATGCGATTCCACGTTCCCCACAAACGCAGTCTGTTGTACACGGCAATTTCTTTCTCATTGCTTCCACTGGCGACTCCCGCCTTCGCTCAGCAAGGCACGCCGGAAGTGGAAGAAGTCGTTGTGACTGGTTCCTATATCCGCCGCTCAGAAGGCTTCCAAGCGGCTTCTCAAGTGACTCAGCTAAGCGCTGATGACCTTACGGATGAAGGCACTATGAACCTCGGAGAGGTCATACAAAACATGTCGTTCGTAGGAGGCCCGTCTTCCTCAACAACGAATACGATTCAAGGCACTTCCTCGCGCAGCCAAAGTATTGACCTCCGTGGTCTGGGTCCCCGTTCTACCCTGACGCTAGTAGATGGCAAGCGTGTCGCTGACGAGAACGTGCAGGTTATGGTCCCAACGATTGCCATCGCGCGCATAGACATCGTAGCTGATGGCGCCGCAGCTCTCTACGGCAACGAAGCAGTGGCTGGTGTAGTCAATTTTGTGCCGTATACGTCCTATGATGGCGGCAAAGTGGAGGTTTACGGCGAGCGTGACTGGGAAGGAGATTACGACGAACAGTCAGTGCAAGGCCTGTGGGGCGGAGATATAGGAGGCGTAGATCTGGTTCTGGCTTCTCAATACAAGACAAATAGCCGGTTAGCATGGGACGAGCGTCCATATCTTGCGCAAGCGGGAACAATGTATTCATCCCTTGCTCCAGGTAATTATTCTGCACCTGTACGCAATGCGGCTGGGCAATACACTGGCGCGTATCAATCGGTAGCTGATCCAAACTGCGCACCGGCCAACCAGCGCCAATTCTATCAAAAGGACGTCGCTAACAACCCGTTTGGAATGCGCGTTGGTAATAACTGCTGGGTTGACTACGGCGACACTCGTAGCTACCGGGAGCCTACTGATACACGATCGGTCTTTGCCAATGCTACCTGGGAGCAGAGCGAGGATCTGACTTTACGAGCACAATTTTTCACTTCAAAGCTGAATCAGACGAGCTACACCTCTACCTCTAACCCAGGTAATTCCCGTATTGGCGAATTGCCATCCATTCGCGGTGAACAGCCAGGCAACCCATTTCTGGCAGTAAATTCTCTCGGGCAACAACTTTACGGGATTGATGCCAATAAAGATGGCATTCCGGATCGGGGCACGGCAGATTTGAATAAGGACGGGCGTTTAGATTTCCTGGTCTCAGGCACGACGCCAAATGGGGTTCTCCTGCGCGAGGACGTGAGGGCTCGTTCACTTCGTCCCATAAATAAGACTCATACACCTTCTGACGGACACACGGCTGACGGTGATAACTTGAGTGGCAGTGCCGATCGAAATACTCGCCTTTCGTTGCAGGCCGACTTCACAGTCCCATTCGTGCAAGGGTGGGAAGGGATGCTGGCTTACACAAAGAGCTCGAAACAATTGCGCTTTATGCAAAACCAAAATTACAGCATTAGCGCCATGAAACAGGGTCTTGACTGTGACGTTCTTCGTGACGCAAAGTCTTGCTACAATCCATTCTTTGTGGTTGATCAAAAATTCAACAACACCAAGGATGTTATGAACGCGATAGCAGGTCGCTCTCGCGAAATGCAGGAAAATTGGCTGGACACGGTGGACTTGGTCTTAAACGGTGAAGTCCCGCTCGGAGGCTTCGAACTGCCTGGCGGACCGATCGGCGCGGCGGTGGGCTACCAGTTCCGTAACGATAAGTACACGAATACTCCTGCCATCGAAGCTCTTCGCGGAGACACTTGGATAGGAAGTAAATTTCCATCGGAAATTACTACAGGTACACGGGAAGTTGATGCCTACTTCGTAGAGCTTGCGATTCCCGTCCTTGAGTCTGTAGAGATCGAAGCAGCTGTGCGAAATGAAACTTTCAGCACGAAGCAGAGTTCTACTGACCCGAAGTTTGGCATTACCTGGGCTACTACTGACTGGCTGACTCTGCGTGCAACCACCGGTGATGCGTTTATTGCACCGTCTCTACAGCAGCTTCTAGACCCTGTGTCTTGTGGTCTGTCGACTGTGTCCGATAGATTTACGCTCTACTCAGCGTTCACAACTTCTTGCTCTAGTGGCAATCCTGCGTTGGAGAACGAATTCTCTACGTCAAAGCAGCTTGGCTTTGATATACAGTTCGAGGCTTTCGATTTATCTGTAACTTGGAACGAGACATCCTTCGAAAATCGGATTGTAGGCATTTCCGGCCAGACAGTTATGCAAAACGATTTTGATGCCTTCAAGGCGTGGTCCGGCTTCACTGGAACTGGTGTAGGTGCAGCCAACCAGCCCTCAAGGGCGCAGTTGGCAGCCTGGCTAGCCAGTGGTAAGAATAATAAGGAAATCATTCGGGACCCTGATGACCTTGGCAACCTGCTTCAGATAACCACGCCAGGAAACGTAAATGCAGAGTCTGTGAAAGTTACTGCATTTGATATCGATAGCAATTACCGTTTTGATCTCGGCGACTTGGGTAGCTTCCGCATCAACCTGCAAGCAACCGTGATGGACTCTTTCGAGTTCCAGGAGAAGGTTGGCAGTCCTAAGAGAGAAGGTGTGGGAATCACAAATCTTCTGACAGCGACGGCGCCAGCGGTACCCGACGTAAAAGCGAACTTGCGTTTGGGATGGACGATGGCTAACCATGCGGTGACAGGCACGGTGCACTACATAAGCGCATTGGATTGGGATGGAACTAACTACATTCCACAGATACTGCAGTTCACCGGCACAAATCCGAATCCGACCCTAATCGGAGGACAGATAAAGGCTTGGACAGACTTCGACTTGGCCTACACATACCGTGGTTTCAGCCTGTACGGTGGCGAGATGGGTGTCAGCGTAGGTGCGCGCAACCTGTTCGACCGTGGAGCTCAACGTACTCCTGACTTCGCCGGTGTAATTGGCGAACTGCAGGATCCGATGGGCCGTAGCATCTATGCGCGTTTGACTTACGACTTCTAAGTTGAAGGAAAGACTTGTCGAGTAGTTGGCGACAGCAACAAGAAAAGGGGTCTCCGCGAGGGGGCCCCTTTTTTTATTTCTTGAGGAAATCAGCCCTTGGCCGGCACTATGGCGTGAAGGCTGCAAACATCAAGCAGACCGCAGCGTTGCACATCAGGGTAGCCACCGCATGAGTCACGATCACCACGATCACGCCCCCGCCAGTTTCGGCACAGCCTTCGCCATCGGCATCGCGCTGAATCTGGCCTTCGTGCTGGTCGAGGCCTTCTTCGGCTGGCGTGCCCAGTCGCTGGGACTGCTCGCCGACGCCGCCCACAACCTGAGCGATGTGGGCGGCCTGTTGCTGGCCTGGGCAGCTTTCGCAGCGGCGCGGCGCAAGCCCGACAGCCGGCATACCTATGGCTGGCGCCGCGGCTCGATTCTGGCCAGTTTCTTCAACGCCGCTTTCCTGCTGGTCGCCATGGGTTCGCTGGCATGGGAGGCGGTGCAGCGCCTGCAGATCCCCGCCCCTATCGATGCGGCCACTGTCATGGTAGTTGCCAGCATTGGCGTGCTGGTCAATGCATTGACTGCCTGGTCGTTCCTGGCGGGCAGCAAGAGTGACATGAATATCCGCGGCGCCTACCTGCACATGGCAGCCGATGCGCTGGTCTCTGCCGGCGTGGTGGTCGCGGGCGGCCTGTATCTTTGGCAGGGCTGGATGTGGATTGACCCGGTGGTCAGCGTGCTGATTGCGCTGGTGGTGGTGTTGGGCACGTGGT
>Ga0255099_1000752_pt1 | contig 12297 bp, 6 predicted proteins | sample Colum_Colum_RepA_2_FD_188451 | JGI IMG/M metagenome (GOLD analysis project Ga0255099, IMG submission 188451) | Freshwater microbial communities from Columbia River, Oregon, United States - Colum_Colum_RepA_8d | ecosystem: Environmental > Aquatic > Freshwater > River | place: USA: Oregon...
CTGGCCGATGAAGTGCTTGTCACGCAGCTCTTTGTTCTGGGTGGCAACACCGGTGGCGCAGTTGTTCAGATGGCAGATGCGCAGGTATTTGCAGCCCAGCGCCACCATCGGGATGGTGCCGAAGCCGAAGCTCTCGGCGCCGAGAATGGCGGCTTTCACTACATCGAGACCGGTTTTCAAACCACCGTCTGCCTGCAAACGGATACGGCCGCGCAGATCGTTTGAGCGCAGTGCCTGCTGCACTTCCGACAGCCCGAGTTCCCACGGCGTGCCGGCGTAACGAATCGACGACAGCGGGCTGGCGCCGGTACCACCGTCGTGGCCGGAGATCGTGATCAGGTCGGCGTAGGCTTTGGCAACACCGGCAGCGATGGTGCCAACACCCGGACCCGATACCAGTTTCACTGACACCATGGCCTGCGGATTTACCTGTTTGAGGTCGAAGATCAGCTGTGCGAGATCTTCGATCGAGTAAATGTCGTGGTGCGGTGGTGGCGAGATAAGCGTGACTCCCGGCACCGAGTAGCGCAGTCGTGCAATCAGCGCATTCACCTTGCTGCCGGGCAACTGACCACCTTCGCCTGGCTTGGCGCCCTGGGCAATTTTGATCTGCAACACTTCGGCATTCACCAGATAGTGCGGGGTGACACCGAAACGGCCCGAAGCCACTTGCTTGATCTTGGACGATTTGTCGGTGCCGTAACGTGCCGGATCTTCACCACCTTCACCCGAGTTGGAGCGACCACCGAGGCGGTTCATGCCTTGCGCCAGTGCTTCGTGTGCTTCAGGCGACAGTGCACCGAGCGACATGCCAGCCGAATCAAACCGCTTGAGAATGGTGTCGATTGGCTCGACCTGATCAAGCGGGATGGCTTGCACGTCTTCACGCAGGCCGAACATATCGCGGATCGCCGAAATCGGACGGTTGTCGACGATCTGTGCAAACTTGCGGTAGTCGTCAAAATTGCCGCTGCGAACAGCGTCCTGCACAGTGGTCACCACGTCAGGATTGATCATGTGGTATTCACCACCGTGCATGTATTTCAGCAAACCGCCCTGGGTGATTTTCTTGCGCGGCAACCAGGCGTCGTGTACCAGTTTCTCTGCATCGTGCTGCAGATGCACAAACGATGCCCCTTTGACACGACTGATAGCATCCGGGAAGCAGACACCGGTGATGTCGTCGCCGAGACCAACGATCTCAAACAATTGCGCACCACGGTAGGAGCTGATGGTACTGATGCCCATCTTGGACATGATTTTCATCAGGCCCTTGTTGATGCCTTTGCGATAGTTCTTCTGTGCTTCCAGCGAACCCATGTGCAGCATGTTGGTGTTGATCATGCGTTCGATCACGTCATAGGCGAGGTAAGGGTACACCGCGGTGGCACCATAGCCGATCAAACAGGCAATCTGGTGCGGATCGCGCGCGCTGCCGGTTTCAACGATGAGGTTGGTGTCGCAACGCAGGCCGATATCGCTCAAATGGTGATGGATGGCAGCAGTGGCCAGTAGCGCCGGAACGACCAGCTGGCCTTGCGGCGGCATGCGTTCGGAAATGAACAGCAACATCTTGCCGTCACGTGCAGCGGCTTCGGCTGCAGCCTTGGCATTCTTCACCGCTTGTTCGAGTCCGATAACAGGAGCGTAATTCAGGCTTATTTCTGCGACTTCATAACCGGGGCGCTGCAGATGCTTGAGATTCCAGAACTTGTCGGGCGACAGCAGCGGTGAATGCAGAATCAACCTGTCGGCATGTTCAGCAGTCTCTTCGAAAATGTTCAGCTCGCGACCCATGCGGGTTTCCAGCGACATCACGTTGCTTTCGCGCAGGCTGTCGATCGGCGGGTTGGTAACCTGTGCGAACACCTGGCGGAAGTAGTCGTAAAGCGGACGCACGTGACGCGACAACACTGCGATCGGCGTATCGTCACCCATCGAGCCGGTGCCTTCAGCCGATTGCTCGGCCAGCGGACGCAGAACCTGTTCGGTTTCTTCGAAGCTGACCTGGAACATCTTCATGTGGATTTCACACTCGTCCATCGACATCGGTTTCAGCGCGGGCACATGCTCGGCCAGGGTTGATTCGACGAAATAGGCGTTTTCCTTGATCCACTTGGCGTAGGGCTGCCGCACTTTCAGATAGTTGGCGACATCGTCCGAGTGCAGGATCTTGCCGGCTTCGGTATCGACTACGAGTATCTGGCCGGGGCCGACACGGCCTTTGGCAACTACGTCTTCCGGCTTGTAGGCGTTGACGCCGATTTCGGATGCAGCCGTCAGCCAGCCGTTGCGGGTCAGTACCCAGCGGGACGGACGCAATCCGTTCTTGTCGAGCACGCACACGGCATAGCGGCCATCGGTCATTACGACACCGGCAGGGCCGTCCCATGCTTCCATATGCAGCGAGTTGTAGGTGTAGAAGCTGCGCAGCTCGGCGTCCATGTCTTCCATGTTCTGCCAGCTCGGCGGCATGATCAGGCGGATGGCTTGATACAGATCCATGCCACTGGTGACGAGCAACTCCAGCATGTTGTCCATCGACGACGAGTCGGAGCCGGTGGTATTGACGACCGGAGCAATCTCTTCGATGTTCGGAATCAACCGTGAACGCAGTTTGCTGGTGCGGGCTTTCGCCCAGCTGCGGTTGCCCTGGATCGTGTTGATCTCGCCGTTGTGCGCCAGCATGCGAAATGGCTGCGCGAGTGGCCATCTCGGCAATGTGTTGGTCGAGAAGCGCTGGTGGAAGGTGCACATTGCCACTGCCAGCTCAGGGTTGTTCAAATCAAGATAGAACGCCGGCAAGTCGGCCGGCATCACCAGACCTTTGTACGACAGCACTGAATGGGACAGGCTGGAAACGTAGAAGTCCTTGTCGCTTTCGAGCTGCTTTTCAGCCTTGCGGCGGGCAACAAACAGCTTTATTGCCAGATCTTTTTTCTCGACAGCTGGAGCATCGACAAATAACTGCTCGATCTTCGGCAGGCTTTCCCGTGCCATGCGGCCACAGATGGCTGGATTTGTTGGCACCACACGCCAGCCGGCGATCTTGAGGCCTTGAGCGACCAGTTCGGTTTCCAGCACGCTGCGCGCATGGGCGGCTTTGCTGTCGTCCTGGCTGAGGAAGATCATGCCGATGCCGTAGTGCGCCGCCAGCTTTTTGCCGAACAGTTCCTGGGCCATTTTGCGCAGGAAGGTGTCGGGCTTCTGCATCAACAAGCCGCAACCGTCACCGGTCACACCATCAGCGGCAATGCCGCCGCGATGGGTCATGCAGGTCAGCGAACTGATTGCCGACTGCAGCAGCTCGTGGCTGGGTTTACCTTCGATATTGGCAACCAGACCGAAACCACAGTTATCCCGGAATTCGTCTGGGTGATACAGACCCGTTTTCATAATCTGTCTCTGGCGCAAAGGGGCCGATGATAGTACACCACCCCCCAAAATTGTGGCAACCATGTTGCCCTAGTTTGGTGGTTCCTGGAATGCAAAAAGCCACTCCGCAAGGAGTGGCTTTTTTTAGTGCAGTCCTGCTTTTCCGATCAGAAGGTTGCGCGCAACCCTACTCGGTAGCTGCGACCCAGCGTGTCATAGAACACAGAGCTGGTGCCGCCCACGCCCACACCGGACAACGGTGGATCCTTGTCGAACAGGTTGTTAACGGTGCCGAACACGTTCAGATTGGTCTCCCCGATAGCGAAATCGTAGGAACCGCTCAAGGTCCAAACTACATAGTTTGGCAACCCCTTGTCTGAAATGCTGTTGACCAGTTTGCTGTTGTAGCCAGTGTCCTGCGGGCCAAAGCGATCCGCGAAGACCTTGCCTTCTTTCACCCAACGCGCCTGTGTGGAGACTGTGAGCGGTCCGGATACCAGCGTAGTGATCCACTGCGCTGTCCAACCCGGAGCCGAAGACCAGTCTGCCAGGAAGCCGTTGGTGGAACCCACCACACCAGCAATGTCGCGTACCAGGCTTGGGGTAGCTTCGTTCGGCTGGATCAACTGCTCCAGCACACGCGAAGCAATCACGCGGCTGTTCAACAAACCAAAGCTGAACTCATCCGACCAATCAGCAGTCAGGTCAACACCGCGTGAGGTATAGCCACGGAAGTTGCGAGCCTCTGGAGATACAACGGTAATGTCACTGAATCCACCAGCAGCATTCCTGGTGCCCTGCATCTGTGCGCAGTAGGACTGATTGCCCGCGAAGCAGCCATCAATGGTCAGCTGGACGTTGGCAGGAGTGATCGCATCTTCGATCTTGATCCTGTAGTAATCAGCAGCAAAGCGGATATTCATGTCTTGCGGCTGCAGCATAAAGCCCAGCGTAGTGGTATCAGCCTGTTCTGGCTTCAGGCTCTGGTAGCCACCGCGGAGTTCGTACTTGCAAGGGTCGCCAGTGAGGGTGAAGAAACCCTGGTTCACAACGCCGGTCCATGGGTTGGTGCAATAGCCGAACAGCGGACCGGACGGAATGTCCTGACCGTAGTACAACTCGCGGAAGTTCGGTGCGCGGATATCACGCGATTGCGACCCACGCAGCGTCAGCCACTCGTTGACATCCCAGTTGCCACTCAGCTTCCAGGTAGTGATGCCATAATCGAAGTCCTTGCCAGCAGCCGGACCTGCACCAATGCCACCAGTGTTGGTGTAATCGGAGCGGCGTATCGCACCCACCACACCAAAGCTTTCGGTTACCGGCACGTCCAATTCGGCAAAGTATTCCCACACATCGACTTCGCCACTGAAGGATTCGCCGTACTGGATCAGGTAGTCGTTGCGGAAATGCGCCGGCTGACTGGTATCAGCGATGTTCGCGATCGACTCATTGCGCCAAGAACCACCAACTGCAGCACGCACCGGACCGGCACCGAAGCCTTGGAACAGTTCACCCGAAGTGACCACTTCCACAATGTCCTGCTCTACCACGGTATTTTCCAGCAGCTGGCCTACTGCATAGGCCTTGCCTGCAGGATCAAGCGCACCAGTACCAAAGATATTGAGTGGTTTACATCCCTCTGCAATACGCGGGTTGACCAACGAGCCGGGCTGCATGCCATCACGGGTTACACGGCACACTGGTGTGCTGTTGTAATTGCCGGGAATTGACGGCACCACATCGATAGCGAAGTCAAAAGCGCGGGCACGACGGTTGTCGAGAACGTTCTGGTCGCGGTCGGATTCGCCGTATTGGTAGTAGGCATCCCAAGTCCAGGATGTATCACCGATGTCGCCGTTGAAACCGAATGAGTAGCGCTGCAAATCAGTACCGGTTTCGTTTGCCGTGTTCAATTGGGCATCGAAATCCTTGTTGAAAAAGCAGGGACCCGGGAATGTGGCACACGGATTGACCGGCAGCTTGTTGAGGTAGTAGTTATCCCCGGCGATCAGGCCGAAGTTCAGGTCGAGCGAGCCCTGGGGAGTGTAAGTCTCTACGCTACCAACCGAAGCTTCTGCAAACATATGCAGACTGTCGCTGAAGTCATGCGTGAAACTACCGTAGAACACCTGGCGATCAACGTTTGAACGCAGCGTCGAGTATTCGTAGACGTGACGACCATCGCCACCACGGTTATATACATCCGCGGGCTTGTAGGTAGATAGCGCCGTGCCATTGGCAGCGAACTGCTGATTCAACAGCGGGAACATGCCAGCCTGGGTCATGCTGGTAGTGGTTTGGCCGGATACAACAACAAAGTTCGGATCATTATTGGTCGCAAACGCACCATTGGTGGAGATACCAACAGCCTTGGCACACCAGTCGCGCGCTCGTGCGCAGCTGTCGATGCCGTCCATGTCCTGGGCTTCAAAACCAAGAACAAGATGGCTGCTGTCGCCAATGCCAGTGCCCCAGGCAGCAGCGTAGTGAACGTCGTCACCATCGCTTTCAGCCGTGGTACCAAAGTCGACTTGCACCTTGCCGCCTTCGAGGTCGCGGTCCAGCAGGATGTTGGTTACACCACCGATGGCACCGGAACCGTAGGAAGCTGACGCGCCACCAGTTACGACTTCCATGCGATCAATCAGGATCGATGGGATGAAGTTAAGGTCAACGCCGTCACCCTGGTTGGTGGGAACGTGGCGGCGGGAATCGACCAGAGTCAGTGTGCGGGAACCAAAGAACGGGTTCAGACCGCGCAGGTTGGCGATGTTGGCACCGTTGAAGAAGTTGCCACCCGGGTTGGCAGTCGGTGTGTTGTTACCGACGTTTGACGGCAGGCTGGCCATCGCATCACCCAGGTTGACGATGCCCAGGTTTTCAAGCATTTCACTGCCAACTACGGTAGTCGGTTGAGGATTGCTGAAGTCATCGCGACGGATTCTTGTGCCGGTCACTGTGACTTCTTCGAGCTGGGCTTCAGCGGCCTCATCACTTTCGGCCGCTTGGGCAGTAGTGAATGCACTGGTGCCCAACGTGATTACTGCAGCTATGGACCACGCAAGCTTGCGCTGCACGGGTCCGCCAAACGCAGAGTTTTTCATAGTTGTTCCCCTTTCTTGTTGGATTGGAAATGATCCATGCGACAACATCATTACCGCTACCGGCAACAAAATTGACTTGATCATCCCTTGATGTTGGGACCCCGCTTGCTTGAAAGGCAGAGCCCCCGATCTTTTCCAGATCCATCCGTCAAACATCATCCCTGCATCATGAGTCGTGACGACTTCGGTAGGCCGCATTGTCTGCAAGGCCTTTGATACAAGCGTGTCCAACTGGAAGATCCAGCTGTTTCTGTCCTTTTCCCAGTCGGTAATACTGCGACTGCGCCCACCGCTTTATTCCGGCAAGCATTGCGGGTGTGTTTCACACCTTGTCACGTATGACCCGGACAGTTCCCCCGAGCTCCTGATGGCAACTTCATGGATGATCTTCCTGATGTCCATGCAACTGCCAGCTGCAAGTGTCGCACAGATGATTTGTGCACATAAAGTGCAAATCCAACTGTTATCGCTGCGTCAAGGCATTGCCTGCCGCCAAGGTTGCATTCAGCGCCGCAGGACTCACACCGCCCTTGATCACAGCCTTGCCCAATGCTTCCAGCAAGACAAAGCGGATTTTGCCCTGCTCCGCCTTCTTGTCCTTTGACATGAGTCGTACGAATTCTTCTTTGGTTATGGCCGGAGGTGTTACCGGCAAACCAGCTTGCTGCAACAATTGCCTGGCCCGGATGGCATCCGCCTGACTCAACATGCCAAGCCGCCACGACAAATCGGCAGCCATCACCATACCGGTAGCCACCGCCTCGCCATGTAGCCATTCGCCATAACCCATCGCCGTTTCTATGGCATGACCGAAGGTATGGCCGAGGTTCAGGATGGCACGCAGACCGGTTTCGGTTTCATCCGCCGCCACAATCGCTGCCTTTTCCCGGCAGCTCACCAGTATGCTGTGGGTAAGAGCAACCGTGTCCCTTGCCAGCAATTTGGGCAGATTAGCCTCAATCCACTGCAGGAAATCCGGGTTGTTGATGAACCCGTACTTGATGACTTCAGCCAGTCCGGCCAAGAGTTCACGTTCGGGCAAGGTATCGAGGGTAGCCGTATCGATCAAAACACATTGTGGCTGGTAAAACGCACCCACCATGTTCTTGCCGAGTGGGCGGTTGACCCCGGTCTTGCCGCCTACGGAAGAGTCCACCTGCGACAGCAATGTAGTAGGTATCTGGATGAAACGCACACCTCGCTGATAAGTGGCAGCAGCAAAGCCTGTCATGTCGCCTATGACGCCGCCGCCAAGTGCAATCAGGGTCGCCGAGCGTGAAAAATTGAGATCAAGCAATTTGTCATAAATGACGGCAACCGTATCCAGCGTCTTGTATTGCTCACCGTCCGGCAGGATGACACTCGCAATCTTGCGAGTACCGAGAGCGGCTTCTACCTTCGCCAAATAAAGAGGCGCGACCGTTTCGTTGGTGACAATACAGACCTGATCGCTTTTCAGATGGGGGTCAAGCAGCGTGCCCTGTTGCAGCAGGTCAGCACCGATGTGGATGGGATAACTTCGGTCCCCGAGCTCGACAATCAGCGATTCCAATTGGCCCCCACACTCTCCGACTCCCGCAGCATCTGCAGGATTTCATTGCACACCGCCTTGGGGCTGCGACGACTGGTCATCACCATGTGATCGGCCACCTCTCTGTACAGTGGCTCGCGGGATTCCATCAGCGACAACAACTGTGCGCGTGGATCGTCGACGTTCTGCAATAGGGGACGTTTTTGATCACGTCGGGTGCGTTCCACCTGCTGACCTACCGTGGCCATCAGGTACACGACAACACCGCCCTTGCGCAGATTCTTGCGGTTCTGCTCTGCCAATACGGCTCCACCACCCGTCGCCAGCACAATATTCTCGTAACCACAGAGCTCCTGGATCACGTTGCGTTCACGCACACGGAAGCCGCTCTCACCTTCCACATCGAAAATCCACGATATGTTGGCGCCGGCACGTTCTTCGATGACCTGGTCCGAGTCAAAGAACTCCTTGTGCAGCTCTTCGGCCAAGAGGCGACCAATAGTGGTTTTGCCCGCGCCCATCGGCCCAACGAGGAAAATATTGTTCAGTTTGGATGCCATGTTGCAAAACTGCGATTGATCTGGTGCCGGCCCCGCAGGTCCGTACCGACCATCTTGTTAATGGACCCTACAGCAACTCATTGATTACTGAAGGAGTGATGAAGATCAGAAGTTCCGTCTTGGATCTGGAGTCTTCTGTCCGCTTGAATGCATTTCCGATGTAAGGCAGATCACCCAGAATCGGAGTTTTTGTTACCGAAGTTGTCACCTCTTCCCTGAATACTCCGCCCAAAACGACAGTATCGCCATTGTTCACCAGTACACGCGTGGTTACCGAATTGGTGGCGATTGCAGGCACAGCACCTGAGCCAGGCACTACCGAATCCTGATGAATTTCCAGCTCCATGATAATGCGACTGTCAGGTGTCACTTGCGGGGTAACCTGCAGTGACAATGCTGCTGTCACAAATTGGGTAGTGGTACCGCCGGCAGTGCCACCAGCTTGTGACTGGTAGGGAATCTGCACACCGGATGTGATGTTGGCTGGCTGCTGGTCTTGTGTCGTGATCTTCGGTTGGGCAATTACTTCACCGTTACCGCTGGCTTCAAGCGCAGCAAGCTCGAGCTGCAACAACCCGGTGTTGCCGGCATAGCCAAGTGCGATCGACGACGGCGCATCAATACCCATATCCACTACCAAGGCGTCAGGAAAACTCGGGCCTTGCAGAGTATTGGCAGCCGTCGCTTCAGCCAGCGTTGACCCACCTGCAACCGCCGAATTGATGGCAGAGGCATAATTTGTCAGGTTGTCGCCGAGTTGAATATTGGAGTTCATGTCACCAGTCAACAGAAACCGGTCGCTAGCTCCCGGGAATGTCTGTGCACCACCCCAGCGTATGCCAAGTGCTTCACTGAACGAAGTAGATGCATTGACGATACGGGCTTCAATCAATACCTGCCGCACCGGCACATCCAGTTTGCTGATCAGATCCCTGACTTGATTCAATGCTGGTTCCACATCCTGCACTATGATGGTATTGGTCCGCTCGTCCACCGAAGCACGACCGCGCTCCGTAAGCACCCCACCTGCTGCCCCTTCACCTGTTGACTGGAGCAAGGTCAATAACTCCACCGCCTCGGCATAATTCACCTCGAAATATTCGGTGACTAGCGGGGCCAATGCAGCAACCTGCTGATTGGACTCAAGCTCGCGCATCTCGGATTCAGCAAGTTCAACAGCAGGAGCAACATACATAACTTTACCCACCTGGCGCATGCCCAATGAGCGCAAACGCAGTACCAGATCAACGGCCTGATCCCATGGCACATCGTCAAGCCGCAATGTCATCGAACCGGTAACGTTGTCACCTACCACGAGGCTGAAATCATTGAAGTCAGCAAGTATCTGCAGAATCGCGCGTACTTCAATGGCCTGGAAATTGAGCGAGATGCGGTCACCGCTGTAGTCAACCGGTGCGCTCGAAGAACTGCCTGCCACATTGGCATCAGCGAACACTGGGGTTACGCTGACCACGTATTCTCCGTCGGCCTGATAGGCAAGGTACTCATATTGGCCAGTGACATCAGCCTGTACAACAACCCTGCCATCCTGCAGGTACATGCTTACGCCTTCCACCGGCGTACCGAAATCCGTCACATCAAGCCTCACCTGTTCACCAGGTTCGATAGTCGCATTGGGGAATTCGATCAAAAGGCGCGAGCCATTTTGCGTAACCGTGGCATTCAACATTCCCTTGGCCAAGTCCACCACGACCAGCCCCGATTTGCCTTCCCCACGACGGAAATCAATGCCATCTATGTCTTTACCTTCTGTGACAGGCGCAACAAAGCGGTTGTCTGCAGGTTGTTGAGTGGCCGACAGCAGCGCCGGATCATTTGTTGCCTGCCCACCGCGATCCCCCACCACCATAACCAGAGTGTTGCCTACGGTTTGGGTCGTATAGGGCTTGGAAGTATCAAGGTTTACGATCATCCGGGTCCTGCCCTGCGCCTCGAGAATCATCACGCTGTCGGCACCTCCAAAACTCAGGGGGTAGCGTCTCTCCGGCAAACCAGTGCGGGTGTTGGCGAAGTCGAGAGTGAGTCGCGCGGGCTGGTCGACGAATATTTCCGGCGACGGTGGCGTCTGATCGAATTGCAGCCTGATCTCGAACTGTTCGCCGGGCAACGCCGAGAATGCAATGTTCTCAAGAGTGGTCTGGGCGGCGGCAATTCCACTCAGCATGGCCAAAGCCATGCCCAACAGTTGCAACACTGTCTTGCGGAATTTTGTCAGATTGCCACTTTTCATTATCAGCTCCACTTCAGATCGCCGGCCTGCATGCGTTAGCACCGGCCCGAACGACAGGTACTCACTGCTGAACCAGTGCAACAGTTGAGGGACGCTCAAGCCATCCCCCGTCGCCAGTCGGCACTATCTCCATCACATCAATCTGTGTTTCGGAAATGGCAACAACGCGTCCGTAATTCCGGCCCATATAGTTACCCAAAGTAACCCTGTTGATATTGTTGGTTTCGTCACGCACCAAGGCCCAGGTCTGGCCTGACCGTGATAGGGTGCCCACCATTTCAAGCCCGCCCAATGCAAAGCTTTCGAGATATTCCTTCGGTCTGGTCTCATCAGGCTTTACCTCGCTGTTCAACTGATTCCGCAAAGCTGTCGCCGCATCGACAGGAATGTCGAAGGGACCACGCAAACTGGCGGCACTGTAGGTGAACGCTACGTAGGAGACGAACTCGGGGGGAGGCTCTATCTGACCAGGCGGTCTTTGCACGACGGAATCCACATAACTCTGCAGCTCGATAATCTTCTCTCCATTGGAGCAACCGGCCACCAACAGAACCGTAGCTACTGCAATAGAGCGTGCCACTGCCAGCAACGGCATCGGTGACCAGCCCCAACGATCAAACACTTTCACTGGGGTACTCACTTTTCGTCTTCCCCGGAGTTGTAGCGATAGGTGCGCGCAGTGATGGTCATCGTCAACTCGCTGGGGTTTTCACCGGCAGAAATGGCGAAATCATGCAAAGTTACAATCCTGGACAGACTGGAAACACCACTGACAAAGGCACCTAAGTCATGGTACCCGCCGGTCACCACGATATTGATTGGGAGCTCAATGTAGAACTCTGCCGTCACTTCACTCTGTAGCGCAATAGTGCTGAATTCAAGGCCGCTGCCAAGGCCGGTGAATGTGATGTCTTCCAACAACCCCGGCACTTCAGTCTGACCGGGCAACTGTCGCAGCAAATCACCGAAAGACTCCTCCATTTCAACCATTTGTTGCCGATACGCTGCGAGGTTGGCAGCCAAAACGGCTTTTGATTCGAGATCTGCACGCAAGCCGCTTTCTTCGCCTGCCACTCGTGCCAGTTCTGCCTGCAATGCCTTGATGTGGAACCAGTAACCGGTACCCAAAGCCGCTACAAACAGCAATGCGCACAATACAAGCTTTACTGGGCCCGGCCACGCACCGATAGAGGCAGGATCACTGATATCGTTCCAGTTGAATGTCTTGAGTTCATTGAGCGAGCGTTGCGCGTACTGCTTGACATCACCCAGGGTTTTCATCTGTTACAACCCCTGGCTCGGCGTGGTGACTTTGACGGTCAACTCAAAGATGTTGTTGGTATTCTGCTGGCCGCCTGCGGCGTTGCGGCCGCCGAGCGCCGAAACCTGACGCAGATCGGGATCGGCAAACCACTCGGAAGCATCCAGATCGCGCATCAGTGCGGAGATACGACTGTTTGATTCGGCGATACC
>Ga0255099_1000753_pt1 | contig 12295 bp, 16 predicted proteins | sample Colum_Colum_RepA_2_FD_188451 | JGI IMG/M metagenome (GOLD analysis project Ga0255099, IMG submission 188451) | Freshwater microbial communities from Columbia River, Oregon, United States - Colum_Colum_RepA_8d | ecosystem: Environmental > Aquatic > Freshwater > River | place: USA: Oregon...
GAAGTAGCCGGCGCGCTCGGTATCGACCCTACTGCTGTGATCGTGCATCGCGTGCAGGCCGGCGGTGGTTTCGGCCGCCGTGGCGGCACTGGTGACTTCACCAAACAAGCCGCGTTGATCGCCGCCAAACTGCCGGCCGGCACCCCAGTGAAACTGCTGTGGACGCGCGAAGAAGACACCCAGCACGGCTTCTACCGCCCGCTCGCCATGTACAAACTGCAGGCCGGCCTCGACGCCAACAACAAAATCGTGGGCTGGCGCTCACGCATCGCCAGCGGCTCGTTGATGAAACAACGCATCGGCATGCCGCAGTTGCCCAAAGGCATCGACGCCATGGCCACCGAAGGTTTCACCCGCCTGCCCTACCTGATCGACAACCAGGATCAGGCCTACAAGGAAAGCCGCACCCACGTGCCGATCGGTTTCTGGCGCACGGTGGGCTGGTCGCAAACGCCATTCGCACGTGAGCAGTTCATCGACGAACTCGCCCACGCCGCTGGCGAAGACCCTTACGCCTTCCGCCTGCGCCACATGGCAGAAGACGAACTCTCGCGCCACATCCTGACCCAAGTAGCCGAAGCCGCCGGCTGGAGCACACAACCAGCACCCGGCCGCTTCCGCGGCATCGCCACCACCGAACCCTATGGCAGCTTCACCGCTGCAGTAGTGGAGCTCAGCGTGAACGACGCCGGCGGCATCAAAGTGCACCGCATCGTGCAAGGCATCAACAGCGGCCACGTGGTGAACCCCGACAACATCCAAGCCCAGCTGCAAGGCGCCACCGTGTGGGCACTGAGCGCCGCCATGTGGGGCGAGATCAGCATCGACCGCGGCCGCGTGCAACAAGCCAACTTCCACGACTACCGCGTGCTGCGCATGAGCGAGATGCCGAAAGTGGAAGTGGTGCTGGCACCGACTGGCGGCTTCTGGGGTGGTGTGGGTGAACCTGGTCAGGCGCCGTTGTTGCCGGCGTTTTGTAATGCGGTGTTTGCGGCGACGGGCAAACGTGTGCGTGAACTGCCGATGAGGAAGATGGGGTTTGAGTTGGTATAACGGCTCGGCGCTTTAGTCCTGACTGATTCAGGCGGGCGGCTTTTTATTGCATTGCGCACATCTGCAGGGAACGCGGGGTGGACAGGAAATTCAGAGGGATGGGAGAACACCTGTATTCAGCGCAGTTAATAAGGAGCCGCCATCGAATAGATGTTAAAAGGCCTGGAAGGGCCTTTTTTATGAATTGTTATGAGCCATTAGGATGGAACAGTGGAAAGCGTCTTCACATTTTTTGGTCTCGTGCTCACAGCAATCTCCATCATTTGGGTCGTGCATATATACCGGCGTCAGATGAATGCGCAGCTTTTTTTGGAGTATACAAATAGGTATGACCAAATCATGCAGATGTAAATCAGTTATTGGTCTTATAAATGGCAAATATATACGGCACAAGCGCAAGTGAAACTGTTTTTGGTTCGCCACAAGACGATGAAATCCGCTCTTATGGTGGCGACGATGTTATTTACGCTGGAGAAGGAAACGATAGGATTATTACAGCTGAAGCCCGAATATTGAGACAATCTCTAAGGCACGAATTTTAGCGACTTTGTCCGGAGGACAGTACCAGTCCGGTTCCGATCCCCACGATATTGATAGGACCTGATGGTGTATTACACAAAAGCCGCCCTGTAGCCGTATAAGTAAAGGACGAGTCGACACCAGTTAACTCCAGGAAAACATCTGTAATCTTAGAGCAGGTTGAAAGTGAAGGAACTCCAGTTACCGTCCAGTGCAACCCAGAATAGGTCTTTGGGGTCTCCACTGTGATGCCGGCTTTTGCCAGCAAGGATTGAGATATGACCAATACCGCCACTACGACTTGCAGAAATCTTCTCATTTCGTAGCTCCCTATTATGGTTGTACGACTAGATTTTTGAACGATTTCTATAATTTCAGATTGAACCTGATGAGTACAAGGAAATTGAATGCTTCCAGCCGCCTTACTTTGCCCCGATCCTCTCGGAGGTAGGTGCCAGAGCCACAATTCCTAGCTCCGACACCGATCTCACGGTTATGGCGTACGCGATGCAACCGGAATTACCAGACTCGGAGCGTACTTCCTGTGCTTGTCTGTGATCGCGTCAGTTATTCCAAGGTCCAGGAATACGGCGCTTGCCACGATTTCGGCGCCCATCTCACTTTCAATCATTGCTACAGCTTCTCTTCCATCAGATGTTTTGCAGCTGATACGCAGCGTATCGTCAGATCTTCGAACTGATGCGGTGGACGGCATTGGTATCGTCCAGATTCCCCGCTTGTTCTGAAGAGTGCAGCTGCCGGCAGAGTTGTCGCTGAATGACAGAGTGACTGGAACCATTGCGTCATTCATCAGCGTGGCGCAGCCGGTTAACGCAAGAAATGAAATTACAAGAATGGTTTTCTTCATAGCACGATCCTTTGTGAATTGTTGTTTTGAGGGCGCTCTCCTGCTTGGCCCATGCAACTATCGCAATGGTGCTATGAAGCGTCTTGGTCAGTAATTCAGAGCACGAACGAAAACGCAAGGAATACCGAGTCACAACAGTTCGGCTTGAAAGTCACATAGTCAGGTCTCACAGTCGTGATTCAATCCAAACGGATTTCACTCTGACATTGATCTCAATTGAGAGTCCCATGCCTCCCAACACCACACCCGGCTACTCCGGCACACCCTTGGCCAAGAAGCTCGGCATCTCCGAAGGTTGTCGGGTGTTCCTGCAGAATGCTCCGCCGTATTAAACCGAACTGCTGGCTCCGGTTCCTGCTGGTGTCACATTCGATACGCGGCTCTCGCAGCAAACCGACTTGGTGCATCTGTTTGCTGATTCGCGCGAGGTGCTAACGCAGGCGCTGAAGCGGCTTCGCACCCGCATCCGTCCTGATGCCGCGATCTGGGTGTCGTGGCCCAAGAAGGCATCGAAGGTGCCAACAGATATCACCGAGGACAGCATCCGCGAGGTAGCGCTGCCGCTGGGCCTGGTTGATATCAAGGTGTGCGCAGTGAGCGAGGTGTGGTCGGGATTGAAGCTGTTGATTCGCAAGGAGTTGCGGTGATGAATTGCGTGTCAGAGTCGCAATTCATCTAGATGTGACTCTGACACCGATCTCTGCTGCCAACTGTTCAACCAATGGCCAGCTTGACCGGCTTACCAACGCGGCTGAGCAGCTCCACCAGCGTGTCGATGCTGAACTTTGCCGTCTTCCTGTTCATCACATCAGACACGCGTGGCCGCGACACCATCAGAATTTGAGCCGCTTCTGTTTGCTTGAGCTTGTGATCGTTGATCCAGTTGGACAGCTCGTCCATCAACTGTGTTTTGAGCAACTCAATGTCGTTGATCTTTTTGCGGGAAGCTGCCTGCAAGCGCTTGGCTTCCGCGGGAGAAAAGCCGAGTTCCAGGAACAGGTTGGCACCTGGCTTGGTGATGTGGCGGATGTCGGTGGCAATTTTCATTTGGATGGTCTTCTCGTGTTGACCACTGCGCGATAGGGAGTTCGGTGCCATAGTCACAATTCTAAACCTGGCGCGCCGCAACGCTCACATATCAGCTCGGAGCCGCGTGACCTGCTTCAACAACTCCTGCCAATCATCCGGCGGATTGCCGCTTTTCAGCATCTTGCCGAACACCAGATAGGCATCGTCACCACTGCCGTAGGCGCGCTTGGTTGATTCATCGTTCACCCATGCGTACGCGATGATCTTGCTCTGGGTGTGATAGCGGAAGAACAGGCGATACTGCTGGAAGAATTTGGCGCGGTGCCAATGTTTGTACTGATCGCCCAGCGTTATGCCCTGGCGATACTCCGGCCGGCCCGGCTCTTGTGGAATGATTTCGAACACCAGTTTGCGGATTGCAATCAGCCGTTTGGTGGCATTCCTGCTTGCATACCCCGCAGGATCTTTGCGGCGCAGCTTTTCAACGTCCTTGGTCAGCGTCTCCAGCTGCTGAAGAAACAGCGGATGTGCGAAGAGGGTCCATCCGTTTACCACCATGGCACTGAATTCTCCGCGGGTTAGTCATCGTCTTCCGACAGTGGTTGATCAAGATCGACATCCTTATCCCCCACCAATTTATTGATGCGATCCACCAGCTTCTTGTCGAAGCTGCGCAGCTGGCGCGGGTTGTTGGCGATGTCTTGCGCAAGGAAGCCCAGGAACTGACCCAGCACCGGATCGTCTGTGGTTTCCTGGGCTCGGGTCAGCACCACTTCGCCATCCTGCCGGATGGTGTAGTGGATCTTGTCGCGCTTGCCGAGCTTGAGCGCGCGGCGCACTGTCTCGGGTACTGTGGTTTGGTAGCGGTCGGTCAGTGTGGATTCGACTTCGAACCGGGAACGGGCAGCCATGAGGCTTGCTCCTGCTTGAGTGCCATGCCGGGATTGTAATGCACTTGCATTATATTGGGCAATGCAGCTGCATTGCCTCTCGTAGACGCGCCGCATTGCTCCAACATAGTAGGCATTTGAAGGATCGGCCAAACAATTCACGGGAAACCGAAGAGGAACAACATGCCCCACACCGTCGAAACCTCCACCCCTCCCAATACTCCAACGCCCATCGGCCCCTACAATCATATAGCCAGGGTTGGGCCGTTCCTTAGTATCGGCGGCACAGCCGGTGTTGATCCGGCAACGGGCCGCTTGGCCGGGCCGGACATCTACTCGCAGGCGAAGCAGATTCTGCAGTCGTTCAGGGTGATGCTGGAGTCAGTGGGTTCTGACTTGGGGCACGTAATCCACGTGAACATCTTCCTGAAGCACATGCAGGACTTCGATGATATGAATCGTGCTTATGTGGAGATGATGGGGAATCACCTGCCGGCACGCACGGTGATTGGCGTGAACGAACTGCCCAGACCCGGCGTGCTGGTGACGATGAATCTGACTGCTGTTACTCGAGATTGAGGTCGTCGCAAATTGTGAATTGTGTGTCAGAGTCGTAATTCAGATGTGACTCTGACACCGATCTCCTTTTCGGCATTGCAGCCACCCCGTCTACGTAGTCTGCGCGCCGAAAAATGAGTATCTTGCCATCATCACGGCATACATCCCCGATGAGCAATCGTGAATCATCGACTTCACGAAGAGACGCAAACGATGAAATGTCTGTATTGCCAGGGAAACATGGTGAGGGAGACCGCGCCATTCCACTTCGACAGACAGGGTGCGCATGTCAGCCTTGATAGCGTGCCCGCATGGGTCTGCACCCTATGTGGAGAGCCTCTGTTCGAAGAGGCCGAGGTTAACGCCATCCAGGAGTTGATGGATGCCGTGGACAAACAGGCGGAGCGGTTCGAACGGCGCTCACCGTCGAATTAGGTGCCAGAGTCGCCATAACCATGCACGCAAGTGGTAACACATACCGGAATCTGATCATCGTAGCGTCTTCAGAAGCGACTGAGATCTGGTTGGGAGACGACGATGGCCATTTGGTACAAATGGAGGTTGGGGTACTCAACTCGAATCTACATGAGGGCAGTTACACCGTTGAGTTTGGTCTGGGCACGACCACTTATCCGGTTCATTTGACTGCGGACGTACATTACACGGAAGAACAACTAAAGAGCGGCCCGAGCTGTCCAAAACCGACGGTAAATCTTGAAGGGCTGTGTCTGAACCCTAAGGAGCGAGAGTAGGCCGTCACATCGCGATCTGGATTGGCCAGACAAAAATCCGGGAAAAAATAGCCTGCACCTACTATGTTGTAGTCATTGCTGGGCAACTTTCTGGAAGAACGTGATTCAACGCCCAGCCTTGTATTCCAGACATTCCAGCAAGTATGATGATTCATCATACCACGCGGAGCCACCATCATGAGCCAGACAAAAGTAGCCATCACCATAGAAGAAGGTGTGCTTGCCAAGGTTGATGCGTTGGTGAAACGCAAGGTATTCAGCAATAGAAGCCGCGCCATCCAGGAAGCTGTGCAGGAAAAGCTCGAGCGCCTTGAGCGCAGTCGTCTGGCCGAGGAATGTGCCAAGCTTGATCCTGCATTTGAGAAGGCTTTGGCTGACGAGGGATTGTCGGAGGAGCTGGCAGCATGGCCAAAATATTGAGAGGCGAGATTCGTTGGGCCAACCTGAATCCAACGATTGGCAACGAGCAATCGGGCGAGCGTCCGGTGCTGATCCTGAGTCAGGACATCTTCAACGAGCGATCCGGAACTGTGATTGCCATGGCGCTTACAAGCCAGGATCAGCGCGCAGGCTTTCCGCTCACCCATGAGCTGCAGAAATCGAAATTGCCCAAACGTTCATGGGTGAAGATCAGCCAGATTCGCACGCTATCTACCGAACGCATCGGCAAGAGAATTGGCAACATCGACCAGCAGGAGCTCGCTCACGTCATAGATGGGTTGAATGAGATCATTGGTTGATCGGAAATCCGGAGCCAGTGAATTGCGTTCAGAGTCGCAATTCAGACAGATGTGACTCTGACACCGATCTCGCTGACACCTATCTCGGGACCTTTCTGCCATGACATACGAGCAACTTTCCTGGCTCCATCTAGCGACAATAGTGCCTGCATTTCTCCTCGGCACATTCTTGCTGTTGCGGCGAAAAGGCACGCCCACGCACAAGTTGCTTGGCCGGGTCTATCTCCTGCTGATGATCGCAACCGGACTGACTACGCTCTTCATGCCGGCTCAGGTCGGACCAAGGTTTCTCGGGCATTTCGGATTCATACATTTATTCAGCCTTTTGGCACTGTATAGTGCTCCTTCGGCTTATCTTGCAGCGCGTCGAGGCGACATCAAATCCCATCGCGGAAGCATGATTGGTCTCTACGTCGGTGGAATCCTGATTGCCGGCGCATTCGCATTTTCGCCGGGCCGAGTGCTGCATGACTGGCTGTTCTGAATTCGGTGTCTGAATTCGGTGTCAGAGTCGCAATTCAGATAGATGTGACTCTGACACCGACACCGATTTCAAAAGGCGCTGTAAAACATCAAGGTTGTCATACGGCTGCCGTTGGGCGGGTTGCCACGATAGGCACTGCCAGAGTATTCCGTGTGATTGATTTGCAACTGCATGTTGCTCCCCAGTGAATAGGTGCCTCCAATCATCCAGGCATTGTCGTTGGCATTGATCGTCTTGCCGTTTTCACCATGCCGATAACTCAGCAACAACCTGATCTTGGCAGGCACTACCCCCAGTTGCGCCAGCAAGGCTGTAGCCTTGCGATCTTGCGGATTGGCGTTGAACAGATTCTGCTTCATCGACCCAACCGGTGTTGCCGCCGATTCTGCATAGGTCAGGTACAGTCCAAGCGGCATGTCCCTGAATGCTCCTTGTGCCTGGGCATCGACAGCCCATGCATCAGTATCGACGAGCTGCATCAATGTGGGATCCATCGCGCTGCCACTCCACGACTGAATGCCGAATCCTGTATCCAAGGAGCCAAGCCGCGGGGTCGCGGCAAGCCGCACATAAGTTGCGGTGAGGGAATCTGAGGCATCACCGGTTGTGCGCGGCGACCATTTGCTGAAGTTGGCGAAGTAACCGGAGTTGCTGGCAACGGCAGCGATACCTTGCGCTTTGGTTGCGGTACCAACGTACTGCTGGGCGGATACGGCACTGCGATCTTCTGCCAAGCGGGCGAATCGCACGGCGCCAATATTGTTGCTGATGCGCGCTCCAATGTGCAGCAACAACTCATACGGAAACTGGAATTCGCCATCGTTGGTTTTGGCTGGGCCGTTGCCATTGGATTGCTGATAGCGAATCTTGGTGACAACACCAGCATTCACGGAGTCCTTTAACGACAGTACAACCCCCTCGCTACCCGCTGGGGCTACGCTCAAGGCATAACCATTCGCCTTGAACATACGCCCGAGCTGATTCAGTGCCGGGTAGTTCTGGAAGTGGCAAGCAGTACAGGGCAAGCCGGTTTGGCGGGCATAGGTGCTCATGGCCATGGCTCGCATGGAAGCAGTTACACTCAGCACCAATACCGTAAATACAAGAAGCAGCCTTACAACACTTTGATACATACAAAGTTTCCATGGACATGAAAAAGGAATGGCGGAAAATCTGCCGCACCACGCGAGTTTCCTGTCATACCCCCAATCAGTCTGTTCGATAGCACACCAATCACGCAGGAGCTTTCATGTTGACCAGAACAATGTGGCAATCCATAGGCAAGGGCTTGTTGCTTGCAGCGACGACAATGGCGGCAGGCACTGCATGGTGTGCAGATGCCACCAGCGCCGGTGCTGTTTTTGTTGAGCCTCCCACACTGATCTCACTTGGCTTCGAATGGCCCTTGAGAGGCGATGACAATCGCAATGCCACGGCCAGCATCGAGTATCGCAAGCGTGGCGAAACCGCGTGGCGGCAGGGTCCGGCGCTGCTGCGTATCGGTGGCGAGCGCATCAACGAAAATGCGCTGCAATATGTAACCTCGCACATGTTTGCCGGCAGCCTGTTCGACCTTGAACCCGGCACGGCTTACGACGTGCATCTGGTGATGGCAGATGTGGATGGCCTAGCGGGCCAGGCGGAACAGCAGCTTGTTGCCAGTACGCGGGCAGAACCGGTGCCGGCTGCCGGCGGCAAGGTTTATCACGTGTATCCGGCAGACTATAAAGGCGAAAAACTGCAGCCGGCCTTCAGCAATCTGCTGGCGGCCTATTACACGGGCTCATCCGGCTCCGACAATTTCAACACCTATCCGCCTCGGGTGCGGCCGGGCGATACCATTCTGATGCATGCCGGGGTGTACAAGGACAATCGTTATGCCTATCAAGGTGGCTTCGGCACCATTTCCAGCGGCACTTATTTTCTGACGCAGAGCGGCACCTACGAATCCCCCATCGTGATCAAGGCGGCGGGTGACGGCGAGGCGGTGTTCGATGGTGATGGCGCCTACAACCTGTTCAATGTGATGGCGGCCAACTACAACTACTTTGAAGGGCTTACGTTCCGCAATGCTGAATTGGTGTTTCAGGCCGGCGTGAAGAATATCGCCGGCTCCTCCGGGCTCACCATCAAACATTCGCGTTTCGAGAATGTGGGGCGCGGCATCTACACCGACTGGTCAGGCTCGCGCGACTACACCATTACCGACAATGTGCTGATCGGCAAGTTTGCTGCCGATCATCTGATGGGATTTACCGGCCCGGTATGGGAGCCCTATTTCGGCGCTGAAGGGGCGCCGCCGCTGGTGTCGGAATATGCCATCAAGGTGTATGGCGCTGGCCATGTGGTGGCCTACAACCGCATCGAGAATTTTCATGATGGCGTGGATGTGGCCACCTATGGCAATCCCGATGGCTCGCCGGCGCCACTGCGCGAGCGTTTGCCGGTATCCATCGACTTCTACAACAATGACATCAGCCACATGGAAGACAACTGCATTGAGGCCGACGGTGGCGCCCACAACATCCGCATTTTCCGCAACCGCTGTTTCAATCATGGCCATCGCGCGCTCAGCGTGCAGCCGATGTTCGGCGGGCCGGCCTACTTCATCCGCAATGTGGTGTATCACGCACCTGAAGGTGGCGCGGTGAAATTCACGGCGTCGTCGGCGGGCATTGTGGTTTATCACAATACCTTCATCGCGCCGGTGAAGCCGATGTTGCTGGCAGCTTCCAACGTGCATTACCTCAATAATCTGATTCTCGGCCAAAGTGGCACGCCGGAAATCTTTGCGGTCGAAACCAACACCAATTATTCGAGCTCGGATTACAACGGCTTCCGTCCCAATACGGGCGGTGAATTTGCGTTTGAATGGAGCACGCCTCCACTCAGCATGATGGCAAACTTTCCGGGCGAAGCCGGCAGCGCCGCTACGGTAGCGCCACTGTCTACCCGCGCGCAGTCAGACCTTGAAGGCAAGGCGCGCGAAGTGCGGCGCTATGCTGACCTCGCCAGTTACAGCGCCGGTACCGGCCAGGACAGCCACAGTGTGTTGGTGGATTTCGATACCTTTGTGAACGTGATACCGCCGGGGCCTGACCCGCGTACACTCTACAAGCCGCAGGATTTTGATTTCAGTCTTGTGGCAGGCTCTGCTGCTGTTGATGCAGGCACCGCGCTGCCGGGGATCAATGATGCGATGACAGGTTCGGCGCCAGATCTGGGAGCCTACGAGCGCGGCCTTGCGGCGCCGCATTACGGGCCACGGAATTAGGTTTCAGAGTCGCAAGCAAACGAGACACTTGAATGATTGAAGTACTGATTCTGGCAGTGGCACTGAGCATGGATGCGTTTGCGGTATCCATTGGCCTTGGTTCCAAGCATTTGCAAAGAACGAAATCGCTGGCACTCATGGCCGCAATTTATTTCGGGCTATTCCAGGCCTTGATGCCCATGATCGGATTTCTGGGCGGCAAAGGAGTGCTGGGGTGGGTTGAAGACTATGCGCATTGGATTGCTTTTTTCCTGCTCATGCTGATTGGCGGAAAAATGATTTATGAATCGGTTTCCGAGGGCATAGAAGAAGACATCGCCCGGATTACCCACAAAGTAATGCTGATTCTTGCTATCGCCACCAGCATTGATGCGATGGCGGCCGGATTCACGCTGACGCTTATGGAAGTAAACCCGTTGCTTGCTTGTGGAATCATCGGGATCACTACCTTTCTGTTCAGCTGGATCGGTGTATTTGTTGGCGCGAAAAGTGGTACCTGGCTGGAGAGTAAAGCCGAGCTGTTGGGCGGAGTAATACTTGTTCTGATAGGTTTCAAACTACTGTTGTTCTGAATCTGATTTGCACGCAAGGTTGAAACCATGAATGAAATCATCTGTCCCCACTGCAGCAAGGCTTTCAAGATCGACGAAGCCGGCTACGCCGACATACTCAAGCAGGTTCGCAACAGCGAATTTGAGCGGCAGTTGCACGAGCGGCTGGAGTTGGCGGAGCAGGACAAGCGCAACGCGGTTGAACTCGCCCAAGCCAGAGTGACCAATGAATTACAAAAGGCCGCCGCCAGCAAGGACGCCGAGATCCAGCGCCTGAAAGCCACGCTCGATAACATCGCACTCACCCAGAAACTCGCGATCAACGAAGCAGTGGGTGCGGTGGAGAAACAACGTGACGAGCTCAAGAGCGGACTCGCACGCGCAGAGCTGGAGAAGCAACTCGCCGAGAAGTCGCTGAAGGACAAGTACGAGACACAGATCAAGGACCGCGACGACGCAATCGAACGCCTGCGTGACATGAAGGCGCGCCTCTCCACCAAGATGGTGGGCGAAACACTGGAACAACATTGCGAGACTGAATTCAACCGCATTCGGGCCACGGCGTTTCCGAAGGCCTACTTCGAGAAGGACAACGATTCACGTACCGGCAGCAAGGGCGACTACATCTTTCGTGATGCCGATGTTCGAGATGAAGAATGAGAACGATCGCACCGCCACCAAGAACAAGAACGAAGACTTCCTGAAGGAACTCGACAAAGACCGCAGCGAGAAAGGCTGTGAGTATGCGGTGCTGGTCTCGCTGCTGGAGCCAGACAGTGAGCTCTACAACACCGGCATCGTCGATGTGTCGCATCGCCACCCCAAGATGTATGTGGTGCGGCCACAGTTCTTCATTCCTATTATTACGGTGCTACGCAACGCTGCTCAGCACTCACTGAAGTACAAAAGCGAGCTTGCGCTGATGCGGGCGCAGAATATCGATATCACCCACTTTGAAGATCAGATCGATGAGTTCAAAACTGCCTTTGGTCGCAACTGGCGGCTTGCGTCCGAAGGGTTTGTCGATGCCATCAAGCGCATCGATGACGCGATCAAGGATCTGGAAAAGACGAAAGAAGCACTGCACAAGTCAGCCAACAATCTGCGGCTCGCCAACGACAAGGCAGAGGACCTGACCATCAAGCGGCTGACTCGCGGCAATCCGACGATGGCGGCGAAGTTCCGGGAGTTGAAGGCGGGTGATGAATCGGAAAATGAGTAAGTTGGGTGTCAGAGCCACAATTCCTCAGTAACCGTGGCTGTGCACAGGCAGTGCATGTTCAGGCGCTTGAGCCAGATCAAGCGAACGCTTCGCCGTAGCGTACTATGATCAATCAGGGTTCATTGCTCTTCTTTGCCGATTCAAGCAGGTGCCGTCATGGAACACAGAAGTGGAGAACGCAGGCCCTGCACCATGCACGCCAGCCTGTTGAAGGGCGACATACCGCTCGGTACTTTCCCGGTGCATGATGTCAGCTCTGGCGGCCTGTCTGTTACGGGCACTATCGCCAAACTCCCCTACTGCTGTGTGTTGACTGTGCATCTGTTTTACCTGGACGGCTGCGAGCCCCACACGC